>Ga0136617_10004706_pt1 | contig 12229 bp, 15 predicted proteins | sample AntDrymUQ3222106_2_FD_129672 | JGI IMG/M metagenome (GOLD analysis project Ga0136617, IMG submission 129672) | Polar desert sand microbial communities from Dry Valleys, Antarctica - metaG UQ322 (21.06) | ecosystem: Environmental > Terrestrial > Soil > Desert | place: Antarctica: Dry Valley...
ATGTGGCGCAAGGGGATATTAGCGCTAGACATTTGATTGAGGGCAGTTCGGCGGAAGCTGTGGGTACTGACTCCTTCCAGGTGAACGCGCTTGGTGGCAACGCGCAGGATTTTATCGGCGGCGTAACGGGTGAGGCGGTCGGTGACGCCGCGCAGTCCTGGGAACATTGCACCGGATTTAGGTTGATAGTCAGCAAGCATCGCGGCTAGTCCTGGCTCGATTTCAACGGCGCGGGTTTTGAGTTTCCCTTTGGTGGTAGACTTCCTGAATGTCAAGGTTTCGCCCTTGATGTCTGTAGTCTGGAGCTTAAGGGCTTCACTGACGCGGCAACCAGTGTACAAGCAGATGCCGAACAAAGCGCGATCGCGTGGGGTGGTGAACCCGTCGGTGAATAATCGCCTTAATTCATCAGAGGTGAGAATTTTGGCTCGTCCGTTGCCGTTGACCTTCATAACCCAAGTGGAGTAAGCCTTACAGTAGTCTACACCTAACATGGATAACGTGGAATCCTAGAGGTAAAGTGTTGTGATTTCGTAGACGCTTGTTGGGTTTTTGGGTTAATTAATCCTGGCTTATCAATCGTCTTCTCTATCTACACACGAGATAATCAGGCTTTGAGGCTTTTTAAATAACTTCTTCTTATGTACGGTGAGTCTGTCTGCATTCATGTGTAAAAAATGACAAATATGGGCATTATGAATGCAAGTACAAGAAATCTCCATGAAAAAACTTTTTGCAGGTCTGTTAGTGGCGTTGCTAGTCGGTTGTTCTGTCCAGGCGCGAACACAACAAAATCCTTCTACCTCTGGTAATCAAAAAATTGACTTTCCAAGAGCTTTGGCATTGAAAGATGGGAAAAAGGAACCAGCGCAATTTGATGTATACAACCAGGAATTTGAAAAAGTCAAAAAACTATGCGTTGAGAATGACGAGACTTTAGCTGGTATGGTCTACGCATATACCAAAAAAAGCAAGGCAGCGGGTTACGACTGGTCTACAAATCTTGAGACTTTGCAATCTTTTGTTCAAATGGCAGAAAGCGGCTTCGAGCGGAAACCAGGACGTTGCATGGAAATTTATCTCGCGCTAGGCAAAGACTTACAAGAAGAATCAAGTGAATCAAGCAAATAAAAAAACTTGGTGATCCGGGTTGATTTTGTACGCAATCGTTGGCGGCTGGTTGCAGCGCTGCACGTTGGGGTAACTTCCGACTTCAACTTCCAACTTCACCAGCTAGTTGGTGGAAGTTAGGAGTTAGGAGTTAGGAGCGCTGCATCAGAATTTGCATTGATCGGCGTTGCGGTTTTCGTTGCACTAGACGCGCGATCGCGGCTACGATTTTGGGCAATGTATTAGAAAAAAATGCCTATTTTTTGGGAATTTCTGTTAAAAAATAGCCCGTAAAAAATTGTCTACAGTTGCCAAAAACGGCATCCAGAGCGGGTTATGTTCGTCTACAGTTTTGTCTACAGCTGTAGACAGTGTAGGCGCTCTCTGGTTGCACTGCAACCGAGTTAAAACCGCACTTGTCACCGTTAATGGTCGCATTGTAGACAGACTATAACCGCACTTGTTACCGCTAATGGTTGCACTATAACCGCACTTATCACCGCTGATCGTGGCACTGTAACCGCACTTGTCACCGTCAATCGTGGCATTGTTGCTAGGTTATAGAGAGCCGATCTACCCACGCGTTAGCTCTTTAATAAAGGCTTGAATTGCTTTCCCGGCTGGTGATTGTCTGCCCATTTTTAGCTTACCAAGAGTGCGATCGCGGATTGAGTCTATGTCTACAGATTTGTCTACAGTTGTACACGGACTAACTGAGGACTGCCCAAGAGATGCAGCGTTCTCTCTCAGGCGCTCAACTCCCCCAGGCGCTTATCAACTTTTGTAATTATCTGTTGCAACTCTTGCAAGCGTTCAGAGTTTGCGAGCGCGTTTTCTACTTCCCGCTTCACTATTTCTTGGATGTCTACAGATGTAGACAGCTTTGGTAGTGTATCTGTAGACAACCCTAGAGATTGCATTAAAAATCTTTGAGCCGTCTGGTTTAATGTCTCACCCTCTATTTGCATTGCTTCTAACGCTTGCACTCCTGCATCAGGCAAGCGAAATGAAAATGGCTTACTGACCATATCTTATGTGACTGAATACAACTGTCTACAATATTATCTGGTTTCTCAGTTCTTGTCTACAGTTATGTTGACAGTCTGTATTCAGCTAGTGTATTCTTATTGTAGACAGATGAATACAGCAGTTAGTTCAGGTAAAGCGAGTAAGTTCGTCGCGTCGCATCGCTCCCACTCACTACCCACAGCTGATAGATAAATGATCATCGCTGATCAAGGAAGTGCGATCGCACTTTGAGGTTATCCCTGAGCTTGACCGTTACCGCGCTCGTCTCTGAGGTATTCCCAGATGCGCCCAATTTGCGATCGCCATTCTTGGCGGTCGGCGTTTAGTTCTGTTGTCAGGCGTTCAAAATTTTGCTGGTGAATTGTTGCGACTTGAAGGAGTGCTTCTGTGGTAGCTCGTAGTTCTTCTGTGGTTGCCCGTAGTTCAACAACCGATGTGCGGAGGTCGGCGTTGACGGCGACTTGCCTATCTAGGGCTGCTTCGATCCGGTCTAGTCTTTCTTCGCTCATGCTGCCCCCTGCTTTTGATTGGGTGCAGAGTTTTCCTGATCTGCCCGGTCTAGTCCTTCTTCAATTAGAACTGCCCCAGTTTGACTAACTGACCAGCGTTTAGAATTAGCCAGCCGCTTTAACTTGTCATGCACTTCTTTGGTGACAATGACGCTAACAGTGACTTTATCACCAATAACAGGGGTGCGGTTGAGAGTTGGCTGAAAGTGCTTAATTAGCGCCGCTTCAATTTCCAGTAACAAAACTGTGTCACTGCACTCCAGCCAAGCAAGGCGAATACCGTCACCCATCTCTACCAGTTGATACCAGCGATGATGAGCTAACCACCTCTGCGCTAGGTTTACAGTTCCCCCAATGTACAAGATTTCATTACCGTTCAGCACGAAGTAGACCGCCGCGCACTCTGGCAAACTGCGGCGCTCCTGGAGTGATAGCGATGGCAGGGTCAACGGGTTGACAGCTTCAATACTCATGCTGCTCCCTTATCTTTATTGGTTTCTTGTTCCATCTGCTCTTTTACAGTGCCAGTAAGAAAAAAAGCTGCAAGATTAGCCAATGATCTTCCTTCTTTGGCTGCACGTTCAACAATCCACTGATAAACTTCAGGTTCTAAAGTTACGGCTATTCGCCCTTTCCCGCTCATAGTCAGCGCTGTACAGTTCACTCTAATCATAACTTTTTGTACTAGCTGTACTCATAGGACTGATGTTATTGTACTATGAGTACAGCTAGTGCAACGTGTACTAAGCAAGATAAATAGATATAACGCGCCCTGGCAACGGTGTATCAGACCGTTACCAGCACGACTTCCATCCTTAACATCCAAGGAGGCAAAGATAATGTTAGCGGTTGACGTGCCCACATTGGGCATTTATGATCGTGCCCCGCAATTTTGGCGTTTGCGGATCACTAAAGAATTTGACAAGCCAGAATATTTTATTGGTCAGACCGTGTTGCACCGGATAAAGGTGAGGCAGGGTGAAATCTTGCATCCAGTGGAGGTGATTGGCATTTTCTGGACTGGTATGGATTGGCAGTATGGCGTGTCCTTGCCAGAAGAACATCCGTGGTTTGAAGTAGACGACCGAGAGGTGGAATGGGTCGATGACCACGAAGTAGAACCGATGTAGCAACGTTGGCTAATGCTCCCGAACACATTAGTAAAACTAATAGCTTGTGTTGGGGAGCAAACAGAAAAGCGGATTAGTTTTACCTGTACATTGCCTTGTAACACGGCAATAGAGGATTTAAACGAGTTTCGCACGTGCAAAATACGCGCATACAATTCGAGTTTTCCATACCGAATATTGTAAAGACAAAAGTCTGGCAAATCTTATATAGGATGTAGTCTGATTGATACGCGGATGATTGAGATGTATGCTTGATACAGCCAATTCTCACTGAATTTTGCATTTGTGTATATGCAAAATTCATACACAAGAAACAATTAAAAAAAAGTCTTGTGGTTGAAAGTTGCTAACAGTTTCAAAGCTCAATCGCCCCAAAAGCCGCACCCCATCCAACACAAGACAAAAATAAAACAATGCATTAAGGCTATCAATTTCTGGGGTGTGCTAGCAAGGGGAGATCGAGGATTGAACGGTTAGAGCGATCGCTACAGGACTGAAACCAGTTCAGTATCCAGGGCGAAAGAGAATAAACGATGTCGAGCAGTACCGTTGTAAATTCTACCAGTGTTCCGCTCCAGAGGACACAGAGGTATTACTTTATGTGCTACGAAGATTTAGCAAGATTTTTGAAGAGTGCGGATCAGGCTTTGATAATCCAGCGCTTGCACTACTGGCTACAGATGGAAGAAGTTGGTTATCACATGGGAGACGGCTGCAAGTGGATATTCAACGGCTACAAAGAGTGGTTAGAGCAGTTTACTTGGTTGTCGGTGGATCAGTTTGGCAGGCATATTCGTCATTTAGAAGAAATTGAGTGGATAGTGACCGCTCGTTTTTACGAGCTACAGCGTGATGTCGGGTTTGTGGATAAAGCACCGTTGCTGCACGCTTACAACCAGCGCAAGTGGTACAGGTTGAACTACCAAAAGATTTTTGAGGACACAGGGCTTGACCTGCTGTTTGAGAAATATGGTGAGGGAAAGAAGAATCCACCTAATAGCTCGAAACCCGCGCCGTTGCCTAATCTGCAAGAATCCACATTGAGGTCTGAAAGCCAAGAAAACGTAATCGGCAAAATTGCAGATTCATCTATATACAAAGAATATCCAAAGAACAACCAAATTAGAGCGGAGGTTGTTTTTTTAAAAAATGAGAATGAGAACCAGGAAAAGGAGTTATTGCCAGATAGTCGTGTAGTGGCTGAGGATAAGTTACAGCTGGTTGACTCACTATCTAATGATGGTTTAAATGAAAGTCCCGCCAAGAGAGCCACAGACCCTAATGATGGCAAATCTTCCGCCGCCGCCGCCCCCGATTTTTTCAAACCAAATCAATTAAAGTTGATGGGAGTTAAGCTTGACGACGAGCGCTTGCTCATTGCTGCCGCCCTGGTGAGCCGTGACGACCTAGCCGATGCTGTAGAGGCATTTTTAGAATATTGCAAAATCAATCAGGTTCAGAAGCCTACTAACTGCCTGGTTGTGGCAATTAAACGAGGATGGAAGCCAGAAAACCCTCTTCAGCGCTCTGAGAATGCCAATATAGACCCCGTTGATGCAGCGCTGATCATGTGGCGTTCAAGGTGGGATAGAGTGCCTGTGGCAAGACCACAGATGAAGAGAGATATTGAGGCTGAGTTCCCGAATAGGGAAATTGTGGTTAATGACTTAGAGGTGGGGCCTGTTAGAGGTCAGCAATGAAGTTGTTTTCTTTGGGCTTAAGGTCGAAGAAACCAACTTCAATATTGTCAAAACTTGCTGACGGATAACCTAATGTTGTCCGGTAAATTTTCGTCAAAACTTTATCAAGCCTTAACGCTTGGATATAGTATCTCGAAGTAAGGGATGCGATATATTGAGTTGCTGTCTTTGGGGTTAATGTCGAAGAGAGCAACTTCATTGCTGACGGGTAACATAAACTCAAACACGGGTAGATGAGTATGGATGTACTAGGAAGGCGGATGAGCCAAAATAAGGCACTGCACCTAATGGATAGTGAAAATCCGCTAGAGCAAACTTGGTTAACTTTGTGCGGTCGTAAAATTCGCGCCACTCACGCTCTACCGTTGCAAAAATTTGATGCTGGCGAGAACTGCTGTACAGTGTGCGTCAGGATGCAACGCGGTAATGAGTTGCTGCATTCTCGATTAGCTACAAGTTTTGACAAATGCTTAGGAGGACAAGTTAACTTGTCTTCACGAACTGCGTGATGGTCTTTCAGCTGGTAAATCATCCGGGGACAAGTATACTGTCCGACACGAACTGCGTGATGAGCAGTGGACTTGTGACACTGCAATTTTTGCAAATATTAAACCAGTGGCAAGTTAACTTGTCGAAAAAGGATTAGCTTGTTTTAGCGTGCTTTAAAATCCTTAGAACTTTTTGGCGAAACCTATTAGGTTTTTACCTTTATTTTCTTGAGCAGGTCTTGCACGACTACTTCGCTACCGCTAACTCTCCCGATTGGGACTTAACCCTTAATCGGTTTGTCGTTGATTAAAACCCAATTACAGAAAGTGCTTTGCGTCGCTGTTCGGGTGTTACCTCAAGGTAGCGCTGCAATGTGCCCAGGTCATTGTGACCGCTAATTTCTTGGATGTGGCGCAAGGGGATATTAGCGCTAGACATTTGATTGAGGGCAGTTCGGCGGAAGCTGTGGGTGCTGACTCCTTCCAGGTAAACGCGCTTGGCGGCAACGCGCAGGATTTTATCGGCGGCGTAACGGGTGAGGCGGTCGGTGACGCCGCGCAGTCCTGGGAACATTGCACCGGATTTAGGTTGATAGTCAGCAAGTATCGCGGCTAGTCCTGGCTCGATTTCAACGGCGCGGGTTTTGAGTTTCCCTTTGGTGGTAGACTTCCTGAAGGTCAAGGTTTCGCCCTTGATGTCTGTAGTCTGGAGCTTGAGCGCTTCTGAGACGCGGCAACCAGTGTACAAGCAGATGCCAAACAAAGCGCGATCTCGTGGGGTGGTGAACCCGTCGGTGAATAATCGCCTCAATTCATCAGAGGTGAGAATTTTGGCTCGTCCGTTGCCGTTGACCTTCATAACCCAAGTGGAGTAAGCATTACAGTAGTCTACACCTAACCTGGATAACGTGGAAGTCCACGGCTAAAGTATTGATTCTTCGTTGTGGGCGTCGGCACAAACTATAAAATCAAGCATTCTGTTAGTCAAAAGCCCAATATTCTGACCATACTGTTAGGAAAAAAGGGAGCGCTGCGCGTTGCGTTAACTTCCGACTTCAACTTACAACTTCCGAAGCTAGCTGGTGGAAGTCGGAAGTTGGGAGTTGGAAGTTATGGGTTGCTCAATTGTCATCGAGTTTTAGTTGAGTGAAACTCAATTAAGGGTTAAGGCTCAATCGGGAGAGTGAGCGATCGCGCTTGACTGCGTTGAAAATTGCAACGCAACGGAAGTGCAATTTTCGTTGCTATCGCTGAACCACTGAACCGACCCTTTGAACCACTGAACCAACCAACTAACGCGGAACACAGCGATTTTGGCAACAGTTCAGAACCACAGTTCACGTCCTTGAACTGAGCCAAAATAGAGTTTGGCGGCGATTCTGAACCACGGTTCAGGTTTTTGAACTGAACCAAACCGAGGTGATACGGACTGACGGCGAATTGCCGTAACCCGAACAACTGCGGCTGTGTCGCTCCTTGTAGCGTTGCCTCAATCGGGAGCAGCGCGAACACCTGCGGCTATTTTGTTTTGCATTGATCCGCGTTGCGATTTTCGCTGACCAAATCCTAAAAGCGCTATTTTCGGAAAGTTGCTATTAAACTGGTGTAGCTACGTTTAGGAGCATTGTATTAGTTAAAAACCGCTATTTTTTGGAGCTTAAAATTTGTCTACAGGTGCTATAAACCCCTTATAGAGAGCTTTTGAGCCGTCTACACCCAAAAAATAAACGCCGTTTAACTGTAGACAGTGTAGACAAAATGTATACAGAAGAGGGATGAGGTAGTGAGCGCCAATAATGCCAGACATCATGCTCATGTGTGGCACATGTGAGCGACTTAAGTCATACAAAAGTCAACTGTAGACAAGGTGTAGGCGGACTGTAGGCGCACACGTGTAATGGATGAGTTGCACTGTAACCCGGCTTACGACCCACGTGTTAGCTCCTTAATGAAGGACTGAATTGCTTTTCCGGCTGGTGATTGTCTGCCCATTTTTAACTTGCTCAAAGTGCGATCGCGGGTTGCTTCATAGTCTGGTTGCACGGATGCACCTGCTGTATGAACCTGTTGCCTGAGTTGCTGGAAATCGTTCTCTAGTTCCTGAATGCGCTCTAATCTCCTTTTGAGAACTGTTCCATCCTTCAAGATATTGTTTTCTCGCTCAACGTCACCCAATTGCTGCTCTAGCTCCTTCTTTTCCTTGCGGGAGTGCTTGAGTCGAGTTTCTAGGCTTTTGACTTCGGCTTGCAACTGGCTGACGGCTTCACTGTTCGCTACAGTTGAATCTTCATTGCTTTTTTGCCCGGTAGCGCTATTCTCCTCTACTACCGGGCTTTCAATTTTCCCCGCAGTTCCTCCAGTTGCGATCGCACTTCACCCAGGCTTGCTTCTACTTCCCGCTTGAATTCTTCTATGTCTACAGTTGTAGACAGCTTTGGTGATGTATCTGTAGACAACCCTAGAGATTGCATAAGAAACCTTTGAGCCGTCTGGTTTAATGTCTCACCCTCTATTTGCATTGCTTCTAGCGCTTGCACTCCTGCATCAGGCAAGCGAAATGAAAATGGCTTACTGACCATATCTTATGTGACTGAATACAACTGTCTACAATATATCTGGTTTCTCTACTCTTGTCTACAATCTGTTGACATTTGTATTCAGCTATCGTATTCTAGTTGTAGACAGTTGAATACAGCAAGAGAGCGAGTAAGTTCGTAGCGTCGCGTCGCTCCCTGATTTCTCCTACCCAGACTAGATGGATAAATGATCATCCCCGATCAAGGAGTGCGATCGCAATTTATTCGCTGGGCTAAGTTTACAGTCCCCCCAATATACAAAATCTCATCATTGCTGTTCAGCACGAAGTAGACCGCCGCGCACTCTGGCAAACTGCGGCGCTCCTGGAGTGACAGCGATGGCAGGGTTAACGGGTTAACAGCTTCAACGGTCATTTCCGAGCTTCCTGCTGTTCTATATTTTTAAGTCCTTCATCCAAAATATCTTGAGCTAACAGGCTCATGGTTGTACCCAAGCGAACAGCTTGAAGTTTTAAGCGAGTTCTGAGCGACTCCCTAACATCTGTTTGTAGAACTACAGTTTTTTCTTCTTGTGACATTACTAGCATTAGCAGCATTTAAAACAATTATCGCTTAAGAAGCATTGTTAGTCATACTCCCATGCTACCATTGTCAGCAGTACTAGTAATACAATTATTGTTAGCTTAAATGCGCCCCGGCAAGAGAGTCTCTAACCTCTCCCCAGCCGGCACGACTTCCATCCTTAACATCCAAGGAGGCAATTTAGTATGTTAGCCCATAAACCTGATTCTGTAGCGGCTCTGGCTACCCGCGCTCTGGATAATTTCAAGAGAATCAAGGAGTATAACAAACTCTTGGAAATAACTTTTAACCAAAGTCCAGACACTAGAGAATTATTGCTTGATTGTTACACAACTCTTGCAGAGCCATATTTTGAAGAATTGGAACTGACTTTAAAAGCGCTCCACAAGCTGATTAAAGCGAACAAAGGCATCTGACACGGGGAACTTCAGTCCTAGTGTCAATTTTGCTGAAAAGCAGTCAGAGCATGAAAAGCAGTCACAGGAAGAGTTTTCAATTTGCCTATTGTACTTTGTAGGAAAGACAATAAACAACTCCTAGAAGTTGTTGTGGCAATTCGCTCAAAACTAATCACAGCAAGCTTTACAAGAGTGTGTCAATATTTGCTTTGAAAATTGGTATAAACGATTTTTCAATGGTTTCAAAGATATTTTGAGTAGCATTTGAGTAGCAGGATTTTGCCTAAATCTTGCCTAAATTTTGCTCATGCTCGTGCATTTTTCCATACGGATATTACATCGGTAAAACTTTTTCGACCGCGCAAAGAGCTTACGCATCTTATATAGGATGTATTTTGATTGATGTGGAAATAAATCGGATGTATGCTTAATGAAGCAAATTTTACCAGGGAATTTTGTATTTACAGAAGTACAAAATTCATAGACAAGAACTAATTAAAAAAAAGGTCTTGTGGTTGAAAGTTGCTAACAGTTTCAAAGCTCAATCGCCCCAAAAGCCGCACCCCAACACAAGACCAACAATAAACGTGCATTAAGGCTATCAAGTTCTGGGGTGTGGTAGCAAGGGGCGATCGAGAATTGAAGAGTTAGAGCGATCGCTACAGGACTGGGAGCAACCCATTGTCCAGCCCAACTCGTGCGTCTACTAAGGTTCAAAGGCCAAGTCATTGCCCTCTGAATTCACAGAAGGATAACTTAGCCTTATTAAATGTACCACTTCCATTACTTTTGGTACTAGTTAAAGCCGAAATAATCTTGCAGCCGTTCATCGTGCGGTTGCACTCTGGGATAGGTCGCCAACCGTGGGCGCGGCTGTGGTATTTGTTGCGAGGTTTTGATGGTGGGGTGGGCTGGGTTAAAGAAATTCCCTTGGTGGTAGTGTGTCAAATCTTGGATGTCAGCCAAGCGACTATTTATAGATGGCTACAAGCGGGAGAAGCTGTAGGGGCATTTCGTCCGAGCAAGCACCGGATCAAGAAAGGACTGTTAACGGTTTACCTGGGCGGTTTGACTAAAGTTGCTTGGAATCTAAATTTAAAAGATTGGGGGGTAGTAGGAGAATGTCCCTTATGGGAGGTCAACGCCAACATTCGAGCGTTGACCACGGGCATAGTCACACAACGTTTGCAACAAAGAAGCCGCTATGCAGCTAATCGCCAACTGAAACCGGAGTATCGCAAATCTTACGGAGCGCCACATCCAAACGAGTTACTGGGGAATTTGGGGCAATCCTCGCCTGAAATGGGAGCGGGGGAAATACCTTTTATTCTTCATGTTGGCCCGTCGCGGGTGTTCGCTTCCAAGAACTTTGTGCATTTCGGGACTTCTCAAAGGGCGGTCAGTTGCAAATTGGGCATTCACACCCGCACGGTGCGACGGCATCAGCAAGCATTGGGCATAACCAAAAGGCAGCTATGCCAAGCCAAGTATGAATACGTTCAACTGCAACACGCTCTGGATAATGAATCACCAGAGTGCTGGGCTTGGAGTAGTGACGGGGTGCGTCGCGGTATTGGGTATCAGTCATTGGGTGAAGGAGCTACTGCGTTTGCCGATGGCATCCCCCAGGGAGCCAAGAAGAAGGAACCGAACAAGTACCAAATTCCCGCAAGTGAGCTTGACCATCGATTTTTCAAGATGGGGGGCAAAATGTGGATGAATCGGTGCAATATTTACCGGGAAGTCTTCACCCTAAAAACAATGACTCAGGCGCGGCGGAAGTGGCGTTTGAAACTGTCACAGTGCCACTTTCAGGAAAATCGAGCCGTCGGGGTGGGGAACGATTGCAAGCAATGTTCACAAAGCCCCAGGATATGAAGGACATTTTTGAGAATTTTTTTAGAGCCTTAACGCTTGGACATACTATCTCGAAGTAGGGGATGCAATATGTTGAGTTGCTCTCTTTGGGGTTAATGTCGAAGAGAGCAACTTCATTGCTGACGGGTAACATAGACTCAAACACGGGTAGATGAGTATGGATGTACTAGGAAGGCGGATCAGCGAAAACGGAGTGCTGCACCTAATGGATAACGAGAATCCTGGTGAAGTAACTTGGTTTACTTTGTGCGGTCGTAAGAGCCGCGCCACTGACGCTCTACCGTTGCAAAAATTTAATACTCAAGAAAATTGCTGTACAGTGTGCGTTCGGATGCAACGCAGTAACTCGCTGCTGCACTCTCGACGTCGGACAGCATGATTGCGGGGATATATGGCACATCTACAAAGGTGCAATTTTCGGATGTTTTAAACCAGTCACAAGTTAACTTGCTGAGAAAATTTTCGCATGGTTTAAAACTGCTTTAAAATCCTTAGAATTCTGTACGGAAACCTATTAGGTTTTTATCGCCGTTGTTTGCCAGAACAAGTATTGCAGTCTTGTGGAAACAAGTATACTGATCGACACGAATTCTTTGCCTAGTACTTTTTTAGAACCCATAGGGGTCTAAATAGCGTTTTTGTACATTAAAACCCAATAACTGAAAGTGCTTTGCGTCGCTGTTCGGGTGTGACCTCAAGGTAGCGCTGCAATGTGCCGAGGTCATTGTGGCCGCTAATTTCTTGGATGTGGCGCAAGGGGATATTAGCGCTAGACATTTGATTGAGGGCAGTTCGGCGGAAGCTGTGGGTACTGACTCCTTCCAGGTGAACGCGCTTGGTGGCAACGCGCAGGATTTTATCGGCGGCG
>Ga0136617_10004707_pt1 | contig 12227 bp, 13 predicted proteins | sample AntDrymUQ3222106_2_FD_129672 | JGI IMG/M metagenome (GOLD analysis project Ga0136617, IMG submission 129672) | Polar desert sand microbial communities from Dry Valleys, Antarctica - metaG UQ322 (21.06) | ecosystem: Environmental > Terrestrial > Soil > Desert | place: Antarctica: Dry Valley...
CCAATGGTCCCCGAGCCCCCATCGTCTAGTGGCCCAGGACGCCGCCCTTTCAAGGCGGTAGCACGGGTTCGAATCCCGTTGGGGGTACGTACAGCAACACTCGTAGGATCGCAATCTGCACCACCAGTAAGGCCCTGTAGCGCAGTTGGTTAGCGCGCCGCCCTGTCACGGCGGAGGTCGCCGGTTCGAGCCCGGTCACGGTCGCTGCTCCTCCCCGGTGTTCACACACCGGTGCGGAGTTGCAATGGAGCCGTACCGCTCTCGCCAGCGGTACGGCTTCGTGGGGCAGGTAGCTCAGTCGGTACGAGCGCTCGCCTGAAAAGCGAGAGGTCGGCGGTTCGACCCCGCCCCTGCCCACCGGCAAGCCGGAACCGAAGTGGTCACAAACGACAATCTGAGTCGCAATCGGCTGTCGTTTGTGACCACTTTGACGTGTGCTGGCCCTGTCCTCGTCAGGCCAGCGCGTCCAATCGGGCCACCTGATCCTCGGAGAGTCGTACCTCCGTCGCGCCCATGTTCTCCGTCAGGTGATCCACCGACTTGGTCCCGGGGATCGGCAGCACCACCGGGGATGCCTGCAGGAGCCAGGCCAGCGCGACCTGGGACGGGGTCGCATCGAGTTCTCCGGCGATGTCCGCCACCGGCGAGTCCGGTCCGGCCAAATCACCCGTCGCGATCGGGAACCACGGGATGAAGGCGATGCCCTCCGCGGTGCAGTAGTCCAGCACGTCCTGGGACTGCCGGTTGCTCAGGTTGTAGAGGTTCTGGACGCTGACCACCTCGACGATCTCGCGGGCGGCCTTGATCTCGGCGACCGACACCTCGGAGATGCCTATGTGGCCGACCTTCCCGGCTTCCTGGAGTTCGGCGAAGGCACCCAGTTGGTCGGCCAGCGGGACCTCGGCATCGATGCGGTGCAGCTGGATGAGATCGATCCGGTCGAGTCTCAGGTGGCGCAGGCTGAGTTCGACCTGCTGCTTGAGGTAGGCCGGGCGGCCGACCGAAATCCATTGGCCGGGAGCCTGCCGCGTGAGTCCTGCCTTGGTCGCAATGACCAGGCTGCCGGGGTAGGGGTGTAGCGCGTCGGCGAGGATCTGCTCACTGACGAAGGGCCCGTAGGAGTCGGCGGTGTCGATAAAATCGACTCCCTGCTCGACGGCGGCGCGGACGACGGCCAGCGCGCCTTCGCGGTCGGCCGGCTCACCCCAGACGCCGGGCCCGGGAAGCTGCATCGCACCGTAGCCGAGCCGATGCACGACCATCTCGCCGCCGATTGCGAAGGTGTCGGACAATGTGGGTGCAGTCATGTCAGGCCCAACCGGTGTGGCCCGATCAGCATTCCTTGCCAGGCCATTCCTCGGGGCCGACAATCCGGCGCCGACTCAGTCCCGGCGAAGTCAGGGGGCGGGTGCCGCAGTCGGGTCCGGCTCAGCAGGCCGCCGGGCACGACGCACGGGTACGACGTACCAGACCGTCAGCAAGGCGGCCGCGATCACGCCGGCGATCACCAGGGCCAGCCAACGAGGCAGCGGCATGTCCAGCGCGAGCAACGTCGCACCGACCAGGGCCACCGCCAGCAGCGCCATGCCGGTCTTCGCCTGTTTGGCGGAGCCGTCGACCACCTCGGCCTTGCGGCCGAGCCGGAACATCGCCCGGTGCAGGGCGACCGGTGCGATGAGGAAGATCGACGCCCCGACGCAGAAAACCACCGTGACCACGTACACGATCACGGCGAAGCGGTCGAGTTCGGTGAATCGCTGCTGAAAGACCAGGGTCAGCAGAAAGGCAAAGAGGATCTGGACACCGGTCTGGGTGACCCGCAGCTCCTGCAGGAGATCGGCGAAGTTGCGATCCGCTCGCTCCGCGGGCGACTCACCCGGCCGCTCATCAGGCGCGCCGGGGCTCTTGTCCATCGGTGGACTCTAGCCGCAGGTGAACTCGTTCACGTGCGGTCCGCGGCGCCCGGGTCAGTGCTGCAGTTCGTCCCACGTGGACAGGCAGAACGGGTGCCCGGCAAGGTCGGCGAAGACCAAGCAGTGCTCGGCGTTGGGCTGGAAGTCGTACTTCCTCGCTCCGGCTGCCAGCACCCGTGATTCGGTGGCGGCCAGGTCATCGACGTAGAAGTCCAGGTGGATCTGGATCGGCACAGCCGGGTCGGGCCACGTTGGCGGGGTGTGGTCGGGCACGGTTTGGAAGTCGATCCGCCCGCCGGGGCCATTGACTGCGGCCCACGTGCCGTCGAAAACGGTGACCTCTCCGCCGGTGATGTCGGCGTAGAACGCGGCCAGCTTCGCAGAGTCGGGACAGTTGATCGCGGCCGAACTGAGCGTGATCGAGTCAGACATGACGTCCTTTCTGAGGTGCCGCCTTGGTGTTGAGGTAACGCTGCTCCGGGATGCTCGTGGCCAGCCGAGCCGCCGTGGCATAGCTGACGCCGGCCTCCTCGACCCGGCCGTCCATCTCGAGCAGGTGCGCGCGGACTGCGTGCAGCCGGTGGGAACGGCGCATCTGCCGGTCCCCCAACAGCGGGTCGAGCATGTCCAGCCCCGCAGCTGGTCCGTCGACCATAGCGAGGGCGACCGCATGGTTGAGGGTGACGACCGGGCTGGGCGCGAGGTCGCGGAGCATGCGGTACAGAGTCTCGATCTGTGCCCAGTCGGTGTCCTCGGCGCGGTCGGCTTCGGCGTGCACAGCCGCGATCGCGGCTTGCAGCTGGAACGGGCCAACCGGCCCCGTCGCCAGCGCGCGCTCGACCAGGCGGATGCCCTCGCGGATGCCGGCGTGGTCCCACAGCGTCCGGTCCTGATCGGCGAGGGGCACGAGCGATCCGTCGGGGCTGCTGCGGGCGGCACGTCGCGCGTCGGTGAGCAGCATCAACGCCAGCAGCCCGCTTACCTCACCGCCTTCCGGCAGGCGTTCGTGCAGGCGGCGGGTCAGCCGGATCGCCTCGTCGGCCAGCACCACGTCGTAGAGTCCGGCACCGGTCGTAGCGGTATGCCCCTCGGTGAAGACCAGGTACAGCACATGGGCAACGGCCGCGACCCGGCCCGGCAGGTGCTCGGCCGCGGGCACTGTGAACCGGGCCTCGATGTCCCTGAGTCGGCTCTTGGCTCGGCTGATCCGTTGAGCCATCGTGGCCTCCGGCACGAGGAACGCCCGGGCGATCTGCCCCGTGCTCAAGCCGGCGACAGCCCGCAACGTCAAGGCCACCTGCGAGGGCCGGGGAAGGGCCGGATGGCAACACAGCAACAGCAGCGTCAGCGAGTCGTCACGCTCGCCGCCGTCTGCAACGTCGGCTGCGGGCGCGAGGAGATCCTCGGCTGAGATGCGCGCGACGAGCTCCTCCCGGCCGGCCCGGGCCTGCTCGCTGCGCCACTGGTCCACCAAGCGACGCGAGGCCACTACGATCAGCCAACCCTTCGGGTTGTCCGGCACTCCGTCGGTTGGCCATTTCCGCGCAGCGACCAGAAGCGCCTCCTGTACGGCGTCCTCGGCGGCCTCGAAGTCGCCATACCGGCGCAGCAGAGCGGCCAGTACGTCCGGCACGCATTGGCGCCAGATCTGTTCCAGGCCGGCGCTCCTCACCGATCGGTGGTCACTGATCGGCGGTCACTGGTCCTCGCCGCCGGGCCACATCGCCGGCCGGAGCTCGACGACACCACCGGGCTGAGCGAACACTGCGGCGATCTCCTCAGCCCGCTCTCGGGAGGCACAGTCGATGAGGAAGAACCCGGCCAGGTGTTCCTTCGCCTCCGCGTACGGGCCCTCAGTGGCGAGGTGACCTTCGGGGCTCCAGCCGTACAGCGTGGCCGAAGCCGGATCCGCCAACGCCTCGGCGGTCACCAACTCACCCGACGCGGAGATCTCGGTCATCAACGCGTCGAACTGCCGGTCCATCTCCTCATGCTGCTCCGGCGACAGCGCCCGCCCTTCCGCCGTGTAGATCTGGGTCGGGTGTCCCCACGGCTCGGGGTTGGAGTGGATCAAGATCACGTACTTCACCAGTTGTCTCCTTCTGCTCCAGCCAAGCGCATCATGTCGCGCCCTTCAGTGGAGACGACGGAGCCGACCGAAGGTTCTCGACAGTTCAGCAGGTCTCGAGTTCCAGTGCGGCCGGGTCAGGCGACCTGCGGCTCAGGTGGGCAGGTCACTCCAGACCGCCTCGCTGCCGCTGTGCCCGATCCGGACCACGTAGATCAGCGTCAGCACGGCGCCCACGATCGATATCGCGCCGATCCCCCAGCCGGCAAGGTTCAGCCAGGCCGGGCGATCCGCACCGCGGCGCATACCCCAGTACGCGAGCCCGATCAGCGCCAGCAGCGCGATCGACAGCAGCAGCACCCATGGCAGGAGGTCTTCACCGAGCGAGGTGTGTGCGAGCACCAACTCGAACGGTGCGCCCTCGGTGCTCAGGACCCGATCCTCGAGAATCTCGCCGCTCTCCTGCGCCACGAACACCGACCCGATGGAGGTCAATGCCGCTAACGCGGCCAGCACCCCGTACCTCGTCCGCCAGCGCGGTACGGCGGTGAGCGCCATCGCGGCCAACGCGGTGAGCGGTACGAAGATGACCACTGCGTGCACGATGATCGCGTGGGTCGGTAATCCGAAGAAGGTGTCGAACACCGCCGCTCCATCCTGAGCGCCCCGAGGCGACCGCTCACCAGGTAGTGCTTACCGAACAACCCTGAGAACTAGCCGAGAAAAAGCCTGAGTCCCGCTAGTGATCGTGATCGTGATCCGCGGTTCGGTGCCAGTACGGGAGGGCCCACCGGAAGGTCGACAGGCCCGGTTGCTGGCACCAGCAGTCCGGCGCACATCCACACCGGACCATCCCCATCCGCTCAAGGATGCGGCCGATGACGGCGAAGATCAGGTAGAGCGTCAGGGCCCGTACCGCGACTCGCTTCATGGCCTCAGGCTAGTGGCGGGGCGGGTTGCGCGTCAGACGCCGTCGATCGTTGCCTCGGCGGCGGCGACCAGCATCGAAATGCCCTCGGGGCTGAGCCCGCGCTGTTGGGTCTGGCCACCACCGTAGGCACCCGTGATGCTCCTGGAGTACACCCCGGCGAGCACGGCTCCCAGCCGCCAGTAAGCGAAGGCGACGTAGAAGTTCACGTCATCCATCGGAAGTTCGCTGCCCGCCCCATATCTGACCAGGGCCTCGTCGCGGCTGAGAAATCCCGGCGCACTCGTCGGCATCGCCATGGGCAGCGTCGCGACGCCCGCCGGTGCGCTCCAGTAGGACAGCAGCCAGCCGAGGTCGGCCAACGGATCGCCGCGGGTGCACAACTCCCAGTCAAGGATGGCTGCGACGTTTCCGTCGGCATCCAGCATCAGGTTGCCGAAGCGGTAGTCCCCGTGCGCGATCGTGATGGCGTGTTGGTCGGGCACGCGGGCGGCCAGACGCTCCCCCATGTCCACCAGCCCGGGGATCGGCTCGGTCGGCAGGCTGGCGACCTGCCGGCTCCAGCGCTTGAGCTGCCCGGCGACGTAGCCCGACCCTCGACCCAGATCACCGAGCCCGATCGAGTCGGGATCGACGCGGTGCAGGGCGAGCAAGCTGTCCACTGCGGCCTCGCCGGCGGCCCTTCGTGCCGGCTCGGACAACGCCGCGACCGCCGTCTCCGGGTCGTGGGCTACGAAGCCCTCCACGAAATCCATCACATAGAAATCGGCGCCGAGGATGTCGTGGTCGGTGCACATTCCGATCGTTGCCGGGACCGGTACGCCGGTGCCTCCCAAGGCGCTGATGACGCGGTGCTCGCGCTGCATGTCGTGTGCCGAGGGCAGCACACCCGACAGCGGTGGGCGGCGCAGCGCGAACGTGTTCTCCGCGAGGTCGGCCACTCGGTAGGTGAGGTTGGATCGGCCGCCTTCGATCACATCGAAGCGCAGCGGCGGGCTGAGCTCGGGGATGCGCTGGGCGATCCAGTCGGTGACCCGAGCCCCCTGCTCCGCGGTGATGTCGGTCTCGGCCACGGTAGCTACCCAACCAGCCGGACACCGTCCGGCGCGACGTGGACCCGCCCCTGTCTCTCGAGTTTGGCGAGGGCGGCTCGGGTGGACTGCTCGGCGGCCGGCCACAACGCCTGCGGTACGGCGGCGTAGATGACTTCAACGAGCGCCGAGACTTGTTGCGCGGCAGGGGAAAGCAGCATCAGGATCTGCCGTTCTCGGAACTCCCGGTGGGTCCGGTAGAAATCCAGTACGGCGATCGGGTCCTCCGTGAGCTCTGGCCCGTGACCGGGGTAGAGCGCCGAGGGACCGAGGTCGAGCACCCGTCGTAGCGACTCGAGATAAGCCACGACATCGCCCTCCGGATGCGTCACAACCGACGTACCCCGCCCCAGAACGTGATCTCCAACAAGCACCGCGCCCGACTCGATCCGGAATGCCAGGTGATCGGCGGTGTGACCCGGCGTCGGAACCACGTCGATCGTCGTACCGGCAATACGCAGTTTCTCGCCGGAGGCCAACACGTGGCCGCGTGGACCGGCCACGGCAGGGTCACTTGCGCAGACCGTCGTACCGAAGTGGGCCGCCCATGGCAGCGCGGCTTCGGCGTGGTCCCAGTGATGATGAGTGACCAGGATCGCCACGCATCGGGCGTCCCGGTCAGCCAGTGCGGTGCTGACCCGATCGAGGTGTGCGGGATCATCCGGCCCAGGATCGACCAGCACGGCCTGGCCTGACCCCGGGTCGCCGATGAGGTAGGTGTTGGTGCCGTCCAAAGTCATCCCGGACGGGTTCGGCGCCAGCACCCTGGTGACCAGCGGCTCGAGCGTGAAGGTGACCGGCAGCTGTCCGAGACCCGGCAACTCCCAGGTGGCGCGCGGGTCGGCGGGGGGATCGAGTTCGGCGAACCCGACGGGCACCGCTGGCACGTCGCTCATGTCACCATGATCCCGAGTTGATCATCGGCAAAACGGCCATTTCTGGCCGGAGAATCCCCGATTTGCCGATGATCATCCCGGGGTGCGGTGGAATTATCCGCAACCGGATATGTAGATGCCGAGGTTTCGGAGCCACGGCACCGGATCGATCGCGCTGCCGTACAGATTCCCGTTCCGGTGAACCTCGAAGTGCAGATGTGGCCCCGTGGAATGCCCCTCGTTGCCGACCGCGGCGATGTTCTGCCCGGCGTACACGCGCTGGCCGGTGCCGACGAAGATCCGGCTCACGTGGCCGTAGACGGTGACGTCGCCGTTGTCGTGGGTGATGTACACGGCCTGACCGAACCCACTGGCCGCCCCTGCTCGGGACACCCGACCGCTCAACGGTGTGTAGACCGGTGTCCCGATCGGTGCTGCGATGTCGACGCCGTAGTGGAAGGACCCATTGCGCGGACCGAAGCAGCTGCTGGTCCGGCCACTTGTCGGCGGCACCCCGGATGAGGCTCCCGGACCTGGGCCGGGGGCAGCGCTCCCGCCACCGGAACTCCCGCCGCCGGAGCTTCCGCCGCGTGCGGCGCGTTCGGCGGCCGCGGCCGCATCGGCGGCCGCTCGCGCACGTTGGGCCGCCGCGGCTTCCTCGGCGGCCTTCTGTGCCAGCCATGCGTTGTAGGCGTCTCGCGCACCCTGAACACCGAGCAAGGCGACCTGCGCTGCCTGCAGTTGGGTGTCCAAAACTGCCTTCTGCGCCTGGACCTGGGCGACCATGACGGCGCCATTTGCAAATGCCGCCTCAGCGGCAGCCTTGGCCTCGGCAGCAGCCGCCTCGGCTGCGGCCATCTCGATCTCAGCCGCGCGGTTGATCGAGTCGGAGTTCGCGACCGTGACCCGGGCTACCTCGAGGTGGTTCAGTACGTCCAGTCGACCCGAGGAGATGTAGTCGAGGAAGGCCGCCCGCTGGATGAGTTCCCCAGGGTCTGAGCTTGTGAGCAGGACCACGTCGCTGGTCAGCAGAGAGCCGGACATGTAGCTGCCCCGAGCGAACTCCACGATCGCTGCTTGGGCCCCTTCGACCTCGCCCTGCGCCGTGGCGAGATCTGCCGCCGACTCGGCGGCGGCCTCCTGCGCGGCGATCAAGCGGCCCTCCGCGGCGAGGTGCAGGTAGGTCGCCTCTTCGGCGACGATGTTGAGTCGTTCGAGTTCACTCTCGGCGGCTGCGAGTTCCGCGGAGATGCGACCCACCTCGGCAGCGGCGGCCTGCTGGGCGGCATCGGCGGAATTGATCTGCTCGTCGGAGGGGTTCGGCGGGGGCGCTGGTACGGCGTAGGCCGGAGTGATGGCGACGAACAGTGTCCACATCAGCGCGGCGAGCACAAACAGGGTCGCGCGGCGGCGGCTGCTGCTGCACAGGGCGATGCGTCGTCGTCGGGGCATAGCGGGCCGTACGGCGAGCATGGACCCCCCTTGCGCACGGGCCTGTCCGGGAAGGAACCGTCGTGACTGGAAGTCGCGACCGGTGTAACAGACCGTCAGCAGACAATGGCATATCCCAGTCCCAAAGTCATCACCAGTCACACGTTTCCCAGCGGTTTACTCACGTAACAGTGTAAGGCTGCACCTCACGCCGAGGGTGCCGTGACCACGTCCGCGGTGAGTGTCCGGTGGAAACGGCGATCAGAGCCGGGCCAGTTCGGTCTTGAGCAGGTCGAGGCCGAGGCCACCCAGGTTCAGGGCTGCGGTGTGGAATGTCTTGAGGTCGAAGGCGGCCCCGAGTCGATTCTCGGCGTCGGCTCTGGCGGCGAGCCAGACCCGCTCGCCGACCTTGTACGAGGGCGCCTGCCCTGGCCAGCCGAGGTAGCGATTCAGCTCGTCCTGGCGCAGTTGGTCATCCATCGAGGCATGCACCCGCAGGAATTCCAGGCCGAGATCGGGGTTCCAGACCTCGCCCTCGTGAAAGCCGGTGCCGGCCGGAATCGGGAGTTCGAGGTGCATGCCGATGTCCAGCACCACCCGGGCCGCCCGGAAGCCCTGCGAGTCGAGCATCCCGAGTCGGTCGCCGGGGTCGTCGAGGAATCCCAGCTCGGCCATCAGCCGCTCGGCGTACAGAGCCCAGCCCTCGCCATGGCCGGAGGACCACAGCATGATCCGCTGATAGCGGTTGAGGAGTTCGGCACGATAGACGGTCTGGGCGATCTGCAGGTGGTGGCCCGGAACACCCTCGTGATAGACCGTCGTCTTCTCCCGCCAGGTGGTGAACTCCTCTGCCCCCTCCGGCAAGGACCACCACATCCGGCCTGGGCGGGAGAAGTCCTCCGATGGGGCGGTGTAGTAGATGCCCTCCCCGGAGGTGGGCGAGAGTCTGCCCTCGATGGTGCGTACCGGATCAGGTATGTCGAAGTGGGTGCCGGCCAGCGCGTTGACTGCCTCGTCGGCCGTGCTCTGCAGCCAGCGGGTCAACTCCTCGCGGCCATGCAGAATCCGGGCCGGATCCTCATCCAGTTTGGCTATCGCGGCCTCCAGCCCCGCGCCTGGAGCGATCCGCTCGGCCACCTCCTTCTTCTCGGCGACGATCCTGTCCAACTCCGCCCAGCCCCACTCATAGGTCTCGGCCACGTCCAGGTCGGCGCCGGTGAAGTACCGCAACCAGCGCCCGTACCGCTCCTCGCCGACAGCGTCGGAGGCAGGCGCCAACGGCAGCAGTTGCTTGCGCAGGAAGTTCCCGAAGGAGACGAGCGCCGCAGCCGCTGCCGAAGCCGCCGCTTCCAGCTCGGATCGCAGCGTTCCCTGCGTTCCGGAGCGCGCCACCAACTCGGCGAAGAACGCCGGAGCCTGCTCTGCGCCGGCCCAGCGGGCGACGATCTCAGCGCAGGTCAGTACCTGCCGCCGGGCGGTCACCCTTCCCGCTCCCGCGGCTGCGGCCAGACCGGCGGCGTAGCCCTCGAAGGCAGCCGGGAGCTTGGCCATCCGGGTCGCGAGCGTGGCCCAGTCGTCCTCGGTCTCAGTGGCCATCAGGTCGAAGACGATTCGCAGCGACTGCATGGGACTTGCCGTCGTGTTCAGTTCCGCGCTGAGGTCCCCCGTATCGAACAGGTCCAGTTCGGCGGACAGCCGCTCGTCCATCGCGGCGTTGGCCACCCGCTCCCGGTCGTCGGCCGGCTGGATCGCCCGGAGATCGGCAACGGCACGACGGGCCAGCTCGGCTCGGGCGGCGAATCCATCGGCGCTGAAGTCGGTCAGCTCGGTCTCGTGCCCGGCTACCCCGAAGAAAGTCGCCGAGATCGGGTCGAGGGTGCAGTAGTCCTCGACGAACCGGTCCGCGACGAGATCGGTCGGTGAGAGCCGCTGATCGGGACGGTACTGCGGCGGCTGCGTCTGGGAGGTCACAGTTCGCGACGATAGCCGGGCACCCTCTTCGCGGTGATGAGCATAAACGTCAGGCCTCCGCGTCGTTCGCCGCGGTTATGCGCATAACGGCGAGGATTTGAGCACGACTAGATTGGGATTCCGTGAACGAGTCATCCAGCGCCGACGTGATCTTCTCCGCGGGCCATCAACAGGTGGTCTTCTGCGCGGACGAACCGAGTGGGCTCAAGGCCATCATCGCTATTCACTCAACGGCGCTGGGCCCCGCGCTGGGCGGCACCCGCTTCTACCCCTACCCAGACCCGGCAGCCGCACTGACCGACGTCCTGCGCCTATCTAGGGCGATGTCGTACAAGAACTCCCTTGCTGGCCTTGACCTCGGCGGCGGCAAGGCCGTGATCATCGGCGATCCGGCGCGCGACAAGACAGAGCAACTGCTGCGCGCGTACGGCAGGTTCGTCGAGAGCCTGGCGGGGCGCTACATCACCGCCTGCGACGTCGGTACCTATACCTCGGACATGGATGTGCTCGGCCGAGAGACCAGCTACGTCTCGGCTCGGTCGGTGGAGCACGGTGGAGCCGGCGATTCTGCAGGGCTCACAGCGGTCGGTGTCTTCCAGGGCATGCGGGCCTGCGCCCAGCATGCCTGGGGCAGCGCGTCCCTGAGCGGGCGTCGCGTGGCGGTCGCAGGCGTCGGCAAGGTCGGACGGCACCTCGTCGATCACTTGACGGGCGCCGGCGCTTCGGTCATCGTCACCGACGTCGATCCGGCCGCGGTGGATCGGATTCGCACCGCCCATCCGCTGGTAGAGGTGGCCGCTGACACCACGGCGCTGCTGGCCCAGGACCCCGACATCTACGCCCCGTGTGCTCTTGGCGGCGCCCTCGACGACCAGACCGTCGCCACGCTTGGCGCCCGAATCGTGTGCGGTGGCGCCAACAACCAACTGGCCCACCCTGACATCGGCAAGGCGCTGGCCGACCGCGGGATCCTGTACGCACCGGACTACCTGGTCAACGCCGGTGGTGTCATCCAGTGCGAGAACGAGGTTGGCGGCTACCCGGCGCAGCGGGCTCGCGCAATGACCGAGCGGATCTTCGACACGACCCTGCGGGTCTTCGCCCTCGCCGAGGCAGATGGTGTTCCGCCGGTTGTGGCAGCCGACCGCCTGGCCGAGCGTCGGATGGCTGCGGTCGGACGGTTGTCGACCATCCGACTGCCCGGGGCGGCGTCCTAGATCGCCGTTCCGTCCTGCCGCCGGCACTGGCTAGAGTGATGCCGGTCACCTGCGCGGAAGTCTTGCCAACCCGTCGTGCCTGGTGGGCGTCGGGCAGGTACTCTTGCGTTCTGACATACACACCCAAGGGGGCCGTTCCGGACCCCGCATTCCTGTACGAGGGGGTCGAGCCATGGGGCGCGGCCGAGCCAAAGCCAAGCAGACGCGAGTCGCTCGGGACTTGAAATACAGTTCCCCGAACACCGACCTCGAGCGTTTGCAGCGTGAACTGTCGAATGGATCGCGGCCAGCCGACTCCCCGTCGGTAGGCAGCAAGACCGACGACGACGGTGACGACTGGGCCGGATATCCCGATCCGGACGAGGATCGCTGGGCCTCCAGCGCGCGCTGAGTCACCCGAACACTGGCAAGACCTGAGGGCAGCTGACCGTCCACCTCTCGCTGTTCCACAGTGGACCGGATTGCGTCGCGTTGTCTTCCACACCTTCCAGGGTCGAGGAGTAGGCCAGGAAGGTCGGTTTCTGGTAGAGCGGGGTCGGCTTCCCGATCCAACTCGGCATAGAGCTCATCCACCTCAGAATTTCCGCCATGGGTGTAGTTCTGCCCCTGCGAGCCACCTTGGGCCTCGAGACTCTGGTAGATCGACGCCGTGGCCGTACGGAACGGTGAACCGACCCAGGCGAACAGTGCGATGTCGAACCCACCCGCCTCCAGGCTGGTCGGAACCGAGGCG
>Ga0136617_10004708_pt1 | contig 12227 bp, 13 predicted proteins | sample AntDrymUQ3222106_2_FD_129672 | JGI IMG/M metagenome (GOLD analysis project Ga0136617, IMG submission 129672) | Polar desert sand microbial communities from Dry Valleys, Antarctica - metaG UQ322 (21.06) | ecosystem: Environmental > Terrestrial > Soil > Desert | place: Antarctica: Dry Valley...
GTGGTCGCGCCGGACGCGGGCGTGGCGCGGCTGCTCGAGCTCGTCGACATCGAGCAGACGGTCCCGCTCGACGCGTCGGTCGCGACGGCGGTCGCCGCGCTCGCGCCGCAGCCGCTGCTCTAGTGGACGACCCACTAGCTACTCCAGGATCGCGCCGCCGTCGTAGAGCTTGAGCACGCGCACGGCGTCCTCGCCGACGTCGAGGTGCGAGGTGTCGAGGCACAGGCGGCAGAGCACGCACTCGTCGACGTGGCGCTCGACGATCTCGAGCTTGCCGTCGCTCGGCTCGCGGTAGATGTCGACCGGGCAGACCTGGCTCAGGTGACCGGCGAGCTGCGGCTCGTTGGCGAGCGCCGCGTCGTTGACCTCGATGCCGATGAAGATGCCGTCGGTCCTCATAGCGTACTGCCTCCCCGCACCCAGTCCGGCACGCTGACGCCGGGCGGCGGCTTGTGTTCGACGTGCGCCGGCAGCTTGGACTTCATGATGTCCGGGATCTCTGAGATCTCCTCTGCGACGGTGATGCCGGCGTCCGCGAGGCGCGCGATCTTCTCCGCCGCGGTGTCCTCCTTGCCCTCGACGATCGTGCCGGCGTGGCCGAAACTCATGCCGGGCATCTCATCCATGAAGCGGCCCGCCATGAAGGCGACGATCGGCATCCGGCAGTCGGTGTCGATGACCCAGGCGGCAAGCTCGGCCTCCATCCGGCCGCCGGGCTCGGTGTAGATGACGATGCCCTCCGTCTGCTTGTCGGCGGCGAAGAACGGCATCAGCTCGGCGTACGTCGAGCCGATGATCGCGTCGCCGCCGATCGAAACGGCGGTCGACTGGCCGAGGCCGGCGGCCGTCAGCGTCGAGGACATCTCGGTCGTCATGCCGCCGGAGCGGCTGATGACGCCGATCGGCCCGTGCGTGTATGCCTGCGAGGCGTTCTGCGCGGGACCGCCGATGCCGCCCATCTTGATGACGTCGGGCACGATGATCCCCAGGCAGTTTGGTCCGATGATGCGCGCGCCGCGCAGGCTCGCAAGCTCGACCATCTCTGCGACGTCGCGGCGCGGGATGCGCTCCGTGACGATGACGATGAGCTTGATGGCGTTCTCGATCGCCTCGAAGACCGCGTCCTTCGTGAACGCGGGGGGGACCGTCACGACGGAGCCGTCGATCGGGCTGCCGTAGGCCTCCACGGCCTGCGCGACCGTGTCGTAGACCGGCACGCCGTGGACGTCGCGTCCCTTGCGACCGGGTGTCACGCCGCCGACGATCTTCGCGCCCTCCCCGTAGTCCAGGCACTCGCGGGTGAGGTTGACGGCCTCGCGGCCGGTGATGCCCTGGACGATGAACGTCGTGTCGGGGCCGATCAGGATGCTCATCGCGAGGCGGCCTCATGGTCGCCGATCTTCTCGACCGCGCGCCGCGCCGCCTCGTGCATCGAGACCGAGCGGTCGGCGTACTCGATGCCGTACTTCTCGAGGATCTTGAAGCCCTCTTCCTCCCACGCGCCGGGGATCCGGAAGATCGCGATCTTCTCGGCGGGATCGAAGCCGAGCTCGAGGCAGGCCTTGATGACGCCGCGCGCGACGATGTCGACGCGCGTGTTGGAGACGATCGACATCATCACGGCGATCTTGTCGACGCCGGGCTTCGTGAGCACGAGCTTCGCCAGGCCGCAGGCCTTGTGGACGGAGGGGTTGCCGCCGATCTCGCAGTAGTTTGCGGGCGAGCCGCCGTGCGCGCGGACGGCGTCGAAGAGCGTCAGCGAGCCGCCGCCCGCGCCGATGACGAGGCCGATGTTGCCGTCGAACTCCGTGACGTTGCCCGCGACGCCGCGGTGGTCGGCTCCGTCGACCTCCTCGCCCGCGAGCTCGAACGCCGTCGGCTCGCGCGCCAGGCGCGTCTCGTCGTCGCCGACCCCGAGGTCTCTGAGCAAGGCCTTGTGGCGGCCGCGCGCCTCGCTCTCCATGTCCATGTGGGCGTCGAGCGCGACGAACGTCCCGTCGTGCATCTCGCAGAGCGGGTTGATCTCGGCAAGCACCATGTCGTTGTCGACGAAGAGCTGCGCGAGCCGGCGCACGATCGGCGTCAGGCGCTGCAGCGCCTTGCCGGTGACGCCGGTCTGCGCGATGCACTCCTTCGCCTTGTAGTCGGAGATCGGCATGAGGTTGGAGAAGTGCACGCGTCCGACGTGGTCGGGGTGCTGCTCGGCTACCTCTTCGATGTCGATGCCGCCCATGTCGCTGAAGAGGATCACCGGCTGCTTCGCCGTGCCGTCCCAGACGACGCCCGCGTAGTACTCCTGCTTGACGTCGGCCTTGGGGTCGACGAGCACGCCGCGTGGCACGTGGCCGTCGATCTCGAGGGCCAGGATGTCGGCCGCGTAGGCCTCGGCCTCCTCAGGCGTATCGGCGAACTTCACGCCGCCGGCCTTCATCCGGCCGCCTGTCAGCACCTGCGACTTGACGACCGTCGGGCCTCCGATGCGTTCGGCGATCGTGCGCGCCTCGGCGGCGTCGGTCGTGAAGCCGAAGTCCGTGACCGGGATGCCCGTGCGCTTGACGATCTCGCGGGCCTCGTACTCGAAGAAACGCATCTGCTCCTGACCTGCCGTGGGGACCGAACGTGCTAGGGCGGGACCCTATTTGATCAGGCCGGTGCGGCCTCCATCTCGTACGCCTCCGCGAGGTCGGGGTCCTTCCTCGCGAGCATCTCGGCGAGGTCGACCATCACGCGGCATTGCTTCCAGGTCGCGTCGTCCTGCATCTTGCCGTCGATCATGTGCACGCCGCGGCCGTCGGGAATCGCCTCGATGACGCGCTTGGCGAACAGCACCTCGTCGGGGTTGGGCGAGAAGACCTTCTTGGCGACGTCGATCTGCACGGGATGCAGCGACCACGCGCCGACGCAGCCCATGATGAAGGACGCGCGGAACTGCGCCTCGCAGCCGTCGACGTCCTTGATGTCGCCGAAGGGGCCGTAGAAGGGCAGCAGTCCGGCGGCGGTGCAGGCGTCGACCATGCGCCCGATCGAGTAGTGCCAGAGGTCCTGTTGTGCGCTTTCGCGGGGCGCGTCGGGATTGTCGGGATCGGGGTCGCTGATCGTCCGGTAGCCGGGGTGGCCGCCGCCGACACGCGTCGTCTTCATGCGCCGGCTGGCGGCGAGGTCGGCGGGACCGAAGCTCATGCCCTGCATCCGCGGGCTCGCGGTTGCGATCTCTTCGAGGTTCGAGACGCCGAGCGATGTCTCGAGCAGCGCGTGGATGAGGATCGGGCGGTCGATTCCGGCCTTCGCCTCGAGCTGGGCGAGCAGGCGGTCGACGTAGTGGATGTCCCACGGGCCCTCGACCTTGGGGACCATCACGACCGAGAGCTTGTGGCCGATCTCGGTGACGATCTGGGTCAGGTCGTCGAGCACCCACGGCGACTCGAGCGCGTTGATCCGCGTCCACAGCGCGGTGTCGCCGAGGTCCATCTCGCGGCCGACCGTGATCAGCCCCTCGCGCGCGGCCTCCTTGCGCTCGACCGGCACGGCGTCCTCGAGGTTGCCGAGCAGGATGTCGACCTTGCGCGCGATGTCGGGCGCCTTGGCGACCATCTTCTCGTTGGAGAAGTCCAGGAAGTGGATCATCCGCGACGGCGTCACGGGGATCTCGTGCAGCGGGTCGGGCGCGCCGATCGCCAGCGGCTTGAAGAATGCTCGGGGGTTCCTCACGGGGCGGTCTCCAGGTTCGTCGGGCGGCGTGTCGTGCACCCGGAACCTATCGAGTCGGCGTGTCCGCGGGTCGGCGGCGCTTTGGTCGGGTCGATGGGCTTCGCGCGATGGGCTTCGCGCGATGGGCTTCGCGTGGTCGCGGGTGCGCCGCGCTCGTGAACAGCATCGATGAGGAAGGGGGTTCGGGCCCCGTGGCGCGCGGCGCCCCCGTGGGGCTTGGGCGCGTTGTGCACGCATGCCGGGCGCCCAGGCGGTGCGGGGCGGACGCGGGCGTGGTTGGGCTTGGGCGCGTTCGCCATGAGCCGGCGGGTGGCCATCCACGTACCCGTGGTCGCCCGTTGCCTTTGCGCAGGTGCTAGCGATTGCTAGCCCACGGCTAGCATTTGCTAGCACCGCGTGAGAGGACGGTGGTCTGTCCACGCGCTCGATCTCCCGGAACGACCGGCCTCACGAGAGCGCGACGCACATGTGTTCCGTGCGAGCACATTCGCGCTGCGCTGCGGCGAACGCCTCGCCGCGGTGCGGCTGCGGCTGCGGCTAACGCACTTGCGCGGCTGCGGCGACCGCGCGGGCGCCCCGCGGTCGCCGCGACCGAGCGCACAGCAGCGTGAGCAGCGCGCCGCCACAGACCGGCTTGCGGATCGGCGAGGTCGCCCGGCGCGCGCGCACGATCCGCTACTACGAGGAGCTTGGGCTGCTGCCGGCGACGCGCCGTGCTGCGGCGCCGGATGGCGGAGCTCGACCCGCCGGCGCGATGAGCGTCCCGGCGCGTACGTCCTCGCGGAGCGCCTGCAGGCCGCCCGATCTCGGCGTTCGGCATGATCCGCGGGCTGCTCGACCCCCCGCGAAGGAGACCCATGAGCGACGAGTTCACCACCGACCAGGCCGAGCGCGAGGCGTCCGGCGCCCATCCGTACGGCCGCTACCTCGAGGAGTTCGAGGTCGGAGCGGTCTACAAGCACTGGCCGGCGAAGACGGTGACGGAGTCCGAGGACCACCTCTTCTGCCTGCTGACGATGAATCACCACCCGCTGCACCTCAACGACGTCTACGCCAAGGCGTCGCAGCAGGGCCGTAACGTCGTCGTCGGCCCGATGGTCTACTCGCTCGCGCTCGGCATGAGCGTCTCGGACGTCAGCGGCAAGGCGATCGCGAACCTCGCAACCGAGGAGCTCAAGCATCCCGCGCCGGTCTTCCACGGGGACACGCTGTTCTGCGAGTCCGAGGTGCTCGAGAAGCGCGAGTCCAAGACGAAGCCCGATCGCGGCACGGTGCGCGTGCACACACGCGTCCTGAACCAGGACGGCGTGCTCGTCGCGGAGTTCAAGCGCCTCGTGCTCGTCCCGCGCAGAGAGCACGGGCTGCCCGGCGCGTAGGACGACGGGGGGCGCCCGCAGGCGCCCCCCTCGCTGTCAGCGCAGGTCCGTTGCGCTCAGCAGTTGGCGGTGAGGTGGAACGGGCGGTCGGCCGGGGCGCCGCCGGCGCCGTCGAACGTCCGCACGTCGACCGTCGTCGTGGCGTTGTCGGCGGCGACGGTCGGCGTCACGGTGACGATGCCCGGAGCCGTGCCGGTCACCGTCGCCGACAGCGCGCACGCGCCGAGGTTGCCGCTGAACACGACGCTGTAGTCGCCCGCACCGGCGTCGTCGCTGACGCCGCCCGTCGGCACGCCGCGTGTCTGTCCGGCAACCCCGGCGGCCGTGACCTGTGCGAACCGTGCAAGCAGGTCGGTGGAGTCCTTGCCGTCGACGGTGTCCGCGTCCAGGCCGGTCTTCGCCCGTGCGGCCGCGATGACCTGCGCTGCGTCGAGGCCGTCGACGCGGTCGGCGTTGAGGCCCGTCGCGATGCCTGTGGCGTTCGTCGTGAACGGCTTCTTCGAGTCGCCGCCGGAGCCGACGGAGAAGAGCCCGCCGATGTCGCCGTTGGCGGCGTGGAACTCGAACGCGAGCCCGGTCGACAGGTTGTTGGCGCGAATGCACGGGTTCTGCGGCTTGGGCGTCGCCGCCGAGCCGCCGGCCTTCGAGCGGCAGCCGTAGACCGCACCGCCGCCGGACGACGAGCGGTTGGACTGCCGGGTCGAGTAGCCGCCCGTGGTCGCGGTCGTGGAGGCGATGTTGGAGATGATCTGCGTCTCGCGAGTCGCGGTCCCGTTGCGCAGGCCCTCGCGCAGGACCTCGCCGGTGCGAGCAGCCGCGAACGGGGTGATGGCGACGACGAGGACGCCGGTCGCGAGCAGAACCGAACGCGTGCGGGGCGAGCGCTGCGCCAGGAGCCTTCGGCGCTTCGTGGACTCTTCCATGGGTGCGACCTCCTCGGGTGATGGAACAGTTCGTCCTCTTCACACCCCGACCCACCACACACATCGAAGTTGCGCGACAATGGCGGCTACAAACACAGCGAAGAGACGAGGAACGAGTGAGCGACACGACGACCGTGCCGACGAAGAACCAGAAGCTCATCGACTGGGTCGACGAGATCGCCGCCCTGACGAAGCCGAACGACGTCTACTGGTGCGATGGATCCGCAGACGAGTACGACCGCCTGACCCAGCAGCTCGTCGACGCCGGCACCTTCACGAGGCTGGCCGACGCAAAGCGCCCGAACTCCTACCTCGCGCGCTCGGACCCGGGTGACGTCGCGCGTGTCGAGGACCGCACGTTCATCTGCACGCAGACCGAGCACGACGCGGGCCCGACGAACAACTGGACCGATCCGGAGGAGATGCGCGAGCAGCTCAAGGGCCTCTTCGACGGCTGCATGGAGGGCCGCACGATGTACGTCGTGCCGTTCTCGATGGGCCCGCTCGGCTCGCCGATCGCGCACATCGGCGTCGAGCTGACCGACTCGGCCTGTGTCGCGGTGAACATGATGATCATGACTCGCGTCGGCACCGGCACGCTCGAGGTGCTCGGCGAGGACGGCGAGTTCGTCCCCTGCGTGCACTCCGTCGGCGCGCCGCTGGCCGAAGGCCAGCAGGACGTGGCCTGGCCCTGCAACGCCGAGAACAAGTACATCGTCCACTATCCGGAGACGCGCGAGATCTGGTCCTTCGGCTCCGGGTACGGCGGCAACGCGCTGCTCGGCAAGAAGTGCTTCGCGCTGCGGATCGCCTCCAAGATGGCGCGCGACGAGGGCTGGATGGCCGAGCACATGCTGATCCTCAAGCTCACATCGCCCGAGGGTGAGGTCAAGGTCGTCACCGGCGCCTTCCCGAGCGCCTGCGGCAAGACGAACCTCGCGATGCTGATCCCGACGCTCGAGGGCTGGACGGTCGAGACGATCGGCGACGACATCGCCTGGATGAAGTTCGGCGACGACGGCAAGCTCTACGCGATCAACCCCGAGTCGGGCTTCTTCGGCGTCGCGCCCGGGACGGGCGAGAGCACGAACCCCAACGCGATGGCGACGATCGAGCGCAACACGCTGTTCGCCAACGTCGCGCTGACCGACGACGGCGACGTCTGGTGGGAGGGCATGACGAAGGAGCCGCCCGCGCACGCGATCGACTGGAAGGGCAACGACTGGACGCCCGACTCCGAGGCGCCCGCCGCGCACCCGAACGGCCGCTTCACGACGCCGGCCGCGCAGGATCCGGCGATCGCGCCCGAGTGGGAGGACCCCAAGGGCGTCGCGGTCGACGCGATGATCTTCGGCGGCCGCCGCGCGACCGTCGTGCCGCTCGTCACGGAGGCGTTCGACTGGAACCACGGCGTCTTCATGGGCTCGACGATGAGCTCGGAGATGACGGCGGCCGCGGCCGGCGGCATCGGCCAGCTGCGCTTCGACCCGTTCGCGATGCTGCCGTTCTGTGGCTACAACATGGCCGAGTACTTCCAGAACTGGCTCGACATCGGCGCCCGCGAGGGCGCGCAGCTGCCGAAGCTGTTCTACGTCAACTGGTTTCGCAAGGATCCCGACAGCGGGAAGTTCCTGTGGCCAGGGTTCGGCGAGAACAGCCGCGTGCTGAAGTGGATCTTCGAGCGCTGCGCGGAGACCGCGCAGGGCGCCGAGACGGCGGTCGGCATCGTCCCGGCGCCGGGCGAGCTGGACGTCGCGGGGCTGGACATCTCAGACGAGGATCTCGCCGCGGTGGTCGAGGTCGACGCCGAGGCGTTCAAGGCGCAGCTCCCGCAGATGCGCGAGTTCCTGGCGAAGTTCGGCGACGACCTGCCGGCCGAGATCCGCGGCCAGCTCGAGGCGTTCGAGAAGCGCCTGGACGCCGCCTGATGTTCGCCCTGCTCAAGCGCTGGCTGCGGCAGCGGCGCCGCAAGAAGGCCCGCCGCCGTTAGGAACGAAGCCCCGCAGAGCGGCTGCCGCACACCAATCGCTACAGGAATATCTGCGCAGCCGGCTCATCGACGAGGCTGGCGCTCCCACAATTGACGAGGTGCTGGACCGGGCAGGGGGGCGAGCAGGCGGCTCGGTCCCGTTATCCGCAGCGGTGGAGGCCTTGCGGGAGGACCGTGCTCGTCGTTGACGCCAGCGTCCTTGCGCCCGCGCTCGCCCTCACCGATCTCATCGAGCTGCCGCTGCGCCGAATATCTCATCGGTCGATGCTCGCGCGCTGCTGGGAGCTGAGACAGAACGTCACCGTCTGCGACGCGGCCTACGTCGCGCTCGCCGAGCTGCTCGACGTGGTGCTCCTGACCGCCGATGTACGTCTGGCGAGTGCGCCGGGGTTACGCTGCCAGCTCGAGGTTCTCGGGAGCTCCCGGTCATGACGACCGACGCGGCTCGGCAACGATCGCGTCGCCGAGCGCCGCGAGGCGGTCGTCCCACTGTGCGGCGACCCCGGTCATCCAGGCGATCGCGTCCGTCAGCGGCGCAGGCGTCGCCTGAAAGCGCGTCTCGCGGCCCACGCGCTCGGCGTCGACGAGCCGCGCGTGCTCGAGCAGGGCGAGGTGCTTCTGCACGGCCTGGCGGGTGACCGGCAGGTGCACGGCGAGCTCCGTCGCCGTGCTCGCCTCGCCGCTGGCGATCGAGCGCAGGACCGCGCGCCGCGTCGGGTCGGCGAGCGCGGCGAAGACGGCCTGCTCGCGCTCCGTGGCGGTCATCGCGAGAACCCGCCCACGGGTTGCACGCCGGCCGATGCGGCGGTGCCGGTCACGCCTCGACGAGGTCCCCGGCGCGGCGCAGGCGCTCGAGCGCGGGCTCCCAGTCGAGCGTCATGAGCACGTAGGCGTGGCCGATCGCGAAGCTCGGCGATGCCGTCCCGGCGGCCGCGCTGCGCGCCCTCGGTCCGCTGCTGGCGCCGCCCGCCCAGGGTGAGCCGCAGACGGGGTGGCCGGCATAGCCGCTCTCGACGACGACGATCCGCGTGCCGTCGCAGACGGCTTCGAGGTTGACCTCGACGAGCGTCGCGAGCGCGTCCGGCGCGTGCCACCAGAACGACAGGTGCTCGGCGGGGCGGACCTCCTCGACGGTCGCCCAGCGCGTCTCGCCGTCGCGCAGCGTCAGCTCGCCCTCGGCGCCGGGCTCGAGCTCGAGGGTGCCGTCGTCGGTGAGCCAGCGCTCGAGGTCGGTGAGGGCCTCCCACGCCGTCTCGGGGGCGACGGGAAGGGTGATCTCGCGGGTGACGTCCATCGACGGCTCCTTCTTTCGTGCAACTGATTGGTTGCATGCTACCGTGCGGCTCAAGCAACATGCAACCCGATGGTTGCGCAACGTGAGAGGAGCCGATCACCATGCCCCTGGTCCCGATGGTCGTTCAGCAGGACGGGCGCGGCGAGCGCTCGTTCGACATCTACAGCCGCCTGCTCAACGAGCGCATCGTCTTCCTCGGACAGGGGATCGACGACGAGATCGCCAACCTCGTCGTCGCCCAGCTGCTGCACCTCGAGTCGGCCGACCCCGACCGCGACATCGCGCTCTACGTCAACTCGCCCGGCGGCCAGGTCTACGCGGGCCTGGCGATCTACGACACGATGCAGTCGATCGCCTGCGACGTGCAGACGATCTGCTGCGGGGTCGCGATGTCGATGGCCGCGCTGATCCTCACGGCGGGCACGCCCGGCAAGCGCCTGACGCTGCCCAACGGGCGGATGCTCATCCACCAGCCGACGGGCGGCTACCAGGGCCAGAGCTCGGACATCGAGATCCACGCCCGCGAGACGCTCGCGCTGCGCGCACAGCTCGACGCGCTCTACGCCAAGCACACCGGCCAGAGTGCGGAGCAGATCAACGCCGATTCCGAGCGCGATCGCTTCATGACGCCGGAAAAGGCCGTCGCCTACGGACTCGTCGATCGGATCGTCAAGCCCCGATGAGCCGGGCCTCGGACGCCGCGATCCACAACGGCAGCTGCGACTCGTCGATCCCGGCGGCGAGCAGCGACGCGTCGGGAACCCAGACAAGCTCGGCGTCGGTGCCGCTGGCACAGGCGCCGAGCATGGCGCCCCACGTGAGGTCGGCGGATCCGGCCGCGTTGTAGACGCCGATCGCTCGCGCCGCCGTCATCTGGAGCGTGAACGCGGCGAGATCGCGGGCGTCGACGAGCTGGATCGGGCGCTCCCGCGCGCCGGGGGCGAGCACGCGGCCGCCGCGGGCCAGCCGTGCGACCCACCAGCTGAAGCGGTTCGTCGGATCGTGCGGACCGGCGACGATGCCCGGGCGCAGTAGCAGGGCGCGGCCGGGCAGCGCGGCGTGGACGGCCTGCTCGCAGAGAGCCTTGAGCGCGCCATAGTCCGCCCCGCCGCCGCGTGCCAGCGCGCACTCGACGATGTGCCGTCCGACGAAGCCGGTCCCCCCAGCACGAGCAGTCGCGTCGGGCGATTCTGTCATCACACTTGTGGCGGGCGGTACGTTGCGCGGCATGGCCACGCAGATGCAGGACGACGTCGGCGATCTCGAACCGGGTCGCGAGTGGGCATCGGAGCTCTACCGCATCTCGAACGACCAGTTTCACCGCGCCGCGGTGTTGCTCGATCTCGACGCGGAGTTCGTGACGCGGCTCGGCGAGCCGCGACGCGCGCTCGTCGTGAACTTCCCGGTGCGGCTGGACTCCGGTCGCGTGCTCGGTCTGACCGGCTACCGCGTGCAGCACACGCTGACGATGGGGCCGACGAAGGGCGGGTTTCGCTACGGGCCGGACGTGTCGCTCGGCGAGTGTGCCGCGCTCGCGATGTGGATGACGTGGAAATGCGCGCTGCTCGGCCTGCCTTACGGCGGCGCGAAGGGCGGGGTGCGCTGCACGCCGAAGGAGCTGAGCGTCGGTGAGCTCGAGCGGCTCACGCGCCGCTACGCGGCCGAGTTGATCCCCGTCATCGGGCCCGATCGCGACATCCCCGCACCCGACATGGCGACGGGCGAGCGCGAGATGGCGTGGTTCATGGACACGTACTCGCAGATGGTCGGCCACTCGGTCTTCGAGATCGTCACCGGCAAGCCGGTCGTGCTCGGCGGAACGACGGGCCGGCGCGAGGCGACCGGCCTCGGCGTCGTCTACGTGACCGAGGCCGTGTGCGAGCGCATCGGAATGGACCTCCGCGAGGCGCGCATCGCGATCCAGGGCTTCGGCAACGTCGGCGCGGTCGCCGCCGGCGAGCTGTATGCGATCGGCGCGCGCGTGATCGCGGTATCGGACCACACGGCCGGGCTCGTCGACCCCGGCGGGCTCGACGTCGCCGCGGTGGCGCGCTGGGCCGCTGCGAACGGTGTGCTCGCGGGCTATCCGGACGCGCAGCAGGTCGGGCCGGCAGATGTCCTGGAGCTGCCCTGCGAGATCGTCATCCCGGCCGCGCTGGAGCGCCAGATCACCGACGAGAACGCGCCCCGGCTGCAGTGCCAGCTCGTCGTCGAGGCCGCCAACGGCCCGACGACGCCTGAGGCCGAGGTGATCCTGCACGAGCGCGGCATCCTCGTCGTGCCCGACGTGCTCGCCAACGCCGGCGGCGTCACGGTCTCCTACTTCGAGTGGGTCCAGGATCACCAGCGCTACTCATGGGACGACCTCGAGACGCAGGAGCGCCTGCGCCGCCAGCTGCGGGCCGCGTTCGGGCGCGTCATGGACGCCGCCGACCGGCTCGGCTGCGACTGGCGGCTGGCCGCGCTGTCGGTCGCGATCGAGCGCGTTTCGGAGGCCGCGCGGGTGCGCGGCATCTACCCCTAGCGCGGGCATGCGCGCGTAACGCCCGCCCTGCGGGCATCGCCTGGGCGGCGGCTGCCGGGCGCGAGGTGCGCCGTCCAGCAGACGCTCGGGCCGAACGGGCGTCGAATGATCCTGTCTGATCATCGAACCGATGCTATTTGGCATGAATTGTTTTCTGTAGATGACCAGGCGTCATACTGCACCGGAAATCCGGGGCGGTCCGTGCGCTGATCGGTGATAGGTTCATATAAACGTCTATTGCGCTCCCCGAGCGGGTCTGATGTTCTGTTTGATGCCCGACCACATCGTTTGGCTCTTCGCTACTTCGTGTGGGTGGTGGTGATGTCGAGTTTGCCGACGGTGAGGTAGATCATTGCGATGTAGTTGCGGGGGGAGCGGTAGCCGCGGGCGCGGCGCTTGGCGGCCTGGATGA
>Ga0136617_10004709_pt1 | contig 12226 bp, 10 predicted proteins | sample AntDrymUQ3222106_2_FD_129672 | JGI IMG/M metagenome (GOLD analysis project Ga0136617, IMG submission 129672) | Polar desert sand microbial communities from Dry Valleys, Antarctica - metaG UQ322 (21.06) | ecosystem: Environmental > Terrestrial > Soil > Desert | place: Antarctica: Dry Valley...
CGGCAGCGCCGGGACCGGGAGGGGGAGCGACGGGATCGGGATCGCCGGCAGCGGCGGTGGGCTGGGGAGGTCGGGCAGCGCCGGCAGCGCGGGCAGCGCGAGGTCGGGGATCGGCAGCGCCGGAGCTGGGACGGGCAGCGACGGGACGGGGAGCGCCGGCAGCGGCGGGATGGCGCACCGGCTCACGGCTGCACCTTCACCGACATCGAGAAGACGGGCGGCCCGGGCACGAGCGGGGGGACCGGGGGCCCGCTGGGGCCCAGCGCGGTGGGGTGGGTATGGGCGTTGAACATGGCCATGAGCCCGTTGCCGAGGACAGCCGGATCCTGCGCGGAGGCGCCGAGGCTGACCGAGCCGGCGGCGAGCGACAGCTCCTGCGCGACGATCTGCACCGCGCTCGTGCCGCTGATCTTCACCTTGCCGTCGCCGATCTCGACCCGGGCGCCGCCCTGCTCGACACAGAGCACGCCCTTCTCGCCGAGGGTCACCATGTGACCCTGCTCGCTCGTCAGGCTGACCTCCGCCTTCTCGGCGTTGAGGAAGAGGTAGGACACTTCTACCGTCGTGGCTGACCGTGACTCTGAGCGTTGGGTTGACGAGTGGGCTGGTTGGCGACGCTTCGCCGACGTGACCCGCAGCAGCCTCCTCCATCGCAAACCTCCCTCACCATTTCACGCCCTGCCAGAACTGGTGCGAATCGGCATTTCGCAGAGACCAACGTCAGCCGCGCCCAGCGCTTCCGAGATGGTTGTGAATCCGCGTTTGCACAACCATCCGTAGGCCTCTCCCCCACGTGGCGCCTGCTCCCGGTCCGTCCGACCCGCCTGGTTTTCTACAACCAAGATCGCGGACTTCGCAGATCCCCGCGAAGCGTCTACCGCCCGCCAACACGCTCGGACGCCGCCGGACTGCTCGGTACTGCCTGGGACCGGTGGCCGAGCAGCACCTGCTGTGCGTTCCGTAGCTGCGGGAACGATCGACTCACAGCGTCGCGCCGCGATCAGCGCTGACCGATCGGCGGGGAGGCAACCGCCGTGGCTGGCTTGACGACGCTGATGATGCGTTTTCTCAGATTCTCCCGGAGCTGTCGCTGGCCGCTCCAGCAGATCGTGGGCATGTCTTTGACGTCGAAGGGCAACTCGGTGCCCTCCTTGGCGGTGATGATCACCTTCGTCCCCAGCCCGTCGGCGTAGCCGAGCTCGTAGAACACGTTCGGTCGCAGGTCCGTGAGGTCGACGATCGCAAAAGCTGCTCGCTTGATTCGTTCGAGGATGTCGGGCAGGATCCGGTCACCGGCGTTCTCCTCGTTGACCCGCTCGCAGCGATAGCCGAGCTCCTCGCACACCTGCACGAACGTATCGAAGGCGTCTTCGACGTCGGGGAGACCGGCGTAGGACATGATCACGAGCACCGAGCGTGATTGCGCAACCTTCTCGGCCAGCGTGACGATGTCGGCGGCGCGCTCGTCCCAGTCGCTCTTGACGCTGTTGAGCCGCTCGTACTCGAGCTGCTCGACGAGCCCGGCGTACTTCTGACCGAAGTCGTTGAGCTCCTGCGCGTAGATCTTCTCCGCCGCGCCTCCGAAGGCCGTGAAGGGCAGCAACGGCTTCTTGGCGATGCGCGCCCAGTTCGCGGCGCGGAAGGTCCCCTCGAAGCCGCCGACGAGGATCACGGCGTCGGCCTGCTGCACCTGCTCGGGAACGTAGAAGGACTCGCCCTTGATGTCCCAGTCCGTCAGGCGCGACCTGATGATCGTGCCGTAGTCGTGCAGGGGCTGCAGGCCGGAGAGCAGGTAGGAGATCACACGCCTGTCCGGATCGGGGTCGCCGCGCTCCTGCATGTCCTGGTAGGCGGCCTCGGCGATCATGCGGTCGAGCTCGGTTCGGCAGCCGTTCAGCAGGACGTGCCCGTGCCTGCTCACAGCCCTGCCCAGTGCTTCGCAGAACGCGCCGACCCGCGGCTTCATCACGTCGTCCTCACTCTCGAATCCCCCTGCGACGAGGATGTGCATCCGCGCTACCTCACTCCTGTGATCTGGATGCGAGCGTAGCCGAGTGGAGAGCGCCTCGACGCGCGTCACCTATCCGCAAGCTCGTAGACTTTCTCGCACCCGCGGATCCTGCGTCGCTCGCGCCGGTTGATGCGAATCTTGTCCCTGCCGCTTCCACAGTTGGCGCTCGCCGGTGGTCCGGCGGTGCTGATGTTGACCGCGTCGCGGCCCGGCCCGCCCGAGATCCGGTCGGCGCCGAATGCCGCATTGATCGTGTCGTTGCCGGGGCCGCCCACCAGGACGTCGGTGCCTGGGCCGCCGTTGAGCCGGTCGTTGCCGCGCTGGCCGTAGACACGATCGTTGCCCACAGCCCCCGACAGGTTGTCGCCGCCGCCGCCGCCGTCGAGGCAATCGTTGCCACGGCCGCCGTCGAGGGTGTCGCCCCCGGCGAGACCGAGCATCCGGTCGGCCTGGTTGGTGCCGGTGAACCGGTCGGATCTGCGCGTGCCGACGATGGCGAACTTGCGCCCGGGTCCTGAGAGGCACGGACTGTTCCCGTAGCGGCGGCGCGCGGTGTCGATCGGAACGACGGTCCCGCCGGAGGGCGATCTTGAGGGGGTGCCGACGATGATGTCGCCGAAGCTCGATTCCGGGCTGGCCAAGATGACACACAGGTTGCGGGGCGGGATGTAGTCAGACCCTTCGGGGCAGATCTCGCCCACGTCCGGTGGCGGGCTGCACACAGCTCCGTCGAAGCCGACCTTCGACTCCGCGACGACCGCGTCGACAAGGGTCCGTGCACCGAGACGCACGACGATGTGCAGTGCTCGAACCGTCAGCGAGTCCGCCGTGCGGGTCTCTTCGTTCGGGGTGACCGTGACCAGCGGCGCCAGAGACGAGAGCGCGTTCGTCAGCGCCTCGACGAGCCGATCGGCGCTGATCGGTACGCCGCCGAGCGTCAGGCCCAGCACGCGGCTCGAGCCCGCGAGCTGCGGCGTAGCGCCGGCGCACTGTCCGGTCGCGACCGAATCGGCAGCCGTGACGCCGAGGGTGATCGTGCCGCCCTGGGGAAGTCGCAGCGTGAGGTTCTCTATGCGCCCGGTCGCGCTGACCTTCTGCTCGCTCGGGATGCCCAGCTCGGGATCGATCGACGTGATCGCGCTGGTGGTGCTCGCCGCGAGCAGATCGGAGGGGATGCCAAGCGGCGCGGGCAGGTTGCCGGCACCCGCCTCGCCCGAGGCGCACAGCGCGCGGTCGGGGTCCGTGCCGTTGGCGGTGTCGACGTTGCCGTTGGCGACGACCGGCTCCGCACGGTCGCCTCCGTTGAGGATCACGTAGCCCGCGCTTGCGCGGCACTTCCAGACCGGCTTGTTCGTGTCAGCCTCGGCCGAAGAGGCGACCGTCAGCGAAGCCGCGATGAAGACGACGGCGAGCGCGACGGCGCGGCCCGCGCGAATGGTGTGCACGTGTGGATTCCCCCTGTCCAGGCCTGACGGCGAATGAGCATCAGAGCACAAACTCGCGGCGCATTGCATGTCATGTGTCACACACCGACCTGTAGGCAACGCCTGGCGCGTACCGAGCCGACTCCGCACGGCTGAGGCCAGAGCCGACGAGATCGCAGATCTCGGTTGTCAGCATCCGCTTGTCGCGCCAGATGATGTGCGGCCACAACTGGGCCGTGGTGTCCGAGCTGCCCGAGGCGAACGTCCGCCCGTCCGCGCTGACTGCGACGGCGTTGACGGCCTGCGTGTGCCCGAGCTCCCGACCGAGCCGGCGACGATCCTGGACATCCCAGAGCTGAATCGGTCCTGTCTCACTTCCGGCGATCAGCGTGCGGTCGTCCGAACTGAACGCGATGCTCAGGACGGCAGCGGTGCCGGTGCTGAGCTGGCCGCTCGCTCGGCGCGTCTTGGCGTCCCACAACCAGATCTTTCCGTCCGAGCCGGCGGACGCGAGCGTGCGACCGTTGGGACTGAACGCCACGTCGTTGACCATGTCGGTGTGCCGCGCGAGTGCCCGTCCGAGCGGGCGATGCGTCTTTACGTCCCACAGCCGGACCTGCCCGTCGGAACCCGCGGAGGCCAGGGTGCGACCGTCGGGACTGAAGGCAACGCCGTTGACCGGCCCCTCGTGACCGCACAGGGGATCGCCGATCGCGCGATGCGACCTGACGTCCCACAGGATGATCGTCCCGTCATACGCGCCGGAGGCGAGCAGGCGCCCGTCGGGGCTGAACGCAACGCCGTCGACCGGATCCGTATGACCGGCGAGCGGCGGCCCGGCGACATGGCGCGATTTCAGATTCCAGAGCCGGACCCGCGCATCGTCGCCGCCTGACGCAAGCGTGCGCCCATCCGGACTGAACGCAACGCTGTTGAACGCGCCCGCGCCCACCAGCGGCGCGCCGACCGCTCGCCGCGACCGAACATTCCAGAGCCAGATCCTGCCGTCGTTGCCGGCGGTGGCGAGGGTGCGGCCGGCACGGTCAAATGCGACGTCGTAGACGGCATCGCAGTGGCGCGCGAGCACCCGCGGGATCGCGGCGTCGAAGAGCCAGACCCGCTCATCATCGCCGGACGACGCGAGTCTCCTCCCGTCGGGACTGAACGCGACGCTCTCGAGAGACGCCGTCGGGCCTGTGATCGGCGGACCCAGCGGCCGCCGCGACGCCACATTCCACAGCCGGGTCTTCCCGTCGTCGCCCGCGCCGGCCAGCCGCCGTCCGTCGGGGCTGTAGGCGATGTCGTTGACCGGTTCGTCGACACCGGAGAGCGGCCGCCTGCGGCCGGACTTCACATCCCACAGCCAGATCTTGGCGCCGCCGATCGCAAGCGTGCGTCCGTCTCGCGAGAATGCGACGCTCGTGAGCCCCGTCTTGGCGCTGAACGTACGCCCGAGCGGGCGGCGAGACCTCACGCTCCACAGCCGAACCGTGGAGAGGCTCCCCACTGAGGCGAGCGTGCGGCCGTCGGGACTGAACGCGACACGGTGTATACGACGGTCGGGGACCCTGAGCGCGGGACCGAGCGGCTTGAGCGCGGCCACGTCCCACAGCCGGATCCGGTGTTCAACGCCGGCGCTGGCGAGCGTCTGCCCGTCAGCGCTGAACGCCACGCTGAGGACCTCATGACGGCTGCCGACGAAGCTCCCCAGCGGGCGGCGCGAGGCGACATCCCACAGCCGGATCCTGCCGTCCCTGGCGCCGGCCGCGAGCGTGCTTCCGTCGCGGCTCACGGCCAGCGCGGTGAACGTCGTGGGCGCGCTCGCGAAGGGACGTCCGATGCGACGATGTGTCGCCGCGTCCCACACGAGGATCCTGCCGTCCTCACCGGCCGCGACGATCGCGCGCCCGCGCAGCACGAATGCCGCGCCATGTACGACGTCCGTATGGCCGCGCATGATGCCCACGGCCGCGCCGGGGCCGGCGGCCTCGCGTGCAGCGATCATGCTGTTCCGTGCCTCGGGACGATCCTTCGCCTCGAGTGCTGCCAAGGCCAGCAGCAGCGAGACGTCGGGCCGAGCGTCGAGCTGGTCGCGGGCCGCGGACGCGAGCGCGACCGATGTCGCCTCAGCCTCTTGGCGGCGAGCGTCGCGCTGCCCGAGCACCGCCAGCACGGCAAGCGCGCCGACGACGATGACCGTCAACAGCAGCCCACCGGCGATCGACGCGGCGATGCGGCTGCGCCGGCGTTCGCGGGCGCGATCCTGGTCTGCCTGCCAGCGCCGTCGCCAATCGAGGATCGGCCGGGCGAGCGCGTCGTGGTAGATCTCGTAGCGTGAGTCGCCGATCGCCTGGAGGATCCGTGCCTCGCGCGTGAGGCGCTCGAGGACCGCCGTCACCGTGGGCTCGTCGAGCTCGGCGTATTCGGCAAGGTCCGCAGTTCGCAGCGCGATCTTCGTGCCCGACGGCGTGACGAGCTGGCGCAGGACGCGCGCGGCCACCGTCTGCTCGGCGGGCGACAGCGTCGCGATCGCAGCGTCGACGTGCGTGGCGACGATCCGCTGGGCCCCGTGGAGGCGATCGAGCGTGCGCAGGCGCAGCACCCGCGAACCGGCGCTCTGCTCCTCCTCCCACAGGCGCGTCAGCACGAGTTGCAGGTACGGCGTCTGGATGCTCGCGCCGGTCCCGCGGTCAGCCTCGCCGCCGATGCCGTCGAACTCGCCCACGTCCAAGCCGGTGGCCTGGACGCCGTCGAGCACCGCCTCGACGAGTGCCGGCTCGATGCGCACCTGCTCGCCGGACCGAGCCTCCTCCCTGTTCCACAGCTCGAGCGGCGCCTCGATCGCCTCGCGCGCCGCCTCGCGGTCGAGGTGATCGATCCGCACGAGGTGGTCGAGCAGGCTGGGCATGTGGCCCGCCAGGGAATCGAGCCTCGCCAGCGCGTCCTCGCGGATCGAGATGAGCACGCTCGCCGCCACGTCATATCGCGCGATCGTCCGCGTGAGCTGCTCGACGAACGGCCCGTCGGCGGCGTGGTAGAGGAAGTACTCCTCGAACTAGTCGAGGATGATGAGCAGCGAGCCATCCAGTCGCTGGGCGGCGGCGCTGACCACATCCGCAAGCGAGCCGTCGAGCACGTCGGCCGCAAGCGGCGGTGACAGCTGCTGCCCGAGCGTGCCCCGGATCGCCTCCTTGAGCCCGGCCACCGGATCCTCGGCCCACGAGCTGAACGCGATCGCCGCATACTCCACCGCCTCACCGTGCTCGATGCGCCGGCGGCCCTCGTCTCGTACATGGCGCACGACGCCGGCGCGCAGCAGGGAGCTCTTGCCCACGCCGCTCGGCCCGTAGAGGATCGACATCCGGTATGCGAGCAGGTTGTCCATGACGATGTCGCGCGCGGTGTCGCGGCCGAAGAAGTACGCGGCGTCGTCCTCGGTGTACGGGATGAGTCCCTGGTAGGGCCCTCGCCTGGAGCGCTCGCTCGCAGGCTGGTCGCGACCGGGCGTAGACGTGCTCAAGAGCGCGCTTCGTTCATCGCGTCGACCCAGTCCTCCAGGCGCGCCTCGACGATCTCGACGCGGTGGCGCTGCCAGAACTTCTCGTCGATCGGGTCGGGATCGCGCTCGATCGCCCATGAGCCAAAGCGCCGCACCTGCTGGGACCAGATGTGGTGCAGGATCACGCGAAGGTTCCAGTCGCGCATGCCGTAGCCGAGAAACAGGAAATGGCTGTTTCTCATACGCGCCATGAGATAGGCGGGTATGAGCTTGGAGAGGTTGCCGTTGGCGAGATAGTCGATGTAGTGATCCTCGGTGATGACGTAGTTGTCGGCGCTCTGGTCACTGCGATCGACGGCACCGTGGATCTTGAAGACGATCGAGCGCTGCTGGAGGTCGAGCCCGCGGTAGTCCGTGTGCTTGGGGATCGGCCGGCGCTCGCCGTCGGCGCTCAGGTGAACGAACCGACCGGGCTCGTCATGCTCGGCGGCGTAGTAGACGACATCGACCACCTCGCCGGCGTCGGCGAACGCTCGCTCGAGGGCATCGTCGTAGTTCGTGGTGACGATGAGCGGGTACGTCGCCTGGCCGCCGGCGGCCCGCTGGCGCGCGGGCAGCTCGGCAAGGAACCGGTGCAGGCCGGTCGGGCGATAGGTCCCGGTGAACACGGGATGCAACTCGTCGAAGAGCGCCCCCTCGCCGCCCGTGACCAGATCGACGTACTGCGCGACCCGCACGAGATCGCGGCTGTCGGCGCCGGGATACTCGTATTCGGCGGCGAGGTAGGAGGCCAGATCGGTCCCGCTCGGTAGGTAGCTGCCCTCGTGCCAGTCGGCGGTCGGCGGCCGATCGTAGAGGTTGGCGCCGGCGCCCAAAAACGGAATGACCCTGCCCTCGTCGATGCGCTTGCCGATAAGCCGCGCGTACTGGCGGAGCTCCGCAGCATCAAGACCCAAGCCGACCCTCCCCCTCTCCGTAATGCCTCCCGCGGAGATTACCTCGTGGACCGCGGCTCGATGCCACCTCAAGGCGGAGGGGACCGCCGCTCGCGACGCCGCGCGCGGCCCGGGGTAGGCGAGGCTACGCGTCAGCTGACAAAGGCGCACCCGAGCCGATCCCCGCGACCGCCTCGCCTGCGCCGCCGAGCAGGTCCAGCCGCGGTCGCCAGGGCTGCCAGTCGATCCTGCCGTCTGAGCTGGACACGAGGTGGCGCCAAGCTGGTCGGCGCTCGCGACGCTACTTGCGTAGATGCGAGCCGCTTGCCGTCAGAATTACGGAGAAATAGCGAGTGGCGTAGGCTCGCGACGCATGGGCCGCGGACGACCGCCCAACCCCGTAGACCCGGATGCCTCGCACGCCGCGCGGCTCGGCGCCGAGCTCCGCGCGCGCCGCCAGGCGCAAGGGCTGACGCTCCAAGCACTCGGTGACATGGCCGGCTACGCGCCTCAGCACGTCAGCCAGGTCGAGTTGGCGCAGGCGGCCGCGACACCGCCGTTCATTGGGGCCTGCTCGATGCGCTCGATGCGCGCGGAGCGCTCGTACGGGAGTGGCCTCGCGACCGCGTGCGCGAAGTCGGACTGCATCAAGCGCGCCTCGCGCTGGCCTGCGCGGCGACCGGCGAGCACGATCGCGCGAGAGCTGCGGGCCGGAAGGCGCTGGCGATCGCGCGGTCTACGAGGTCCAGCGTCGCCACGCGCGAGCTGAAGCGGCTCGGCGCCGAGCTTCGCGCGGCCTGAGATCAGAGATCAGAGCCTCGACCGTCGAGCGACGCGCGCCAGCTTGCGTACTGAGTAGACGCAAGCCCTTGTGCCAAGGCTCCCTCGCCGCTCCGCAATGCCTCCCGCGGAAAGACACCTCGTGACCGCGGCTCGATGACACGTGCAGACAGACGGGACTGCACGTGCGACGCCGCGCGGCCGGATACGCGAGGCACACGTCAGCTGACAAGGCGCACCTCGAGCGCACCGCCGGCGACCGCCTCCCCCGCCCCGCCGAGCAGGCCCAGGATCCGCGCGACGTAGCCGCGCGTCTCGGGATAGGGCGGAATGCAGCCGCACGCCGCGACGGGCGCCGGTCCGGCGTTGTACGCCGCCAGCGCCAGCGGCACCGCGCCGAAGCGGCGCAGCAGGTCGCGCATGAGATGGGCCTGGGCGTCGATCGAGGCGGCGGCGTCGCGCGGGTCGCGCAGCCCGAGCGCGCGTGCGGTCGCCGGCATGAACTGCGCGATCCCTTGCGCGCCCGCGCGCGAGCGCGCGAAGGGGTTGAAGTTCGACTCCGCGTAGAGCTGCGCCCCGAGCAGCGCGGCCGAGACGTTCCAGCGCTGGGCCGCCCGCGCGAGCGGCTCGGCGAAGGCAGCGGGGACGAAGGAGGGCAGGCCACGACCGGCCTCGCCGTCCACGCCCTGGGCACGGGCTCCGCCGGCCGCCGTGCCTCCGGGTCCACGACCGAAGCCGACCGACGACGACCCGGCATTAAGAGTAAATCCCCAATGCCAAGGCTCCCATGAATATCTCTGGACGAAGCGAAACCGCGGTGCGTGCGCTGCGAGCCAGCGGTAGGCGGCGGGCGGCCCGAGGTCGAGCTCGGTCCCTAGGCGGTGCAGCGAGCGCCCCGGCGGGGCGACCCACGCCGGGTCGGGGTGGCGCTTGAATAGCGCGGCCTGCTCGGCGTTGGAGCGAAATCCGCTGACGATCATGAGCGCCAGCCCGTCGCGCGCCGCAGCGGCGGCCAAGCGGTCGAAGGCGGCGGCGACATCTGGACGCATCGGCTTGCCCTGCCGGTGTGCCAGCGGCCCGCGGTACTCCCCCGTCCCCACGTCCCCGGAGGCGAGCTCGGCCGGCGGCGCGAGCTCCGCCTCCGCACGCGCCCCGGCGGGCACGCGCTCGGCGTGAGCGACATCGATGTCGTCGCGGATCTCGACACGGACGCGCACGGGCGCGAACGTCGCGGCGTCCGGGAACCTCACGGCGACGCGCGCGGCGCCGTTACGACGCGCGGTCGCGACGGCGGCACGCCGGCCAAGTGCGAGGTACGCGACCCGTTCGAGATGCGCCGGGTTCGTCCGGCCGCCGAGCGCGGGCGTCTCGAAGAGCCGCGCGTACGCGTCGTGCATCGCGCGCGCCCCGGCGAGCGCGGCGAGGTCGGCCGCCCGCTGCTGATTGCCCTGCTCCCCGATGCCCTGGGCGATCGCGCCCAGCACGAGCGCCCCGAGCAGCAACGCCATCGCGGCGCCGAGCACGAGGATCGTCGCCTGGCCGCACGCGTCGCGCCGCCAACGTGCAGGCGCCATCACGACAGCTCCGCGACCGCATCCGCCAGCGCGCGACGCGCCGACGGCAGAAGCATGAGGCCGGCGGCGGCGAGCGAGCGGGCCGGATGCGCCGCCGGGAACTCGCAGGCACAGGCCGGTACAGCGCCGGTGAGGCCGTCGACGGCGAGCCGGGTGAGGACCGGATCGGCGTGCCTGCGAATCCCGACGACGACGAGATCCTGCTCGGCCAGCAAGGCGTCGAAGGCCGCGCTGCGCGGACCTCCGAGCGCGAGCACCGCTGGCGCGGCGCCTGCGGCGGCCAGCACGCGGCGTGCCTGCAGGACGACGTCCTCAGCAGGCCCGGCCAGCCGCACGACCGCCAGGCGTCCGGCCGGGCGCGCGTCGTGCCCGCGGGCGGCGAGGCCCGTAGCGAGCCGCCGGGCGGCGGGCAGCGCCGGCGCCCGCCATGCCGGCCGGGCCGGCTGGCCACCGCTCCAGATGCAGACCGTGACAACCGGCGCCCGGTGCCGTCGTGCGAGCGCGAGGCCGAGTGCCGCGCCAAGCGCGGCCGCGTCCGGCGTCGCGGTCACCACGGCGACACCGGGGGGCGTGCGCGGCGCGGGTTCCGCGCACGCCTGGCCCGGCGCTTCGCCTGGTGTGGCGAAGTCCTCGTATGCCGCAGAACACGGCTCGCCCGCGGGAATCACGAAGTGCTCCAGGACGCGGCGGGCGAGGCTCATGGCGGTGCGGGTCCCGCGTCGGCCTCGCGACTGGCCTCCAGCAGCTCGCCCAGCGCGGACATCGGGGCCGGCGGGCGCAGCCGCACGCGCACACGCCGTCCCTCGACCCGCACGTCCATCCGGCGGCGCGACCACCCCGGCAGGGCGGCGCGCGCGGCGGCGGCGGGGTCCGTGCCCTGCAGGAGGGCGACGGCCGCCGCCTCGGCCGCATGATCGGCCAGCGCACCGGCCGCGCCCGCCGCCAGCAGCTGCGCGGCCGCGAGGACGACGACGACGAGCAGCGGCGCGAGCACGGCGACCTCGACCGTCGCCTGTCCGGCTTCACGTTCCGCCGCCACGTGGCCAGCGAGGGCGGTCATGCGGCCTGGTCCTGTAGCCGCGCGCGCGCCGAGACACTCGCCACGCGGCCCCCACCGACGATCGCCGGGATTGCGATCGCCACCCGCACGCCGCCGTCCGCGCCCACGCGCGTGACGACCAGCCCGCGCTCCAAGTGCGCGGGCAGGACGCGGCGGGCGGCCGCCCGGGCGTCAGCTCCGACAGCGCTCGCGCGGGCGGCCGCGCGCGCGGCGGAGCCGGCGAGCCAGACCGCCTGGCCGGCCACGGCGGCCTGCCACATCACGCCGGCCAGAACCGCGATGAGCGGCAGCAGCGCGACGAGCTCGACGGTCGCCTGCCCGCGCTCGCCGGGGAAGGGAATGAGGGGCGCACGAGCCATGCGACGAGGCTGTCGCAGGGCGCGTCACAGGACTACGCGCGTTCGTGCCGAATCGCGCGCGGACGTGTGACAGAAGACGCGCTCGCGCCGGCCACGGCCGCGGCGCGCCCGGCCGCAGCCCTCACGCGCGCCCGGGGCGCGCCGCTGCTGATCTGCGACGAGGTCGCTTCGACCGGCGCCAGGGGGTCATCGAACCGGCCTTGACGTCAAGCGTGTCGCGTTTTCCCCCTATGGAGGGGAGAAAGCGACACGCTCACGCTGTGGGCGTGGGATGGAGGCGTTTCCGCATCCACCTCATGCGGAAGTCGCCCCGGCCACGCGCCGCTCGCGCCGAGGCTGAACGGCCCGCCGGCGCTCACGCGCGGAGGCGCCGGCGCTCACACGCGCCAGCCGCAACGCTCACGCGCGGACGGGCGCGGCACCTACGCGCGGACGGGCGCGGCACCTACGCGCGGACGGGCGCGACTGAGCCGTCCCGGCTTTGACGGAGACCTCCAAACCAGGATTTCGGTCCTGCAGAGAGGAAGTCTCTGTCATGCCCCGACCCAAGAAGTACCCCGACGAGCTGCGAGAGCGAGCTGTGC
>Ga0136617_10004710_pt1 | contig 12219 bp, 12 predicted proteins | sample AntDrymUQ3222106_2_FD_129672 | JGI IMG/M metagenome (GOLD analysis project Ga0136617, IMG submission 129672) | Polar desert sand microbial communities from Dry Valleys, Antarctica - metaG UQ322 (21.06) | ecosystem: Environmental > Terrestrial > Soil > Desert | place: Antarctica: Dry Valley...
CAATTCGTAAACAAGCGGAATGCCTGTCGGAATGTTGCGATGAACGATGTCTTCGTCGGAAATCGTATCGAGAAATTTTACAAGACCCCGGAGTGAATTGCCGTGCGCGGCGATAATCAGGCGTTTTCCGGCTTTGATTTTCGGCGCGATTTCCGTTTCGTAATACGGCACGACACGCTCGACGGTTTGCTTTAAGGCTTCGGCTTTTGGAAATTTTCCGGCTTCGATACCCGAATAACGCGGGTCTTTGCCCAAATATCTTTCGTCGGTTTCAATCAATTCCGTCGGCAAAATGTCGTAACTTCTGCGCCAGATTAAAACTTGTTCCTCGCCGTATTGCGAGGCGGTTTCGGCTTTGTTCAAACCTTGCAAACCGCCGTAGTGTCTCTCGTTTAGAAGCCACGATTTTGTTTCGGGAATCCACATCAAATCCATCTCGTCAAGAATAATCCAAAGCGTCCGAATCGCGCGTTTCAAGACTGATGTATATGCTTCGTCAAAAACAAAACCTTCCGCTTTCAGAAGTTTACCCGCCGCGTGTGCTTCTTCTCTACCTTTCTCGGAGAGGTCAACATCCTTCCAACCCGAAAAACGATTTTCCTTGTTCCATTCGCTTTCGCCGTGTCTGATTAAAACTAATTTGTACATAATTCAAGATTCAAGATTCAAGATTCAAGATTTATTATTCAATAGTTTTTGCGCTTCGCCAACTAGATAAAGCGAACCTGTAACACAAGTAATTCCTCGAATCGAACAATATCCGGCTAATAACAAGGCTTCTTCTACAGTTTCGCGCCGGTAGACATTATCCTTATTAAAATCTGCGGGCAGAAATTTCATCAATTCCAATGTTTCCAACGAACGTGGATTGTCGGACTTTGTAAAAATCAAGAATGCGGCTTTCGGAAAAAGTATCTCGGCGATTTCCGGCAAGTCTTTATCGCGCATTGCGCCGAAAATCATCGTAATCGGCTGTTTAATAAATTCGTCAAGGTAATTTTTTAAGGCTTTCGCGCCCGCGACGTTGTGCGCTCCGTCAAAAAAAATTTTCTTGTAAAATTCCAAACGTCCTTTGTATTTTGTGTTTTGCAATCCAGCCCAAATATCGTGATTCGATATTTTAAAATCAAATTCACGAAGCGTTTCGGCAATCCCGATTGCAACCGAAGCATTAGTTAATTGATGTCTGCCTAACAAACCTAAAACAACATCGTGATAATTATCATATTGCGTTGTAAAATTGGCTGCGATGTAAGAATTGCCGTATTCCAAGCCCTGCTTTTTAATTTTTATGTCGGTTGTTGCCCAAATCAGCTCGATTTGTTTTTCGCGGCAATTTCCCATAATCACGCGCTCGGCTTCTTTTGCTTGCGGCGCGACAATGACTTTCGTATCTTCCCGAATAATCGCCGCTTTTTCTGCCGCGATTTCTTTCAGCGTATTTCCCAAAACATCCTGATGGTCTAAATCAATCGGCGTTATCGCAACAATTTCCGCGTTGGTCGCCGTCGTCGCGTCAAAACGTCCGCCAAGTCCCGTTTCCAAGATTGCGAGTTCGATTTTTGCCTCGTCAAAAGCAGATATTGCAATCGCCGTAACTTGTTCGAAAAAAGTCGGCAGTGTTTCCAACTTTCCGTCGCTCAACAATTTCTCCGAGATTTCTCTGATTTTTGTCGCGTGTTTGGCAAAATCTTCTTCTGAAATCTCCTGTCCGTTTATTTTTATTCTTTCTGTAATTGAAACGAGATGCGGCGATGTGTAAAGACCTGTTTTAATGCCGGCGGAAACACATATCGAATCCAAAAAAGCGCACGTCGAGCCTTTGCCGTTTGTGCCTGCAACTTGAACTTTGAGAAAGTTTTTTTCGGGATTGCCGAGCGCGGCGAGAAGTTTTTCGATATTCTCAAGACCGAGTTTCATCGCCAAAACTTCATTGCCGAGATTGAGAAGATATTCGAGAGATTCTTGGAAATTCATTCATCTAGTGGATAGTGGATAGTGGATAGTGGATAGTGGATAGTGAAAAAACTTAGCACTTACCACTGTCCACTATCCACTATCCACTAATTTTATCGTTCATCATAAAATCGAGCAGACGAATAATCGTGTCGCGCATCTCGCGGCGGTCAACAATCATATCGAGCATTCCGTGTTCAAGCAAAAATTCCGAACGCTGAAAGCCTTTCGGCAATTTTTGTCGAATCGTTTGCTCAATTACGCGAGGTCCCGCGAATCCGATTAACGCCTTCGGTTCGGCGATGATTACGTCGCCGAGCATCGCAAAACTCGCGGTTACGCCGCCGGTTGTCGGGTCGGTCAGAACCGAAATAAACGGCAGCCGCGCATCGTGAAATTGGGCGAGCGCGGCGGCGATTTTCGCCATCTGCATCAATGAATATGTGCCTTCCTGCATTCTCGCGCCGCCTGAAGCCGCGAAAATTATCACTGCGCCGCGTGTTTCCAATGCTCTTTCGATGAGGCGCGTGATTTTTTCGCCGACGGCTGAACCCATCGAACCGCCGATAAAGCTCATATCCATCGCGCCCGCATAGACGAGATGCTCGCCGACTTTGCCCGTGCCGGAAACAATCGCTTCAGGCAAACCCGATGAGATTTTTGCTTGTTCGAGCCGCTCTTTGTAGGGCTTTGTGTCAACGAATTCGAGCGGGTCGGAGGAGATTATTTCCTCATCCAGCTTTTCATATTCTCCGTCGTTAAAAAGCGAATCCAGACGATTTCGCGCACCGAACCGAAAATGATAACCACAATGCGTGCAGACTTGGAGCGATTCCTTCAACTCGCGTTTGTAGAGCGCGCTGTCGCATTCCAGACATTTAACGAAAATGCCTTCGGTTTTTACCTTGCGCTCTTCGTCGGAATTTTGTTCTTCGATTTTCGGGTTATCGCGGCGAAACCAAGCCATATTAATTTTGGATTTGCGATTTTCGATTTTGGATTTTCAGTGACCGCAAATTTCAATCGCTGGTTAATAATTCACAATCTGCGGTTTCCGAAGTTTAATAAGGTTAGCACAAGCGAAAAAAAAGTCGAACATCGAGAAAGACCAAACAGAAGAATCATTGTTTTGAAAACAACGATTATGATAAATGGAGCGTCGTAGTGATTCATAATTTCCCAAGTCAACAATATAAACAAAATGAAAATAATTATTCTTTTGGCGACAATGTGCCTTTTCACAATAAACAGTTTTGCCGCCGTAAAAACATGGGACGGCGGCGGTGCTGATAGTAATTGGACAACGGCGGCAAATTGGGTCGGCGATGCCGCGCCGGTTGCGGGTGATGATTTGGTTTTCCCTGTAACGGCGGCTCAATATAACACAAATAACAACTTCTTTTTCTTCACCAATTTTAATTCTTTAACTATCGAAGGCGGCGAATATACAATCGGCGGAAATCCTTTTAATTTGAGAAACGGCTTGATCGTCAAAGGCGGAACACAGGCGATAAACACGGCGATAAGTTTGAGTGCGGCGCAGACTTTTACAGCCGCGCAAAATTCGATAACGACAATTGCCGTTTTATCAGTCGGAAGTTTTCCGCTGGTTTTTGACGGCGACGGAGCTTTCGGCATCGGTTTGATTTCCGGTACGGGAAATTTGACGCGAAACGGTGCGGGAGGAACTCTACTCGCTTCGGCAAGCGGCTTTAGCGGCGCGATTTTTGTCAACGGCGGTGCTTTCGTCATTGACGCAAATATCCCGAACAGCCCGGTAACTGTTAATGCAACCGGAACATTCAACGGAATTGAATTCGGTTTGAACAACATCGGTTTGAGCGGTTTGGGCGGCACGGGAACTATCGGCACGACAAATGTCGCGTCAGGCATAATCAGCGCGGGAACAATAACTTCTCCGACCGGAATTCTGAATATTACCAACGGACTGACCTTTTCCGCAAACGGAATTTACCTCAACAAAATCGGCGGCGCAACGGCAGGCACGGACGGATATGACCAATTGAACGTTACCGGCGCGGTCAATCTCAATAATGCGCGGCTCGAAGTAATTCCTTTGAGCAGTCTCGGTTTCGGCACTTTTCGCGCGGCAATCGGCGACACTTTTGTAATCATAAAAAATGACGGAACGGACGCGATAAACGGAACATTTCTAAATGCCCCGGAAGGGACGGTCTTCGGCGCGGCTTTAAATACAGCTTATCGCATAACTTATCGTGGCGGCGACGGAAACGATGTCGCCATCACGCGCGTCAATCGCGCCAATTTCGATTTCGACGGTGACGGTAAATCCGATGTTTCCGTTTTCCGACCGGCGGGCGGCTTTTGGTATGAGCTTTTGAGCCGCACCGGAAATTTCGCGGCGCAGCAATTCGGCGCGAGCGAAGACAAAATCGTTCCCGCCGATTATGACGGCGACACGAAAACCGACATTGCCGTGTTTCGCCCGTCAAACAGCGTTTGGTATCAGCTTCGCAGTTCCGACAACACTTTTAATGCCGTCCAATTCGGCACCAACGGCGACGTTCCCGTGCCAAACGACTACGACGGCGACGGACGCGCCGACATCGCCGTCTTCCGACCTTCAAACGCCACCTGGTATCAAATAACGAGTCTCGGCAATCAATTTTTAGCCAGACAATTCGGCATCAGCACCGACAAACCGCTGGTCGGGGATTTTAACGGCGACGGCATCGGCGATTTAGCTGTTTATCGAAACGGAACCTGGTATTTCTCGGAAAGTCCGGACGGAACATTTCGTGCAGTTCAATTCGGGCTTGCCACCGACACGCCGACTCCGGCTGATTTTGACGGCGACGGCGCGACCGACGTTTCAGTCTTTCGCCCGTCAAACGGTGTCTGGTATCGCTTAAATAGCGGAAGCGGCAATTCGTTTGCGGCAGTCGCGTTCGGAATTGCGGAAGACAGACCCGTTCCGGCGGATTACGACGGCGACGGAAAATCCGATGTCGCGGTTTTCAGACCTAGCAACAGCGTTTGGTATCTGTTGCGCTCGACCGCCGGTTTCAGCGCGGTTAGCTTCGGACAAAACGGCGACAAACCAATCCCGAATGCCTTTATTCCTTAAATCAAAACATAGCCGCAAAAAGGCGCAAAAAACGCAAAATAAAATTTAATTCTTTTTTGAGTCTTTCGCGCCTTTTTGCGGCTATTCTTCCGAAATGAATCAGGCAATTCTGAAAACGGTATTTATCTTTTTAAGCCAAAACTTCCAGCATTTCCGCGTGAATCAAATTATTGCTCGCGCAAATAGGCGGCTCGTAAATGCTGAATTTTGAATTGTCGTAATAAGAAACTCGCCCGCCTGCTTCCTCAATCAGCAAAACGCCTGCGGCAACGTCCCAGGCGTGCAAGCCTTCTTCCCAAAATCCGTCGAAACGCCCGCAAGCGACATACGCCATATCAATCGCCGCCGAGCCGTCGCGCCTGATTCCGCGCGATTTTATTAAGAATTCGGTAAAGTGTCCGGCAAAATCGTCACGCTCTTTTGTGTCGTATGGAAAACCCGTTACGAGCAGCGCGTTTTGCAAAATCTCAGTATCCGATACACAAACTTTTCTTCCATTCAAAATCGTACCGCTTCCCTTTTCGGCTGAGAACATTTCCCCGCGAGTCGGGTCAAAAGTTACACCGACAACGATTTCGCCTTTGTGTTCGAGCGCAATCGTCACGCAAAAACACGGATAGCCGTGTGCATAATTGGTCGTGCCGTCAAGCGGGTCAATAATCCACTTCCATACGCTGTCATCAACCGTCGCCGCGCCGGATTCTTCCGCCAAAATCGAATGTTTCGGATAATACGAACGAATTTTTTCGACAATCAATTTCTCAGATGCAAAATCTGCTTCGGTCACCAGATTGATGTCGCCCTTGAGTGAGATATTTATTTTTCGCCCGAACTTTTCGAGCAGGATTTGTCCCGCTTCACGCGCGGTTTCCATTGCAAAATTTAACATTAAAAGTTTTTACCGAAAATAAATGTCGACATAATCGGTTACGCCGTCGCACGGGTTGTCCATTTCCTGAAGCCGCCAGTATTTGCGCTTGCCTTTAACGGCAAAAGTCATCTCGCCTTCGCGCTTGCAAGCCTCGCCGTTGTTATTGTGGCTGACCTGCATAACGATTGTTCCGTTAAAGGTGAATTCGTTTTTATCAATTGATGTGATTGTGCCGTCAATTTTCAAAAAATCTTTACCGCCGCGCTGTTTTTGCTCACCTCTGAGATACAAAATTCCTTTCTTATCTGTAACGGTCGCCGTGCCGAAATAATCCCAACTTATCCATTGCAGGGAAAGCTTATGTTTTCCAAGCAGCATCTTTTTGGAATTTGCATCGTTGATGACAGTTTTTTCCTGAGCAAAACCGGATGAATTCAAAACCGCCAAAAATAAAAAACTCGTGTAGATTATTTTTTTCAACATAATTTTCAAAATTACGACGATAAAAGCAGAAAGTTTTTTGCGACCGATTATTTTACGATTTTTTCAGTCAGCCGGAGAAATTCCTGAACCTGGGAATTCCAAAATCGCCAATCGTGAATGCCCGGAAGCTGCCGAAACTCGTGCGGAACTTTCTTTTCTACCAGCAAATCAGCAAAATCACGATTGTTTTGAAACAGAAAATCCTCCGTTCCGCAGTCAACATAAAGAAACGGCAGAGTTTTAATTTTATCAGCCGGCATTTCGCGCACGATTTTGAAGACATCATTTGTCAGGCGAGTTTGGCTATTTTCGATTCCGAAAACGCCGAGAATTGATTGTGCGGCAGCTCCGTTTTTACCGAGAGTCTTTTCCGTCCACGTTCCCGCGCCGAGCGCGCCGCTGAACGAACCGACGAGCGAAAACATTTCCGGGTATTTCAAACCGAATTTTATCGAACCGTAACCGCCCATTGAAAGCCCCGCTATAGCACGGTGATTTTTGTCTTTTAATGTCCGGTATTTTTTATCAACTTCGGGTATCAGTTCTTGAATAATGTAGCTTTCATATTTGTCATTCGGAACTGATGAACTATCGGTGTACCAGCCGTTATTGCCTTCGGGCGTAACAATTATAAAATTGTATTTGGCGGCGTATTCGGCAAGTTTCGTTCTGTCAGTCCAATTATTAAAATGCCCCGTCAATCCGTGAAGCAAGTAGACAACCGGATAAAAAGTTTTTTCGTTGGAATTATTATAATTTACCGGCAAAACAACGCGATAAGGCATTTCACGCGCCATCAATTTGCTGTTTAATTTGTAGCTTTCAACCGTCGCCGGAAGCGCGACTTTCGTTTGCGCCGGTTGCGCGTAAGCCGAAAAAGAAAAGCTGAATACAAAAATCAGCCATAAAAAATAATTTAAAATTCTGTGTTTACCTGTGTTCATCTGTGGTTAAATTTCCTTATCTCAACTTCTAAAATTTATCCGAAAACTCTGCCAAACCAACCGTCGTTTTTGTCTTTGTCAACGATTTGCGCGAGTTCGCCCGAATCAAACCAAACACCCGAACATTTGCTGCAAACATCAATTTTTATGTTTTCATAATCGGTTTCCACCAGATTGCCGTCGCATTTCGGGCATTTTAAGTCGGTTGATTTTGTATTTTCCGCCTGCAGTTTTGTTTTCATTTTTTCGATGAGTTCCTGTTCTTTGCGGCGAAAGTATTCATTTTCGAGTGCCTTTCCGCGGTCATCCAGTTCAATTGACATAAAATTTTCTCCTTTTGAATAATGAAATTGTTATGCAAAAAATAACAGACTATGGCGCAAGTTTCAAAGTTGCAAATTTTGAAACTTGCGCCGACAAAAAATAATTTGATACTGAATTTTTGCTTTTTGTCTTTTTACGCTTGTCTTAATTTTTACACTTCGGTTTTGTGAATCGAGCGGACGCGGTGACGCGCTTTTTTGGCGCGGCGAATCGTGTTGCGGCGTTTTAGACTTGTTTCCGCCCAAGTGGATACCTTTCTGAGCGGATGCCATTCAAAGCTTTCTGACGGCAAAACTTCACTCGAAGCATCGCGCAATTTCAAAGTTCCGAGCGCGATGCTAAACACGAGTGCGTTAAAAACGCCGCCGGCGACAATCACCAATTCTCCGGGAACAAGCCCGACCTGGGCGCGATTGATAAAAGTATCGAGGTTCAAAGCCGGAAACGGATGCAGATAAACCTTCAGAGTCCAACTCAGCGCGAGCAGTATGAAAATCCAGATATAATTGCTCCGCAACCTGCGCCCGACGGCTTCCCATTCGCTGATAGTGAAATGCGGCGTGAGTAAATCAGCCGAAATATGCTCCGCCCATTCCTGGTCCGGTGCTATCGTTTGATGCGAGAGCATCGGCGCAAAATATCCGGTTTCCAAAACGCGCACGCGATTTGCCCAGACTTCGTAATAACGATAACGCCTGGCTTCCATAAAAAGAAAAATCGAAACAAGAATCGAATTTATCGGGATGGCAAAATGCGGATTGTCGGGCGAGCTGAAAACAAACGAAAGCGTTGCACCGGCAGTGATAACCGCCCAATTCGTCGTTGCGTCGAGCCGCGTGCGCCAGACATTCGACCGCTGAATCTCACCGCGATAAAAATGTACGAGAGCGGTGTTAAATTCGGCAGGCGCGAGTTTCTGAGGTATCGAAATAACCGTGTTTTTAGGCTTTTCGCTTCGCGCGCGGACTTCTTCGGCAAGTGTCAAAAAGTCAGGGTTTCCGTTTCCGTTTTCTTTTGGTGCTTCGGCGGTCGTGTCGTCTTTGAGCCGAATTTCGTTTTTCATAGCACTTTGCTGGAAAGGTGGAATTTATCAGCGCAGTTGCGCCGGAACTCCAAATAAGATGTAACATTTTCGGACTTCGGATGCAAGAAAAATCAAAGAATAGAGGTTAGAGGTTAGAGGCTGGAGGTTAGTAAGAAAGTTTTTAACTACTGACCCCTAACCTCTGACCTCTAACCTCTGACCTCTAACCTCTGACTCAAGCTTGACAGTCTAATTTCATAAAACTATATTTTTTGTTTGAGCCTGTCCTAAGTTAAAATCTTTCCCGTGTTTGATGCAGATGAATTTTGGATGCAAACGGCGATTCGTGCTGCCGCGCGCGCGCGCGATGCCGGCGAAGTTCCGATTGGCGCGTGCTTGATTGACAAAAACGGTGAACTTCTAGCCTCAGCGGGAAACCGCACAATAACCGACAGCGACCCGACGGCGCACGCCGAAATTTTAATTTTGCGCGAAGCGGCAGGTAAAATCGGCAACTATCGGTTGACTGAAACGACTGTTTATACGACTATTGAACCTTGCGCGATGTGCGCGGGCGCACTGGTCAACGCGCGAATCAAACGCCTTGTATTCGGCGCACACGACCCAAGATTCGGCGCGGTCGAAAGCATTTTTCGGCTCTGCGACACAAGTTCTTTGAATCATCGAATTGAAATAAATTCAGGCGTTTTGGCTGATGAATGCAAAAAGTTAATGCAGGATTTCTTTCGCCAAAAACGTCAACAATGGAAAATGGATAACGGATAATGTCAGAGCATTCATAAATTTTCCATTATCCATTATCCATTTTCCATTATTCTGTGGAGAGGTCGCATAGTGGCTTAGTGCACCGGTCTCGAAAATCGGAGTACCCTAACGGGTACCGTGGGTTCAAATCCCACCCTCTCCGCCAGTTTGATTTTGGATTTTAGATTTTGGATTAGAAGATTTATTTTACAATTCGTATTTGTTTTTTTTGGAAGGGTGCAAGAGCGGTTGAATTGGCTACATTGGAAATGTAGTGAACCTCAAAAGGGTTCCGTGGGTTCGAATCCCACCCTTTCCGCCAGATTGATTTTGGATTTTAGATTTTAGATTTTGGATTAGAAGAATTTTCTCAAAGTTAAATTCGAGTGACAGATTACTTTTGGCAAGTTACTTTGTCAATCCAAAATCCAAAATCTAAAATCCAAAATCACAATATGGCTTCAGGCTCCGCACAAGGTTTGAGTTGTGAACCCCGCTAGACGAGGAATCGAGCAACGGCAGCGATTTCAGCTTGTGTTGCGGTTAAGTCTGAAGCCTCCATATTTAACAAAAAGAAAATCTCAAACTCGTCAGCAAAAAACGACGAGTTTGAGATTTTCTATTTTAAAAGCTATCTCCTATTGGCTTATTTTCCAAGTCCTGCCTTAAACTGCGCCTCGAACATTGTTACATAACCCAGCAATTGCGGCTGTGTTTTAAATTTCGTTCTCGCCAAATCGAACGCTTCCTGTCCGCGCGGGTCGGCGAGGCGAATCAAACTTCCCAGGTTGTTAAAGATTGATTGGTATTCGTTGTTGTCCAATGATTTTTTATAGCTCTGGAAAATCAATGGAAACGCTCGCTGGTCGCCTTTGCCATAGGCAGCGACAATTCCCAAAGCCGTCGAACGGACGTTTGAAGATTGCATGGTGTCGGACGCGAATTTGAAGCCCGTATCAAAAGCGCGTTTGTCGCCCGCAATCGAAATGCGAAACGTTTGATTTGGAATTTTTGTTTTAGGTTGGATTGTAAATAAAAGGTTATAAATCGGGAATCCAAAAAACACGTTCGTCGTCGGTGATTTTTTTCAAACCGAGATTTTTGAGTTTATTTTCAGGAATTCCTAAATAAGTAAAATGCGGCAAATCCGAGATGACCGTTTGAAACCAGCCGTGTTTGGCTAAAATTTCGCGCACTTCTTGACTTTTATGTTCTTCAATATCAAGAGCGAGCATCGAGAGATGCTGCGAAGTTCCGGGCGGCGCGACCGAGTAAATGATTGATTTCGATAAATCTTTGCTGAAGAAAATTCCTTTGGATTCGAGTTTGAAAATTTCGGGAACCTGCTCAAATGGTGACAACGAACGAATGTTCCCGGCTTCCGGTTCGGTCACTCTTCCCTTTTCGACCCAATGCAGTAAAGCCGGATTTACGCGGCTTGCCCACAAAGTAACAGTTTCGGCATAAATTCTTCGCGCCGAATCCGCACCACGCGGCGTAATCGTCAAATCATTTCGCCCGGCTTCCTCGATGGCTTTTTTGTATGCTTTCAAAGCCGCCGCTTGCAATTCAATCTCGAAGCCCGCGATATTTTCTCTTAAACTTTTTATATTTTTTTGCCAGGCGGCGACTTCCGCTTCGTTTTTGAAAACAACTTTGTCGGGCGGAACCGCGCCGTTTCCGGCGACAAAAACCGCGCCGTATTCCCGCAGCATTTTTTCGCCGACCGCATCAGTCGGCATATCAAACCCCTTCGATAAATTTTCTTTGAATAATTCGGCTCTTTTATTTTTCTTCATTAAAGATATTTTTCTTGCTGTTATTCGACTAAAAACTTAAAATGCAGTTGTCTGTTTGGACAAAAAAAATGTTAAAAAAAACTTCATTGATTCTGTATTTAGTCTTCATTCACGCGCTTGCCGCTCTTTTTGTTTATGAGAACTGGTTAAAACCTTATGTTTTCCGCACTGAACAGCAAGCCGAAAACATAAAAGACCCGACGGAAAACACGCCTGTTCCGACACCGCAGCCGATTCCGTCAATCCAGCCGCCCGCACCTGAAATTGTTGAAACTGAAACGAATACCAATCAAACACCGAACAATTCTTCAACCGAATCTACTCAAACTTTGATGATACCTGTTGTCGGCATCAAACGTGAACAGCTTCAGGATACTTACAACGATGCGCGTTCAAGCGATCGCGTGCATAATGCGATTGATATAATTGCGCCGGGTGGAACGCCCGTCGTCGCCGTTTCGGATGGCGTAATCGCCAAGTTTTTCGACAGCGAGCGCGGTGGAATCACGATTTATCAATACAGTCCCGACAAACATTTTATTTATTATTACGCGCATCTGCAAAAACGCGCCGATAATATCAAGGAACAAGATTTCGTCAAACAAGGAACAATTATCGGATACGTCGGCGATACAGGAAACTCCGGCGCGGGAAATTTTCATCTGCATTTTACAATCTCCATCCTCCAAGACCCGCAACGCTTTTTCGACGGCACCGACGTAAATCCGTATCCGATACTCAAAAACGGCATCGAAGCGAAGTAAAGAATAAATATAAAACAGCCAATAAGCAGTCGCGCAAAATTAATCTTTATTTTTCAGCCACAGATTTTCACAGATGAACACCAGATAAAAACCAAAACAGATAAATCCAATTATAAAAAAAATCTTTCTTACATCCGAGTTAATCTGTGTAAATCTGTGGCTAAATATTCTTACAAAATA
>Ga0136617_10004711_pt1 | contig 12219 bp, 8 predicted proteins | sample AntDrymUQ3222106_2_FD_129672 | JGI IMG/M metagenome (GOLD analysis project Ga0136617, IMG submission 129672) | Polar desert sand microbial communities from Dry Valleys, Antarctica - metaG UQ322 (21.06) | ecosystem: Environmental > Terrestrial > Soil > Desert | place: Antarctica: Dry Valley...
GGCATCGAGGTCGGCGAGCTCGCCATCCTCGGCGCGTGGGGAGCGGCCGGCCTCGCCGTCGCGATCACCACCTTCCGCTGGACCCCGCGCCGCGAGCGCGACTGAGCACGGGCCGGCCCGTGCCTACCGGGCCGTGTAGGGCAGACTTCAGGCGGATGGCCTACAAGCTCGACGAGCGCGAGGGAATGGCGAGCGGGGTGCGCCGCATCGTCGCCGAGGAGCTGGACTCGGCGGTGGCCGGGCTGCGCGCCCGGCCGCTCCTCGACGAGGCCGTGCACGAGGCCCGCAAGAGCCTGAAGAAGGCCCGCTCGGCGATGCGGCTGGTGCGCTCGGACCTCGGCAGCGACGTGCGCAAGCGCGAGAACGCGGCGATGCGTGACGCCGCCGCCCGGCTTTCGGGGGCGCGCGATGCCCAGGTGATGCTCGAGACGCTCGACAAGCTGGCCGCCGACCCCCGCGTGACCGTGCCCGGCCCGGCGGTGGCGCGGCTCAAGCAGCTGCTGGAGGCACGGCGCGAGGAGCTGCGCGGCGAGTCCGACCTCGAGGCCGAGGCGGCCGAGGCCGCCGACCAGCTTGCGGTGGTGCGCGGGCGAGTGGACGATTGGCCACTCGACGACGAGGACTTCGCGGCCGCGGCCGCGGGTCTGCGGCGGATGCACAGTCAAGGCCGCCGGGCGATGGACACCGCGCTGACGAAGAACGACGACGATTCGTGGCACGAGTGGCGCAAGCGCGTAAAGGACCTCTGGTACGCCTCGCGGATCCTCAAGCCGGTGGCCCCCGGGCAGCTGTCGGGAGCTACCGACGAAGCGAGCGACCTGAGCGACGTTCTCGGCGACCACAACGACCTGGCGGTCCTGGCCGAGACGATCACCGAGTATCAGCACGAGCTCGCGCCCGGCCACGCGGAGCTGATGCAGGCGGCCCTGTCACGCCGGCGCGAGACGCTGCGCCTGGCCGCCGTGCCGTTCGGCCAGCGCCTTTATGCCGAGCGGCCGAAGGCCTTTGTCCGGCGTCTGGAGGGCTGCTGGGCCGCCCGCGAGTCCCAGGCCGCCGCCGACGCCCACTGGATGCCCCCGGAGCTGGTGAGCCAGGTGCGGGGCATCCTCGAGGCCAAGCAGACGGCCCCGCCGCCGGAGCGCCGCAAGCTCTCGGCCGGTCTGCGCGGCCTCGGGTTCAGGGTCGGAGCCTTCGAGGAGCACGTGCCGGCCCGCCGGGGCGGCTTCTCCGTGGAGGACTTCGACTCGCTGGTCGGGAGGGGCATCGTGCGCGTGGGAGTACCGCCGGCGCCGGGTCGGCTGGCCAAGGGGGGCATGGACGGCCGCGAGCCACCGAAGCCGGAGCTCGACCCCGGGCGGCAGTCCACGGCGCGGCCAGGGGCCGGACTTCAGCGGGCGATCGAGCGCCGCCTTTCTGCACTGCCATCCGCGACGCCGGACCAGCTCGTGCGCGAAGGCGCGCGTCTAGCGGCCGCGGCGGCCAGCTGGGCCAGGCGCCGAATCTCGCTCTAGTGGCGCGAGCTCGGCGCCGGCCGAACTTTTCGCTGGCCGGCTGCGTCTAAGAGAATGTGGGGCTCAGCGCCATCGAGCCGTTGTCGGGCCGCAGCCGGCGGCCGCGACAGCCGCTGACGCCGGCGGTCCTCGTGGCGCGAGACGCCTGGCTCCTGAGGAGGATGGCCGATGGTGACGACGAAGCGTGGGCCGAGCTGTACCTCCTCCATGCGGAGGCGATGCTGGCCTATCTCGTGGCCGTGGGGGCCGATCAGGAGGCCGAGGATCTGCTGCACGAGACCATGGTGGTGGCGTGGTGCAAAGCAGGGGGTTTTCGCGGAGAGGGTCAGGTGAAGGCGTGGTTGGTGCGCATTGCCCGCAACAAGTTCCTCGATGCCGGGCGTGGGCGGTCGCCGCTGCTCGACGACTTCTCGCTGAACGACGTGATTGATCCGTGCGACGGACCCGAGGACCAGGCCCTGGCAAGCGCGGGGAAGGAGGAGCTCGACAGGGAGATCGCTGATCTGCCACCGCCGCTCCGCGAGGTCGCCGTGCTCGCTCTTGTTCTGGAGCTGCGGATGGCGGAGATTGCAGACGTCCTCGAGGGGGCGGAGGGGACCAAGGTGGCCGAAGGGACCGTCAAGAGTCGCTTGAACCGCGCGCGTAGCGAGCTGAAGCGACGGATCCAGGAGCGCCGGAAGGGCGGCGAGGGTGACTGAGCATCTCGATCAAGACGCCTTCGTCGCTCTGGCGACGGGTGCAGGCGACGCCCGCGAGCTCGAGGACCTCCGCTCGCACGTGGACGAGTGTGGCGAGTGTGCGGCGCGTGCGGCAGAGTGGCGAGCACTGCGTTCGGGCGCTCGGCGCTACGTGAGCCGAAGGGTCCCGCCGGCGCCGGACGGTCTCGCGGATCGGATCATCGAGCGGGTGCACGCAGAGCGTGACATCTGCTCGAACCGCGCCAGGTCCCGACCCGCCGACGCTCACGCGGCACGCTGCCGTAAGCACTGGGGACGAGCCCTGGGTCCGCGGGTGGCTGCGCTCATCGTGTTCGCAGCGCTCGTGACCCTCGCGCTTGTGCTCGACTCGACCCGGGTGTCCGACGAGGCGGTTGCGGTGACGACCCCCTTCACCTCCGCGTGCGAAGCCGACCGGAGCGTCGCCGAGGAAGCCGCCGGTCGCGGCGATGCGCGTGGACTCGAGGGCAGGCGGGTGCTGGTGGCAGGCGTCTGGCGCGGCGCCGAGCGGGCGAGGTTCGCCGAGGTGCTGGCGCGCTTCGAGCAGAAGACCGGCGCCAAGGTCACCTTCGCCTATCAGACGCGCGGCATCGCAACGACGATAAAGGCGCGCCTGGCCCGCGGCTGCCCGCCCGATGTCGCCCTGCTCCCGCAACCCGGGCTGCTGGCCGACTTGGCCCGCCGGGGTGAGCTCGAGCCGATCGGGGGCGTCGCCGGCCGGGAGGTGCGCGCGGGCTACGGGCCCTCCTGGCGTGAGCTCGCAAGCGTGGACGGCAAGCTCTACGGCGTCTGGTTCAAGGCGGCCAACAAGTCGGCCATCTGGTACAACCGGGCGCTCTTCGAGCGCGCGGGCGTGAGCAGGCCCCCCGAGCGCTGGGAGCAGCTCAAGCGGGTCGCCGCCCGCGTCCGCGCGTCGGGAGTCGCGCCGTTCTCGGTGTCGGGAGCCGACGGCTGGACGCTCACCGACTGGTTCGAGAACGTCTACCTGCAGACGGCGGGCCTCGAGAGGTACAGCAAGCTTGCACGTCACGAGATCGCATGGACCGATCCCAGCGTCAAGCGCGCCCTGGCCCGCTTGGCGGAGATCTTCGCCAGGCGCGACTGGCTTGCCGGCGGGGTGAGTGGCGCGCGGGCGACCGACTACGAGCAGTCCGTGCGACAGGTGTTCGCACATCCTCCCCGGGCGGCGATGGTCCAAGAAGGCAGCTTCGTGGCCAACGAGATCGAGAGCGCGGGAGCGAAGGTGGGCGAGGACGCCGGGGCCTTCGACTTCCCGGCGATCGGTGAGCGAAGCCCCGGGACGGTCGTGGGAGGCGATGTCGCCGCGCTGTTCGCCGCGCACGCCCGCAACCCGGCCGCCAGGGCGCTGATCCGGTTCTTGGCCTCGCCCGAGGCCGCGGAGATCTGGGCGAGATCGGGAGGCTTCGTTTCTCCCAACAGGAGGCTCGACCCCGATGTCTATCCCGACTCGACAACCCGGCAGCTGGCCGCGAAGGTCGCCAACGATCCAGTGCGCTTCGACCTCTCCGACCTGCAGCCGCCGGCCTTCGGTGCCACCGAGGGGCAGGGCATGCGGGAGCTCCTGCGCGACTACCTGAGGAGCCCACGGAGAGTGGAGGCGATCACGCGAGCGCTCGAGCAGGCGGCGACCAAGGCCAAGCAGTGCGAGCGCGTCCTCCGCGGCCCATGTTGACCACGGCTCGGATCTGCGCCGATCCCCCGAGCCAGAGGGGTCTTTCGGTGACTATTTCCTCCGAGTCAATCCCGACTGTCGCAGTGCTCTCGATGCCGTTGCGTGGACGTTCAACCAGTCGCCTGCGCGCTATCGGAGGTCGATGTGCCTCGAGACCTAGCTTCTCCGCCGACTTGCGGATGGGAGAAGCTTGAAGCGAGTCATCGCGCTGCTCGCGCTGGGCTCGGCGCTCTGTGGCGCGCCAGCGGCAGAGGCCATCGGCAGCGGCGTCGGAGGAGGCAGCTCCAGCGGCGGGTCCAGCTCGGGCGCGCGGTCCGGCGGCGGCTCTTCATCCAGCTCCAGTGGCAGCGGCTCGTCGGCGGCGCGAGGCATCTCGTCCTCGCGGTACCAGCCATCGGCGTCCAGGCCGTCAAGTGGCCCGGCTCAGCAGCCGACAGCGGCGCACCTCATTCCCCGCAGCATGGCGCGACCCTCCGATTTGACCGGGCGTGCTCGCACGGCGTGGGTGGCGAGCGGGCGGCGCAACGTCGCCGCAGACCAGCGGTTCCTGAGAGACAAGCGCCACCGCGAGTACCTCGACCCCTACTCCAGCCGCTACTACGGCAACGAGCAGTCGTCTACCACTATCTGTTCCAGGCGGCACTGCTGGACGGCGATAACGCGGACCCTGTCTCAACGCAGAAGTGCCGGGACTACGACCGCAAGGAGAAGTACTGCCGCGACTTCGTGGATCAGGCTGACGGCGGCGGCCTCCTCTGGACACTCAATGATGGCGGCGGCCCCATCTGGATACTCGCCGGGTGTGTGGCGGGGGGCGTGGGGGCGTGGGTGCTCTTAGGCAGCCACGGTGGCGGCGACACCATCACCGGGATACTCGCCGGGTCTGCGCTTATCTCCCTGGGGATGCTGGGTGTCTTAATGGGGGCGCTCTCAGTGCTTGGCGTGTGGTTCGCATGAGGCAACTTTCACGCTTTGCGATCGAAGGAGCCACGCAGAATGCAGCCCAGCGACCTGATCTACTATCGGGTGACCGTTCAGCGTCGCCCCGGACCGGCGAATCCGTTCATCGTGGAGCCGCCGGCCGGACCGGTTCGAGCGGTCCGGCTCGATCATCCGACCAAGACCTGGACGTTCGATCCGACGACCGTTCACGGCCGCATGATGGATGACTTCGACCAAGTGAGGACCGGGTCTCAAGAGTGGATCGACGCCGAGCCGAGCAGATCGCCCACCAGCTGGGGAGCCCACTTCCGAGCGAAACCGAGCTGTGCCAGCTTCTGGCGGACGGAACGCGCCCGGCGACCTGAGCGACCGCGAGGCCGGACTCAGCGACCGCGGACGCGCCGACGTCGCTTCCATCCGTCTGGGTCGTCTGTCGGTGGATTTACCATCGTCCGGACGACGAGTTCTGAGCTCCTGCCCGGCGTCTGCGGCGGCCCGGGGCCTATACAAGGACGACCCACTTCCTCGATGGGGCACGTTGCGCGACGTCCGCTGAAATAGTCGGAGGCCGTGGGGATGGCTCCCCCGGGCCCGCCAGCCGAACCTTTCGGCAGCCGGTTGCGTCTAAGAGAGTGTGGGACTCAGCCGCCGTCGAGCCGTGTGCGGCACGTTCCGCGACGATGGTGGAGCGCCTGATGGGCTCCGGAGCGCCATCGGCTGGCAATCGACGACCTGCGGGCGAGCGTCGAGCGCATCGGGGGCGACGTGATGCTCGACCCCCGGGAGCGGCTCTGATCCGGCGGATCGTGCGACTGGAGCGGCGGATCGAGGGACTGGAGAACAGCAGCCGCCCGTCGGTGGTCGACGTCCGCCTTGGTGGTGGTGCGACGACGCGGGTGACCGGCGAGACCCACGCCGTGCTGCCGGACCTGCTGCTGGCACTCGGCGCCGGGTGCCACGTGTTCCTGGTCGGACCGGCCGGCACCGGCAAGTCCACGATGGCCCAGCAGGCGGCCGCTGGGCTGGGGCTCGACTTCTTCGCCCTTTCGGTGGGGCCGACCACCCCGACCAGCAAGGTCTTCGGCTACCTCGACGCCGGCGGCTCGTACCACGACACCCCCTTCCGGAGGGCTTACCAGCATGGGGGGCTGATGCTGATGGACGAGCTCGACAACGGACACGCCGGCCTGCTGACCGAGCTCAACCAGGCGCTCGCACTCGACATCTGCGCCTTCCCCGACGGGATGGTGACTCGCCATCCCGGCTTCCTGCTCGTCACCACCGGCAACACGTATGGCACCGGCGCCGACCGGCAGTACGTCGGCCGGCAGGCCCTGGACGCGGCGACGCTGGACCGGTTCGTCACGATCGATGTTCCGGTCGACGAGAACCTGGAGACGAGACTCGCGCTGGCGCACGCACCCTCGCGGCGCGGGGAGACCGCGCTGGTGCTCGCGGAGGTGCGCCGCCTGCGGGGTGTCGCCGAGGAGCAGCGGCTTCCGCTGATCTTCTCGCCGCGCGCGAGCATCAACGCCGCGAAGCTGCTCGAGGCAGGTGCCAGCGTGGCCAAGGCGACGCGGTGGTGCGTCACCCGCGGTCTGTCGCCGGCCCATCGCGCTGCGCTCGGGTTGGCGCCATGAGCACCATCGCCCCGATGTGGTCGTGGCGGGAGTTCGTCGAGCGTGCCGGCGCCCCCGACACGATCCTCGACGGCAGCGGCCGGCACGGGTGCAGTGACTGGGCCGGCGCCAGCTGGGACGGGGCGCTGGCGCTCGCCACAACAGGCTGGAACGTGCCGGTCCCCGAGGTTGACCTGGCCGTCGCCGCACTGCGCGACGACCTGAGCGATCGGGTCGGCGCGCCGAGCCTGGCGCCGGTTCGAGACGTGACCGGCAGCGAGGTCGACGTGGCCGCCTACCTGACCGGGGTCCCGGAGTGCATGATCGAGTACGAGCCGCGGCGGCTGTCCTCGCACGGTCGCGTGGTCACGTTCCTGATCCCCGCTGTGTACTCGCACACCGTGCCTCACACGCATGTGGTGAACCGGGGGGTTGCCCTCGCCGCGCTGTGCTCGGCGATCGTAACCGCGGCGCACAGCGTCGAGGTATGGTCCGGTTACGCCTGCTCCTTGTACGGGGCAGGGCGCTACTCGGCCGTCGCCCGGGTGATCTCGGCAGGTGAGCCGCTCGATGTAGCGCGCCTCATGTTCGCGATGGCGCATCCGGCGATGTTGCGCCGCCTGTGGTTCGGCGTGTGGGACAGCGCGGAGCAGAGCATCGCCGTACGCATGCAGCACTCCAATTACGGCAAGGGCGCCGCGGGGTACGACTGCACCGCAGGCGATCTACCCGGCGATCTGTCCGGTGCCTATGTATTTCCGTACCTGGTCGCGGGCGACCAATGGCGGTCGCCGGACACAGCTCTCGCCTGGTGCATGACCACGTTTGCCGCCCTCGGACTAATCGCTTGAGAGGACCGCTCGACGACCGACAAGCAATTCGCGCGTCGGCGCCGCGGTGTCGCGCGCTTGATCTGCGGCGGATCGAATTTGGGGGCAAACGGTGACCGAGGGTTCGGCCGACACCGACGGCGAGGATGGCGGTTTGGTGTGGCGGCCGGGTGACGTGATCCTTGACCTGTACGAGGTGTTGGAGGTCATCGAGGGCGGCGGGATGGGGCTCGTATATCGCGTGCGCCACCGCGGGTGGGACATGGACCTCGCGGTTAGGGCGCCGCGCCCCGAGCTTGCCTCGTCCCCCGCGCAGCTGCGTGACTTTGAGTCCGAGGTCGAGGGGTGGGTGAACCTGGCGCCGCATCCACATACGGTGAGCTGTGCCTATTTGCGCCGGCTCGATGGAGTGCCGCACGTGTTCGCCGAGTGGGTCGACGGTGGCAGCCTCGCCGACTGGGTGCGTGACCGCCGGCTGTACGAGGGGGGTCCGCGGGCGGCGCTGGAGCGCATCTTCGATGTCGCGATCCAGTTTGCGTGGGGGCTCGAGCACGCGCACGCGCACGGCCTGATCCATCAGGACGTCAAGCCCGCGAACGTGATGCTGACGCGCGAAGGGGTCGTGAAGGTGACCGACTTCGCGAGTTGGGGTGGGATGACGCCCGCCTACTGCTCCCCCGAGCAGGCGGCGGGAGCGCAGCAGGAGAGAGTGCGTCTGACGGGCGCGACGGATGTGTGGTCGTGGGCGCTGAGCGTGCTCGAGCTGTTCGTGGGCCGCCGGCCGTGTGACTTCGGTCAGGCCGCGGGCGACGCGCTCGCAGCCCTCGTCCACGGCGGGCAACCCGACCCTCAGATCCCGGCGATGCCCGACCTCCTGGCTGTACTGCTCAGCCACTGGTTTGCCGCCCAACCGGCGGACCGCCCCGCCACGATGAGCGGGGCCGCCGACATCCTGCTCGACGTCTACGAGGCAACGTTCGGCGCGCCGTACCCCAGGGCGCGTCCCGAGCGGACCGGCCTGCTCGCCGACGGCCTCTCGAACCAGGCGCTGTCGCTGTTCGACCTCGGACAGCCCGAGCGAGCACAGGCGCTGTGTGAGCAGGCGCTCCACGCCGACCCACATCACGTCCACACGATCTACAACCGCGGCCTGGAGCGCTGGCGCCGGGCACAGATCACCGACCAGCAGCTCGTGGCAGCACTCGAGACGGCGCACGCCGGAGATGCAGAGGACTTCACCCGTGGGTATCTGCTCGGGCGAGTGCACCTCGAGCGCGGCGACGCTGAGGCCGCACTGGGCGTGCTCAGCGAGGCGGCCCGCCTGGCCCCTGCCGATGCGGGAATCAAGGAGGCGCTCGGACTGGCACAACGCGAAGCCGCCACTGGCAGATCCACGACGCTGTTAGGCCACGAGGAACGCGTCACGGCGGCCGCCTTGACCGCCGACGGTCGCCTCGCGCTCACCGGCTGCGTCGATGGCAGCATGCGGATGTGGGAGCTTCACAGTGGACGTGTTGTGTGCGAGTTGCCGACGCAGGAGAGCGAGGTGTCGTCAGTCGCGTTGAGCGTCGACGGTGATCGCGCCGTCTCAGCTGCCGAGACAGGCTTCGTGCGAGCGTGGGATGTTCAGACAGGATCTTGCCTGCACACGTTGGGTACCGGAGTTCGCCGCCCCGCGATCGCGCTGAGTGGCGATGGCCGCGTCGTCGTGTCCGTCACGTCTGGCGGCGGGGCACTACAGGCCTGGGAGCTTCCGTCAGGGCGCTGTATACGCACGATCGACTGCGATGGGGTACAGGCGGTGGCCGTGAGCGGCGACGGACTCCGGGCGCTCTCGGGCGGCGAGGACGGGAAGCTGCGGGTGTGGGAGCTTGCGACAGGGAACTGCCTGCGCACGGTCACGGCCGACACCGGACCCGTGGTCGGCGCGTCAGTGGCGGTAAGCCACGATGGCCTTCACGCGGTCTCGGGCACCATTAGGCGAGCCGTCAGGTTGTGGGAGCTTCCGTCCGGCCGCTGCCTGTGCACGTTCGCGGGTGACTGGGCGCTGGCGCTGAGCGCAGACGCTCGACTCGCGCTCACGAGCAGCTCGAACGGCACCGGGCGCTTGTGGGAGCTTCGCTCCGGCCGCTGCCAGAGGACCTTTCGGCATCCGGCCGCGGCATGGAAGGGTGCGCTCAGTGCCGACGGTCGGGTTGCGCTCTCCTACGGCGGCGACGGGGCCGCAAGCGTGTGGAGCCTACGGCCCGGGATCCGAGCACCGTGGAGCTACACGCGGCCACGCCCGGTGGTTGAGCTGGCCCATGACGCTGCCGTGGTTCACGACGGACTCCGACGCGCAACGCACCTGATCGACCGCGGCGAGCCAGCCGCGGCCATCGCCGAGCTGCGCCGGGCACGGAGCGTCGCTGGCTACGAGCGCAACCGCGAGCTGCTCGACCGCTGGCAGCAGGCAGGCCGTCAGGGTCGCCGCCGCTGCCTGCGCGAAGGCTGGCAGCTCCACGATCTTGCGACTCGTGCCACCACGGGTGGGCTCGCACTCAGCGCCGACGGCCGACTCGCCCTCAGGGGCTCGCACGTCCACGAGCTCGGTACGGGCCGCGTGCTGCACACGCTGGAGGGTCACGAGGGCCGGATCCATTCGCTCGCGGTGAGCCCCGACGGCCTCCTTGCCGTGTCCGGTGGCGAGTCGGCGGACCGGTCCGCCGTCCGAGTTCAAGTGTGGGAGCTCAGGACGGGGCGTTGCCTGCGTGTGCTCGAGTACCAGGGAGATCGTTCGATCATCGGCAGTGCCGCGGCGACCCCGGACGGTCGGCTGGTGCTCACCGACAGGGGCCAGGCGGCGATGGTCTTGTGGGACGCCGAGACCGGATCGATGTTGCACGTGCTTGGGCACATCTGGTCGAGCCGCGTGGCCGCGCTGAGTGCGGACGGTCGCCTCGGTCTGTCGGCTGACAGGCTCGGGACCATTTTCGTGTGGGACCTCCAGTCCGGGAACTGCCTCAGCACCCTGCACGCCCACGACGGCTCGGCCGAGTCCGTCTTCCTGAGCGCCGACGGCCGTTTCGCCGTCGAATCGGTCGCCCTGAGCGCCGACGGCCGGTTCGCGGTGTCGGGGGGTAGTGATTGCGCGATCCGGTTGTGGGAACTCGAGACCGCGCGCTGTCTGCGCACCCTGACGGGCCATACCGCCGGGGTGCATTCGCTCGCCCTGAGCGCCGACAGTCACCTCCTGATCTCGGGCAGCTTCGACGGGACGGTGCGCGTGTGGGAGCTCGATTGGGAGTACGACTTTCCCGAACCAGTGGATTGGGACGAGCGCGCTCGCCCGTATCTCGAGACGTTCCTCGCGACCCACGCCCTGATCCATCCCGGCTCCTCGTTGACGGGGGAGGACCATGAGCGGTTCGTGGTGACGCTCGAGCGCGTGGGCTTCGGCTGGCTTTGCCGCGACAGGGTGGAGGCCGAGCTCGAGCGCATGTGGGCGGACCACCGTTCCAGGAGCGACAAGAGGCGCTGGCGGGCATAGCGAAACAGGTCGCTGCCTATCGGCGCCGGGCCGAGGCGCAACCCGACGTCTTCCTGCCCGACCTCGCAAGGTCGCTCCAATCGGGCCCGCGAGTTGTACCGGCTGGCGCGTCACGAGGAGGCCTTGGCTGCCATCGAGGAGGCGATCACCATCCGCCGGCGGCTGGCCGAGGCTCAACACGCCGTCTTCCTGTGCGAACTCGTGGTTTCGCTCAGAATCCAGTGGGCCACCTTGTCCCGACTGGGGCGCCGCAAGGAGGCGTCGGCAGCCAGGAGGGAGGCGTTTGGCCTCGAGCACCGGCTGCGCCGCCGCGGTCGCTCCGCGTGAGGCCCGGGGAGGGACTCCCTGATCAGGTCGAACTCGAGCGGATGTTGGCCGATCGGGGAGCTTCGACCTCGCTGGTCGAGCGGGGATCTGCGGGTTGGCCGTCGGCGCGCCGGGGCAGCTGGCGAAAGGGGAAGTACGCATGCCGCCCGGCCCCCTTGCCCACCACGCCGGAACAGCTTGTGCGCGGAGGAGCTCGCTTAGCTGCTGCGACGGCCCGTGGGCCCGCCGGCGCCTGCCGGTCTGAGCTTCCGGCGGCCCGCCTGCGCCGGCGGGTGTGTCATCCAAAGGTTCGCTCTGCGGGCCCGAGATGACACACCCGGCCTCAGGGCTTGCCCGGGGTCCGACAGGCCCGCCCCGCCGGGTCACCACCGCAACCTTTCCGGGCTTCCGGGTCACCCGCAGCTTGTCCTTTCGCTTGACGGGAGCCCCCGCCAGGCACCCGAAGTCCGCGCGCCCGCGAGGCAGGTCGACGGCCCGCGCGACCCGCTTGCCGTCCACGAGCAGAAGCAGCTGCACCGCGTCCTGGTTCTCGATGGCCGTCGTGCCGTCCCAGCTGAAGCCGATCGTCCGGTTTATCTCGGCGCGCGACGTATAGGGCCCGAAGACGTGCAGCCGGTCCCAGCGGCGGTCCCCCACGGCCTCGAGCGGCTCCACCGGCTCACCGCTCTGCGCTGCGCGCTGCACCGCCGTCTCGAGCTCGGGCCAGGCGTCCTCGGCGCTGGCGGCGTCGCGACCGCAGGCCGCCAGCGCCAACGCGCCAAGCAGCACGAGGGAGAGGGGGTCGGACCATCCCCGATCACCGTAGGGGCCAACCTTGCCACAACTCTGTCAAGGTTGCGCTAGCCTCTCTCTGTGGCCGAGCGCGACTACCTGAAGGCGATCCGCGAGCGCGTCGTCGTCTTCGACGGCGGCATGGGCGCGACGCTGGAGCAATTCGACCTTACCCAGGACGACTACATGGGCCTGGAGGGCAAGTGCCATGAGGCGCTGGTGCTCAACCGCCTCGACGTGATCGAGAGCGTGCACAGCTCGATGCTGGACGCTGGCGCCGA
>Ga0136617_10004712_pt1 | contig 12216 bp, 11 predicted proteins | sample AntDrymUQ3222106_2_FD_129672 | JGI IMG/M metagenome (GOLD analysis project Ga0136617, IMG submission 129672) | Polar desert sand microbial communities from Dry Valleys, Antarctica - metaG UQ322 (21.06) | ecosystem: Environmental > Terrestrial > Soil > Desert | place: Antarctica: Dry Valley...
ATAATTAAAATTCTAACGGCTCCATTTATCCCAAACAGCTTTTGCTATTTTTGCAATCACTTCCTCGCGCATCGTTTCATTTGCCGGAGAATCCGCAACAAAAATCGCGACGGCTAAATGTCGCCCGCCTGGCAACGTTATAATTCCTATATCGTTGGTCGCCGCCGTTACACCCTCGATAGTTCCCGATGTTCCGGTTTTATGCGCGATAATCGTGCCTTTCGGCAAAAGTCCTTTTAGTCGTTTTGGTCCGGTCGGCGATTCGGTCATAAAGTTTAGTAGCAAAACCTGGCTTTGTTCCGAAAGCCCGCGCCGTTCGTGCAATGCGCGAAGCAACGCAACGGCTCCTTCCGGCGAAGCCCAATTTTTATACTGCAATGTCTGGTCTTGTCCAAATTCCTTCTCGGTATTGGCGACAATTATCTCGTTAATTCCAAGTTCGCTCAGATAATTCATCACGGCTTTTGTTCCGCCGACAAGGTTCATCAGCACATCCGAAGCCGTACCGTCACTTTCCGTAATCATTAATCGCAGCAATTCGCCGACACTCAACTCGGCGCCATTAGGATATTTATCGCGAATCGGGCTGCGCTGCCCAATTCTTACAAAATCGCTTTTTTCAACCTGCACCTTCTGATCGAGCTTTATTTTTCCGGCATCAACTTCTTTCAGCACAGCCATACCAATTGGAAGTTTATAGACGCTTTGCATCGGAAAATGCTCGTTGCTGTTCAAAGAAACCGATTCGACAGTTTCCAGCACTGTCGCCGCAACCCCGACGCGCCCCTTAGCAGCAGAAGCTATCTGCTGGATTTGGTTTCGCAGCTCTCGGTTTTGTGTATTATCTGTTTTTGCTTCCGGTGAATTTGCGGGTTTAACTTTTGAATTATCCTTTTGCAGGATAGAACTGCTTGAGCAAGCCGATGTCAAGGAGATAAAAAGTAAAACGTAAATCTGCAAGATTCTTTTCATTATCTGCTCAAGCTACTACGAAAATTTTCGTAGGTCAAGTTTTAACTTCAGGAAAGTTGATAAATTGTGAATATTCAAGCATCTGTTATACTAAGCCGAATTACAATATTATGGATTTTACTGAACTGATTGACTTAGCTTCCGAGAAACTGGGTGGCGCGGTTTTATACGCGAATGATGATTTTTTCGCGCCCAAAGAGAACTTACTCAAACCGAACGCGCCGATTTTTATCGAAGGCAAATACACCAATCTTGGCAAATGGATGGACGGCTGGGAAACGCGCCGTCGTCGCAGCCCGCGTTTGGACGAAACTTTCGATTGGTGCATTATCCGGCTGGGACTTGCGGGCATTATTCACGGCGTTGTCGTGGACACGAGTTTTTTTCGAGGCAATTTTCCTTCGCACTGCTCGCTCGAAGCGTGCGCAGCCAGCGGGCAGCCGAATGTCGAGCAACTGCTTGATGCGGAAGCCGAATGGACTGAAATTTTGCCGCAAGCGGAATTAGAAGGCGATTCGCAAAATCGTTTTACAATAAATTATCCGCAAAGAGTGACACATTTGCGGCTGAAAATACTCCCAGACGGGGGCGTGGCGCGTCTTCGCGTTTTTGGCGTAGTTTTGCCGGATTGGAAAGCCTTGCTCTGCCGTGAGAGTGAGATTGATTTAGCGGCCGTGGAACATGGCGGAACAGTGCTCGAAGCCAGCGATATGTTCTTCGGACACAAGCACAATTTGATTATGCCCGGACGCGCCCAAGATATGAGCGACGGCTGGGAAACCAAGCGGCGACGCGGCGAAGGGTACGATTGGTGTGTTATTAAATTGGGCAATGCCGGAACTATCAAGCGTGTCGAAGTGGATACTTCACACTTTAAAGGTAATTATCCAGAAAGCTGTTCAATTGAAGTGTGCCGTGCTGGTGACGACATGACCCTCAATTCGCTTGTCTGGCAGGAACTTTTACCAAACGCCAAACTTCAGGCTCACACGCAACATTTTTTTACTGATGAACTCAACGACTGCGGCGCGGTGACGCACGTTCGACTCAACATTTTTCCCGATGGCGGCGTTAGTCGTTTGCGACTTTTCGGCAGAATCGAGGAAACAAAATGGGCGAAGGATTAGAACAACTAAATCAAACTCAACGAGAAAATGCGGAAGCCCGATTTCTTGATTGCTGCGGTTCGCAAAGATGGGCGCGGATGATGACTGAGGCGCGTCCTTTTGCCGATGTCGCCGCGCTGCTGGGGCAAGCGGAACAAATCTGGCAGAATCTTGAAGCTCAAGACTGCCTCGAAGCATTCGCCGCTCATCCTAAAATTGGCGCACGCCAAGCCGCTCCAAAGCAGCCGGTGCAATCTGCCGAATGGTCGCACGGCGAACAGTCACGCACGCGCGCCGCAGCCGCTTCGGTGCTGGACGCATTAGCGGAAGCTAACCGTTTGTATGAAGAGAAATTCGGGTATATATTCATCGTGTGCGCCACCGGCAAAACCGCGGAAGAAATGCTCGACCTTTGCCGTCGGCGCTTGAGCAATAACGAGGAAGTAGAAATTCGCATCGCGGCTAATGAACAGAGAAAGATAACGGAAATCAGGTTGAAGAAGTTATTAGAATCGGGAATTTGAATGAGCGCAATCACTACACACATTCTAGATGTTTCGGCGGGCTGTCCGGCACGAGGCGTCCCGGTCACGCTAGAGCAACAAACGACGACGGGTTGGGAATTTATCGGCAAAGGTGCAACGGATGAAGACGGACGTTTGCGCAATTTGCTCGATTCAGAAGCGATTTTGCAGACGGGAAATTACCGGCTCACCTTTGACACCGAAAATTATTTTGCCCAACAACAAATCGAAGGATTTTATCCGCAGGTGACGGTGGCCTTCACCGTGCGCGATGCGGCACGGCATTTTCACGTTCCGTTATTGCTGAGTCCTTTCGGTTACTCGACTTATCGCGGGAGCTAAAATTATGTCAGTTATAATTGTGGATAACAATTACGGCAAGGCGCGTGTGCGTTTGATGAAGGTTGCGCGGCAAGGCGAGCGGCACGAATTACAGAATCTGACCGTCAAAATTGCGTTCGAGGGAGATTTTACGGACGTTCATACGGTGGGCGATAACAGTCCGGTGCTGCCGACTGATACGATGAAAAATACAGTTTATGCACTGTCGCAACAGACGCAGGAAATTGAAGAAATCGAAGTTTTTGCATCGCGTCTGGCTGATTATTTTCTGACGAACAATAATCAGGTAACGCGGGTCGTCGTCGAAATTGCCGAACACGGTTGGACGCGCATCGCCGTCGGCGGCGAGCCGCATCAACATTCCTTCACCAAAGGCAGCGACGAAAAACGTACAACAAAAGTCAGCGCGACACGCGACGGCGCGACAGTTGAATCGGGCATTGAAGATTTAATCGTTTTGAAGACGACTAAATCCGGCTTTGTCGGTTTTATCAAAGATTGCTACACGACTTTACCGGAAACAACGGATAGAATTTTTTGCACTTCGGTCAAAGCGGACTGGCGATACACAAATACTGATGCGGCGACGGCCGACATCTGGCGCGACGTGCGGCAAACGATTGTCGAGACTTTCGCCGAACACGACAGTCTCTCGGTGCAACATACGCTTTATGCGATGGGCGAAGCGGTGTTGGAGAAATTCTCCGACATCGCGGAAATCGCGTTCTCACTGCCTAACATACATTGTCTGCCAATAGATTTTACGCGCTTCGGTTTGGAGAACGACAACCGAATTTTTGTGCCGACAGACGAGCCGCACGGGTTGATAGAAGCGCGTTTGAGCCGTTAGCCGACTGGCTTATTGAATTTTGTTTTATCAATTGCCTCCAGCTTTAGCTGGTGGATAAAGTTAGACAGAAAACAAAGGGCTTTAGCCCAAAGCAAAAATAAAATCATTCCTTTCAGCTTTAGCTAAAGCTATAAGGAAATTTTCTTTTTTTAAGATTTGGCTAAATTGTTTGATTATTGACTTATTCAAACCACTAGCTGAAGCTAGTGGCAATTTATCTGAAAATAATTTTACAAATTTGCTATGACAACAACACTTTCTCAGGAATCAATACAGCAAATCACCAAAGGATTACAATCGTCTCTCGACGCGTTCGCATCCCGCTTTCCGGGCGAATCGGGTCGCCGTCAGCCGGTGCATACCGTCTATGGCGGCGCGCATCTTTTTAAATCGGATACCGCGCCGCGTCTCGGCGCGCTTGCGTTGCGCTCTTTTCAAACTTACGCGCCGGATTCCGCAACATTCGCAGAGATTCTCGAACTGCCCGATAAACTGTCCGACACGATTTACGAGCGGGTTCGGGAAAAACTCACACGCGAACCGGTCGAAGATTTCCGTATTGATTTTGAAGACGGTTACGGCACGCGCCCCGACGCGGAAGAGGACGGACACGCTGTATCAGCCGCGCGGGAAGCGGCGAAAGGTTTTGAAGCAGGCACACTGCCGCCGTTTCTCGGCATCCGCATCAAAACGTTTTCTGAAGAACTGCACGCCCGCAGCATCCGCACGCTCGACTTATTCCTGACGACGCTCGTCAAAGCCGCCGGCGGACGCTTGCCGGAAAATTTTGTGGTCACGCTGCCGAAAATCGTGCATCCAGCGCAAGTGGCGACTCTCGCCGACATCTTCGATTTGCTTGAGCCGAAACTCGGTCTGCCGACGGGCTCGCTCAAAATGGAGATGATGGTTGAAACGACACAATCAATTATTAACGAACGCGGCGAAGTAAATCTCCCGCAATTGCTTACTGCCGCCCGGGGACGTTGCGCGGCGGCGCATTTCGGGACTTATGATTACACCGCTAGTTGCAATATTACGGCCGCGTATCAGGATATGCTGCATCCAGCCTGCGATTTCGCACGCCATATAATGCAGGTCTCCTTTGGCGGAACGGGAATCTGGTTGTCGGACGGAGCGACAAACATTATGCCCGTCGCCCCGCATCGCGGAGATCTGACCGCGGAACAGGAAGCGGAAAACCGCGCCGTCGTGCATCGCGCCTGGAAGCTGCATTACCACCACGTCCGACATTCGCTCACTAATGCTTTCTATCAAGGTTGGGATTTGCATCCGGCACAGCTGCCGACGCGCTACGCGGCGGTTTACACATTCTTTCTCGAAGGTTTGGAGCAGGCTTCCGAACGTTTGCGAAACTTCGTCGCAAAGGCGGCGCAGGCGACGCTCGTCGGCGATGTTTTCGACGACGCGGCAACCGGACAAGGGCTGCTCAATTATTTCCTCCGTGCAATCAATTGCCGCGCTCTGACCGAACAGGAAGCGCAGGATTTAACCAGCCTTTCGCTGGAGGAACTTAGTTCCGGTTCGTTTATGAAGATTTTGCATAATCGGCAAAAATAGGTAAGCGGCTCCGCGAAAAACTTTATAAAGCCCAATACGCTTGCGGAAAATCAGCCTTCGCTCCTTGAAAATCAAGGTGTTTTGGCTAATATTTTTAGCTTAAGCAACTTAATGGGCGAAACTTTTTTGATAAAAAAGGAGATCAAAAATGAAAACGAAATTCATGGTAACAGACCAAAGGAAAAACCTACAACAAATGTAAAAAGGAACTAGGACCAAATTATAGCGATCATTGACCGCGACTTTAATTGGACATTTCCGGCAAGCGACCCGCCCGGTTGGACGCTTGGTGTCAAAGAAATGACGAACACTCAAACAAATGCGAAGAGATGGCGTGATTACGACAATTGGCAATTAAGAGGAAGTAGTTTCCCCTGTTTTCTTTTGATTGACCAAACGCATTAACGTATCCGGCACGAAGCGTTCGGCAAATCCAGCGATGAAAGACCAAATTATTAACAAGGCAAAATCTTTACCTGTTTTTGGACCTGTTTCCAATATGAAATTCGTCAATTCTATAATTAAAGATGAATTATTTTCACTTGGCGAAGTCGTCATTTCAGGGAAAACCGCCCCCTTTAATAGTCCGGCAGTGAAGAAAAGGTAGAGAATCGCAGCGAAAATCGCGCCGCTGATGGGAGAAAGAAAAATGCTCAGCCAGCCGTGCGTCAACAGCGAAAGATTATATATCGGGTCGCCATGATGCGTGAAGGTTTGAAGCCGTTCCTGCATACTGACAAATGCACCCATTACTCCTGCAAAAACTACAGCTATTAAGGTTGAGAAAGTTTTAAGTATCGAATATATCTTATCGTAATTTTCAATACCGGGAATGAACGACAATATGATAAAAACTCCCGATAAAAGAAAAAAGAAAAAAGTGAACCATGCACCACGCCACAAAAGCCTTGTGCGAAATTCTTCGTGCGCCGAAACGTAAGCATAGCGTAGAAAAAATTCATCGAGCAGGTATGTGTAATCGGTTTGCATTCTTTCCTTATCTTCCTCATTTACAGGCTTTGTTAAATCTACCGCCCGCAGTGTCGTGTAGTTGTTGTATTCGGCAATTTCAACAAGACTCTGATACTTAACTCTCAAACCGATAATCTTACTTTTCAGAGTTTCTAAATTGTAATGTTCGAGCAGCATCAACTTATAAGTATAAATATCCTTCCAGGTGAGTGTTTTGCTTTCGCGCCTGGCTTGAATAGCTTCACATTTTTCTCTCTCCTCATTCGTCAATAACTTAGCCATCGACGGATATTCACCAAGTGCATGGTCGAATAACAACAACCCATATTGGGGAATCTCAATTCTTCTTCGCCTAAAGTATTCTTTGATTTTTTCAAACATAATTTTTAATCAAAAGGGAAATTGGAAGTCATTTCAAAAATAATAAAATCGAAACACTTTCCGATATTGTTGAAACGACTTTCGGTTAATTAATTCACCAACTCAATATCAAAATGATTAACGTCGCCTAATTTAACGCGCGTTGTCAGCTTGAAAGCCGTTAAATTCGTCGGGGTTTCCGCTTTGAACGCCGCCGCTAATTTGCCCATTTGGCTGACCAGAATATCGTCAGTTTCCTTGAACAGGGCGACGAGATTGGCGTTTAGCATTTTGCGATGGCTCGCGGCACTACGCAGTTTTGGGGTTTCCGCCACGTAACGCGGTTAGTGCGTAGAAGATAGCACTATTTAAAACAGTTTGCAAAAGAAAATTTCAGGCGATATTGATGCGGAAATTCTTGCCGTTTCGGGCGAGTTGGCGTATAAAGAAATCAATTGTTCAAGAGACGATCTATAGTGGAGATTCGACAATATGAAAATTCTTTTGATAGCGATTTTGGTTTTGTGTCAGACGACGGCTTTTGCCCAGACTAAAAAGTTTTTGTGGACGACGGAATTGTGCGAGTTTGAGGGAACTTACGACGCGGCAAAATATACGGAGACGCAACTCAAGAACACCCTCAAGTTGTTTGCCGTCGGAAGTTTCGATATTGAGACGGAAGCGACGGTTTGGAAATATGAAGAAATAAAAAAACTCAGCGTCGCTACGCTCGATAAAGAATACGAATCGAAATTAACCGCGCTGAAAAAACTCGACATCGTTAAATCGGTGTATTGGGAATTGTTGAGAGAGCGTAAATTGAAAGAATTAAAACAAGTTTATGAGCTTTCCAGATTGACGATGCTCGCTTACAACGAGCCGGCTAAACTCAAGGAAGCCGCCTTTGCCGAGGCATGCGTCGTCAAGTTTGCCAACCCCCTCATCAACGGCGGCGACAAGCTGCTGGCGACGTGGGAGGCGGTGAACAAAGATTCGCGACGAAACAACGGCGACTCGGAACGTATCAAAAAGATTTTCGAGGCGGAATACGATTCGCGCGACAAATATAAATACGCGCAGGTCGAGGTGATGTCGTTCGGTTTCTGGAACTGCGCGAACGAACTCATCAAGCGGGAAGAGTATGACGGAACGCATGAAGAGGAATTCAAAAGGTTATTTAAGCGAACCAGAACCATCGCGTGCGATGAGCCTTGATTTAACGTCAGTTTGGAGTAAGAAATGATAGCCGCAAAAAGGTGCAAAAGACACAAAGAAGATTTTTGATTAATACCTCTTGCGAATTTAGCGCTTTTTTGCGGCTATTCTTTCCCTTTTAATTTACGGCTGATAGAAGTCCGGTAGCGGTCGGTCATTCGTAGTTCCAAACTGCACGCTCGAAAATCCGTTCATACTGTTTAAGAAATACCAGTTGCCGCTTCGGTAAACCGCGATGTCATTAACGTCGTCACCGTCGAAATCTCCGGCGAGCGGAATGTCCGATGCCTCGCCGAATTGGACGGCAGTAATACCATTTTGACTGCGGTTCAGATACCAAGTTCCGTTACGGAAAACTGCTTGGTCGGCTTTGCCGTCCCCATCGAAATCAGCGGCAATAGGTATGTCCGTTGCATTGCCGAATTGGGCGAGCGCGACCGTCTGAAATGAGGGCTGAAAAATATACCAAAAGCCTTCACGATAAACCGCGATGTCGACATCGCCGTCGCGGTCGTAATCAGCCGGAACGGGTTTGTCCGAAGCAAGTCCGAATTGAATTGTGCGTGATTCATTGGTTGCGCTATCGAGGATGTACCAAACGCCGGCACGGAAAACGGCTATGTTAGCTAAACCGTCGCCGTCGTAATCTGCCACTACGGGAACGTCACCCGCTTGCCCGAATTGGACGACGCGAACTTGATTATTCAAACTTTGCAAAATATACCAAATACCGTTGCGAAACACGGCGATGTCGGCTTTGCCGTCGCCGTCGAAATCAGCGGGTGTGATTACGTCGGACGAAATGCCAAATTGAGTGGCAGAGAATCCGAGACTCGATTGCGACAAATACCAAGTGCCGTCGGCAGGACGAAAAACAGATACATCGGTTCTATTATCGCCGTCGAAATCGGCGGCGGCGTTGGTTAATATATAACGCGCTAAAGCATTGCCGGTCGCGCCGAGATTCGGCTCAAATGCACTGCCGGCGGCAACGAGTTTGCCGTCCGGCTGTAAGGCAAGCGCGTTGACAACGCTGTAACCATCGAAATAGGTTGATTCTCGTCCGTCATAGTCAAAAGTCAGGTCGGGAGTTCCATTTTCGTTGAACCGAGCAACCGCAAAACTGTATTCGTCAGTCGGTAAAAGTTTACCAGTACCGCCGCCGATGATTTTGTTATTCGCCTGAACCGTTAAATCATTGATGCCGAGTTGAGGAAAATTACTCGTTACCTTTCCGTCCGCATCAAATCCGTTATCCAAACTGCCGTCCGCGTTGTAACGCGCGATGGCGGAAACTTTACCGTTCGGACCAAATGCCGAACCGCCGACAACAATTTTCCCATTTACTTGAACGGCGACTGCTCTCGCATCGTCGAGATTCGAGAAAAAATCCGTCGTTAATTTCCCGGCGCTTCCGAAAGAAGCATCGAGACTACCGTTGTTATTATAGCGAACGATGGCAAAATTTCCCGCTTTGGTATCTAACCAGGTTGTTCCGGCAACGACGATTTTTCCATCCGTTTGCAATGCCAAATCATAAGCGACATCATTTGCGGTGAAAAAATCAGTGATGACTGTTCCGCCGCTGCCGAACGAGTTATCCAGAGTTCCGTTGGCATTGCATCGGACGACGAGAAAATTAGCGCGTGTGCCGCCGGTAAAATCAGTCGTGTGTCCGGCAACAACAATTTTTCCATCCGGCTGAATTGCCATCGCGTTAGCCTGATTACTTTCAGTTTCGATAACTACCTTGCCGCCATTGCCAAACGTTGTGTCGAGAGTTCCGTTGCTGTTATAGCGAACTATTCCGGTTCTAAAAAATCCCTGCGGTGAATCAACACTGCCGCTAATCACGATTTTACCATCGAGTTGAACTGCTACCGAATAAGCGTAATCCTGCCCATTCAAGACATTTATTGTTGCATTGCCGCCGCTGCCGAAACTTTGGTCGAGGCTGCCGTCGGCGTTAAAACGGGAAACGCCGAAATCGTTCGCGCCGTTGACGATGACTAGTTTTGAAGCGACAATTTTGCCATCGGGTTGAAAGGCAATATCGGTGATTGCGTCGTAGCTTGTAAAATTGGCGGTCGTTTTGCCATAGACTCCGAATGTAAAATCCTCTCTTCCAGCCGGAGCCGCTTGTGCAGAACCAGTTAATAATGCTAAACACGACAGAACGGCAAGATAAAACGCTTTTCGGATAAAGCGAGCTGAGAAAATTTGCGGTTGTGTAATTTCTTTTGCGAGCGAAACGAAATACGAGTTAAATTTACTGTTCATAAAAGGTTAATTATTCAGTGAATTGAAATTAGAAATTAGAAAAATTTATGAGACATTGCGTTGCCAAAAATCTGCGCAACGAAAAAATACCAAGCGGAAATTATTTCTGCTGCGCCAGATTTCTCTGCTTTTCAAAATGCTCAAATATTAAATTCGCGGCTTTCACGCCGACGAACGGAGAAAGTTCCGTAATTGATGCCTTGGCAATTCTTTCAATCGAGCCGAAGTTTCGCAATAGCTTCAATTTTCTTTTTTCGCCGATTTTCGGAATCGCCGTCAGTTCCGATGTGAAATCGCGCATCTCGCGGCGTTTGCGGTGATATTGAATCGCGGTTTTATGCGTCTCATCGCGGATTTGCTGAATGAGGCGAAACGCGGGAACGCCCATTTCAAAAGTAACGGGTTCGTCTTCGCGTCCGAAGCGTAGAAGATGCGAAATCTCCGAGTGTTTGCGCGGCGGTTTGACCAGGCCGACAATTGGAATCATCTCTAAATCAAGCGTTTGCATTGCCGCCGCCGCCGCCGAAATCTGACCTTTGCCGCCGTCTATGAAAATTAATTGCGGAAGCGGTTTTTCTTCGTTCAAAAGACGCTTGTAACGGCGAAAGACAGCTTCGTTCATCGAAGCGAAATCGTTCGCGCCTTCGACGGTTTTGATTATTAAGCGACGATATTCCGCCCGCGCCGGTTTGCCGTTTTCAAAGACGACGATGCCCGCGACGTTGTCTGCGCCTTGAATGTTCGAGATGTCAAACGATTCGATGCGCGTGGGCAAATGCGGCAGTTCGAGAATTTCCTGCAAATCACCCAAGACTTTTTCCGTGTCGGCTTTGAGAACTCGAAAGCGTTGCTCAAAGGCGATTTTCGCGTTGTTTTCGACCAGTTGAATCATCTCGCGCTTTTGTCCGCGTTTTGGGTCGAGAATTTTAACTTTGCGCCCACGCCGTTCGGTCAAAGCCGTTTCTAAAATTTCGCGGTCGGCAAAATCTGCGGGAACGTGAATTTCAAGCGGAACATAATCGGTCGAATAATACTGCGCGAGAACTTCGCCCAAGAATTCGGACGCATCGAAATTTTCCGCGTCCAAATCTTCCCAGAAAAATTCGCGCCGTCCGACGATTTTGCCTTCGCGCATTGTAAATAATTGCAGAGCCAGCCGTTGTTTTTCGCGGTAAAAGCCGAGAATGTCAACGTCGCGGTCGGCGGTCGTCGCCATTTTTTGATGTTCGGCAAGAGCTAAAACGGTTTTGTGCAAATCGCGGTATTTGGCGGCGAGTTCATAATTTTCCGTCTGAGCAAAATGCCACATTCGCCCTTCGAGTTCGGCGGCGAGTTCTTTATTTTTGCCTTCGAGCAAAAGTTTGACATCGCTCGTCGCCTGCTGGTATTCGTCGGGTTTGCAAAGCTCTTTGACGCACGGCGCGAGACAGCGTTTCAAATGATATTCGAGACACGGGCGCGGCAATTTGCCGTCAATCTCGATGTCACAAGTGCGAAGTTGAAAAGCGCGATTGATTAAGTCTAATGTCCGACGCGCCAATGCTGCGGGTAAAAATGGTCCGTAATAACTCGAACCGTCGCGCAAGATTTTTCTGGTGATAATGACTTTTGGAAACGGCTCGTTAGTCAACTTCAGGTGCGGATATTGTTTGTCGTCTTTAAGCAAAACATTGAAGCGCGGCTTGTGTTTTTTGATTAGATTCGATTCTAAAACCAATGCTTCGACTTCCGAGTCAACGACGATAAATTCAAAATCGGCGATTCTTCTAACCAATTCGCGTGTCTTTGCGTCATGTCCTCGCCCTGATTGAAAATAAGAGCGCACACGATTTTTCAAATTCTTCGCCTTACCGACGTATATGATTTTGCCGTCCGAGTTTTTGTGAATATAAACGCCGGGCGAGATTGGCAAATTTTTGAGTTTTTCGTCTAAAGTCATTTCTTAAATTTTAACGCAAACACGCGGTTAAATGGAAAACGGATAATGGATAATGGATAATGGATAATTATAGATTTC
>Ga0136617_10004713_pt1 | contig 12215 bp, 8 predicted proteins | sample AntDrymUQ3222106_2_FD_129672 | JGI IMG/M metagenome (GOLD analysis project Ga0136617, IMG submission 129672) | Polar desert sand microbial communities from Dry Valleys, Antarctica - metaG UQ322 (21.06) | ecosystem: Environmental > Terrestrial > Soil > Desert | place: Antarctica: Dry Valley...
GCGTGAGGCCCAGGCCTCGCTGCGGGAGCGCTTCGGCGACAAGGTCTTCTCGACCCCGATCCGGCAGTCGATCCGCTACGCGGAGTCGGCGGAGCGCGGCGTGTCGATCCTCGACTTCCGCGCGGACCTGGGCGCGGACTACCTCGCGCTCGCCGACGAGGTGCTCGAGCGCCTCGGGTTCGTCGAGGAGCGCACCCGCCTTGCCGAGCTTCGAGCGGAGCTGGTCCCGGCCTAAGCTGCCTTCATCGCCCCCTCGAAGGGCGGCATCCGCCCGGGGCGGTAGGGCCGGCCCCAGGGAAGCGGCGTCCGGAGCGCCTCGCCGTCGTCACCTGACCGAAACATGCTCGTCACGGTCGCGTAACGGAGGCGACCTACGGTGGAGACCGGACCTTCTGGTGGACCACTGAGCGCCCGAGCCGGATGACTGCGCCCACGGACAGCTCTAGCATGGCCGCTGCCACCGTGGAGCCGCACGACGACTACGTCATGAGGACCGTCGAGGAGCGCGGCGTGCGCTACGTGCGGCTGTGGTTCGTCGACGTGCTCGGGCTCCTCAAGAGTTTTGCGATCCCGGTGTCCGAGCTCGAGCAGGCGCTCGAGGAGGGGGTGGGCATCGACGGATCGGCGCTCGAGGGATCGTCGCGGATGCGAGAGCAGGACGTGATCGCCCGCCCCGACGCACGCACCTTCCAGATCCTGCCCTGGCGGCCGGAGTCGCTGGTGGGCCGCATGTTCTGCGACATGACCTGGCCCGACGGGTCGCCACATCCGGGGGACTCCCGCGCGGTCCTCGGGCGCGTGCTCGGTCGAGCGGCCGACCTCGGCTTCTCGTGCCAAGTCGGGCCGGAGATCGAGTTCTTCCTGTTCGCCGAGGGGACCGACGGCGCCCGCCCGCAGCCACTCGACGACGGCGCGTACTTCGATCTGACCCCCCTCGACGTGGGCAGCGACTTCCGGCGCCGCGCGATCGAGTACCTCGAGGAGATGTCCATCCCGGTGAAGGCCTCGCACCACGAGGTCGGGGCTTCCCAGCACGAGATGGATCTCCAGCACACCGACGCGCTGACCATGGCCGACTCGGTGATCACCTTCCGCATGGCGGTCAAGGAGGTGGCCAGGGAGGCGGGCGTGTACGCGACCTTCATGCCGAAGCCGCTCGAGGAGGAGGCCGGCTCCGCCATGCACCTGCACCTGTCGCTGCTCGGCGACCGGGGCAACGCGTTCTACCCCTCCGAGCCCGACGAGCCGTTGTCCGCGATCGGGCGATCGTTCCTCGCCGGGGTGCTCGACCATGCGGGTGAGGTCTCCGCGGTGACCAACCAGTGGATCAACTCCTACAAGCGGATCTGCGGCGGCTACGAGGCTCCGGGGCGGGTGAGCTGGTCGCGCCAGGGCGAGTCCACCCTCGTCCGCGTCCCCACCTACCGTCCCGGCCGGGACGGAGCCGCGCGCCTGGAGCTGCGCTCGCCCGACCCCGCGTGCAATCCCTACCTGGCCTTCGCGCTCGTGCTGGCCGCGGGCCTCGACGGCGTAGAGCGCGAGCTCGATCCCCCGCCCGAGCTCGATGACGCGACGCCGGTCGCCGACCTGCCGCGTCTGCCCAGCGACCTCCGAGAGGCCGCCGACGCGTTCGAGCGCTCGAAGCTGGCCCGCGACACGCTGGGCGACGTGCTCTGCGAGTGGTTCCTGCGCAACAAGCGGGCGGAGTGGGACGAGTACCGGCGCACGGTCACGGAGTTCGAGCGTGGCCGGCTGTTGCGCATCCTCTGACCGACCGGATGGACGAGGTCTGGATATTCGCCGCGGGCGGCGAGCGCGCCGGGGAGATCACCCGGCTCGTGGCCGACCTCGGGTTCTCCCCGCACGTAGCCGACGGCGTAGATGGGCTCTCGCCGTCGAAGCCGGCCGACGAAACCCCCCGCCGCCCGGCGCTCGCGCTCGTGGTGGCCGAGCCCGGCCGGCGGCCTCCGACCGAGCTCGTGCGGCGACTGCGCGAGGACCGCGAGCTGGGCGACGTGCCCCTCGTCCTCGCCCTGAGCGCCGAGCACCTGGGCGGCGCGGAAGCGCTCGAAGAGGTCGACGAGGTGCTGGTCCACCCCTTCGGGACAGAGGAGCTCGGACTCCGCATCTCCCGGGCACGGCGGGAGGTGAACGGCGTGGTGCAGGGAGACGTGGTCCGCGCCGGCGACCTCGAGCTCAACCTGGCCACCTACCAGGCCTCGATCGCCGGGCGGCCCATCTCGTTCGCCTACATGGAGTACGAGCTGCTCAAGTTCTTCCTGACCCATCCGAACCGCGTCTTCGGTCGTGAGACGCTGCTGAGCCGGGTCTGGGGGTACGACTACTACGGCGGCACGCGCACCGTCGACGTGCACGTGCGGCGGCTGCGGGCCAAGCTGGGCGTCGAGCACGCCGCGCGCCTGAAGACCGTGCGCTCGGTGGGCTACCGGTTCGAGCGCTGAACGAGCCGTCCGACGCCCCCGCGCGACCCGGCCTCGTTCAGCTCTCGATGATCCCCACGTCGACAACCACGGTGCCGGTCAGGCCCTCCGGGGCGGCCAGCCGCACGTCGAGCGTGGTGTCCGGCCGCAGGTCCTCGACCACCCTCAGCGGCACGTGGGTCGACTCCTTGGCACCCATGGGGAAGAGCCGCATGACCTCGCCGTCGCGCGTGAGCGCCGCGTAGACCAACTGGTCCGTCGAGTTGCCACCCCGGAAGTACACGAGCTGGGCCCGGCGGTCGGACGGGACCTTGTACGAGACCGAGCCGCCGTCGAGGGGGACCGGGTCTTCGAGGCCCTGCCCTTCGAAGGGGTAGGCGCCCTGTAGGAAGCGGGGGTGCGAGTTCGTAACTCCTCCTATCCGATCGGGTCGGTCACCGAATCGCCGCACTCGTGGGGTTGTCGCTCGTCGCGCCGCCCCCATTCGAAGCGGCCTCTTCAGCGTCCTCCTGTGCCTGTCCCGACGGGACGGGAACCGTGAGCACCACGTGCTCTCCCCGGATCTCCACCGGGTAGCGCAGAAGGTCTCCGCAGTCGTGGCCGATGGCCCGGCCCGAGGCGAGGTCGAAGCGCCGCTCGTGCAGCGGGCACGCGACCGAGTCGTCGGCCACCATGCCGTCGCAGAGGGGACCCCCCATGTGCGTGCACACGTCGTCGACCGCGTACCAGCCCGAGTCGGTCCTGAACACCGCGATCCGCCGCCCGTCGATGCGCACCACCCGGCCCTCGCGCAGCGGCACGTCCTCCACCGCGCACACGTGGCGCTCGACGACGTCGAAGCCGTCGCTCATCGCACGCCCTGGGGCTCGAGCTCGTCGAACTGCGTGTGGTGATTGGGCTCGTCGCGCTCCAGCCAGGGGTCGCGTGCGTTGGTCGCCGCCTTGGCGATCTCGAAGCGCTCGCGCAGGCGGGCGCCGGACTCCTCTCCCATCACCTGCTCGCGGATCTCGTCGAGGCCCACGCGCGGGACGAAGTCGTAGGTGCGCTCCTTGAAGCTCGCGTGCTCCCGGTAGTACTGGAGGAACGTGGTGGCCACCCGCTTGGCCTCCTCGGCGGTCTCGACGGTGGCCAGCAGGTCGGCGCGCCGGACGGTCGCGCCCGCGGCGCCGCCCACCACCACCTGCCAGCCACCCTCGATGGCCACGCAGCCGATGTCCTTGACCAGGGCCTCGGTGCAGTTGCGGGGGCAGCCCGACACGCCCGACTTCACCTTCGCCGGGGTGTAGAGGCCCTCCCACTTGCGCTCGAGCTCGACCCCGAGGCGCGTGGAGTCCCCGATTCCGAAGCGGCAGAAGTCCGTACCCACGCAGCTCTTCACCTGGCGTATCCCGCGGCCGTAGGCGTGGCCGGAGGGCATGCCGATGTCGCGCCAGATGTGGGGCAGGTCCTGCTTCTTGATCCCCAGGAGGTCGATGCGCTGGCCGCCCGTGACCTTCACCAGGCGGGCCTCGTACTTCTCCGCGGCGTCGGCGATGCGGCGGAGCTGGTCCGGCGTAGTCACCCCGCCGTGCATCCGCGCGATCACCGAGAAGGTGCCGTCGTTCTGGATGTTCCCGTGCACCCGCTCGTTGATGTGGCGCGCGTGGTGCTCCTCGCGGTGCTGGTTGTCGGTGATCTCCTGCACGAGGTAGGCCAGCGCCGGCTTGCACAGCCCGCACTCGCGGCCGGTCTCGCACGCCTCGGACACCTCGCTGACCGCTTGGTAGCCCTCCTCGCGGATCGTGCCGGCCAGCCACTCGCGGGTCTGCTTGCGGCAGGGACAGAGGTAGGCAGGCTCGTCGCTGCCGCCGCCGGCGATCGAGACCAGCTCGGTCACGAGCGGCTTGCACGACCCACACGCCGTGCCCGCCCGGGTCACGGTCATGACCTCGCGCGCGGTCTCGTGGCCATCGTCGACGACTGCGGAGACGATCTCCCCCTTGCAGACGCCGTTGCAGTCGCACACCTGCGCCCCGTCGGGCAGGTCCTCGGGGCCGGCCTCGGCCAGCTCGGCCAGCCGGACGAGCGGGTCCTCGACCTCCTCGCCGGAGCGGATGGCCTCGAGCAGGGCCTCGGTGCCGCGGGTGTCGCCCATGAGAATGGCCCCGGCGGCGCGGCCGTCGCGGGTCGCGAGCTTGCGGTAGGCGCCCTGCTCGAGATCCGAGCTCACCGCGGCGCGGCCGGCGTCCACCTCGCCGATCGACACCAAGTCGACCTCCGCCACCTTGAGCTTGGCCCACGGGATCGACCCCGCGTACTCCGCGGGGTCCTCGGCGTCGAGCAGCGTGTCGGCGGCCACCCGAGCCTGCTCGTAGATCGGGGCCACGAGGCCGTAGACGCGCCCGCGGTGCTCGGCGCACTCCCCGAGAGCCACCACGCTCTCCTCGGAGGTCCGCATGCGGTCGTCGACCAGCACGCCGCGGTTGCAGTCGACCCCCGCATGCTCGGCCAGCGACACCTCGGGGCGGATGCCCACGCTCACCACCACGAGGTCGGCCTCGAGCTCGGCGCCGTCGTCGAAGCGCACGCCCTGCACGCGGCCGTTGCCGTAGAGCGCCTCCGTCCGCCGCGAGAGCTCCACGTCCATCCCGAGCTCGCACATCGCGGGAAGCAGCATCGCGGCGCTCACCGGGTCGAGCTGGCGCTCCATCAGCCGGTCGGTGATGTGCACCACGGTGACCGGGCAGTCCTGCGCCTGGATGCCCCGGGCGGCTTCGAGGCCGAGCAGCCCGCCGCCGATCACCGCCGCTCGCTGCGCGCCGGCCGCCTCCGTCCGTATGGCGTCGCAGTCCTCGGGCCCCCGGTAGACGTGCACGCCCTCGAGGTCGGCGCCGTCGATGGGTGGCACGAGCGGCTGCGAGCCGGTGGCCAGCGCGAGCCGTCCATAGCCGAGCTCGCCTCCGTCGTCGAGCTCGAGCGTGCGTCCCAGCGTGTCGATGGCCTCGACACGCCGCCCGAGCAGGATGGTCACGTCGTTGTCGTCGTACCACTCGGCGGGGCGGAGCCCGAGCCGCGACTCGACCGGCTCGTCCGAGACCAGGAGCTCGGAGAGGTTGACGCGGTCGTAGGGGTAGTGCTCCTCCGCGCAGACGAGCGTGACGCTGGTGTCCGGATCGCGTTCGCGGACCGTCTCGCACAGGGTCTGCCCGGCGATGCCCCCGCCCACCACCACGATGTCCGAGTAGGTCATGCGCGCATGGTGACCGCGGCTCGTTGCCGTTTGGTCACACCACTGTTTCGGGTCGGTGAACGAGTGATGCGCACCCGGGACCCCGGCGGGGCGGGCGGGCCGCCTCTCAGGCCTCGGCCCGGGCCATCGCCGGAGCGCGCCCGGCCACCTCGCGCGTGCGCACGTAGTACCACCAGGTGATGCCCGCGCACAGTGCGTAGAAGGCGAGGAAGGTCACGAGTGCGGCCTGGGGCCCGCCGGTGAGCGTGCTCGAGAGGGCGAAGCCCTGCGGGATCAGGAAGCCGCCGTACGCGCCGATGGCCGAGGAGAAGCCGATCGCCGCCGCCGCCTCCCGGCGCCCGCGCACGATGGCCTCCTCGCGGTCCTCGTCCGGCCCGGAGCCGTCGAGGGCCTGTGTGCGGAACAGCAGCGGGATCATCCTGAAGGTCGAGCCATTCCCGATCCCGGTGGTCACGAAGAGGACCATGAACATGGCCAGGAAGCCCGCGAAGGCCCACGGCTCGGACTTGTTGGCCAAGAAGTAGAGCACCGCCACCACGGCGGCGATCATGGCCACGAAGTTCCACATCGTGACCTTGGACCCGCCGAGCCGGTCCGCCATCCAGCCGCCGAACGGGCGCGCGATCGACCCCACCAGCGCGCCGAGGAAGGCGAGCTTGACCCCCGCCTCGGGGAACTGCGACTGGGTCAGCACCGGCAGCGCGCCCGAGTAGCCGATGAACGAGCCGAAGGTGCCGATGTAGAGGACGGACATGATCCAGGTGTGCTTCTTCTTGACCACCTGCGCCTGCTCGCGGAACGGCGAGCTCGACACCGCGAGGTTGTCCATGAACAGAGCGGCGCAGACCGCCGAGGCCACGATCAGCGGCACGAAGACGAGCCCGGCGTTCTGGGGGAAGACGCTCTCCCCACCCTGGGGGCCGCCGAACACGCCGCCGAAGATCCCGAACAGGATGAGGATGGGCACGAAGGCCTGGACCACGGCCACCCCGACGTTCCCCCCCGCCGCGTTCACGGCCAGGGGGAGGCCCTTGGCTCGATCGGGATAGAAGAATGAGATGTTCGTCATGCTCGAGGCGAAGTTGCCGCCCCCGAAGCCGGCCGTGGCGGCCACGAGCAGCATGAGCCAGAACGGCGTGGCCGGCATCTGCACGAAGACGGCCAGCAGGATCGCGGGGATGAGGAGCAGCAGCGCGCTGACGACGGTCCAGTTGCGCCCGCCGAAGCGCGGTACCGCGAAGGTGTAGGGGAAGCGCATGGTCGCGCCGACGAGCGCCGGTACGGAGACGAGCCAGAACAGCTGGCTGACCGAGTACTGGAAGCCCACGCTGTTCAGCTGGGTGGCCACGATCGACCACAGGAGCCAGACCGAGAACCCGAGGAACTCGGCGAAGATCGAGAAGACGAGGTTGCGGCGCGCGATGCGCTTGCCCTTCGTCTCCCAGAAGTGCTCGTCCTCCGGGTCGTAGTCCGTCATCCAGCGCGACAAGGCTGCCTCCTCGATGGGCGAACGGGCGTGCGTCGAAGCTACGCGCGCACCGTGTCCGGGCCTTTACCGCCGTGTTTCCATCCGGTGACGATCCTCGGCGGTCTCGACCGGGGACCGCGGCCGGCTACTCGACGCCGCCCGCGGTCTCGAACTCGCGCGCGCCGGACCGGTCCTCCGTGTCCGACGAGAAGCCGGCCAGGATGTCCTCTACCTCCCCGGTGCACGATCCGCACCCGGTCGTGGCCGCGGTCGCCTTCGCCACCTCGGCCAGGGTCCGCAGGTCCTCGCTGCGGACAGCACTGAGGATCTCGCCGTGGGTGCGGCGGTTGCACGAGCAGACGATGCGCTCCTCGTCGTCGGCCTCCTCGTCGTCGGACGCCGACCCGGGCGGCTCGGTGAGGACCTCGGGCACGTCTTCGCCCGTGCGCAGCAGCTCGGTGAGCCTACGGGCGCCGGCGGGGTCGCCTACCGCGATGGCCCCCACCAGCCGGTCGCCCTCCACCACCAGCTTGCGGTAGACGCTCGCGCGCGGATCCGACCACACCAGCTCGTGCTGACCCTCGGCGGCGCTCTGCACACCCCCGGCGAACAGGTCGACGCCCGCGATCTTGAGGGTGGTCGCCGAGCTCGCCACGGGGAGGCCCGCGGGGTCGCCCACTGCAGCCGCGCCCGCGGCGCGCGCCTGCTCGGCCAGGGGCGCCCAGAGACCGTGGACCACGCCGCGGTGCTCCGCGCACTCGCCGACGGCGAACACCGACTCGGCGCTCGTGCGCATCTCGTCGTCGACCACGATGCCCCGGTCCGTCTCGATCCCGGCCGCCTCCGCCAGCGACAGCTCAGGGCGCACCCCGGCCGCCATCACCACGATCTCGGCCTCGAGCTCCTCTCCACCGGCCAGGGTCACGTGCCGCTCGGCCACCTCCTCTACCCGGTCATCCAGGCGCAGATCGAGCCCGAGCTCGCACAGTCGGGCCTCGAGCATCCGCGCCCCGGCGGCGTCGAGCTGGCGTGGCATCAGCCGCTCGCCCATTTCCACCGCGGTCACCTCCACGCCGTGCTCCATCAGGCCGGCCGCGGCCTCGAGCCCGAGCAGGCCGCCGCCCACCACCACCGCGCGCCGGGCGACGTCCGCGGCCGAGGCGATCTGGACCGCGTCCTCGGTGGTGCGGAAGACGTGTACGTGAGGGCGCTCGGCGCCCGGGACCGGCGGCACGAACGGGCGCGAGCCGGTGGCGAGGACCAGGGCGTCGTAGGGGTGGGTGGCGCCGCGGGCGTCGAGGACCGCCCGACGCGCCAGGTCTAGCTCGGTTGCGGGCGCCCCGCCCCGCAGGTCGACCCGCGCCGCCTCGTACCAGGCGGACGGTCGCAGCTCCACGTCCTCGAAGCCGGCGGTGCGGGCGAGCACCTTCGAAAGCAGGATCCGGTTGTAGGCGAGGCCGGGCTCCTCGCCGAGCATGGTCACCCGCCAGTCGGTGGGCGAGCGCTCGACCACCTCCTCCGCGGTGCGCAGGCCGGCCATGCCCGTGCCGACGACGATCAGCCGGCGGCGCCGACCCTGACCGCCGTTCGACCCGTTCCGCGCGGCTCCCCGTCGCGCGGCCCGGCGGGCGCGCGCGGCGTGGTTGCGCTCACCGGCCGACACGGGCCGCTCGCCGGAGCCCGCCGGCTCGAGCCGCACCGCCGCGGCCTTCAGCTCCGGCTGGCGTGAGGTCGGGTCGTACGCCGAGTTGGTGGTGGCGCCCACGTGGCCCGCACCCGGCGGGGCGTGCAGCCCGCCCCAGTGCATGGGAGCGAAGCACACCCCGCGCGGGATCGTGGAATCGAGTCGCACGGTCAGCCGGGCCTGTCCGCGCCGGGACACGAGCGTCGCCGCCTCGCCGTCGGCGAGCCCGGCCCGCTCGGCGTCGTCGGGGCTCACCTCCACGAAGGGCTCGGGCTCGCTGCGCACGAGGGCCTCCGACTTGCCCGTGCGGGTCATGGTGTGCCACTGGTTGGCCACCCGCCCGGTGGTCAAGAGCAGCGGGTACTCGTCGTCCACGGACTCGGCCGGGGGTGCGTGCGGGGTGGCGGCGAAGAGCGCGCGGCCGTCGGCGGTCGGGTAGCGGTGGTCGGGATAGAGATGGCGCGGGTCCGGCGCGTGCGTGCCGGCGGGTCGGGGCCACTGCGCGCTTCCCTCCCGGTCGAGCACCTCGTGGCTCAGGCCGCTCTGGTCGCACACCCGCCCCGCCGTGGTGGCCGCCACCTCGTCGTACACCGCGGCGGCGTCGGGCCAGGCGAAAGCGTCGCCGAAGCCGAGCTCGCTGGCCAGCCGGGCGAAGATTCGCCAGTCGGGCAGCGCCTCGCCCGGCGGATCGAGGGCGCGGCGGGCGAGGGTCACGCGCCGCTCGGAGTTGGTCATCACGCCGTCCTTCTCGAGCCATCCCGCCGCCGGGAGCACGGCGTGGGCAAGGGCCGAGGTCTCGGTCGGGTGGTATGCGTCCTGCACCACCACGAGCTCCGCAGCCTCTAGCGCGGCGCGGGCCTGCACGCCGTCCGGCATGGAGACCACCGGGTTGGTCCCTGCGATCCACACGGCCTTCACCCGTCCCTCCTCGATGCCTCGGAACAGGTCGACCGCGGTGAGCCCCGGCTCCGGCGCGATGCCGGGTCCGTCCGGGTCGAGACCCCATAGGCGCTCCATCGCGCTGCGATCCCCGGCAGACTCGACCAGGCGGTAGCCGGGCAACGTCTGCGCCGCCCCGCCCACCTCGCGCCCGCCCATGGCGTTCGGCTGTCCGGTGATCGAGAACGGTCCGGTGCCCGGCCGCCCGATCTGCCCGGTGGCCAGGCACAGGTTGATCATCGCCCGGTTCTTCAGCGTGCCCACCGTCGACTGGTTGGCTCCCATCGACCACAGCACCATCGACGGACCGGCCGCAAAGCGCCGTGCCAGGGCCTCGATGTCCTCGCGGGATACGCCGCACACCTCGGCGGCCCGCTCGGGCGTCCACTCGCGAGCGATGGCCAGCGCCTCGTCGAGGCCGCTCGTGTGGCGGTCCACGAAGTCGCGGTCGATCAGCCCCTCGGCCTCGACCACGACCAGCATGGCGTTCAGCAGCGCCAGGTCGGTGCCCGGCAGCACCGGCAGGTGGAGGTCGCTGCCCTGCGCGGTCTGGGTGGCGCGCGGGTCGGCGCACGCAACGAAGGTGCCCTCGCGCTGGGCGTCCTGGATGCGGGCCCAGATGATCGGATGGCACGCCGCGGTGTTGGTGCCCAGCAGGAGGATGCACCGCGCGTCCTCGAGGTCCGCGTAGGAGGCGGGCGGTCCGTCGGAGCCGAAGGCCCCGGTGTAGCCGGCCACCGCCGAGGCCATGCACAGCCGCGAGTTCGAGTCCACGTTGTTCGTCCCCAGGAAGCCCTTGGCGAGCTTCACGGCCGCGTAGTAGTCCTCGGTCAGGAGCTGTCCCGACAGGTAGAACGCCACCGCGTCGGGCCCGTGCCGGTCGACGATCGAGCGCAGCCGAGCGCCGAGCACGGGCATGACCTCGTCGTAGGACGAGGGAAGCAGGCGAGCCTGGCGGCGCTCGCGGTAGAGCACTCGGTCGGCGCGGTCGGGAGCGTGCATCGCCGCGGGCAGCTCGAGCGGCTTACGGCACGTCCGGCCGCGGTTGACCGGGTGGTCGGGATCACCCTCGACGGAGCGCAGCCGCCCGTTCGCCGTGGACACCCGCAGTCCGCATCCGACGCCGCAGTACGGGCACGCGGTCCGCGTGGTCGCCGCGTTCGGACCGGTGCTCACCGGACCATGGTCGGGGCGGGCTGTTTCCGCCGCGCGGCGTCTGCGTAAACGTTGCGTGAACGAGCCGCGCCGCCTAAGGACTTCCTAAGCGGCGAATCGCAGGAGTGGGCCGGGGTGTTGGCGAATAGTCCGACAAACCGACTTCAGGAGGCACTCATGGTCCGCCACCGACTCGCCCACAAGGTCCTTCTCGCCACCCTCCCGGCCCTGATCGTCTGGGGTGGCGTGGCCGTCGCGCAGCAGGGCGCCGCCGTGACGATCCAGGGCACCGACAACGCCGACACGCTCGACGGCGCGGGCGGCGAGGACAACATCGACGGCCGTGGCGGCACCGACACGATCTCCGGCGGCACCGGCGCCGACACGCTTCAGGGCGGCGGCGGCGAGGACCGCGTCGAGGGCGGTCCTGGTCGCGACACCCTCGACGGAGGCTCCGAGCGCGACTTCCTCGAGGGCGGCCTCGGGCCGGACACGATCGTCGACACCAGCGGCTCGAACATCATGTCCGGCGGCGAGGACAACGATGTGCTGACCGGCTCCTCGGTGTCCGACTCGATCAACGGCGGCTCCGACGAGGACACCATCCGTGGCGGGGGCGGCGACGATGGGCTGACCGCCGCCTCGGGCAACGACTCGGTGTTCGGCGAGGACGGCAACGACCGCATCGACGGCGGCCTCGGCACCGACCGGATCGACGGCGGAGACGGGAACGACAACATCGTCTCCTTCGACGCCATCCGCGACAACATCCGCTGCGGGGCCGGCTCCGACACCGTGCGCGCCGACCGCGGCGACAGCGTCGCGAGCGACTGCGAGCGCGTGTTCGTGACGGACAGCCGCTGACCCACGCTTCGGAGCGGGCGTGCGCACCCCCGGCGCGCGCCCGCCTCCGCAGCCCTGGCGTCAGGCCCTCGACACCGTTGCGATCACGTCCCTGTCCCGCCGGTGGGTCAGCTGCTCGGTGGCGTCCTCGAGGGCGAGCCAGCGCATCTCGTCCACCTCGCGGTTGGCCCGGAAGTCGCCGCTCTCCACGGTCATCTCCCAGTAGCGGACGGTCTTCGGCCGACCCTTGGGGTCGGTGTAGGAGACGGGCTCGAGCTCGCGCTCGAGGCGGCAGGTCAGCCCGGTCTCCTCTTCCACCTCGCGCAGCGCCGCCTCCTCGTGGCTCTCGCCGAGCTCGAGCTTGCCCTTGGGCAGGGACCAGTCCTTGTACTTCGGCCGGTGTACGAGGGCCACCTCGAGGGCGCCGCCCTCCCCGGTGCGGCGGATGACCCCGCC
>Ga0136617_10004714_pt1 | contig 12214 bp, 8 predicted proteins | sample AntDrymUQ3222106_2_FD_129672 | JGI IMG/M metagenome (GOLD analysis project Ga0136617, IMG submission 129672) | Polar desert sand microbial communities from Dry Valleys, Antarctica - metaG UQ322 (21.06) | ecosystem: Environmental > Terrestrial > Soil > Desert | place: Antarctica: Dry Valley...
TGCGACCCAGCCATCAGCTGTCATGGCTGAAGCGAAGGTGTCGAGATTGCCGGCCATTTGGGCCAGGAACACTTCCTCGGGCTTGCCGGCGAGATCAATGCGCCGGGCGGGCAGCTGTTTCCAGCCTCCCTGTTGCCATAGGGCCATGGTGGTATCGGTTATAACCTGTGGCGGCGCATAGGCGGCTTCGGCCTTGTCATAGTTGGTGAACACATTGAACGCCCCTACCGTCATAAACACGATCAGTGCCGTGCCGAACAACCCCAGGGGCTTGATACGGCGCGGCGGGATGGCTTCGATGGCAACGCCGAAGGCCGCCGCCAAAACAGCGCCGAACAGCACTCCGCCAATCACGTCCGAGAGCCAATGGACGCCCAGATAAACGCGGGAATAGGCAATTGCCACAACCGCCAGCCCGCACACGGCATAGACAAGAGCGCGCGCCCAGCGGCCCATCGAGTGACTGACCAGCACCGCGAGGATGCCGAAGGTGAGGGCGGCGATGGTTGCATGGCTTGAAGGGAAGCTGAACGCTTCTGCGCTCGCATAGGACTCGACAGGGCGTGGCCGTTGAATGCCATATTTGAGCAGCCCCACAAAAACCCGCGCGGCCAGCACCGCGATCATGGCCGCCAGTGCTCCGCGATAGGCCTTGTGCCAGATGAGCCAGATGACAATCGATACAGCGAGTGTTGTCATCACCAGACCGTCCCCGAGCATGGTGATGTGGATCATAATTTCATCGGCGGGGGCGTTCCGCATTTCTTTGAGCAGGTTGAACACCGAGGCATCGATGTTGGAAACCGCATCGTTCGACACGATGCGGACCGCCATATTGCCGAGAACAATGACACCGGTGAACACCACCCCCGCGAACAGCGCCACAAGCAGCGACCGCGGATTTTGCGGGTCAACGGCGCGGGCGAACCGCTGCAGGGAACGGCTCTTCTTCGAGCGTGCCCAGGCGGCGATCCGCTCCAGCACGTGACTGAGGTAGGGCGAGACCCCACCCGCGATCATGCGGATGGCGTAACCGGCGACCGCGAGGATCGCCAGGAGCATGAGGAGCACGACCACCAACCTGCCGCTCAGCTCGCTGGCGAAGGCTAGACTTTGTCCGAGCAGGATGCCCGGCAGCACATGGGCCGCCGTCCACACAAGACCCGAGGAAAAGTTGATCGCGGCGAAATATATCTGCCCCATTCCGAGCATGCCGACGATGCCGGGAACCACGGCTTTCACTCCGGGAATAAAGCGCCCGACGGCGATGCTCTTGCCGCCATGCTCACGCACGAAATCCTCGCCCCGCACCACCAGCACCGGATAGCGGTTGAGAGGCCAATAAGTCTTAAGGCGCTGGCCATACAGGCGCCCCGCCCAATAGGATACCTGATCACCGGCGATGGCGCCGATGGCGGTCGCGAGGAACACCGGCCAGAACGGCAGAAGCCCGGTGCCCACCAGAGCCCCAGCACTCACCAGCACCACGGTCGAGGGCACGAACAAACCGATGATGAGCAGTGCTTCGCCAAAGGCGATCAGAAATATGACCGCGATGGCCCAGTTGGGGTGGGCAATAAAATAATCGAGGTAAGGCTGGATATAGTCCATGTCGGCGGAGGGTCCGTCTCGATCAACTGGTGTAGGCGGACGGGATAAAACTGGAATCTGCCCTGGGCCTCATGGGTGCACGATAGCTGCCGATCCTGGAAACGCCAAGGAAATGAAACTGCCGCTTGGCGCTCTTTCCCGGCCTGTTCATAGTAACTCCATGAGTCGTTCCATCCAAGAATCGCCAGCCCCCGCACCCGCTATGCTGTGGATCGGGTTTGGCGCCATGTGCCTTGGCATGTTCATGGCTATCTTGGATATCCAGATCGTCATCACATCGCTCCCCGTTATCCAGGATGCGCTGAAGATCGGCGCTGACCGGATGAGTTGGGTGCAGACCTCCTATCTCATCGCCGAAGTCATCGCCATTCCGCTGGCTGGACTGCTCACGCGGATCTTTACGCTTCGCTGGCTCTTCGCTGGCGCCATCGCGGTCTTTACACTGGCTTCAATTGGCTGCGCTCTTAGCACGGGTTTCGCGTCCCTTATCGCCTGGCGGGTCATGCAAGGGCTGGCGGGCGGCATCCTCATCCCGCTGGTGTTCTCGGCCATCTTTCTTCTGTTTCAGCGTGGATTGCAGCAGACCATCGCCACGACCATGGGCGGTGTTCTTGCCGTGCTGGCGCCGGCGCTTGGGCCCATTACCGGCGGGCTCCTGACTGAAAATTTTTCCTGGCACTGGCTGTTTCTGATCAACGTGATCCCGGGCATTGTCACCCTTGCTGCGGGCGTTGCGTTCCTGCCCCGCGAAAAGCGCCAGCTCAGTTTGTTGCGGTCCCTCGACTGGGTGTCGCTCGCTTTCATCGCCTTGGGATTGGGCGCTCTTGAGATCGGCCTGAAGGACGCTCCAGACCGTGGCTGGTCCTCCGGACCTGTGCTTGGGCTTTTCGGCATCGTTGCCATCTGCGGATGGGCGGCGGTGCGAAGGCCCCGCCCTGCAGTTGAGTTCGCCTTGCTGCGCGACCGCAAGCTCGCGTTCGGCTGCGGCATCAGTTTTATCCTGGGACTTAGCCTTTTCGGCTCGGTCTATCTCATGCCGGTGTTCCTGGCTTTCGTGCGCAAGCATGGTCCCATCGAAATCGGCGTCATTATATTGGTGACGGGAATCGCACAGTTGCTGGCGGCGCCTGTCGCCATTTTACTGGACCGGCGATTTGATGCCCGGGTGCTCTCGGCCATCGGCTTTCTCTGCTTCTCCGTGGGGCTTCTCATGAGCGCCAATCAGACGCTCGCCACCGATCATGACGAAATGTTCTGGCCGCAAGTGATGCGTGGCTCTTTCGTTGCCCTGTGCATCCTTCCTCCCACCCGGTTTGCGCTGGGCTTCGTGCCGCTCGACCGGGTAAGCGATGCAAGCGGTCTTTATAATCTTTGCCGCAATTTGGGCGGCGCCATCGGCATCGCCCTCATCGACACCATCCTTTTCACGCGGGGGCCGCATCACGCTGACATGCTGACCGAACTCATGCGCAGCAACCCAGCGCAAGCAGCAAACTTACTCGGCTTGACAGTCGCGGATCTTCCCGCGCCCGAGGACGCCATGGGCTTTATTTCGATCATGGACGCGGTTCAGGACGCGAGCCTCACCATCGCGATCAACGAGGCGTGGCTGATGCTGGCGGGGGTGGCGGCCTTCGCACTCGTCCTTCTCTGGATCATGGGGCCGATTCGAGCTCCGCCGCTCCCCAACTCACAACCGCAAGATGAATAACGCCAAATAGCAGCCCCCGAGCGACGGCGTTAACCTGTTGTTAACCAAATAAATTTTCCAGGTTTAGGAGCTTTGGCTCTTGACGCCGGCAAAGCGTCCACCGAGTCGCTCCCGGGACGTTTCCGAGGGCTTGGGGTAAACCCACGAAAAGCTTGAGCTTCAATCGAGAATCGTATGGAGTGCCGGTTATCCACAAAGCGCAATTCGCTGTGGACTACCATATGTTGTATTAGTATTTCCCGCAACACACTAAGTATTGACGAAACTGGTACTGTGTTATAGCTTCTAAGGCTCGGTCACGAGCTACGAACTGGCTCCGCTGCCGGGGGTAAATTCAAAAACAGAAGGCCGGATTCCGGGGGCGGCGCTTCACGGGACGGGAGTTTGTGCCGCTGAACGCGGATGTACGAGCCCGTGGGCATTGTTGCGGGCCCACGGCAACGAAACAAGAATGGGACGAGGGCAAGCCATGAAAATCGAACGCCGTTACACCAAAGCCGGCCGGGACGCTTATGTTGGAATCGAATTCCGCAACGCCACGAGCGAAATCAAGAACCCGGACGGATCCGTGGTATTCCGGCTTGAGGGGATCGAGGCGCCGGCGTCATGGAGCCAGGTCGCCATCGACATTCTGGCGCAAAAATATTTCCGGAAGGCGGGTGTTCCCGCGGCCCTGAAGCGCGTCGAGGACACCAGCCTGCCCTCGTGGGCGTGGCGCTCGATAGCTGACGCGGATGCCCTTGCCCTGCTCCCCGAAAAATCGCGCATTGTGGGCGAGAAGAGTTCCAAGCAGGTGTTCAATCGCCTGGCTGGCACGTGGACCTATTGGGGCCTGAAGGGCGGCTATTTCAGCACGGAAGAAGATGCCCGCGCCTTCCATGATGAACTCTGCTTCATGCTGGCGACCCAGAAGTGCGCGCCCAACAGCCCGCAGTGGTTCAACACCGGCCTGCATTGGGCCTATGGCATCGATGGACCGGGCCAAGGCCATTATTATATGGATCATGAGACGGGCAGGCTCACCAAGTCCAAATCCGCCTACGAGCATCCACAGCCGCATGCCTGTTTCATCCAGTCGATCGCCGACGACCTCGTCAATGCGGGCGGCATCATGGACCTTTGGGTGCGGGCGGCGCGGCTGTTCAAGTATGGTTCGGGCACCGGTTCCAACTACTCCCACCTCCGCGGTGAGAACGAAAGGCTTTCGGGTGGCGGCAAGTCATCCGGCTTGATGAGCTTCCTCAAGATCGGCGACCGGGCGGCTGGCGCCATCAAATCCGGCGGCACGACGCGACGCGCCGCCAAGATGGTGGTGGTCGACGTCGATCATCCCGACGTGGAGGATTACGTCGAGTGGAAGGTCAAGGAGGAGCAGAAGGTGGCTGCTCTCGTTACGGGCTCCAAGATCGTCAAGAAATCCCTCGCCGCCATCATGAAGGCTTGCGTGAATTGCGAAGGCCCTGGCAACGATTGCTATGAGATCGAGAAGAACCCGGCCTTGAAGCGAGCCGTGAAGGATGCGCGCCGCAGCCTCGTGCCAGACAATCTGATCAAGCGGGTAATCCAGTTCGCGAGGCAGGGTTACAAGGAAATCGAATTCGATACTTATGATACAGACTGGGACGGCGAGGCCTATCGCACGGTCTCCGGCCAGAACTCCAACAACTCCGTGCGGGTGACTGACGAATTCCTGCGCGCGGTTGAAACCAATGGCGACTGGGACTTGAAGGCGCGCCTTACCGGCAAGACGGTGAAGACGCTGAAGGCTCGCGACCTGTGGGATAAGATCGGCTATGCGGCCTGGGCGTCCGCGGACCCCGGCATTCAATTCCACACGACGATCAACGATTGGCACACCTGCCCAGCCTCAGGCGAAATCCGCGCCTCGAACCCGTGCTCGGAATACATGTTCCTTGACGATACGGCCTGCAATCTGGCCTCGCTGAACCTCCTGCAATTCCGCGATGCGGCGACGGCCAAGTTCGACATCGAAGCCTTTGAACACGCGGTCAGGCTGTGGACAGTGGTTTTGGAAATCTCGGTGATGATGGCGCAGTTCCCCTCCAGGGAAATCGCCAAGCTCTCCTATGAATTCCGGACACTCGGCTTGGGTTTCGCCAATATCGGGGGATTGCTGATGACGGCTGGCATTCCCTATGACAGCCACGAGGGCCGGGCGATTTGCGCGGCACTCTCGGCGATCATGACCGGCGTTTCCTATGCGACCTCCGCCGAAATGGCCAAGGAACTGGGACCCTTCCCCGGCTTCGCCAAAAATCGTGAACATATGTTACGCGTCATGCGCAACCATCGCCGCGCGGCCTATGGCGCGTCGGTTGGCTATGAAGCAGTGCGGACAGCACCCGTGGCACTCGATGAGTCTGAGGTGCGAGACAGGGACCTCATCACCCATGCCCGAAGGGCGTGGGACAAGGCGGTCACACTGGGCGAGGCCCATGGCTACCGCAACGCCCAGGCGACCGTGGTCGCCCCCACCGGCACCATCGGCCTGGTGATGGACTGCGATACGACCGGCATCGAGCCGGACTTCGCTCTTGTCAAATTCAAAAAACTGGCGGGCGGCGGTTATTTCAAAATCATCAACCAGGCGGTGCCGGAAGCGCTGCGCACCTTGGGCTATGACCCTGATCAGATCGAGACCATGATCGCCTATGCCGTGGGTCATGGCAGTCTAGTCGACGCCCCTGCCCTCAATCACGGTCAACTGCGCGCCAAGGGCTTTGGCGATGCCCAGATCGAGACGATCGAAGCGGGACTGGCGTCCGCCTTCGACATCAAGTTCGTGTTCAACAAGTGGACGCTTGGCGAGGAGTTCTGCAAATCCACGCTCAACCTCACCGATGAACAATTGAACGATTATGGCTTCGACCTGCTCGGCAGCCTCGGCTTTTCGGCGGCCGACATCGATAGGGCCAACATCCATGTCTGCGGAGCCATGACGCTTGAAGGAGCGCCGTATCTCAAGGAGGAGCACCTGCCGGTGTTCGACTGCGCCAATGCCTGCGGGCGTGTTGGCCGGCGCTATCTGTCGGTGGACAGCCACATCCGCATGATGGCGGCGAGCCAGCCCTTCATATCAGGCGCGATCTCTAAGACCATTAACATGCCGAACGATGCGACCGTGGAGGAATGCACGGCGGCCTACATGCTGTCGTGGAAACTCGCCATCAAGGCCAACGCCCTCTATCGCGACGGCTCGAAGCTATCGCAGCCGCTGTCGTCGCAGCTTATCGCCGATGAAACGGATGAGGCTGACGACATGGTCGAGGCGCTGATGGCGAAGCCTCAGGTGCAGCGCATTGAAACCATCGTTGAGAAATTCGTGGAGGTTATCCGGGGCCGTGAGCGGCTTCCCGGCCGGCGCAAGGGTTATACCCAGAAGGCGGTGGTCGGCGGCCACAAGGTGTATCTCCGCACCGGCGAATATGACGACGGCAAGCTTGGCGAGATCTTCATCGATATGCACAAGGAAGGAGCAGCGCTGCGCGCCATGATGAACAATTTCGCCATCGCCGTGTCAGTGGGCCTGCAATATGGCGTACCGCTGGAGGAATTCGTCGATGCCTTCACCTTCACCAAATTCGAGCCTGCTGGCCAGGTGCAGGGGAATGATTCGATCAAGAACGCCACGTCGATCCTCGACTACGTGTTCCGGGAACTCGCGGTCTCCTATCTCGGCCGCAACGACCTCGCCCATGTCGACGCCTCCGAACTGGGTTTCGATGCGCTGGGCAAGGGTGTTGGCACCGAGGAAGCGCCACGGGTTTCCGCCGCGCGCGTGCTCTCATCAGGCTTTGTGCGCAATCAGAACCTCTCCAACGTGGTGGTGATGCCGCAGGCATCGGCATCTCCCGCCCTCGCCCTGCAGATGCGCGTGGCGGCGGAATCGGCGAGCGGACTGGCCCTGGCGGAAAGCACCATCCATATCCACGCCGAATCGGCACAAATGGTGGTGATGGATCCCCGCACCGAAGCCCGCCTGAAGGGCTACGAAGGCGAATCCTGCGATGAATGCGGCAACTTCACCATGGTGCGCAACGGCACCTGCATGAAGTGCGACACTTGTGGGAGCACGAGCGGGTGTTCGTGAAAGGCTTAACTTCACTGGATGAAAGGAAAAACTATGGCAAAACCTGACAAGCCTGATAAACCCGACAAGCCGGAAAAACCCGACAAACCCGACAAACCCGACCGGCCGGACCACGTGCCGGGCCCACCGGGGGGTCCTAAGCCTCCGCCCCGCCCGGTGGGATGAACTCAATTCCCTATGATGGAACTCTCCCATCGGTTGTTCCAAAGTGGAGTAGCCGATGGGAAGGGAGATTTATTGCTGAATTGCAGGATCTGGCCCATTTTGTAGGAAACTCTCTCAGAATAGACTCAGGTGAATTGCAGCGGGTGTTCTTCGGGTCAGATTTCTATGGCCGCTATCCGACGAGAAGACAGTTGAGTTAACGGCGATATACCCCGACACGTTTCCCTATTTGCGACCGGAACGGCATTGCTCCCCTGAGGGAGTGCTATGCATTCTCGGCCGCGATTCCGGTCTTTGGACCGGAAAAGAAACATTGGCCGAGATACTGAGAACTAACCTGCATAAAATATTCTTTGGATCAGAAGACGAAGACGCTCAAGGGGAGCCACTGGAGTATTTTTGGAATGCGAACGGGATCCGCAACGGTAGCTTTCTGTTAGTTGCAAGTAGCTGGAAAATTGCTGGTCATGATGAAGGTCTCGCTGAGATAGCGTACTCTTGGCAATATAAAGACAAACAGCCGTTCCTCTATGCGGCCATTAACAAAATATGGCGCGGAAATCGGAAAAATCTACTGGTGGAGCGCACCTTCGAGTTGCCACCTCAGGTAACATTTCGAATGAGAACAGAGGTAGTACCATGGCGAAGAAACAATTCAGTACGTCCACGAGACATGCATCCCGATGCGGAGGTATGGAAGGAAATATGCTTTGGCGACAAACCCGTGTCGGAAGAAGGGGCGCGTTTTTCTGTATCGCTGACAGTGCAGAATTCGGAGTTGCAACACGGCCAATTTGGAGATTCGTGGATTGCGTGTCTTCGATACAAGCCAGATAATGGCACCTATCGGGACCTTTCAGGTAATAAACGTCCTTGGCACAAAGTAGTAGTGCCCACGTATCGCGCAGGGGAGACAGACCTTGGTTTCAGGGTACCGGCGGTAAAACATCTGCGGGAAACAAAGATTGCCGTATTTGGAATGGGAGCATTGGGTTCGCCGTTATGTATCGAGCTGGCGCGAAACCGCTGTCAGAATCTCACAATAGTTGACAACGATATAATCGAGCCCGGCAATACGGTGCGTTGGGCACTTGGAGCTTCATCTTGGGGGAAAACCAAAGTCGCTGTGTTGGCACAATACATTAATGCGGAGTATCCGGAAACTGGGGTTACGCCTGTGGAACTTCATATAGGTGGATACATCTCCAAAGGCCCAGGTGACTTCGACATCATTGAAGCGATCGTGAAAAAAGCCGACGTTGTGATTGATGCTATGGCATCGACGGGAGTTACTCGATCAATCGCAGATGCATGTAGGAGACAGAAAAAGATGCTAATATCCCTTGCCGGCACAGTTTCTCTCGAAGGCGGGACGGTTACATTGTACGATCCGAACTCGGGCTGCCCAGCCTGTAGAGATTTGCACTATGACGCGAAACTTTTCGAACGAGCATCAGGGTCAGAAGACGTTATGGCGTTAAAGCAGCCAGTGGGCTGTGCGGAACTAACGTTTAACGGAGCATCTTTTGATCTTCAAGAGCTTACCCTAGAAGCAGTCCGTATGACGGTCGATTTGCGGACAGACCATGGTGCACATGAAGGTTCGGTCGTACACACGCTTTCACTTCACGATGGCACCAAGAGGCAGCCTCCTGCGTGGCGAATCGACAAAATTCCGATAGCCAAGGAGTGTGGATGCCAACGATAATTTGGCTCCCTGCCTCAATCATCGCAGTCATGACGCAGGAGGCTGATAGGTTCTACGAACTTGAAACGGGTGGAACGTATATGGGTTACTGGGCCACCAGTTCGGAGGCAGTGGTCACCCGCAACATTCCAGCCGGGCCAGAAGCGTGTCATGGCCGCGGTCATTTTCAGCCCGACCAGGCCTGGCAAATCACCGAAATCGAACGTCACTATCAACTGTCAGGCAGATTAGACTCGTATATGGGAGATTGGCATACACACCCAAATGCCACCCGCGCCTTCCTAAGCCGGACTGACCGAGCGTGTATAAGACGCATCATAAAAACGCCTCAAGCCCGGCAGGACCGCCCAATAATGCTGCTAGTGACTGGGAAGCCCGGCGATTGGAACCTTAGCCCAAGAATTTGCCAAATTAGAAAGGTGTTGATTTTCTACGAGAAGATTGAAGAAGAGAATGCTGCAATAGAGGTCTATGAGCAGCCAAATGTCGCTTCGACGAATAGTGACGACATCGGAATAAAGCGAATCCTGCGATGAATGTGGCAGTAGGGGGCGGCGCCGAAAGGTGGCTGCCTTTCTGATTCACCTCCCTATCCATCCCACCGTTTCAGCCCTAGCCACTTCTCCATGCCTCCGAAGTCCCGATCGGAATGGATCAGCGGTACTTCATTGTCCACGCACCATGTGGCGATGATGACGTCTATGGTCCCGCGAACGGTGACGCCCTTTCGTCGCAGCAGCCGGTAGTTGTCCGCTGCTTTCAAGGCCAGAACGGGGCCGCATAGGGTCACGATCGGGAACTGCTGAAGATCGTTTGTCAGCTCCGTCAGCGCCCGTCCTTCGCGGTACCCCTGCAATAGCTCAACAAGGATAAGGTCGCCCATCAGTAGCCCGTCGATGCCTGCGGCCCGGTCCAAGGCAGTTGCCGCAGGCGTTTCATTATGCCGAAGAAAATCGATCCAGGCCGAAGTGTCGGCGAGAATCATTCGCTGCGGCGCATGGCGTCCAGGTCGCCCTCCCAGTGCAATTTGCCACGCAGCCGCCGGATCGCCTTTTGTCCGTCGATCCTTACCAGCAGTTCCAGCGCCTTTTCGACCGTTTCGCGCTTGGTCGCGGCACCCGAGGCTTTCATGGCCTGCTTCATCAATTTGTCGTTAATCTCTATATTGGTTCGCATGACAGCCTCTCGATGTGTATAATAGAGGTATAGTATACACATCGAGCGGTTAGTTGCAAGAATGCTTTTTCGATCATGAGCAAGGGGTCATCTACTTCGTCCAGAAACGCTTGGGTCGGTCCAGCATAACGGGCTGAAATCCGGTTGAGCTTGCCCCTTGAATGACGGCGCCGCCTCCGCTGGAAGGAATTTGGGCCGAAAGCTGCCCAACGATTTCTATTTCGATGAAGACGAAAAAAGTGGGCAAACGTGATCGACCATGTCAGTTTTTGATCAATCGTCCACATTTTTTTTGAGTCGTGCATTTGTGCCACAGGCGGCGCTGGGAGCTTTCAGCGCTGTTCTCTACGCGAAAAATGGTCTGCCATCCGTGTACTGATGGCGCGGAGTTTCCCTTATGTTAAGCGGTAAATCTGGAAATCGAAGCGATTCCGTCCGTATACGGACGATGCAGGCCGCTCCTGCGCCGTTTACCGGTTGTTAGGATGAATCGAGCGACATACCAGATGTTGACGGCATATTGCCGAATCACACAAACGGGTACACAACTCTCTTCGATGACAACGGAAAAAGCAGTCGATCCGCGATTTCAGTTGTCTGATGTGCCTACCTGCGTTGTGGGGTACTAACAACACTCTAGGAGAAATGAACATGGCGAAGAAAGCTGCTAAGAAGCCCGCGAAGAAGGCCGGCAAAAAGAAGGCCTCCAAAAAGAAGAAGTAAGCTTCAAAAAGCAAATCTTCAGGACTGGACCCCGGACGGCCTTGCCTCCGGGGTCAGTTCATTCAGGCATACGGATTGTGCCACCTAGGCCGCAATGTTCGCGGCCCCCTCTTCCTCAAGCAAGGCTTCCACTACTGGTAGACGTAGACGCGTGCGCCCACTCTGACGAGCTTGTAGAGATCAACCACATCCGAATTCATCATGCGGATGCAGCCCGATGAGACGGCGCCGCCAATGGAGGCTGAGTTGTTGGTGCCGTGAATGCGGTAAATCGTGCCGCCAATGTACAAGGCCCGCGCCCCCAGCGGATTTTCGGGCCCGCCTTCCATAAATTCCGGAATGATATTGCCCTTGGCCGCTTCGCGTTCGATCATTGTCTGGGGTGGAGTCCACGACGGCCATTCCTGCTTGTTGACAATGCGAGAATTGCCGCTCCACTGGAAGCCTTCACGGCCAACACCCACCTTGTAACGCCGCGCCTGCCCATCGCCCATCACATAGTAAAGGGCCCGCTCAGGGGTGCGGACGATGACCGAACCGGGTGCATATTTTCCCGCCTCATCCCACGAGACGACCTCCGCCGTCATGCGGTCGCGCCCAACACCTCGCTTGCGCTTCGAGAGGCGCGGCCGGTCGCGCGGCGTGCCGAACAAGCATTCCAGAAAACCGCCGCATTCCCGCCCAGACAGACGTCTGCGCTCGTAGGCCTTCTTCCTGGCGGCTATGGCCGCCTTTTTACGGGCTTCCGCCTTGAGAACCGCCATCCGCTTTTTCTTGAGGACGAGTTGTTCCTCCGTGCTGGTGCGCGAGGTGGTGCTGGCCATGACGGGCGCCGCAACGGCGACCGCCAGCAGGATTGCCATTGCCGCAAACAATTTCCGCATCTTCCACCTTTCAATTCCCGTGAATCGGCGCGAAACCTAGCCGTTCGGGCCCGAGTCATCAATGGCTTTGCAGTTCATCACCCCTTCACTTATGATCGGTTAACGAGCCGGGCCAACTTAAAAAA
>Ga0136617_10004716_pt1 | contig 12211 bp, 14 predicted proteins | sample AntDrymUQ3222106_2_FD_129672 | JGI IMG/M metagenome (GOLD analysis project Ga0136617, IMG submission 129672) | Polar desert sand microbial communities from Dry Valleys, Antarctica - metaG UQ322 (21.06) | ecosystem: Environmental > Terrestrial > Soil > Desert | place: Antarctica: Dry Valley...
CACGCGGCAGTCGCCTCACGCCGTCCAGCGGATCGCTTCCATGGTGCACCTCGCATGCGTCGTGTCCAGGAAGGTTGTGCCCGAGCAGTCGTGGTGGCTAGACGAGCCGGCTGAGCAGACCGGTGTCGACGTCGTACACGAAGCCGCCGACGGCAACAGAGTCCGGGATCAGCGGGTGCGCCCGAACCCGCTTGATGTCGTCGCGCAGGGCTGCGGCCTGGTCGGGGATCGCGCCGAACGTCTCCCAGGACGCGTCCTGGCCGCTGGCCTCGCTCACCGCGCGGTGGAGCTCGGTCTCCTCGGTCACCATCGCGCACTGCGTGTGCGGGACGACGAGGATGCGCTGGACCCCCAACAAGTTGACGCCGAGCACGAGCGCGACCAAGGCTTGCGGCGTCACCCGTCCGCCGGGATTGCGGAAGATCTTGGCGTCACCCGGTTCCAGCCCGAGCATGCCCAGCGGGTCGATCCTGGAGTCCATGCACGTCACCACGGCGACCCCGGCATGAGCCACGCCGTCGAACCCCGCTAGCGCGAAGGACTCGGCATACCTGGCGTTCGCGGCCAGCAGGTCCGCGAACCACCCGTCGCTGTGATCTCCAGCATTGGTCGCAGGTTGGGAGCCAGTCACATGGCAGACGGTATGACCACGCCGTCGACGTGCGACACCGGGTCCGGATGACAGACTGCGTCGATGGCCGGACGGATCACCGATGCCCAGCGTCGGAGACGGTTGGTCAGCCGCCACGGGCTGGTCACGGCAACGCGGCCGTACGACGCCGGCACGGCTGCGCTCGACGTCGTGTCTTTGCACGCCACCGACCCGGCGTCGGTCTACCTGTCGGTGTGGGCGCGGGTCGACGGGGTCACCCACGACGACATCGACCGCGCGTTGTACGACGACCGGTCGATCGTCAAGCACATGGCGATGCGGCGCACGGTGTGGGGAGTTCCGGCGTCCATGCTCGCGGTAGTGCAGGCCGCCGCCAGCGACGACATCGCCACGCGGCAGCGCCGTGGCCTGGCACGCGAGATCGTCAAGGCCGGAGTGAGCGACGACGGCGAGGCCTGGGTCGCTCGCGCAGAGGAGGCGGCACTCACCTTGCTCGCCGAGACGGGACCAGCTTCGGGCCGCGAGCTCAGCAAGCGGCTCCCGATCTTGCAGGCGAAGGTCAGGTACGGCAACGGAAGGTGGGCGCAGACGCTCGGTGTCACGACCCGCCTCACGACGATCCTGTCCGCGTCCGGGCGGGTGACGCGAGCTCGACCGGGCGGTCCGTGGCACGACCGTCAGCCCCGCTGGGTGCTGATGTCGCACTGGGCGCCCAGCACCGCGGCCGAGCAGACGATTCCGGCGGACCAGGCGCGGGCTCGGCTCGCCGACGCGTACCTGCGCCGCTTCGGACCGGCGACCCTCGACGACGTCGTCTGGTGGACCGGATGGACGCTGACCCAGACCCGGGCAGCATTGCTCGACTGTGCTGCGGTCGAGGTACGCCTGGACCACGACCCGCCCGGATTCGTCGCCGCCGACGACCCCGATGTCGGCGCGGCTGACGACGATGCCGGTGACGCCTCCGACGACGAACGGTCGGTCGTGCTGCTGCCGTCGCTGGACCCGACCACGATGGGGTGGAAACACCGCGACTGGTATCTCGGCGCGCACCGGGTCCGCCTGTTTGACACCTACGGGAACGCCGGACCCACGATCTGGCACGCCGGGCGGGTGATCGGCGGGTGGGCGCAAGTGCCCGGGGGCGAGGTGGTGGTGCACCTGCTGGAGCCGGTGGGGACCGACATCGCCGAGATCGTCGACGCCGAAGCCGCGCGGCTCACGCGCTGGCTGGGCGGCACCATGGTACGACCGAGCTTTCCGACACCGCTGCAGCGCGAGCTGGCCGGTGCCTGAGGTGCCGACGTATTACCGCACCTGAGCACAGCTCCTGGCCTGGTAGAGCCGATGGACGCCTGTCGACATCCGCGGGGGTGGCGCCGACGGTCGTCCGTTCGGCTGATTCTTGTCCCGTTGTCGGCTCCCTGGAGTGTCGCTCCATCGACGCCGGATGCCGACGGGAGACGATCTGATCACGAGGTTCCACCGCCACCTTGTGGCGGCCGAACCGAGGGGGAGGCAGCGATGACGACGCAGATCCAGTCGAAGCCGGGCCGTCGGTCCGTCGACGGCCGCGACGCCGGGGACAGCCGCACATCGGGCTGGTTGTCACCGGAAACGCTGCTGCTCGGCCTGATCGGCTTCCTGGTCCTCGTCTCCGCCTCCGTCGTGGGTCTGCTCGTCGGCGCCGCCAGCTGACCCGCGCGTACGACTTGCGGTGGTCGGCTGTTTGACCTGGACCGGGAGCGGGCACTACCGGCGTGAGACTGCATGCGATCCTGAGGGATCTACCCAGCCACGAAGGAGCAGGCGATGAGCAAGTTGATGGTGCTAGCGGCAGGAGCAGCCGGGTACGTCCTCGGCGCGCGAGCCGGCCGAGAGCGTTACGAGCAGATCGCCACGAGCGCCCAGAAGGTCTGGCGCAACCCGAAGGTGCAGCAGGCCCGACACGACGCGCAGGACCTCGCCCGCGAGAAGGCCCCCACCGTGGGCGAGAAGCTCGGTGACGCGGCCAAGAAGGCCGCCGGCACCGTGACGACGAAGGTAACCAGCAGCGGAAGCGACGCGTCTGACAACCCGAACATCGCGGGGCCGCAGGGCAAGCTGCCCTGACCAGTCCCTAGGGCTGCGCCGCCTCAGGCTGTCGACGCGAAGCGTTGTCGACTCCGCTCACGGGCTTTGGTTGCCTCGACCTCACGATCGCGCCTGGGGGCATTGGTCACCAGATCGCCGAGCAGTCGTCGACTTGCCTCGGTGATCTCGGCGACGGCACGGTCGACGACCGCCTGGTTCGCGGCCGACGGCTTGCTCGTCCCGGACACCTTGCGGACGAACTGCACCGCCGCGGCCTCGATCTCGTCCTCGGTCGCCGGCGGCTCGAAATTGTGGAGTGGCTTGATGTTGCGGCACATGCTCCAAGCCTAGTCTCGTGGCTCGAAGGGACTCGATCCGGCTCGCTGCTGTTGTGCTCGTCGAACGCGAGGGGACGGCCGGCGAGCTGCCCGTCGCGCCGTCACTCAGGTCTCGCTAACGTCCGGAAGTTCACGGGTCGTGATGATCTGGTCGGCGACGTCGCGCAGTTTCACGTTGTTGTCCTGGGAGTAGCGCCGCAGCACCGCGAACGACTGCTCCGAGGACAGCCCGAACCGCTCCATCAAGATCCCCTGGGCCAGTCCGACCCGATGCCGAGCATCGACGGACCTACGCAGTCCCTCGTCCCGGCGCGCCGTCGACAGCGCGATACCGGCATGGCGACCGAAGACGTGGGCCAGCGAGACGGCCTCGCTGTCGAAGTGTCGTGGCTGCACGGAGTACAGGTTCAGCGCACCGAGCGTCTGCTCGTCGTCGGCCAGCCGCACGCTGAGCACGGCGCCGAGCCCGAGTGACGGGGCGTGCTCGGCAAACCTTGGCCAGCGTGGGTCCGTGTGGAGATTTTCGACAACAAACGTGTCGAACTGCCAGGCCGCATCGAGACAAGGCCCCTCGCCCAGCTCGTTTTGGAGCGCATCTGCTCGAGCGACGGCAGATTGCGTCGCGGCGACGTTGTGCAGCGTTCGCCCCACACGTTCGTGGACCCCGGCCTGGTCACAGTCGAGGGTGACGCGCGCCAGCTCGACGATCTCGCTCAAGGTCGCCTCGACGTCGAGGTCGTGGAGGGACATGGCGAGCTCGGCGAACTGCTCCGGTGATGTCTGGCCGTCGTTCATCCGTGTGGGTCAGGTCGCCGAGACGAGATCGAACGCGCCACTGCGGAACGCGTCGACGAACAGGGCGTGATCCTTGCGAGCCTTCACCGCGTACGAAAGACCGAACTCGACGAGGTCGTCGATGAACGCCTGCGGGTCGTCTCCGATCGCCGTGGCGATGGCGTGCTCGGTGGAGAAGTCGACCAGCGACTCCTCGCTGTCGTCGTCGGAGACGCAGTGGATCTTGGCCGTGGCGCGACCGAGCGAGTCGAGTACGGGGGCGATCTCTTCAGGCTCGGTGATCTCACCCCAGTCGAGATCGGCTTCGTACGGCGACAGCTCAGAGACCACGAATCCGACTCCGTCGACCGTCGTGTGACCCAGGAACGAGTCCGTGTGCACCTGGAGCGCTCGCTGGCTCACCACGGTGCGGTGGCCTTGGTGCTCGAAGAACTCCTCGACCTCGGGGTACTCGACGACCCGGCTAGCCGCCGCGATATTGCCCTGCTTCATGGTGAGGACGACGTCGTTCTCGAGTGCCTGGTTGTAGCCCTCGATCAAGACGTTGTACGCGGGCAGCCCGGCGCTCCCGATCCCGAACCCGACCTTACCGACGACGTCCTTGACGTCGTAGAAGACCTCGTGCTGCTCGAGCTTCGCCGAGGGGATGGTCTTGAGATAGCGCTTGTACGCCGCCTCGACCTTGCGCCGCTCGGTCTTGCCGAGCTCACGGGTGGTGTGGCTGCGGCGCAGGGATCGGTCGAAGTCGACGATCTCGGTGATCTTGTCCAACATGCCGATCCGGGTTGCGAGCCGAGCCGAGCGCAAGACCGCGTGGATGGCGCCGCGAGTGTTGTCGAGCCGAAGTGCGTAGGCGTGGTCGTGAGGTTCCTCCACATAGTGACCCACCTGCTCGACGTACGCCTGCAGATAGCCGGCTGACAGGTCGCGCACGGCGTCGTCCGGCAGCGCCTTCTGCCAGCCCATCAGCGCAAGGCTGGCGAGGAAGCGCCGCAGGTCCCACGAGAAGTGTCCGACGTAGGCCTCGTCGAAGTCGTTGACGTCAAAGACCAGCACCCCCTCGGAGTTCATGTAGGTGCCGAAGTTCTCAGCGTGCAGATCGCCGTGGATCCAGACCTTGCTGGTCTGCTCGTCGGCGTACGCGTCCTTGAGGACCCCCATGTCGGCGTAGAACAGGCAGGCGCTGCCGCGATAGAACGCGAACGGGTCGGCGGCCATCTTGCGGAACTTGGTGCGGAACGCGCCGGGGTCGGCCTCCATCAGCGGCCCGAACGCCTCGATCAGACTGTCCACGATGAGCTGCTTGCGCTTTGCGTTGCTCGCCGCCATCTGTGCCCCTCGTCGTCGGTGTCGCACGCGACCGCTCTGTATGCGCCGGCCTTCGATGGTAGGGGCTCGGCGCGCCTTCGGCTCACCGCGGGAGGTTTGAGCCATCCTCGGCAGGGGAACAGCGCTGCTGAAGGAGGCTCACATGGACACCATTTTGTGGATCATTGCCGTCGTGCTCGTCATCGCGGGCATCGTCGCTATCGTGCGCTCGGAGGTGGTCTGGGGGATCGTGCTGATCGTGGTCGGCCTGCTGGTCGGGCCGGGTGGGGTGAGTCTGTTCTCGTAGCGTCAGCCGGCGGCTCCTCCTTGCTACGGCGTCTCGAGCCAGCGCCTCCATGCGCGTGGGTGGGTGTTGATCCAAGAGGCCACATCGGCCTCGGCTACCCGAAACCCGCTCAGCTGGACGATCTCGAGCACGGTGGTCGCGTGGATCGCTCTCAGTCGGTAGTTGTAGATGAGCGTGTACGCCGGGTTGCCGGACTCGGCGAACTCCGTGTTCACGATCTTCTGGTACGTGAAGTCGTCCAACGAGCACAACGATGTCGTCGTCGCGTAGGTGCACTCGTCAGCCGACGACCCGGGGATCTGCACGGACAGGCGGCCGGGACCGTTGCCGAGGAACGCTCGCGGCGCCGCAACGAGATAGAAGTCGGGCCTTCGGGCCTCGTCGTCGAGGCGCGGGGCGACGAGCAGATCACCCATGGTGGCGTTCGGGTGTGTGTCGATGTAGTCACGCAGTCTGAACTCGAGCCGCTGCGACTCGAGGAACGACGTCGCCAGCGGGATGAGCTGGTCGGTCGTGAAAAGTCGTGGTCCTGGTGACCCGAAGACGTTGGGCGGGAGCTCCGGCAGATCGCGTGAGGTCACGATGCGGTACTCGTTGAAGTAGTACGGGGCCAGCAGATCCACGCCGCCACGCACGCCGTTGGATCCGAGCTGGGTGACCGGACTCCCGTCGACGAGGTACTCCTCAGCCAGGTCGGCACTGCCGTAGGCATCGAGGTAGGCGTCGACCTTCCCTGAAGCGACCAGCCGCCAGGCCTTGCGAGCGTCCGTCTTGACGTACGTGACGTCGCACCCGAGTTCGTCGCGCGCCAGCCGCCCCACGATGAACGTGCTGGCCTCGAACCCGTTGTCCGGGTTGTAGGCGAGCCGCAACTCTCCGCACTCGCCTGAACTGCCCTGCGGCGTCGGCGCTGTCCGCTTCGGAGCCTCAGGGTCGTCACCACCGCTGCAGGCGCCAGCGAGGAGACCAAGCGCGGCGATTCCGCCGGCGATGCGCAGTCGCACAGACCAGCGCTGCGTGGTCATCGCCTCGGACTCCCTTCATTCCCCCGTGGCAACAGCGAGCACCTGCAGGGCCCGGACCTGTCGCCGGCCCCAGGATAACCGCGCAGGGGTTTGCGCCCGGTCGTCGTCAGCTCTCGGCACGCGCGGGCAACGTCTCCGGCATCCGCATCGACATCACCGCAGCGGCTAGCATGACGGCTGCGCTCACGGCGAACGCCGCTCCGAACGACACATGGTCGGCGAGCAGCCCGGCGACCAGCGGCCCGGTGATAGCGCCGAGGTCGGACGCCATCTGGAACACGGCCACGACCCGGCCCCCACGTCCGGTCATCACGTCGCCCACGACCGCGCCCGGCGCAGTGCCGACGAAGGCGCCGCCGACGCCGATCAGGGCCATGGCGGCGAGGAACACCGGCAACGAGGTCGTCAGTGACACCGCAGCGAAGGCGGCCGCGCACAGTGCAGCCCCCAGGACCATCGCAGGTTTCCGTCCGCGACGGTCGACCACGCGACCGGCCGGGAGCAGAAGCGCAACCTGGGCCAGGCTCGACATGAGAAAGCCGACCCCGATCCAGATCGCCTGGCGGTCCATCGCGTCGGTCACGAACAACGGCACGAGGCTCATGCGTACGCCGAACAAGGACCAGCCGACCGCAAAGTTCACGACGACAGCGCTGCGGTACGCCGGATGCGCCCACGCCCGTCCGATCCCGGTCGCGACGTTCTCGATCGGGCTTGGCGGCTCGACCGGGGTTGACGGCTCGGCTGGGTCGGCCGGGTCAGCAGGTTCCGGCCGAAGCCGGGCCGACGCGAGGAACAGGGCGCCGATGCCGCCCGCGGCCAGCAACGACACGGCGTACACGAAGAACGGCAGCCGCAGCGAGACACCGGTCAAGAAACCACCGACTAGCGGACCCAACAGGCCGCCGATCAAGAACCCGCCTTGGAACAACCCGCTCGCGCGCCCGCGACTGTCAGCCTCGACGACACGGAAGAGCAACGCAATCGCCGACACCGTGAACATCGCGGACCCGACGCCCCCGAGGCCGCGCAGGACGAGCAGTTGCGGATAGCTCTGGGCGAGCCCTGCCAGTCCCGTCGACACCGCGACGATGCCAATGCCTGTCGCCAGGACGACGCGTTCTCCGAAGGCGTCCACGAGCCGTCCCCCGCCGAGCGCAGACACGAACCGCATCACCGCGAACGCCGAGATCACCGCACCGGCGGCAAAGCTGCCCACCCCGAAGGACTTGGCGAACAACGGGATCGCCGGTGCCACCACGCCGAACCCGACCGCGACCGCGACCGCGACCGCGACCAGGACGCCGACCTCGCGGGGCAGCCCGCTGAAGGGCCTGCTCCACGCCTCCGTTGCGGTTCTCATCGCACCGCCTCACGACTGGGCGCGGTGGTGGCGAGGGCGCTCAGAGGAGGCGGACGAACAAGTGGCTGGCGGACTCGTGGTCGATCTCGGCACTCTCACCGGCACTCGCCATGACGACGCCGTCGGATCCACGCGTGACCGAGACGACCTTTCCCGGGAGCGCGCCGACGCGGCGTAGTGCGCTCATCACCTGCTCGTCGGTCTGGATGGGCTCGGCGATTCGCGCGACCACGACACGGCGGTCCTGACCATCGTCGATGGCGTCGGCCACTCCGTCGAGCGCCACGACCCCCGCCAGGAAGGACTCCTCGGCACCGCCCTCTCCGAGCTCGTCGAGACCCGGGATGGGATTGCCGTACGGCGACAGCGTCGGGTGATCGAGGATCTGGATCAGGCGACGTTCGACGGTCTCCGACATCACGTGCTCCCAGCGGCAGGCCTCCGCGTGCACGTCCTCCCACTCGAGGCCGATCACATCCACGAGCAGGAGCTCGGCCAGCCGGTGCTTGCGCATCACACGGGTCGCGAGCCGGCTGCCTTGATCGGTGAACTCGAGGTGGCGGTCGCCCTCGACGGTGACCAGGCCGTCGCGCTCCATCCGGGCCACGGTCTGGCTCACGGTCGGGCCGGACTGGTGCAGCCGCTCGGCGATCCTGGCGCGAAGCGGGACGATGCCTTCCTCGACGAGCTCGTAGATGGTGCGCAGGTACATCTCGGTCGTGTCGATGAGGTCGATCGCGTCTGCCCGCCCAGGTCCGTGCACGTGTCGTACCGCTCTCGATGTGGTCGATGTGGTCGATGCCCGACGGTCTGCTGTCGGTATCGTCGTCGTCGGTGTCACCCTCGCTGCCTTCCGGCTCATTCTGACTCATCCCGTCCGTGCTGCCCACCCTGGGCAACCGCGCTCGAGCCGACCCCATTCCGCCACCCTGGGAGGCGTCGTCGGCACCGCTCCGACCCCGCGGGCATGATGAGGCCATGGCCGACGACCCGACGACAGTGATGTGGTTTCGCCGGGATCTGCGCCTGACCGACAATCCCGCGCTGATCGACGCCGTGGACGGCGCGGCCGGCGTGGTCCCGCTCTTCGTCTTCGACCCCCGGCTGTGGGACCCGGCCGGACCGAGCCGCCGCGCCTATCTGGTCAGTAGCCTGACCGCCCTGCGCCACCGGATCGGCGGTCTGGTCGTCCGGTCCGGGGACCCGGTCGACGTGGTAGGCGCGGTGGCCAAGCAGGCGGGTGCTGCCCGGGTCCACATCGCCGAGGACTTCGGCCCGTACGGGGCCAGCCGGGACCGCCTCGTCGAGAACGCCTTGGGTGAGTCCGACATCCCGCTCGTCCGGACCGGGTCGCCGTACGCCGTCTCGCCCGGCCGGGTCCTCAACAAGACCGGAGACGGGTACCAGGTGTTCACGCCCTTCTCGGGGGCGTGGCGTGAGCACGGTTGGCGACCACCCGCCCCCACGCCGCGCTCCATTGCCTGGGACACGTCGCCGAGCTCGGAGGATCTGCCCCAGGTGTCGGTGCCCCATAACCTGTCCTTGCCGACTTCGGGGGAGCAGGCCGCTCGACGGCACTGGCGGGCCTTTCTCGCCGACCGGGTCGACGGCTACGGGAAGGACCGCGACCGTCCAGACCTCGACGCGACCTCGCACATGTCGGTGCATCTGAAGTGGGGTGAGATCCACCCCCGGACGATGCTCGCCGACCTCGAGCAGGCGCAGGGGAACCAACGCTCCATCTCGACGTACCGCACGGAGCTCGCCTGGCGTGAGTTCTACGCCGACGTCCTGCACCGCCGGCCCGAGTCGGCGCGGGAGTACTACAAGCCGGACTTTGCTCGGATGCGGTACGACACCCCGGGCGAGGCGCTCGACGCTTGGAAGGAGGGTCGCACCGGATATCCGGTCGTGGACGCCTGCATGCGCCAGGTCCAGGAACTGGGCTGGATGCATAACCGCGGCCGTCTCATCGTGGCCTCTTTCCTGACCAAGGATCTGCTCATCGATTACCGCGAAGGTGAGCGCCATTTCATGTGGCATCTGACCGACGGCGATCTGGCCAATAACAACGGAGGCTGGCAGTGGACAGCATCGGTGGGCACGGACCGCCAGCCCATCTTCCGCATCTTCAACCCGACCCTCCAGGCCACCCGCTTCGACCCGGCTGGTGAGTTCGTGCGGCGCTGGGTGCCGGAGCTGGCGGGCGTTCCCACGGAGTCGATCCACGAGCCTTGGCGGATGTCGCCCGAGGTGCAGGAGCGGGTCGGATGCGTCATCGGCCGCGACTACCCGGCGCCCATCGTGGGCCACGCTCAGGCACGCGCCCGCGCCCTGGACGCCTTTCGCAGCTAGCTCGGTACCTGGTCGGACACGCCTCCCGCGTCATGTTGGGCGTGCGCCGCCGCCATCAGGTGTTCCAGCAGGATGGCGTTGGTCAGCGGCCCGACGCCGCCCGGCACGGGAGTGATGGCCTGGACCACCGGGAGCGCCGACTCGAGGTCGACGTCGCCCACGATCCGGTCGCCCACCACGTTGATGCCCACGTCGACCACGAGCGCGCCGGGCTTCAGCATCGCGCCGGTGACCAACCCCGGCGATCCCGCCGCCACGACGACCAGATCCGCGCGCGCCACGTGCCCCGGCAGGTCGCGTGTCTGTCGATGACACATCGTCACCGTGCAATGCTCGCGCTGGAGCAACAGGCTGGCCGGCCGTCCGACGACGTTGCTGCGACCGATGACCGTCGCATCCAGCCCCGCCAGGTCGTAGCCGGACCGCTTCAGGATCTCCACCGTGGCCTGGGCCGTGGCCGGCAGGAAGCCCTGGTAACCCAGCGTGAGCAGCCCAGCGTTAGCCGGGTGGAGGCCATCGATGTCCTTGCGCGGATCGATGGCCTCGATCACTGCCTGCAGCGGGATGTGCCTCGGCAGCGGCATCTGGACGATGATCCCCGACACGAGCGGATCACGGTTCAGCTCGTCGATCCGACGTCGGATGAGATCGGTCGTGACCTGCTCTCCGATCTCGACCACCCGGCCGTGCAGGCCGGTCCGTTCACAGGCGCGCACGATCTGGTGGAGGTACACGGCGGACGGTGCGTCTGCCCCGATGAGGACCACGGCCAGCGTCGGCCGAAAGCCGTGACGTCCCTCGAACGCGCTCACCTCGCCGCTGAGGCGGGCCCGGATCTCGGCCGCGATGGGCGCACCCTCGAGGAGGCGCGGGCTATCGTGACGGCCGGACGCAGCATCGGCGCTCGGGAGGGCACCCACATCCGCGCTCACACCGGCACCGCCGGATCGAGCAGGATCGCCGCCCCGTGTGCACCGGACCACGCCCGCGCGGTGGACGGCGCCACCGAGCCCATCTCGCGCAGTCGGCCGGAGATGCGGGTGGCTGCGGCAAGGACCTCCTGGGCGATCTCCGTCTCGGTACCGGCCTTCGGGAAACGGTAGGCGGGACCATGGACGTGTACCGCGGCACCGACGTTGCCGGCCGCGTCGGCGATGGGTGCGGCAACGGAGTTGATGCCCTCGGCGAACTCGTCGCGACCCCACGCATAGCCATCGAGCTGGACCCGGCGGAGCCGCTCTCGCAACGCGCCCGGCTCCACAAGGGTGCGCGGCGTGAACCGCTCCAGCGGTTCCGTGAGGAAGCGTTCCACGACCGACGGCGCCATGTGGGCGAGGAAGACCTGCCCTGAGGACACGGCGTGGATGGGCAGACGGCTGCCCGTCCAGTCGCGCACGAGCACTTGGTGAGCCGTGTCGACCTGGTCGACGTAGTGGACCACCAGGGAGTCGACCACGGAGAGGCCGGCGGCTTCACCCACCGACGAGGCCAGCTCTACGAGCACGGGCCGGGCGAGTGCCACCAGGCTGCGGGTGGGCACGACCCCAGCCGCCAGTGAGACGATCCGGGCACCGAGTCGGTAGCGCGTATCGCCCGGAACCTGTTCCACCACGCCCTCATGCGCGAGCGTCGCCAGCAGGCGGGCGGCCGTGCTCTTGGGCAGATCGACCCGCTCGGCCACGTCGGTCACGCCGATGGGCCCGTCGGCGAGCGCCGACAACACGGCGAAGGCCCGTTCGATCGACTGGACTCTCGACACGCGTCCACGCCTCCGCTACATTCACACTCTGCGTTCCATGATATGGCATCGTGCCGCATGGTGGAACACCCGAACGGGAGAGCTCGCGCGTGACGGATCAGATCGAGGAGGTCGACCTCGCGTCCTTGCCGGACGACGACCTCGTGGAGCAGATGCACAACGATCTGTACGACGGCATGAAGGATGAGGTCGTGGCCGGCACGCTGATCCTCCTGGAGCGCGGGTTCGCCGCCACCAAGGTCCTGGACGAGGCGCTGGTGGCCGGTATGAAGATC
>Ga0136617_10004717_pt1 | contig 12210 bp, 10 predicted proteins | sample AntDrymUQ3222106_2_FD_129672 | JGI IMG/M metagenome (GOLD analysis project Ga0136617, IMG submission 129672) | Polar desert sand microbial communities from Dry Valleys, Antarctica - metaG UQ322 (21.06) | ecosystem: Environmental > Terrestrial > Soil > Desert | place: Antarctica: Dry Valley...
CCTTGAGCGACAGGCTGATGCGCTCGCGATCGCGGTCGACGTCGAGCACCGACACGGTGACCTCGTCGCCGACGGCCACGACCGACCCGGGGTGGTCGACGTGCTTCCACGACAGCTCCGAAACGTGGATCAGACCGTCCATGCCGCCCAGGTCGACGAAGGCCCCGAAGTTCACCACGCTCGACACCACGCCCTTGCGGACCTCGCCCGGCTTGAGGTTGTCGAGGAACTCCTCGCGCTGCTCCTTCTGGGTCTCCTCCAGCCAGGCCCGGCGCGACAGCACGACGTTGTTGCGGTTCTTGTCGAGCTCGATGATCTTGGCTGTCAGGTCCTTGCCCACATACGGCTGCAGGTCGCGCACCCGGCGCAGCTCCACCAGGGAGGCGGGCAGAAATCCTCGCAGGCCAATGTCGATGATCAGCCCGCCCTTGACCACCTCGATGACCGGCCCGGTGACGACGCCCTCGTTCTCCTTGGTCGTCTCGATGTCACCCCAGGCCCGCTCGTACTGGGCCCGCTTCTTGGACAGCACCAGCCGGCCGTCCTTGTCCTCCTTGGTGAGGACTAGGGCCTCGATCTGATCGCCGAAGCTGACCAGCTCGGACGGGTCGACGTCGTTGCGGATCGACAGCTCCCGACTGGGGATCACGCCCTCGGTCTTGTAGCCGATGTCCAGCAGGACCTCGTCCTTGTCGACCTTGACGACCTTGCCCTCCACGATCTGGCCGTCCTCGACGCTGACCATCGACGCCGCGATGGCTTCGTCGAAGTCGATGTCGAGGTCGTCGAGGGCGATCGTGCGGGGCACGTACTCCTCCTCGGCACCGACCAGGTCGGGGGCGGGCATGGTGATCGTCTGGTCGGACACGCAGGCTCTTCTCGTGGGACAGGGTCAGGGAGGGTGGATAGGGACGTGAGCCCGGCGGGCACACAGGGCCGACACGCTACCGGTCGTGCTCGCTGGGGCGACAGTCCTGGTCACCGGCGACGTGCGACCAACAGATGCTCGGGGTGGTCGAGGTCGGGCGGGCGGCGGGAATAGCGACCGGGCTCGACCGACCAGACCGCCACGGCCTCCAAGCCGGCCCCTGTGGCCAGCAGCCGCAGCTCGCGCGGCGTGAAGCACGTGGTCCACAGATGGCCGTCGGCCTCGACACCGCTCTCGTCGCGGATGGTCGTCAGCTCGTGTGCCACCCCGGCGTCGGCGTCGAAGGTGGTCGGCGCGACGAGGTGGCGGACCTGGAAGTACGACGAGAAGGCAGAAACAGCTGCCACACCGCCGGGGCGCAGGGCCCGTCCGATGCCAGCCAGCACGGCTGCGTCCGTCGTCGGCTCAGCGGCGCCGGCGTCGGCGGCGGCCGGCCCTCCCTGCAGCCCGAACGCCCCCTGGCAGAGTGAGATGGCGGCGTCGAACTCGCGGTCGAAGGCGAGGGCCCGGGCGTCGGCTCGCTCGAAGGTCACCCCCTCGGGAGCTCCAGCCCGGGCGAGGGCCACGAAGCGCTCGCTGATGTCGACGCCGTGGACGACGATGCCCCGCCGGCCCAGGGCGTGGGCATGGCGCCCCGGTCCGCAGCCGACGTCGAGCACCCGCATCCCTGCCTCGAGGTCCAGGGCCTCGACGAGGAACCCGACCTCCTGCTCAGTGCCCTTGGTGAAGGAGTAGCGCAGGTAGGCCGATCCCAGGTGGTCGGCCAGGCCCTCGAACCAATGCTCCACTACGGGGCGGTTGGGTCGGTCGGTGGGTCGTCGGCCGGGGCGGGGGCAGCCACCTCGGTCGGTGCGTCGTCGGCCGGGGGGAGTCCCTGCTCGTCGCGCAGGACAGCGTCGAGGGCGGCGCGGTAGGCGGCCTCGACCTCGGCCCGGGCCTCGGCTGATGCCCCTCGACGCCGAACGTCCTTCAACCGCCGGGCTGCCGCGTCCTTGGCCTCGCTCAGCTCACGCCGTTGCTTCTCGCGCGCGGCCGCCTCGCGTTGGACGCGGGATCGTTCCCGTTGCTCCTGCTTGTCTGCCAGCTGTCGGTCGGCGAACGCCTTGGCGGCGTCGTGCTGGGCCGTGCGGCGCCCCGTCCGCGTCGAGAGGTCCGGCGTGGGGTCGACGCCCCCAGGGCGACGACGGCGACGAGCAGGCATGGCGATGTCTCCCAGGGTGACTGGAAAGGTGCTTAGTGTGCCGTCAGGGGATCCGTCGAGCGCCCATGACAACAGCACACGAGAGGCGAAGCCTCGACCAGATCCTGGGTCGCGTCGAGTGCCCGGCGTGCCACGCCCCCCTCGCCGTCGTCGAGGTCGGGGAGGTCGGACCGTTCGTGGTTCGCGTGCGCTGTGCCTCGGCCGACGCCCACGAGTTCCCGGTGGTGGCTGGCATCCCCGTCCTCCTTACCGACGACGCATCCTTCCGTGCGGCCGACGTGGCCGGCGCCGCCGACACCACCTACTTCGCCCGCCGCGTGCGCGAGAGCCGTCTCAAGGCACGCCTTCGCAAGGCGCTCCCATCGCCGGGCCTGGAGCTCGGAGTCGCACCCCTCGACCAGCTCGTGTCCCGCAGCCTGCCGCCGGGCCGCTCCCCCTGGGCGGGCTTGATGATCGGTGCCGGCACCCACGCCGAAGATGTGCGGGGGCGCATCCCTGGGGTGGATTGGCTGGTCACCGACATCGACACCGCGTTCGGGGCGGATGTCGTGGCTGACGTGCTCTCACTGCCCGTCCCCGATGCATCGATCGACCTCGTCGTGGTCGAACACGTCCTCGAGCACGTCGTCGATCCGATCGCCGCAGGGAGGGAGATCGAGCGGGTCCTGCGCATCGATGGGCTGGTGCTGGCCAAGGTGCCCTTCACCTTTCCCTGGCACGGGGGCTACGTCGACTTCTTCCGCTGCACGCCGGCCGGGCTTCGTGCCCTGTTCGCCAGGACCGACGTCCTCCACATCGCGCCCAGCATGGGGCCTGCCTCCGCCGTGGTCTACGCCTGCCAGGCCCTCCTGAGCGTCCCGGCCCACCGGCGAGGGTCCAAGGTCGCCGCCCTCGTCGCGGGCCGGGTTGCGCTCGCGCCGTTCAAGCACATCGATCGGGCCTTGATCTCCCGCCCCGACTCCGCCGTCGCGGCGGGAGCGATCGCCTACCTCGGGCGTCGCACGACGACGCAACGCACGGCCGCGGAGCTGGTCAGCGACGCCCGAGCCATCGGGCGTGGAGATCTGGGCCGCCCGAAACCGGCTACTTCGCCGCCGCCCACGTAGGGCCGAAGGCGACGTTGACCTCGAGGGGCACCCGCAGGTCCGCTGCACCCCGCATCACCTCCACGGTGAGGTCGCCGACCTCGTCGTGCTCGTCGGGCTCCACGTCGAGGATGACCTCGTCGTGGACCTGCAGCGTCACCCGGCTCCGGGCGTCGCGGTCGGCGAGAGCGCGGTCGAGACGCACCAGGGCGACCTTGAAGATGTCGGCGGCCAGGCCCTGGATCCCGGCGTTCATGGCCTGGCGCTCACCAGCCATGCGGATGCCCCGGTTGTTGGACTGGAGCTCGGGGATGGGCCGGCGGCGGCCGAACAGCGTCTCGGTGTAGCCGCGCTCGCGGGCCTCGGCGACGGTGCGGTCCATGTAGTCCTTGACCGAGGGGAAGGCCTCGAAGTACGCGGTGAGGATGAGCTTGGCCTCGTCGACGGAGATGGCCAGCCGCTGGGACAGGCCGTAGGACTCCATCCCGTAGGCCAGCCCGTAGCTGACCATCTTCGACTTGGCCCGCTGGGCCGGGGTGACGTCCTCGGCGGCGACCGAGAACACCCGGGCCGCGGTGGTGGTGTGGATGTCCTCGCCGTGGGTGAAGGCGGATACAAGGCCCGGGTCGTCGGCCAGGTGGGCGATGCAGCGCAGCTCGATCTGGTTGTAGTCGGCGACGAGGAGGTCGCAGCCCGGGGCCGGCACGAAGGCGGTGCGGAAGGCCCGCCCCTGGTCGGAGCGCACCGGGATGTTGTGCAGGTTCGGGGCGTCGGACGACAGCCGGCCGGTGCGGGCCACGGTCTGGTTGAACGTGGCGTGGATGCGACCGTCGGCGGCGACCTCGCTGAGGAGCCCCACGCCGTAGGTCGACCGCAGCTTCTCGACCTCGCGGTAGGCGAGCAGGTCGTCGATGATGTCGTGGGTGCCGCGGAGCTTCTCGAGGGTCTGGGCGTCGGTGGAGAAGCCGGTCTTGGTCTTCTTCCCGGGCGCGAGCCCCAGGCCCCCCGGTTCATCGCCGTCCCCGGGCGGGTCATAGAGCACGGATCGGAGCTGCGGGGTCGAGTTGACCGTGAACTCTCGCCCGGCGTGCTTCCACACCGCCTCCTGAAGACGCAGGACCTCGGACTCCATGCGGTCGCTGATCTCGGTGAGTCGGGCCCGGTCGACGCCCACGCCAACGATCTCCATGGCGGCCAGCACGGCGACCAGGGGCGCCTCGATCTCGTCGTGCAGGGCGCGCAGGCCCTGAGCGTCGAGCGCGGCGCCGAGCGGCTCGACCAGGTGGGCGACCCCAAGGGCCTGGCGGGCGGCCGTGCGGGCGGCCCGGGCCTCCTGGTCGCCCTCGCTGTCGAAGTCGAGTTGCCCCTCGGGCGCGGCATCGTCGTCGACGGCCAGCTCGGCCCGGGCGTACTTGGCCAGCAGCGGACCGAGCTCGTAGCGGCCCTCGGCCGGATCGATCAGGTAGGCGGCCAGGGCCGTGTCGAGGGCCAGGGTGGCCACCTCCGAAGCGGCCCGGTGCTGCGGGTCGGTGCGGGCCAGCCATCGCAGCACCGGCTTGGCGTCGTGGGCGGCCACGGGTCGCCCGTCGGGGCCGGCCAGCAGGTCGGCCACCGCATCGCGCACCCCCGGGTCGCGGAGGTCGGCCGCTCCCAGCCACAGCGCCTGGCCGCCCTCGGTGTCGGCGACGAGAGCCAGCCCGACCGCCTCGGACTGCCATGTGGGCGAGCCCGCGAAGGCGGCGGCCACGGCCAGCGGACCGGCGCCGCCAGCCAGCGCGCCCAGGCGGACCACGGCACCGGCTGCGTTGTCGGGCTCGACCACCTCGGCTTCGAGGACGGCGGTCTCCGCCCCGAGGGAGCCGAGGTCAGATCCGAGGGCCTCGATGAGGCGATCCCACAGCGACCGGAACTCCAGGAACTCGAAGAGGCGCTTGACCTCGTCGACGTCGGGCTCGCCCATCTTGAGGTCGTCGATGTCGACGTCGATCTCGACGTCGCGCAGCAGCACCATGAGCTCGGCGTTGGAGCGCACCTGGGCCTCGTTGTCGGCCAGGTTCTGGCGGAGCTTGGGCGTCTGGTCCTCGACGTGGGCGAACAGCTCGTCGAGGTCGCCGTAGGCGTTGATGAGCTTGGCCGCCGTCTTCTCCCCCACCCCGGGCACGCCCGGCAGGTTGTCCGACGGGTCGCCGCGCAGGGCGGCGTACAGCACGTAGAGGTCGGGGCGCACGCCGGTGCGCTCGGCGATGCCGGCCTCGTCGTAGAGGGCGTAGTCCGACACCCCGCGCCGGTTGTAGAGGACCTTCACGTGGGGGTCCTCGACGAGCTGGTACACGTCGCGGTCGCCGGTGACTATCAGGACGTCGCGACCGGCGTCGCGACCCCGGGTGGCCAGGGTGGCGATGATGTCGTCGGCCTCAACCCCCACCTGCTCGACGGTGGGGATGGCCAGGCTGTCGATGACCTGGCGGACCAGGCCCATCTGCTGGCGTAAGATGTCGGGCGCCTTGGCCCGCCCGGCCTTGTAGGTGGGCGCGGCCTTGTGGCGGAAGGTGGGTTCGGGTCGGTCGAACGCCACCACCAGGGCCTCGGGCTGGTGGTCGCGCAGCAGGTTCACCAGCATCGACGTGAACCCGAACACGGCGTTGGTGACCTGACCCGAGGCGGTGGCCAGGTCGGGGGGCAGGGCGTGGAACGCCCGGTAGGTGAGCGAGTTCCCGTCTATGAGCATCACGGCCATGGGGGGGAACGGCCGATCAGGGCTTGGGTACGAGGTTGCCGGCGAGGACCTCGTCGGCCACATCGCGCATGGTGCGCCGCTCGCGCATCGCCGTCTTCTGGATGAACGAGAACGCAGCCCCCTCGGTGAGGCCGTGGTCATCCATGAGCCGTCCCTTGGCCCGGTCGACCGACTTGCGGCTCTCGAGCTGCTCCTCGAGGGAGGTGGCCTGGTCGTGCAGGGCCTTCATCTCCTTGAACCGCCCCAGCGCGACCTCGATCGCCGGGAGCAGCTCGGCTTTCTGAAACGGCTTCACCAGGTAGCCGAGGGCGCCGGCATCGCGGGCTCGCTCGATGAGGTCGCGCTGGCTGAACGCAGTGAGGATCAGGACCGCGGCCAGACGGTCGCCCGCGATCTCGCGAGCGGCGGACAGACCGTCGAGGCCCGGCATCTTGATGTCGAGGATGGCGATGTCGGGCTCGTGCTGGCGGACCAGGCGAACAGCCTCGTCGCCCCGGCCGGTCTCGGCCACCACCTCGTAACCCTCCTCCCGCAGGGTTTCGGACAGGTCAAGGCGGATGATGGCCTCGTCCTCCGCGATCACCACTCGGGTCGACATCGTCGGCTCCCCTCGTCGTCGCTCATCGGGCCAGGATGCCAGGCGGACGGGGGCGGGATCGGCGTCGGGGTGAGCGTCACGCCCGGCCGGCCTGGAACCGGTCGAGGAGCTCGTCCTGGGTGCGCTCGAGGGTGGCGATCTCGGCGACCACGGAGCTGCGGTGGCGGCGCATGGCCTCGGCGTGGCCCTCGGCCTCGGCCCGCTCGCGCTCGGCGAAGGGGGTTTCCGACACCAGGGCCCGGATCCGGGCGTCGTCGGCTTCGTCCGCGAGCTGGAGCAGCTGCTCGTCGGTGACCTCCAGCTCCTCGCGCAGGCGCTTGATCCGGGTGCCGACGTCGCGGAGGCGACGCTCGACGAGGATCTGGGCCATGGCCGGCAAGTCTAGGAGGACGTAGGAGGGCGCCCGTCTGGCTGCGAGGATGCAGTGGTGCCCCGACTCCTCGCCCTCAGCTTCATCTGGGGGTGGTCGTTCCTGTTCATCCGGGTGGCGGGCGAGGCTCTGACCCCGACGGCGGTGGCCGGCGGCCGCACCCTCCTCGGCGCCGTGGTCCTCCTGGCCTTCCTGCGGATCCGGGGCATCCCGTTCCCCCACGACCGCAAGATGCTCGGCCGCTTTCTCGTCATCGGCGCCGTGGGCTCTGCGATTCCGTTCACGTTGCTGGCCTGGGGGGGCCAGTACATCGACTCGGGACTCAGTGCCGTGCTCAATGCCAGCACTCCCCTGTTCACCGCCGGCCTGGCCGTGCCCCTGCTCGGTGAGCGCCTCCGGCTGCGTGTCGTGCTGGGGCTGTTGATCGGGTTGGCCGGGGTGGCCGTGGTGGCTGGCGTGGGGGGCGCCGACGTGTCCGGCGCCGACGCCCTGGCTGCGCTGGCCCCGGTCGCGGCGGGCGCCTGCTATGGGCTGACGTTCTGCTACGCCGCCCGTCACCTCCTCGACCTTCCGCCCGTCGTGGCCGGGGCCGGTCAGGTCCTCGGGGCGACGGTGCTGCTGGCCCCGGCCGCCATCGTCACCACGATCGACCACGGCGAGATGCCCAGCGCCCGCCAGGTGGGTGCCCTGGTGCTGCTGGGCGTGCTGGGCAGCGGGGTCGCCTACGTCCTCAGCTTCCGGATCGTTGCCGACATGGGTCCGACCGTGGCCTCGCTCGTGACCTACATCATCCCAGTCGTGGCTCTCGGCGTCGGCGCGCTGGTGGTCGATGAGTCGATCACCCTGCGGACCGTGATCGGTGGCGCGATCATCGTCGGCTCGGTGGCCCTGGTGACCCGCGCTCGACGGGCCGGCGCAGCGAGGGCCCTGCAATCGGAATCGGCGGCCGACAGCCCGCTGCCGGCTCCTGACATCGCGCCAGCGCCCCAGGTCGGGCCGTCACCTCCGTGACGACTGCCCGTCGCATGACGGTGGCTCTCCTCACGGTGGCCCTCCTCATGCCCGGCTGCGGGGGGAGCGGCGATGACGGGCCGTGTGGCCCGGTGCGACGCGAGCCGCTCGACCCCCGGGCGGTTCACCTCGTGCCGGGGGCGGACCCGCCGGAGTACAAGACCGAGCCGCCCACATCGGGGCCCCACTTGCCGTCGCCGTCGACCCAGTCGGTGCGCGAGGAGCCCATCTCCTACGCCGTGCAGGTCGGCCTGCTCGAGGAGGGCATCGTGCTCCTGCAGCACCGGGCCCTCTCCGGCGATGACCGGTCCCGGATCGAGGACCTGGCCGGCGATGCCGTCACCGTCGCCCCGGCTCCCTCGCTGCCCGACGACGCCAAGGTGGTGGCCACGGCCTGGGTGACCAAGCAGGTGTGCGACCGGGTCGACGTCGAGGCCCTGCGCCGCTTCGTCGATGACAACCGCGACCGCGGCCCCGACAGCCACGGGTAGCCGGCCGACCCAGGAACGCGGCCATCTCGCCCATCGGGCGCACGGCTACGCTCCGACGGCTGGCCCGGATGGCGCAATCGGCTGACGCGGTGGACTCAAAATCCACTGTCCGCAAGGACATGCGGGTTCGAGTCCCGCTCCGGGCACCCTCCCCGTGGGATCGGGCCGTAGGGTCTGGCCAGTGCCGGATCCCGTCTCTCTGTCGATGCCGCTGGTTCGGCGCCTCCGCCATGTGGTCCTTTTGGCGGCTGCCCTGGCGGCCGTCGCCATCGCCCGCGACCGCATGATCTCCGACGCCGAACGCCGCGACGCCGAACGCCTCGGCCTGAAGGGCTAGGGGCGCCGCACCTGGGCTGTTCCATGGCGGCGGCCGTGGCCGACCCGGCGACTGCCGCTCCCCGTCGTGCGAGGACAGAATGGCGATCATGCTGACGACGACGCGGCAGGGTCTGGGGTGCATGGGGCTGCGGCCTGGCGACTCCGACGTCATCGATCGGGCGCTCGACCTCGGCATCACGCTCCTGGACACGGCCGACATGTACGGCAGCGGGGCCAACGAGGAGCTGGTCGGGCAGGCGATCCGGAACCGCCGCGACGAGGTTGTGCTCGCCACCAAGTTCGGCGTCATCTGGGGTCAGGACGGCACCTGGTCAACCCGGGGCGACGCCGCGCACGCGCGGGCGGCGTGCGAGGCGAGCCTGCGACGGCTCGGCGTCGAGCGCATCGACCTCTACTACCTGCACACACCTGATCCCGACGTGCCGGTCGAGGAGTCGGTCGGCGCGATGGCGGAGCTGGTCAAGGCGGGCAAAGTCGGCCACCTCGGCCTGTCCAACGTCACCGCCGACGAGCTGCGCGCCGGCCACGCGGCGCACCCGATCGCAGCGCTGCAGCCGGAGTGGTCGCTCGTCAACCGCGAGGTCGAGGCGATGGTGCCAGTGTGCGCCGAGCTCGGCGTGACGGTGGTGCCCTACAGCCCACAGGGGGCCGGGCGGTTGGCCGGAGACCCGGTGCCGGGCCACGGGGCTGTGTGGGAGCTAGCGCGGCGGCGCGGTGTGCGGCCCGGGCAGGTCGCGCTCGCCTGGGTGCAGCACCGGGAGCAGGTGTGGGGCCTGCCGGTCGTCCCCATCCCGGGCACCACCAACGTGACGCACCTTGAGGAGAACGTCGCCGCCGCAGATCTCGTGCTCGACGACGAGGAGCTGGCCCAACTCGACGCCGCGTGATCGCCGGCGGCCTGCTGCGCAGCGAGCGATGGCGGCTCCCGCTCGATCCAGCGGTGGTACTCCTCGACGTCCCGCAGGGGCACTACTCGTCGGCCACTACGGCGTGGCGTTCACCGGGGTGTACTCGAAGATGTACAGACCGAAGTCGCGGTCGGAGGCGGCGACGTACTCCTTGCCGCCGGACTCGAAGACCTGGACGCCCCAGAAGTTGTTGCCCGCAGGGTCGAGGTAGCCCCCGACCTCCACGAGTTCGTCGTTCTGGATCTGAACGACCCGGAAGCCGGCCGAGTAGTACGACAGGTAGGCGATCGAGGGGTCGACTTCTGAGGTCGCAACCTCGTGTACGGACAGGTCGCCGCACCCTTCCGCACATGCGGGGTCGTGTGCCTCGGGCACCGCATAGGTGTCCAGCTCGTTCAGGTTGGCGTCGAACAGGTGCACGTATCCCCACCCGTCGAAGTACGAGCTCAGCGTCACCGTCTCGCCCACGGCGCCCACGTCGATCGGCGCCAACCCCGCCCCCGGCGTCGCAGCCAGACATGCCGCGTCGTCATACGGCGCATCGAAGAGGCTGAAGCCGATGTCTCTCGGCAGCGACACGGTTGGCACGCCGCCCTCCACGGTCATGCCGAACCCTGCGGTGCAGGCATCCGAACCCTCGCGGTTGATGATGATGATGGCTTCGTAGCCGCCAGCACCCTCCACTGCGGCGACCTTTTCCGTGAAGGTGCACACGCCTCGTTCGACGACCGCGATCTGGGTGCCACTGCCGCCAGGGGGCACCGCCGCGTCACCGGGGCAGGCTCGCCCCACGAACACCGTCTCGCCGGTGATGCCCTCCTGCGGCACCGTTGGGGTGTCGCTGCCCGGTGAGGCAGGGATGACCTGCCCGCTCTCGCGGGTGACGCCCGCGGCGTAGGGGTCGAAGTCCTCATCGGTGCCGATGATGTATTGGTTGTCGAGGGTGAACTCCGCCTGGTGGGCGTTGCCCTCGGGGGGCACGACGATCCCTGCGCTCTCCAACGCCTCGGGGTCGGGGTTGGTGAAGTCGCTATCGGTGACGTAGGTGGGGTTGGCGGGATCGGTGACGTTGAGCACGACGTACCCGGCGTCCCAGTAGGAGAGCAGCATGTAGAACTGCCCGCCGATCTCCTTGACCACCATGTCGTGGAGGAACACCTCGTTGAGGCCGAGCGTCGAGTCGGTCTGCAGGATCTGCGGGAACAAGGCCGCGAGGTCGTACTCGCCGATCAGTCGTGGGCGCTTGGGGTCGGTCACGTCGAAGATGTCGACGTCGCTCGCTTCCTCGTCGTCGACCGCTACCAGGTAGGCCCGGTCTCCGACGTCCCAGAGGAAGGCGCTGTGGGTCTGGTTGGCGACGTGGGGTGTGTTGCGCTGTCCGTCGACGGTGAAGTCGCCGAAGTTCTGCGCCAGCTTCTTGGGCTTCGTGGGGTCTGTGACGTCCCACAGGGTGACCCCTCCCTTGTAGTTCTTGCCGCATCCCTCCTGGTTCATCGCCAAGACGTCGCCGGTGAACTTCGGGGTGTCGACGTGGACCACCTGCACCCCTTCGCTGACGTAGGTGTCCTGCTGGGCCGGGATGAACCCGATCTCGACCGGGTTGGCCAGGTTCGAGATGTCGACGACGTACACGCCACCGTCGGGTCCGCCGCTTTCGGGCCCTTCACACGACGCCGAGTCGAAGCGACCGAGGTAGGCGTAGTTGCCGAACACGGCGACGTCGGAGATCAGCCCTTCCTCGACGTCACTGATCTCGACGCTGCCGATGAGGTCAACGCCCCCGAACTCTCCAGCCCCGAGGAGATGGCCATCGGTCGTGCCATGTTGGCCGTCGTGGGCGTAGGCCGCGCTCGACATGGAGAGGAACAGCGCCACGCTGATGGCCACCAGACGCAAGATGCTCCGCATGTTGTCTCCTAGCGATGTGTCGTTCGGTGAGTCCCGCGGCTGCACCATACGTCTCGACTCGAGCCGTGTCGACCGACACACCGTCGCCCGGCACCGACGAGGGACTGACGACCTGAGCGATCGGTGGAGCAGGCGGCCCGGCGGCTCGATGACCTCGACATCGGTCGGCTTGGTAGTCGGCAGCACAACAGCGGGCGCCTCAGTCGCGGACATCGGAACCAGGCACCGCATAGAATCCGAAACCCGTCGCGTTCGCGTTGCACACTCCGAGACTCATCGATTCTTGGCGGGTCACTTGACCGCCACTACGCGGCGGTAGGTCGCAACGAACGATGTGACTGCGGCATCGATGCGCTCCTCGATCTCCTCCGAAGATGGGGTGCCGACGCCAAGGGCCATCCGCAGCTGCTGGTGACCGATGATGCCCCCGAGGAACTGCTCGGCAGCGATCTGGGGGGCTGGCACCTCGATCTCCCCGGCAGCCTGCTGGGCGGCGATGAACAGACGGAGCCTCTCGTAGCTGACCGCCGGGCCGTGGTCGTACAACGTGATGGCGAGGTTCGGGAACCGGGCGAACTCACCGATCGCCAGGCGCAGGAGCACGATGACTCGGTCGCTGAGGGCCACGGTGGCG
>Ga0136617_10004718_pt1 | contig 12209 bp, 13 predicted proteins | sample AntDrymUQ3222106_2_FD_129672 | JGI IMG/M metagenome (GOLD analysis project Ga0136617, IMG submission 129672) | Polar desert sand microbial communities from Dry Valleys, Antarctica - metaG UQ322 (21.06) | ecosystem: Environmental > Terrestrial > Soil > Desert | place: Antarctica: Dry Valley...
AAAGGCCCAGGGGTGGCGGCGGTCCAGCTTCTCTTGAAACAATCCGCCGCGGCCTTCAAGCGGTGTCCAGTCCGTATAAACGCCGACTACGGGCCCGAGATAGGGCGTCTGGATTTCAAGGCAACGGCGGAAATCCATTTCATCCGTCTCGACAATTCCGGCATTGGGATTTTCCATGGCCCATACCATCCCCGCCAGCACCGCCGAGGTCACCTGCAAGCCGGTGGCGTTCTGGTCGGGAGCGAGTTTACGGGTCTCCTCGACTGAGAGTTGCGAGCCATACCAATAGGCGTTCTTTTTGTGCCCATAGAGCAGAACGCCCAGTTCATCGCGGCCATCCAGAATCTCGTCTTCCTCGAGAATGTGGGATTCGGATTGACGTTTGCCGGCGGCGCCGAACATTTCATGCAACGAGAGTACGGCATCGTTCGCCGGATGGTAGGCATAGTGGCAGGTCGGGCGGTAAATCAGCTGCTTGCCCTTGCGCAGCGTAAAGTAATCGGCGATCGAAATCGCCTCATTGTGCGTCACCAGAAAGCCAAATTGCGGTCCAGCCGTCGGCACCCAACTCCTCACCCGCGTATCAGCGCCGGGCCGCGTCAGATAGATGGCGGCGCCTGATCCTGTCTTGTGGCGCTTGCCGTCGGGCGGAAATTGCTTTTCGTTAGTGCCCCAGCCGAGTTCCGCGGGCTGCAGGCCTTCGGAAATGAATCCGTCCACGGACCATGTGTTTACGAAACAGCCCATCGTTTTGGGCGTCTTGGCCCGTTGCGTGTCGCGTTCGGCGATATGGATGCCTTTGACGCCCACGCGCCGCATGAGCTGTGCCCAATCCTCGCGCGCCGCAGGCTCGGCGATCTTCAGCTTCATGTCGCGAGCGAGGTTGAGCAGCGCCTGTTTCACAAACCACGACACCATGCCCGGATTGGCGCCGCAGCAGGAGACCGCCGTGGGGCCTGGACCAAGCTTACGCTTCAAAACCACCAGGCCTTCCCGCAATGCGTAATTGGTGCGCGCCGCGTTATCGAGCTTGGGATTATCGTAGAAGCCGGGCCAAGGCTCGATCACGGTATCGATGCAGCGCGCTCCCGTCTCGCGGGCCAGCCGCATGATGCCGAGGCTTTCCACGTCGACCGAAAGGTTGACGATGAAGGCGGGTCCGGGGCCTGCGGTGAGAAGAGGCTTGAGAAGCGATTTATAGTTCTTCCTGGTCACAGCTTGCTTGACGAAGGCGATCCCTTCCTTCTCGGCCAAATGGCTCCATGACGCATCGGGATCGATGATTGTGATCTTGTCGGGGTCGCATTTGATGTGGCGCAGGATCAAGGGTAGCGTGCCCCGGCCGATCGAGCCGAAGCCGATCATTACGATGGGGCCGTTCCAGGTGGCGTGCACTGGCCAGTCAGTCATTTCATCGGAACTCCGGTGGTTGCGGATAGTCTGTCTATTGCACTCAAGCCCGCAGTTCATCTGAAAAAGCGTGGTTGACATCGCGGTGGCCCGCCTCGTCGAGCCGCACCGCGATAACGACATCGCGGAGCCGGGCATCGGGAGCAAGTTTCCAATAGTCGATAGCGTATTGCGGCGCCGGCACATTTTCAGCGCGGCCCGCATCGATGTCGGCCAGATATTCGGTGTAGCTGTAGACCGCCTCTTCCTCGAGATAACCGACGAAACGGTGGGCGACGCGAGGCCAGAGCAGATAGAACAGGAAGAAGCCGTTGAAGAAGATTCCTTGTGCGATAATGATCAGAACCCGTTCGAAGGCCGTGGGTTTGGCCACGTGAACGAAGGTCATCAGATGGGCGCGCTCGTTCTCCGCCTCATCCAGCAACGCCTTGATCCAGCCGCGGTCATCCTGGAACCGGCGCAAAGCCTTGAGATGGGTAAGCGCGCCACCGACCATGCCCGGCACCGCGGCGATGGTTTCCAGCACGACGGCGCGGTGGCCATAGCGCTTGCGAAAGAAGCTGTCGGCGAAGAACCGCATGAACCTCACCGCGCCGTAGGCGATCCGGTCGCCCACCCCCACGGGTTCATAATGATATACATGCAGGCCTTCAGTATTGCGGTCCGGCGCTTCTGTCATGATCGGCATATTTCCACAATTCGCGGCGCATTCACAACCACAGGCGCTGTATAAACATCGCACGCCGGAATTGAACGCCAAAAAGAGCTCGGGGTGAGGAAAATAGACAGTTGTGCCGCCGGAATCTTTTGCCTTAGCCTGCCACCGTACCCAGCGGGAGATACCCATGAGGAAGATGTTGACGGCTATTGCAATGAGCACTCTCTCTGTAGCCGCTCAAGCCCAGGACGCGAAGGTTATAAACCCGCGCGCCTTGTTTCCGGAAGGCCCCGTCATGGCGGCGGGAAAGTTGCTCTATGCTGAATATGCTGGCCATGTCGTCACGGCTTGGAATGGCAAAACCAATACGCAGATGTGGAAGCAGGAGGGTTGCGGTCCCTCGGCAGTGGTGCCGATGGGTGAGAACTTCGGAATCACTTGCTATGATTCAGGCCAGCTTGTGCTGATTTCACCGGATGGAAAAACCCTGAAGACCTACGACAAGGATAGCGCCGGCGGAGCACTCGTTGGGCCCAATGATGGAACGCCGGATGGCAGCGGCGGCGCCTGGTTCACTCTATCCGGTCCTTGGGAGCCAGGCCCAATCGTGGGCCGCATCGTGCACCTCGCGAGTGACGGCACGCCGAGGGAACTGGCCAACGATCTCCACTACGCGAACGGCATCACCCGGGGGCCCGATGGCAGGTTGTATGTTCTTGAGTCCGAGGCGGGCCGCGTCATCTCGTTTGCGGTGGGCTCCGACGGCAGTCTTTCGGATCGCCGCCTTTTCGTCAGACTTTATCAGTTGGGAGAAGCGCCAAATGTCTCGCCTGATGGAATCAAGCTTGGTCCTGGCGGTAACTTCTTTGTGGGAGATTACAGCTCAGGCGCTGTTCTCGAAGTAACGCCGGATGGCAAGCTCAAGAAAAAACACACCGTGCCCTCGCCAGCCGCGCCCAATATGACGTTCAGTGAAGACGGCAAGACCATGTATGTCATGGCCGTCGATAACAAGGACGGCCCACCCTATGAAGGCAAGGTCTACGCGCTGCCGCTAAAGTAGCCGCCAACGAATATGGCCCGCCGAAACGGCGGGCCACGGTCTTATCGTATAGAGATCAATACCTGTCGATTGCTCGCGTGGCACGATCGGGTGTGCCCCGGAGCTTCTCATCCTGAAGCTCGGCAGTCTCGTGCCGGATTTGCCAGATATGCCAGCCGATCCAGAAAGCCAGCCCCAGGATAACCAGCACTGTTTCCGATCCCTGGAAGGGATAGATGGCGCCGACATCCTTGAGGTCGACGGCCCAGCTCGTAATACCATTCGTGGACATTGCTTGTCTCCTTATCTGACCATGGCGCGGTCGGCGGCGTTGACATCGGCCACCGCTGCTTCATAGGCTTCCTGGGTAGCGAAATCGAGGCCGACAATCTCGACTTCCCGTGGCACCCGCAACAGGTTCGCACTGTTGAGGATCGTCGCGACGATGTAGGTCGGAATAAAACCAAGGGCTACCATAATCACAGCGCCGATGAAGTTGCCGAGCGGATTGATCGCGGCATAGCCTTCATAGGGCGAGGACGGCTGCCCCCACAGCATGAAGCCCGCCACCACCACGCCCATGAAGCCGCCATACCCATGCACGGCAACCGCTCCCACTGCGTCGTCGATCTTGAAGCGGCGCTCGACGAAATAGTGGAGCTTGTAAGCGATACAGGGCACGATGGCGCCGATCAGCATGGCCTGGATCGGATGATATAGGTCATTGCCGGCGGACGCCGAGATGATGCCGCAGAGGCCGCAGGAATAGGTCCAGAAGGCATCGCCCTTGGAAATCACATAGCCCGCCAGCATGCCGCCCGAGAGCGACATGAGGAAGTTGAAAGTGATCGCCGAAAGCGTGGTCGGCGCCAGATAGATGTTGGTCGCCGTCCAGGTTTCCCCTGTGATCTGTCCCGCAATCGAGGCTGGCGAGATCATCGGAATGTTGCAGGCGGCATAGAAGCCCCAGAAGCCCGTGTAGATCAGGAAAAGCCCGATCGTCACCAGCCAGGGATTATGCGGGGGTATATCGCGCGGCGTCCCATCGGCGCGGAACTTGCCGATGCGGGGACCCAGCACAATGAGGAAGGCAAGCGCCGCGCCTCCCGCGATGGCGTGCACCACGCCGGACGCATAGGCATCGTGATAGCCCAGCAGCTTCACCATCCAGCCACCCGGGTGCCAGCCCCAGGAAGCATCGAGGATCCAGGCCACCGAACCGATCAGCACGGCGATTATCCAGAACGCGCCCACCCTGGCGCGTTCGATGATGGCGCCCGAAATGATGGAGGCGGTGGTGATAGAGAACAGCAGGAAAGCCGCCCAGAACACGCCATTGAGCCGGTGCCAATAAGCAGAGCCTTCAAGACCTTCGGCAGGCACGCCGAGCGCCGGTGAAGGGCCCGACAAATGGGTCGCCATGAGCGGGCTCCATGGCTCGGCGAATTGAGCTGAGGCAAGTCCGCCATCGACAAATCCAGGCCCGTTGATGAAGGCGAAATAGATCCACCAGCCGAAGAAATAGAAGGTGATGGTCACCAGCGGGATCGCCATGGTGTTCTTCATCAGCGTGGCAAGATGGTTCTTCCGGCGCGAGGCGCCCGTCTCATACATGCAGAAGCCCACATGGATGAGAAACATGAAGACCACCGTTACCCAATAGTAGAATTCGGTAAAGATGACCGTCACCGAAGTGAGGTTGTCGCCCATTTGGTTCCCTCCCGCAGGCCCGCTGTAGTCCCCCGTCGCGTCGCGGCCCGCCCCATGGAATCATTGCTCCGGGGCAATTTTATTTTCTGGCAGGAAACAGTGGCCCGGAAGGAATGTCAAGGTGTGGGGCCGGGCTCTGCACATGAATGATGGATGAAGCGGCCGCTCAGCAGCCATGCAGCAACGGCGCGTTAGGTTGGGCCAAGTTCAACGCCTGATCCTTGGAAACCTACAATGCCCCGCCCGCTCCACCAGATCCGCTCCCTCCGCATCGCCCTCGGCGTTATCATCGCCTTAGGGCTTGGCGCGGCGCGGTCGGAACAGGTCTGGGCGGAGTCCTTGAACGGCCTGCCCGGCGGCGACACCGCCATTTCGCAATTGCAGCAGAGCCATGAGCCCTTCGACCCCCGTCGCGTGCCCCAATCTGGCGGCATGGCCAGCCGTCTGTTGGCCGGAATCACCGTTAAACACGCCTGATTTGTGGTTTAGAGCCCGCCTCGCCATACTGCCGGCACACGATTCGGACGTACCCATGGCCAAGGCTGCCAAGACCAAAGACCTGTTCAACAATCTCCCCCGCCAGCCCAAACCCTCCGCCAAATCGCGGGGGGAGGCCAGCTATACGGCCGCCGACATTGAGGTGCTGGAGGGGCTGGAGCCCGTCCGCCGCCGCCCCGGCATGTATATCGGCGGCACCGATGAAAAGGCGCTGCATCATCTCTTCGCCGAAGTGCTCGACAATGCCATGGACGAGGCGGTGGCCGGCCATGCCTCGTGGATCGATGTCGCCTACACGAGGGATAGCTATGTGACGGTGGCTGACAATGGCCGCGGCGTCCCCATCGATCCCCATCCCAAGTTCAAGGACAAGTCCGCCCTCGAAGTCATCATGACGACGCTCCATTCCGGCGGCAAGTTCGATTCAGGCGCCTATGAAACGTCGGGTGGCCTGCACGGCGTGGGCGTCTCCGTGGTGAACGCGCTGTCCGACCATGTGATCGTCGAAGTGGCGCGAGGCCAGCAGCTTTACAAACAGGAATACCGGCGCGGAATTGCCACCACCAAGCTGCAAAACCTCGGCAAGGTTTCGGGCCGCCGCGGCACCAAAGTCTCCTTCCATCCGGATGAGAAGATTTTCGGCAAGGGCAACACCGTGTTCAATCCGGCGCGGCTTTACCGCATGACGCGCTCCAAGTCCTATCTCTTCGGCGGCGTCGAACTGCGCTGGAGCTGCGATCCCTCCCTCATCAACGACAAGGAGACGCCTCCGACCGCGGTTCTGCATTTCCCCGGGGGGCTCAAGGATTTTCTCGAGGAGAAGCTCAACGGCAAGGTCCGCGTCGTCGAGGAAATTTTCTCAGGGCAGATCGAGAAGGAGGGACGCCACGGCTCGGTTGAATGGGCGGTCGCTTGGTTCGCCGACGATGGCTTTATCTCTTCCTACTGCAACACGGTGCCCACCCCCGATGGCGGCACCCACGAGCAGGGTTTCCGCACCGCGCTCACTCGTTCCCTCAAGAACTATGCCGAACTCAGCAACAACAAGCGGGCCGGAACCGTCACCGCCGAGGATGTGATGACCTCATCGGGGGCGCTTCTCTCGGTCTTCATCCGCGATCCCGAATTCCAGGGCCAGACCAAGGACAGGCTGGCGACACCCGAAGCCGCCCGCATCGTCGAGGCGGCGGTGCGCGATCATTTCGATCACTGGCTCACGGGCCACCCCGCCCAGGCCGACCGCCTGCTCGACTGGATCGTCGAACGCGCCGACGAGCGCATCAAGCGCCGCCAGGAAAAGGAAGTGGGCCGCAAGACGGCGGTGCGGAAGCTCCGCCTCCCCGGCAAGCTCGCCGATTGCGCGGCGACGCAAACGGAAGGCTCGGAACTTTTCATCGTCGAAGGCGACAGCGCCGGCGGCTCCGCCAAACAGGCGAGGAACCGCGCCAACCAGGCCGTGCTGCCCTTGCGCGGCAAAATTCTCAACGTGGCCAGCGCCACCAAGGACAAGCTCTCCGCCAACCAGCAGATCGGCGATCTCATTCAGGCGCTAGGCGCTGGCACCGGCCCCTCATACCGCGAGGAGGATTTGCGCTACGAGAAGGTCATCATCATGACCGACGCCGATGTCGACGGCGCCCACATCGCCAGCCTGCTCATCACTTTCTTCTACCGCCAGATGCCGCTCTTGATCGACCAGGGCCACCTCTATCTCGCCGTCCCGCCCCTCTACAAGCTGACGCAAGGCCCCAAAGTCGCCTACGCGCGCGATGATCGGCACAAGGAGGAATTGCTGGCGGGCGAAATGGGAGGGAGAGGCAAGGTCGAAGTCAGCCGCTTCAAAGGCCTCGGCGAAATGATGGCGGCCCAGTTGAAGGAAACCACCATGGACCCCGCCAAACGCACGCTGCTCCGCGTGAGTTTGGACGACGCCGAACGCGCCGCAACCGCCCGCATCGTCGAACAGCTCATGGGCAACAAACCCGAGGAGCGTTTCAACTTTATCTCGGAACGGGCGGAGTTTGTCAGTGAGGAGGGGTTGGATATTTGAAGCGATCAACGTTTTCCTGCACGGACACTGTAATCTGGTAACTGACGGCGAAGCAATGAAGACCGTTGCTTGCTATCTGAATCTCGAAGAGCAACGCTTGGAATGTGCCGTTGATTTTGCTGATGGTTGGAAAAGCATCGGGCGAGCCATCGATAGAAGATATGAAGTAAGCTCTTTGGAATTAACCACACCTGATACCAAGCTGACTTGTGATAGGGTGCCTATCGCTTTTGCTTCTTCGGTTGGAGGTGGCAAATGGAGTAGTGATCAGACAGCACTGCGGCATACTTTGGGTATTAGCCCCCAACTATCTTATCTTACTTTTGTAATCAACGAAGCCTTGGTATTCGATGTTTCATATGACGACTATGAAATCATGTTTCTTCCCGGCTACGAAACACTTGGCCGAATCGAAATCAATGCATCGCTGAGCATTGTCCGAGGCAAAGATAGTATTTCAATTATTGGAACTCATGAGAATAAATTGAAAGACCTGGTTACAAGTGTGTCTCTTGCAATTGGAAGCCCGTGCCGTCCATGTGCCCAGCAAATTGGCAAACAACTGACCCTCTATCTAAATAATTTTGGCGATAAACCTAAGTCTCGCCCGCTCTTTTTCCGCGGATCTCCATTCATTCAAAATGAATTAAGCCAAGCTGGCATACGAGATGTTTTCGCGCTCGGTCTACGTCACATTGTATCGCTTCCGAAGCAAGAAGCAGCCGGATTTCGAAATTCTGTTATGACATTCTTGCAAGCTCGTTCCGTCGCAACTTCTTTTGAATTGCAACTCTATGGCGCTTATTATTTCTTGGAGTGGTTTGATGGCTCCCGAACAATTTCCGCAAATATGCTCATGAAGAAATTGGAAATTTCGAGAAAGGAAGCGGATGCTATCGTTAAGGTGAGAAATCAGTTGTCCCACAATACAGCCGATATCGCGGACATCATAACCAAGGAAACTCGAAATCTGTATGATGATCCATCATCGTCTGCGCATAAGTATAAGTCGAAAAATTTGAGTCTGAGTTTTCTGAATTTCTTGTTCAATGTATTGGGCCAAGCACTGCTTACACGAATAGGATATTTGGGTGCAGCGGACACTTATTTTCCGTTGGCAGCAAGTTTCACTCCTCCGCAAGCGGCAACAACTCAAACACCTTCGCTTCTTTCGCCGCCGCCTTGATGTCGCCCCGGCGTAGCGCGAGTTGGACGCGCTCAAGCTTCTGCACATCGTCTGGCATTAGAGTGGGGCTCCAGGCGGTGTCGTCGTAGTGCAGATCAACTTCGACATCGGCGACATATTTGCCTTCATGGATATGCTTGATCGTCTTCTCAATGCGTTCGGGCATCATCTCTTGATCCTCGTCAGAAAATCTGCAGACCACAGAGTGGGATTCGGGCGGTAAGCGGTGATAAGAACGGCTGTGCCGGGTCGTTGTCTGGGAATGCCCCAGACCGCATGCAAAGGCTGCATAATCCTCGTCTTTGCAGAGAACGAGAATCGATGGTCCACGGTTGGCGTCTGGATAATCTTCCACGGTCCGCGCGGTTTCCAAGCCGTTCACGATGACAGATGGCATAATATCATCTTTGACCATTTCCTGATAGGCATGGTTCGACACTCGGTATCGGCCACCGGCCACGAGCCGCGCCACGGCCGCCAGCGTTTCGCTCATTCTGACATGTTCAGCACGGCCGGAGAGCTATGTGTTTAGCGATATAGGGTCAAGCATCTTCACCCAAATTGCCAAATACTCATTGCAACATGTGTAACATATGCTACATGGAAGCATGACCGCCACATCGAGAAAACCCGAACCTGTCGCCGCCCACGGAATCGTCCGCATCCCGAAGGCGCTGGACGAGCGCCTGTCCCGCATTGCCGCGCGCACGGGCCGGGCCAAGGCTTACTATGCGAAGAAGGCGCTGGAGCGCTATTTGGGCGACATGGAAGATCACCTTCTCGCCGCTGCCGCGCTGGAGGAGATGAAGGCCAAGGGCAAGACAAGGGGAAAAAGCCTTGACGCCGTCGCGCGGAAGCTCGGTTTGGCGGGTGAGCTTTAGTCCGGCGGCCGAGAGGACGCTGGCAAAGCTCGACCGCACCGCGCAAGCCGATATTCTCCGCTATCTCAAAACCCGTATTGCCACGGCTGAAAGCCCGCGCCGTTTCGGCAAGGCGCTGACCGGCGGTCTCACCGGCCTGTGGCGCTACCGGGTGCGCGACTATCGCATCATCTGCCAGATCGAAGATCGCGAAATCACGGTGCTGGTTCTCAACATCGGCCATCGCCGTGAGGTTTATCGCTGAAGAGTGGAATTAGGTATCCAGCGCCGCCCGTATCATTTCGGCATGTTTGGCGAGCACGGCGGGATCGGCCATCTGGCTCACGTGGCGGCGGAGCTCGGTTCCCTCCGTGCGCGGCAGGATATGCACATGGAGGTGGAACACCGTCTGCCCGGCGGCAGGCTCATTGAATTGCTTGATCAGGATGCCCTCGGCATTGAAGGCCACCTTCACGGCGCGGGCGACTTTCTGTACCACCAGCATCAGATGCCCAAGGCTCGCCGGATCGGCGTCGAGCAGGTTGCGGGAGGCGGCTTTGGGGACTACTAGCGTGTGCCCATCCACCTGGGGCATCACATCCATGAAGGCCAGCGTCTCCTCGTCCTCATAGACTTTGTTGGCCGGAATCTCGCCCCGCAAGATTTTGGCGAAGATGTTATTGGGATCGTAGCTCATCAGAACTCCTGTTCCTGCCGGAATGGCGAATGCGCCGCAAGGGCCGCACTTTCCTGGTCCACGCCTTCGCGCTCCGCCTCGAGATATTGTGCGACCGCCCGCGACAGTCCGGGATGCGCCAGATAATGCAGGCTCCAGGTTTTCTGCGGAAGATATCCGCGCGCCAGCTTGTGCCCGCCTTGCGCCCCCGCCTCGACGCGCGCGAGCTTACGCGCGATGGCAAATTCCATCGCCTGATAATAGCAGGTTTCGAAATGCAGGCAGGGGTGATGCTCAAGCGCTCCCCAGTTCCGGCCGTAGAGTGCCGCGCTGCCAATGAAATTCAGCGCCCCTGCGACCATGCGCCCGGCGCGCATGGCGATCACCAGCAGGATATGCTCGCTCAGGCTTTCGCCGATCAGGCTGAAGAAAGCGCGGTTGAGATAGGGCTGCCCCCATTTGCGCGAACCCGTGTCCATGTAGAACTTGTAAAAAGCATCCCAGTGCTTTTCCTGAATATCCGCTCCCGTGAGGCACTCGTGCGCGATTCCGGCACTCTGCACCACGCCGCGCTCCTTGCGAATGTTCTTCCGCTTCTGCGCCGAGAGGCTTTTCAGGAAATCGTCGAAGCCGTCATAACCCGGATTGTGCCAATGGAACTGGATGTCGGTGCGCCGCAGCCACGGCCCGTCGCCCAGCGCCTGCCAATCACGCTCCGGCAGAAACGTAATGTGGATGGAGGAGGCGCGATCCTCCTTACACTGATCAATCAGCCCCTGCGCCAGCGACTGGCGCGTGGCTGCAAACAGGCGCTCCCCCGTCACCGGCGTAAACGGCACGGCGGTTTGCAGCTTCGGATAATAGCGCCCGCCCGCGCGGTGAAAGGCATCGGCCCAGCCGTGGTCGAAGACATATTCGCCCTGCGAGTGGCTTTTCAAAAAACAGGGCGCGACCCCCACGATATGCGAACCCTCTGTTTCAACAATATGACGGCCCGCCCAGCCCGTCCTCGCCGTGGCGGAGCCCGATTGCTCCAGCGCCCGGAAAAAATCATGGGATACGAGCGGGTTGAACTCCTGGCCCGGCGGATTGGCAAGCCTGTCCCAATCGTCCCTGGGAATCGCGGTGACACTGGCAACGGTGCGCCGCATCAGGGCAGAAACCCCTCGAAGGTCACCTGATCGCTATGCCGCAGAGCCATGGCCACCTCATCCGCCGAGTGGATGGTCCAGCTGATGACAGGACATCCCGTCTGGCGGAGTTTCGTAACGGGTGCAAAGGGCAGGTCGCGGAAATAGAAGGAGACGAAATGCGGCTCGGTCCGCGCCACATGCGAGAAACTGCGCAATTCCAGCCGTCGTTCCAGCGGCAGAAAATTATAATACTCATCGATGCCGCGATCCGCCACGATGCCGCGCACCGTCAAAGGCGATCGCCGCCGAACCGCCTCCACCAGATCGGGGTCAAACGACATCAGGCAGTGCGGCCCCGGATAGCCTTGCAGCAAGTCCAAGGCACGCGCCGCCAGCGCGTCATCGCCGTCCCAATGGGACTTCAGCTCGATCAGCAACGGCGCCTTGCCCCCCACCTGCTCAAGAAGTTCCCCCAAGGTTTGGACCCGGTCTTTCGAATTGCGGATGGCCAGTTGCCGCATTTCAGCGGCGGCAAGATTTTTCACGGAGCCCTGGCGCCCGGTCAGGCGCTCCAGCGTCTCGTCGTGAAACACGATCGCCTCGCCGTCGGCGGTCAGTTGCAGGTCGCACTCGAAGGCATAGCCTCCGGCAATTGCCCCCGCAAAGGCGCTCGCGGTATTCTCGATAATTCCCCGCGATGGGTCATGCAGTCCCCGGTGCGCGATCGGCCGCGCCACCAGCCAATCGAGAGCAGGGGTCATTCGATCTCGGCTATGGCCTCGACTTCAACGGAGAGGTTAACCGGCAGCGAGGGTGCTCCCACCGCCGAGCGGGCGTGACGTCCCTTGTCGCCAAAAACCTCGACCATGAGATCGGAAGCTCCGTTGACGATCTTCGGATGGTCGGCGAAGCTTGGCGAGGCGTTGACGAAGCCCACGAGCTTCACGATGCGTTTCACCCGGTCGAGATTGCCGCCACAGGCCTCG
>Ga0136617_10004719_pt1 | contig 12209 bp, 9 predicted proteins | sample AntDrymUQ3222106_2_FD_129672 | JGI IMG/M metagenome (GOLD analysis project Ga0136617, IMG submission 129672) | Polar desert sand microbial communities from Dry Valleys, Antarctica - metaG UQ322 (21.06) | ecosystem: Environmental > Terrestrial > Soil > Desert | place: Antarctica: Dry Valley...
CTGCGGCGTCAGCGAGCGCCCTTTCACCGAGGCGACCCTGGAAGAGGAGACGGAGCCGATCCGCGCGTATTTCAACTCGGGCCTAATCGCCTCGCGGCGCGACGAGGGGAACTTCGCCACCTGGCTCGGCGACTTCCGCACGCTGATGGACGCCGAGCACTTCCCGCCCGACGGCAAGCGCAACATGGATCAGCTTTCGCTGGCGGTCACGCTCGCGAGGGTCTGGGATCGCTCTCAGGTGCTCGAACCCCCCTACAACTACATGCTCCGCCGCCGACCGAGGATGCCCGAGCCGGCCCGCTCGGCGCAGCTCGAAGACCTCGTCCACGTCCACTACCGGAAGTGGCTTCACGTGCCGGGGTTCGTCTCAGAGCTCGAGCCGCCCGTCCCCGACGGCGAGCGCCTCCAGTGGCTCAAGGAGCGTTTGCCCCTCCGGCCTCCCGGCGAGTAGCTACTCCGCCCAGAGCTCGTCGAGCCGGCCGAGCACGTCCAGGAATGCGCGTCGCTCGGCCGCGACATTGCGTCGGTTCGCCATGCGGCGAGCGCCGGCGAGAAGGTCGGCCTCCTGGGCGGGGTCGAACGCAAGCGCTGCCTCCGCGGCCGCCAGAATCGCCTGGGGCGTGTACTCGGGCACGAGGCAGGTCTCGTCCGCGACGCAGAAAGAGCGGTTGCCGATGCAGTCGGGGCAGACGACCTGGGTTCCCAGCGCCATCGCTTCGAGCGGCGGCAGGTAAAAGCCTTCCTCCTCCAGAGGCAGGAACACCCCGACCCTGGCGCGCCGGACCCGGTCCAGGTAGTCCGCGCGCGGGAGGGTCTCCGTAAGCAACTCGACGCGATGTCCCCTCTCGGCAAGAGCTGACGCGAGGTCAGCGCCCAGCTCGGGCTTCTTCAAGGCAGCGACCAGGACATCGGTCTCTCGCGGCGCCTCGGGAAGAACGTTGACCGCGTCGACTTCGACACCGTTGAGGATCGTCAGCACAGGCCCGTTTACGACGCCTGTCTTCCGAATCGCCGCCGCCGTTTGCTCCGAAGTGCAGATCCGAATCGCCTTGCGGGCCAGGAACTCGAAGCGGTTCGAGTCGGGGTCGGCGTGCCTGAGGCCGCCGATGCGGTTCAAGACGGGCGTGTCGGGCGACGCGGAGGGATGCTCGTCGACCATCGTCCAGCCACGCCCGGCGATCATGAAGGCGTCGGCGGGTGTGGCCTGCCAGTCGTCGACGATATAGCGCTCGGAGCCGATCCAAGGGTTCGTGGGGTCCCATGCCGTCTTTGGCCCGAAAGCGATTCGCGGGGTGAACCCGTCCGCGGCCCGGATGTGCTCGAAGTAGTCGTAGAACTTGAGGTGCCCCCCGTGAAAGCGCCTGAAGTCGCGGTAGCAAAGGATCGTCCGCTCCCGCTTGCGCCGGAGTCTCAAAGTGACTGAGCCAGGCGCGCGTTCATGACTTCCTCAACGCTCTCGCGCGAGTACAAGCGCCAGTACGCACCGTCGGACTCGAGGAGCTTGCGACCGATCCGGCCTTCCATCTCCGAGTCGTACCGGCCACTCGAGTTCCGGCTTTCCAGAGGCACCGACAGCGAGCCGGCGCGCGGTGCGATCTTCTCGAGCACGCTTCCGCCAGTTGCGACGACGTCCTCGTAGCGAATGAAGTTCTCTTCGGGAATGAAACGCTGGCAGCGCTCATAGAACCAGTTGAGGATGTGGAGCTGGCGATCTAGCGGGTCGGGCAGGGAGTCCAAGGCCTCGCGCAGCTCCGGGTCGACTCGCTCGGCGGCGGGAATGCGGCCGCGGTTAGCGCCGAAGTTGGTATTCCACGAAGACACGACCGCAAGCGGGTTGCGGAGCACTGCGTAGACGCGGAACTCTTTGACCAGACCGTCGAGCACGGCCGTGAAGCCCGCGTTGTGCTTGAGGACCAAGGTGAAGTCCTGAGAGAGCGTCTTGTCGAACTTGATCTTTGACCGGGTGTCTTTGCTCTTGCGAGGGCCCTGCTCGGCTTTGCTCGGGTTGTCGGGCACCTCGCCGCCGACGTTCTTCGAGATCGCCTCGCCGCTTTCGTGGAGGGAATGGCGCTGCTCGGCGCAGAACTCCGCGACCCGGTCGGCGACCTCGTCGTGGGTCATCCCAGCCCACTCCTTGCCGCGCATGGGCTCGTGGAGGGCGACCGTGTCGTCGACCTTGTTCAGGAGGTGACAAGTGAGCGTCGTGCCCGACCGGGGCGTGCCTGAGATGAGGACGTCGTTGAGGGTCATGCGCGCGCAAATCGTACGGCGCAGGGACGAATGAGCGCCTATTCGCCGCTCAGCTCGTAGCCCAGCTCCTCGAGCATGGGGCCGGCGACTCCCTCGTACTCGGCGATCTCGGCTGAGGTCATCTTCCGGCGCCACATGCCCAGGCGATCGGCTTGCGGCGGCTCCTTGGCCAGGCGGTGTGAATCCATCCGCGCTTCGGCGGTCTGGGTCGGGCCGTGCTTTCGGGGGAGGTCGATCGCTTTCTCGGCGAGCCGCACCTCGGCTCGCTCGTGGTAGTCGAGCATGGCCGGGTCGTACTCGAGGTCGATGTAGGCGCAGACCTTGCGCAGTGTTCCCTCGGTATCGGTCACGAGGTCCTCGAAGCGGAGCTCCGAGTAGTGATCGATGTTGGGCGCATGCCGGCGGGCCTTCGAGATCCGGGTGACCCAGAGCTGGGCAGACTCGGCATAGGTGGTAGGACCCCAGTTCATCCGCATGTGCGAGAGAGCGACGTCGCGGCCGTCGCGAATCATGTGGATGAAGCGAGCCTCGGGGAGGACGCGCTGGATGCGCAGCATGTCCTGCACGTAGCCGGGGGTCTTGTCGCCGTAGCGCGTCTTTCCCTCGCGCTCGGCGTAGAGGGCATAGAAGCTTCGGACCACGTCGGCGGCGTTTACCTGGTCGAGGCCTGCGATACGCGCCCTCAGCACGTCCGCGTCCAGGTGAAACTCCTGCCAGCGCTTCGACTCGATGATGAAGTCCGAGGCCTGCTTTGCGTTCAGCCTGCCGCGCTCCATGTTGCGGATGAAGCGAGCCACCCAGTGGGTCTCCCCGGGGATCGCGAGATCGGGATGAGAGTCGAGCATCAGGCGCAAAAGCGTGGTGCCGGAGCGCGTGACCCCGCAGACGAAGGGCGCGGGCGCCGGCTCGGGTAGCTGACCCTGGAGGCGCTTCTTCCCGGTCACGATCCGGGCGCGGTGGCGCAGCTTCCGCAACCGGTGGTTGATGGGTCGGCCCTCGCTCATGAGAAGGGCATTTCTAGCAGCGACTCGAAGCCGCGCACAGTGATCGACCATGCGCGCTCGCCCTCGCGGAGCTCGCGAGCGCCCGCGGCCAGCTCGGCTCGGAGCCCATCGTCCTCGGCCAGGCGGTCGATGGACGCCGCCATTGCGGCGGTGTCGAAAGCGTGGGCCGGGATGCCCGAGCGCGCCTCGCCGTCGGGGTGCGAGGCAACCAGGAGGCCATTTCGCTCGTGCTGCGTGATCTCGTTCATCGGCGCGACGTCGTTGGTGATCGCGGGCTGACCGAAGGCGACCGCCTCGTAGAGCGGCAGGCCGAGTCCTTCCCAGCGCGCGGGCGAGAGCGTCACGTCCGCCGACGCCACCGAGGCGAGGTGTTGGGCGGTGGGCTCGTCTCCAATCCGAAGCTCGATCCGTGGGTCGCGCTTCGCAGCCTCCTCGGCATAGGCAAGCCGCGAGCGCTCGACCTGAGCCTTGACAATCAAGCGCGCACGTTCGCTCCGCACCTGGGCCCACGCCTCGAGCACCGGCTCGAGCGGCTTGCGCCTGCCGAGGAAACCCCCGGTGAACACGAAAGTCACCGCTCCCTCCTCCGCTCCTCCCGAGCCAAACGTCCCGCGTCGTACACCCTGGGGTATCGCGTCGGACGTTTGCCCGTCTTTGACGGCGGCTTTGCCCACCTCGACCAGCTCGGGGTGGCATCCCCACGGCACGTAGGGAGTCTCGAGGCCCATGCCGCGGTAGCGCTCCTGTTCGGCTCGGGTCATCGAGAAGACGACGTCGTAGGCGCGCCGCGCGCCCTCGACATGGTCTGCCGTGAAGTGCTCCCACACGAACCGGCCGATGACCTTGACGCCACGGCCTCGGAGCTCGGCCAGCTCCTCAAATCCGTAGTTCTGATCGCACAGGATCGCCTCGATGCCCTCTCGCTCGATCCATTCCGTGTACTCGGCGAGCGGGATGTCGTACGTCGTCGCCTCGGTCACCCGCGGTTGGTCCCAGACGTCGTCGCGCGAAAGGGCGCCGGGCTGGGGGCCGCGTTCCTTCTTCGGCCGGGCGAGGACGAAGGTCTCGTGCCCCAGCGTTTCGAGCGCCGAGCGCGTGTGGCGGCCCACAACGGGCTGGCCGCGGTTGAACCACTTCGTGACGACCCCGACCCTCATCTAGAAACCCACCGGCACATGCTGCTCTCGCACCTAGAGGTGCTCATCGTGAAAAACCACCGGCACATGCTGCTTTCGCACCCAAGGTGCTCATCAGGTCAATGACGAGAGCAGCTCGCGATAGCCCTCAACGGTTCGCGGCCAGGCCCGCTCGCCGTCGCGAAGCTCTCGCGCGCCGGCGGCAAGCTCGGCGCGCACGCCGTCGTCGGCGATGCGCTCGATCGCCTGCGCAAGCTCGCCGGGGTCGGGACTCCACGAGGTGATGCCCGAGCGTGCGGTTCCCTCGGGTGTCGCGCCCACGAGGAATCCGTTCACGCCGTCTAGGACCGCCTCGTTCATCGGAGCGTTGTCGTTCGTGATCGCGGGCTGGCCGAACGCGATCGACTCGTATAGAGGGAGGCCGAGGCCCTCCCAGCGCGTCGGCGAGAGGCAGACGTCGCAGCCGGCCACGAACGAAAGGTGCTTGTCCGTGGGCTGGTCCTCGATCAGGATCTGGATGCGCGGGTCGGCGTTGGCCGCCTTCGCGAGCTTCCCCTCTTTGCGCGAGGTCTGGCCTTTGATGACGAGACGAAGACGCTTGTCGTTCGTCAAGGAGAACGCCTCGAGCATTTCGTCGAGTGGCTTGCGGCGGCCCATGAAGCTCCCGGGAACCAGCAGGCGGATTGACTCGTCGCCGGCGCGGTCCGGCTCGACGGCGAGGAGCTCGGGATGGCAGCCCCAGGTGACGTAAGGGCTCTCGATCCCCAGCTCGGCGTAGCGCTCCTGTTCGCCGCGATGAAGGGAGTAGACGACGTCGAGGGCTTCACGCGCGCCTGCGACGTGCTCTTCGGAGAAGTGCTCCCAGACGAAGCGGCCGATTGTCTTGACCCCGTCGGCGCGAAGGGCCGCGAGCTCGTCGAACTGGTAGAGGTTGTCCGTGAGGATCACGTCGATGCCCTCGCGCTCGACCCACTCGCGATAGGTGGCGAGGGGCACGTCGGACTCGCCCGTCTCGGTCACGCCGGGCTGGTCCCAGACGGGGTCCCGCACTCGCTCGGTCACGCCGGAGCGCGGCCCCGTGCCCTCGCGCGCGAGGACGAATGTCTCGTGCCCAAGCTCTTCGAGCGCCGAGCGCACGTAGCGCGACACGACCGCCTGCCCGGAGGCAAACCACTTCGTGACGATGCCGATCCGCATTAAGGAGTCCACCGGCACATGCGGCTTTCGCACCTAAAGGTGCTCATCAGATCACTCCGCTAGGTCTCTTGGGCGACGACGGCGGCGTCGACCGGCTCGCCGACCGGGTAGCCGAGCTCAGACAGAAGCACGCCGGCGACGTCTTCGAACCCCTGGCGCTGCTCCTCCGTCATCTGCTTTCGCCAGCGCTGCACGCGATCGGCCGAGGGGGGCTTAGTGGTCATCTCGTGCGTCGCCATCCGTCGCTCGACGGTGAGCTCCTTCGCCTTGCCTCCGCCCGGCAGCGCACGGGCCATCTCCTGGAGCCGATCGGCCGAGCGCTCGTGGTAAGTGAGGAGTCCGTCCTGCCACTCGAGCTCGAAGAAGTCGCACACCTTTCGAAGGACCGGCTCGGTGTCGAGGATCAGGTCCTCGTAGCGGATCTCCATGTAGTGGTTGAGCGCGGGGGAGTCCTCGCGCGCCTTCGTCACCTTCTTCTGCCAGCGCCCGGCGACATCGGTGGCGGTCAGGTCTCGCACCGTTCGGTCGAGGACCGAGAGGGCGACGTCACGCCCGTCGCGGATCACGTGGCAGAAACGGGCCTCGGGAAGCGCGCGCTGGATCAGCTTCATCTTCTGGACGTAGGTGGGGGTCTTTTCGCCGTAGCGGGGCTTGCCCTGGCGCTCAGAGTAGATGTCGTAAAACGAGCGCACCGCGGGGCCGGGACGGAGCCGCGGCAACGCGTTGAAGCGGCCGAGCATCTCCTCGTCGGAGATCTCGAAGTCGCCCCACTCGCGGTGCTCCTTCATCGCGGCGAGCACGCTCTCGGGCGTTGCGCCGTCCTCCTTCGCAGCCTTGATCGCGTCGGGAACGAAGTGGGTTTCGGGCGGGATCGTCAGGTCGGAATGGGCGTCCAGCATCATGCGAAGGAGCGTCGTGCCGGAGCGGTTCATGCCCACCACGAACGGGAACGGAGCGTGGTCTTGGCCACGGCGAAGAAAGCTTAGGATCTTGGGCGACATGCGGGGGTTGAGCCTACGAGGACGAGGCGCGCGCGTAGCCCAGATCGTCGAGTAGCTCACCCGCAACGCGCTCGAATTCGGCGACGTCCTCGGGCGCCATCTCCTCGCGCCAGACCTCGATCCGCTCCTTGGTCGGCGGCTTCGTAGCCAAGGCGTGGGCCTTCAGGCGCTCGCCGGCGTCGCGCTCGGGCCGACCGTCGCGCGCCGGCATCGCGCCCGCCATCTCGGATAGGCGGAGCGCCGCCGTCTGGTGGTAGTCCAGCATCCCCGGCTCGAAGTCGAGCTGAGAGAATTCGCACACCGCTCGTAGCGCTGTCTCCGTGTCGGTGACGAGGTCCTCGTAGCGAATCTCGAGGTACTCACCCAGCTTCGGGCCGTCGGCGCGGGCCTTCAGGATCTTCTTCTGCCAGCGCTTGGCCGAGCGGGCGGCAGGCATCGGGTCGCGGTGGCCGCGCTCGACGATTCGTTTGTTCGTTGAGACGCTCACGTCGCGTCCGTCGCGGATCACGTGGATGAACCGAGCCTCGGGCAGGACGCCCTTGATCTGGCGCATGCGCTCTATGTAGTCGGGGGTCTTGTCGCCCCAGCGCTTCTTGCCCTGCTTCTCCGCGTAGAGCGCATAGAAGGCGCGCATGGCGTCGGCGAGGTTGAAGCCGGAGATGGCCTTGAAGCGGGCCTCGAGCTCCTCCTCTTGCATCCCGAAGTCGTTCCAGCGGCGATGCTCGTCCTCGACGATCGCCTCGACTGCCTCAGACGGCCCGAACCGCAGCTCGCCAGATGCGGCCCGCAGGCTCGCGAAGAAGTGCGTCTCGGGCGGCATCGCGAGTTCCGAGTGGGCGTCGAGCATCAGGCGGAGGAGCGTCGTGCCTGAGCGCCCGACGCCGACCACGAACGGCGCGGGAGCACCCGCCTCCGAGCGGCGACGAAGGCGCATGGGGCGAAGTCGCTTGGCGATGAATGAGCCGTCGGCCATGGGCCGCAAGGCTAGCCCTGAGCGGCTTCGTTCAGCCGTTTGAGGTGCTCGTCGAAGGTGTGGCGGTAGACGATGCCCTCGAAGATCGCCTCGCGCTTGGCCGAGCCCTCGCCGGCGCGAAGCTCACGCCACGCTGCCTTGGCCTCGTCGGCCTGGTAGATCTCGGCCCACGGGCCGCCGCCGGCCAGGATCTCCTCGACTGCCGGCGCGTCCCGCTCGATCTCCCACAGGCGATCGCGGCGGATCTGCGGCATCTTCGACTTCGTCGCCTCGAAGAACGGCTGGTCGCGCCACTCGGGTACCAGCCGGCCGATCAGCTCGAGGTGCAGGCGGTCGGTCAGGCGGTCCTTGGGCTCGAGGGCGAACGAGGCGCGGACAAAGCCGGGCGTTGCGAAGACCGAGATGCGCTCCGAGTCGGTCGCGAGCCCCGAGCGGTGGGCGAAGCGATCGACGAGGTAGAACCAGTCGAGGAGTACGGGGCCCTCGAGGCCGGCGGAGCGGCCCGCGTCGAGGGTCGTGTCGACGATCGCGCGCGCCTCGTCGTAGGCCTCGGGCTGGGCGACCTCGTGGTCTTTGGAAAAGAAGCGCATAATTCGCTCTGGGATCCGCTTCTTTCGCCGCGAGACTTTGCGGAGCTGCGCCTCGTCCTTATAGAAGAAACCGTGGGCGATCTCACCGCCGTGGCCGGAGAAGGCGGCCTCGCGCGGGCGCGGGCGCGGCAGGGTCATCTTGCCGCGGAGCTTCTGCGGATGGCGCACCCCGTCGTGCAGGAGGTGGAGGTTCGCGGCGCGCTCCAGGAGTCCGGTCGACGGCGTCGCCGACCCCGCCTCGGTCCGGCTCACCTCGTGAGCGTGCTCGCCCGGCGCGGCAGCGATCAGGGCGCGTGCCACGCCGGCCTCGCCCGGCGTGGCGTCTGATGTGAGGAAGCGGGACGGTGTGCCCGCCGCGATCACGGCCGCTGCGGCGAGGCGCGAGTCGCGCCCACCCGACAGGTCCACCTTGGCCTCGCCCGGCCACAGCTCGGCCGCGCTATGGGCCTGGGCCCGCGCGTCCTCCAGGGCAAGCTCGGCGAGCTCCTCGATGCTCGCGCCGGGAGTGACCCACTCCTCGAGTGCGCCTGTCCGCCGCTCCGCGATGCCATCGGGATCGGCCTCGATGATGGTCCCGCCGGGCAGTCGGCGCATGCCTTCGATCGGAGCGGTGTCACCGAGGAACCAGGAGGCAGCAGCTAAGACCATCCACGCCCGCGAATCAGCCCGCGCCTCTATGCCGAGGAAGATCACCAGCGCGCCGGGCCGGTTCGACCACGCGCGAACTCCGCCGGCCTCAGCCTCGTAAACGCGGGCGGCGCCGAGCGCGTCGTTCGCCACCAGGAGATGGCGTTCGGCCCGATCGAGGACAGCCACCGCGGCGGGCGCGTTCAGCTTGCGGCCCGCATCGTCGGGAGCCTCGCGCAGAGCCCGGGCGAGAGCAAGGGGCGCGTCGGCAAGCGGGCTCGCTCCGGCGATCCGCTCCCATCCCGTCGGCACATAAGCCGTGGCAACCGCGAGCCGCTCGTCACTCGCGAAGTGGGGCCAGCGGCACGCCGGCTCGGCGTCGCCGATCGCCGCGAGCCCGGCGCCGCCGCTCAGCTCAGAGCGCGTCTCGAGCGGATAGGCGACGAGCTGCGCGTAATGGCGCTTGACGGGCTCCAGTCGCTCCTGGAACCAGGCGTGGTCCAGATCCGCCGAAGACGCACAACAGATCCAGGTGGGATCGATGTTCTCGCCCATCGCGGCGAGGCTACTTGCGCGCGTCATCGGGCGCTTAGGCTTGCGCGCATGCGTCTGGTCCCGCTCGAGATGCCCGGCTGGCCGCCGCTTGTCTGGCTCGCGCACTGCGGCGACGACATCGGACTCAGGCATGGTGCCGGCGTCGAGGTCAGCCCGGACTGGGCGTTTGAGGGAGCGTGGGTGGTGGGTTTCAGGAGGGGTCCTTCGATCAGGCGGCAGTGCTCTGCGGATCGGGTGTGCGTGTGCGCGCCGGCGAGGCCCTCTTCGCGTCGCCCACATCGACGATCGATCGCCTGTGTCACCTGGTTACGCCTTCAGGCGAAACCATGGTTTCGAACTCTCTTCTCGCCCTCCTAGAAGCCGCAGGAGCCGAAGTGACTGATCCCAAGTACCGGGCCAGGGTGACTTCGATCGTCCGCGGAATCGATCGCTGCCGAACTGTGATCGAGACCTCCGCCGGGCTGGTCGGTCTTACGCACTTCCGGAATCTGGCTTGGAACGGCGAAACGCTCGAGCGTCGCGACAAACCCGAGCCTCAGGAGGGGTTCGACGACTTCGCCGCTTATCGCGCCTTCCTAACGGCGTCCTTCGCGGGCCTCGGATCGAACCTGGACGATCCGGCGCGCCGCTTTCCCCTCGGATTTCTCGGAACGCTCTCCTCGGGCTTCGACGCGAACGCGGCTACCGCACTCGCGAGCGAAGCGGGATGTCAGCGTGCGATCTGCTTTGAGACGACCGGCAGCGGCCATCCTGACAGCGGCGTTCCCGTGGCCCGGGCGCTCGGCATCGAGCCGATCGTGACCCGGCGCGACTCGTGGCGAGACGTCGAGCCGCTGGACGGCGGCACCGAGGTTCCGTTCCTGGCGTCCGGAGGCGGCAGCGGCGTGATCGAATTTCATGGGGCGCGCGAACACCTCAGAGGATCGCTGCTCGTGACCGGGTTCTACGGCGACTCGATCTGGAACCCGGAGAGGGCGCGACCTCGGCCCTTACATCGTCCGCAAGGACGCCTCGGGACTCGGCCTCAGCGAGTACCGCCTCCATGCGGGCTTCGCAAACTGCGCACCCGCGTTCTGGGCGGCTCGCCAGGTTGCCGACATCGCCGAGATCGGCCGCTCGGACGAGATGGCTCCATGGAGGCTCGGCCACAGCTACGACCGGCCGATCCCGCGACGGATACTTGAGGAGGCGGGAGTACCGAGGCGCGCGTTCGGGACGGTGAAGCGAGCCATGCCAAAGGCGCAGCCGCATCGCGACAGGCGCTTTCTCACTCCTGAAGCAAAGCGGGACTACTTCGAGTGGCTGCGAGATAACCGAAGCCGCCTGGAGCTACCACCGGTGATCTCGCCGCTTGTCGACCGGGGCCAATTCGAGCTTCGGGGGCTCCGCCTACGAACACATGTGGCAATTGGCGGGATCGGGAAGATCCGCCGCACGGCCTGGTGGCAGGAGCGCAGAAAAGAACTCAAGCGCCGGCGCCGGCGTCCCACACGACTTCGCGCCTACGCGGTCGGTTGGGCGTTGGACCGCGGCAAGCGACGATACGAACACTAGGCGCTTTTTGGAGCGCACATGCGTCGGGACGCGCGGCCAACGCGAGCCGATGCGGCTTTACACCGCTCAACGAAGAGAATCCGCATCGGGTCCGTGTTAAACGATTTCTAGCGCTTTCGTCTCTAAAGCGGCTGTTTGCGGGACGTGGCCAAGCGTCCCAGCGAGGCCAGCGCAACCACCATTGCAACCACTGGGAACAGGAACGCCACAGTCGGTGAAATGACCACGTAGAGGATCCCTACGGTCGAACTGGCGATCAGGTTCCCGAAGCTCTGGATCGCAGCGAGGGCGCCGAAGCTTGACCCGCGGAGGTTGTCTGGTGCGAGCATCGCGACGGCGGAGTGCTCGGCCGTCTCGACCGCACCGATCCCGAGTCCGGCGAGGATGAAGAAGATCGCGAGCAGTGGGATCGACGCGCTCACGAATGCAAACCCGGCGTAAGCGGTGGCGAAGGCGCCGACGCCGATCGTGAGCACACGGACCGGCGTCGCGGAGTCCGCAAGGCGGCCTGCCGGAACGCTCGCCATCGTTGCCGCGACGTTGTAGAGGACATAGAGACCGATCGCGAGCTGCGTTGCATCGTCGAGAGATCGCCCGGGCTCAAGCAGATCGGTGGCCCGGAGGATCAACAGCGTCGCCGCGATGTTTCCCAGTTCGAACACTGAGACCGCGCCAAGCAGCCGGCCCAGATCGCCCTTCATCACGGGTCGGATCCGCAAGCGGATCGGTTCGCGCTTACGCTCCGCTGGTCGAGCGGTGTGGCGGATCGCATAGATGATCGCGAGCACCGCGAGTAGCCCCGGGATGATCGAAAGCAGGATCGCTGTCCGGGTTGAGAACGCGGCGACGAGGGCGATCGCAAGCAGCGGTCCGACAATGGCCCCGAGGTTGTCCATGGCGCGCTCGAAGCCGTATGCCCGTCCGTAAACAGACTTAGGGACTGTGTCCGCAAGCAAGGCGTTCCTCGCCGGGACTCGAAGACCACGGCTGAACCACGCTCCGGCCCGCAGCAGGCCGACCTGCCATGCATTGGAGGCAACGCCAATCAGCCCGGACAGGACGGCGGTACTTGTGTATCCGCCTATGGCGGTCGCCCGTCGTCGGTTCGGGTCGTCAGCGAGCGCTCCGCCGCCGAGTCGAGCTGCGCCAGCCAGTCCGTCCGAAATTCCCTCGATCAGACCGAGTGCACTCGCCGGGGCCCCGAGTGTCGAGGTCAGAAAAGCCGGGAGAAGGGAGGTCGGGACCTCATGGCCAGCATCGGACAGGAGACTCGCCGCGCCGATTCCCCGAACGCCGGATGTGAGCCATCCGTCCTCCTCGGA
>Ga0136617_10004720_pt1 | contig 12207 bp, 9 predicted proteins | sample AntDrymUQ3222106_2_FD_129672 | JGI IMG/M metagenome (GOLD analysis project Ga0136617, IMG submission 129672) | Polar desert sand microbial communities from Dry Valleys, Antarctica - metaG UQ322 (21.06) | ecosystem: Environmental > Terrestrial > Soil > Desert | place: Antarctica: Dry Valley...
AGGACGTAGACGAAGGGGAATTCGAAGAGAAGTTCCAGGACATGCAGGACAGGGCCGAAAAAGACCTCGAAGACCCACGGCATACCCACCGGGCGGACCTCCGCTACCGGGGCCAGTCCTTCGAGTTGACCGTGGAGGCTGATGATCTGCAAAAGCTCGAAGAACGCTTTCACGACGCCCACGAGCAGCGCTACGGTTACCGGATGGAGGACGAATCCGTGGAGCTGGTGAACCTGCGGCTCATCTCCACCGTCCCCGTCGAGAAACCGGAGATCTCTGAGACACCGGCGGAGGGTGATGTCGAACCGGGACGGCGGGAGGCAAACTTCGACGGCGAAGATACCTGGCAAGAAGCGCCGGTGCTGGACCGCGAGGAGATGGGCAAGGGCTCGGAGGTAAAGGGACCCGCGATCGTAGAATTCAAGGAGTCAACCTGCGTCGTCCGCCCCGGCTGGCGCGGGAGCATAGACGGCGTAGGCACCCTCATATTGGAGAAGGAATGAGCGAGACCAGGCTAGACCCCGTAACCCTCTCGGTCCTCGCGAGCGCCCTCTCCGGCATAGCAGAGGAGATGGGCGCCGTCCTCATCCGCGGCGCCTACTCCTCCAACATCAAGGAACGACGCGACTGCTCCACCGCCCTCTTCGACGCACGGGGACGCATGGTAGCGCAGGCCGAGCACATCCCCGTTCACCTCGGAGCGATGCCCGAAGCCGTTGCCGCAATCATGCAAAGAGACGCCTCCCCCGGCGACGTGTTCGCCATCAACGATCCCTATTCAGGCGGCACTCATCTCCCCGACATCACCCTCGTCTCCCCCGTCGCCCATGAGGAAGAGATTATCGGCTACGCCGTTACCAGGGCGCATCACTCGGATGTGGGAGGTATGCGTCCCGGGTCGATGCCAAGTGATTCCACGGAGATCTACCAGGAAGGCATCATCATCCCGCCGGTGCGTCTGGTCAGAGAAGGAGAGTACGTACAGGACATCTTGGACCTGCTACTCGCCAATGTGCGCACCCCGGACATACGGCGCGGGGACTTGCGCGCCCAGATCGCCGCGAACAACGTGGCCCAGGCTCGCGTGGGCGAGCTTATAGAGAGGCGCTCCAGCGAGACGGTGCTCTCCGCCTTCTCGGAGGTCATCTCCTACACCGAGAAGCGAACCCGCGAGGCCATCCGCGAACTACCCGACGGGGAACACACGGCCGAGGACTACCTCGAAGGCGACGGCACGACGGACGAAGACATCCCGGTAAAGGCAACCGTCACCATTGAGGGCGACTCGATCAAGATTGACTTCACGGGCACCTCGGGGGCGGTGGCGGGCAACGTAAACTGTCCACTGCCGGTGACGCGCTCCGCGTGCTACTTCGCGCTGCGGGTGCTGTTACCAAAGGACGTACCGGCGAACGCGGGTACGTACGCTCCGCTCAAGATAGAGGCTCCGGAGGGGAGCCTGGTAAACGCGAAGAGTCCATCGGCCGTGGTGGCTGGGAACGTGGAGACGAGCAACCGTATCGCGGACACCGTGCTCGCGGCCTTTTCAGGTCTCGCCCCCGAAGGACTCCCGGCCCAGGGTCAGGGGACGATGAACAACACCATAATTGGCGGTCCTGGCTGGACTTACTATGAGACTATCGGAGGCGGCCAGGGCGCGAGCGAGAACGGACCCGGTCCCTCCGGCGTCCACGTCGGCATGAGCAACACCCTGAACACCCCGACGGAAGCCTTCGAGATGGAGTATCCGATGCGCGTGGAACGCTACGAGTTGCTCTATGGATCCGGCGGCGATGGTGAGAACCGCGGTGGCGATGGCATCATCCGCTCGGTGCGGGTGCTCGAACCCGCGAGCCTCTCGCTGCTTACCGACCGGCGTCGCCATCCTCCGCGTGGTGTGGAGGATGGCGAGCCCGGGGCCGTGGGAGTGAACTTGCTCAACGACGAGGAGCTGCCGCCAAAGGTGAGCAGGGAGCTAGAGGAGGGAGACGTGGTAACGGTCAAGACGCCGGGCGGTGGCGGGTACGGCCGGCGTACGAGGTGACTCCCTTACGGTCAGCCCTGGGTTCGCAACGTAGGGCAGTCCTGCTGGTACCGGAGAGGCTGCACGTCGAATACGGAGAATGCGAAGAACCCGGATTCGTTGTAGAGGTACAGGAGGTTCGGGGCTTCGGAGACCTTTACGAAGACTCTATCCGTCTGGAGGTCCGAGCAACTCGGGAGGGTGTCTGACTCCGCTCTAATCTCGACGAGAGGCAGGGTTGGCGTATCCAGCGCCGCGATGCATACGGCGGCGATGACAGTCACGGCGTAGGCGGCAGCCAATCCCGGGAAGAACCACTGGTCGTGGCCCCGGAGCTTTACGTGCCCGATCAAGACGCCCCCAACGGCGGAGAACGCGAGGAACCCGGCCAGGAACAAAACATCCAACCCGTCGTTGACATGCACGCCGTTGTAGGCCAGGAACCCCGCCACCGGCAACAAGACCAGCAGGTAGAGGACCCACAAACCCCTCCGGTTCCCGGATTGTCCGGGTTGGTCGTCTTCCACGCGTCTCTTGCGCAGGAAGCCGGAAGTCAGCGAAGCGACGCCCACGCCCAGTAGGGTGGCGACCAGGGAGAAGTACAGGAGCTGTACGCCCGTCCCACGACCACGGTGTTGGGGACCATGGCAACCGCGTTCCAGACTATGTTGAAGTCGTAGTATGGAAAGAACTCGTCCCTCCACATCTGGACAAAGGTCCCGACGAACCCCAGAGGGTAGAGCGTGACGGCTGGTACCCCGACGTAAAGGAGGCCCACTTCGACGAGGTCTTTGACTTTCACGACGCCCCTCCCAAACAACGCCCCCAAAGCTATTCCGCCCCGCAGTTTAGCGCATTTTGCCCGAATTCAGGAAGTTAGAGGCGGCTCCGGGCCGGGGATCGTTTAGTATATGCTCGTGTTCGGAGCACGCGACAAGAGCGGTCGGCGGACCGGACCTTCGGGGGATCTCCTGATGCCCCCCGGTCCCGAGGGCTCCTTACTTACCGGCAACCTTCTGGATTACACGCGGGACCATCTCGGTTTCCTGACCCGGTGCGCCAGGGAGTACGGCGACGTTACGCGGCTGCGTTTCATCAACGTGCCCGTGTACCTCCTGAACCACCCGGACCACATCGAGTACGTGCTGGTCCGCAACAACCGCAACTTCATCAAGAGCAGAGGGGAGCGGGTGAGCCTCGGGTTTTTGGGCCAGGGGCTCCTGACTAGCGAGGGCTCGTTCTGGCGGCGCCAGCGGCGGCTCGCTCAGCCCGCCTTTCACCGGGAGCGCGTCGCTGCCTACGGCGAGGTGATGGTGGAGAGCGCGGAGCGGATGGCCGCCACCTGGCGGGACGGCGAGGCCCGCGACATGCACCGGGACATGATGCGCCTGACCCTGGAGATCGTGGCGAAGACCCTCTTTGGCGTTCCCCTAAAATCCGCGGAGTTCGAAGAGATCGGCGGCGCTCTGGCCGCCATCACGGAGCATTTCACGGGGCGGGGAGGCGTATTCTTTCAAGTACCCGAGAGAATCCCGACCCCGGGCAACCTACGCTTCAGGCGGGCGCTCGGAACGCTGGACGCTCTTATCTACGGGATCCTCCGGGAGCGGCGTGTGAACGGCGAAGCTACTGGCGAAGCGGCAGACGCCCGCGGCGACCTGCTCTCGATGCTGCTGGCGGCCCGGGACGAGGAGACCGGCGAGGGCATGGGCGATAAGCAGCTCCGGGACGAGGTGATGACCATATTCCTCGCCGGCCACGAGACGACCGCCAACGCCCTCTCCTGGACCTGGCGCCTCCTTGCCAGGCACCCAGAGATAGAAGACAGGTTGCACGAGGAGTTGGAGGAGGTGCTCGCGGGACGGCCACCGGCTATCGGGGACCTGTCACGGTTGCGGTACACGGATGCGATCGTGAAGGAGTCGTTGCGGCTCTACCCGCCCGCCTGGGCTTTCGGGCGAGAGGCCGTGGGGGATTGCGAGATCGGGGGTTACCACGTCCCCGCCGGGACCCAGCTCCTCATGAGCCAGTGGGTCATGCACCGCGACCCGCGCTACTACGAGGACCCGCTGGAGTTCCGTCCGGAGCGGTGGTTGGACGGCTCGACCAACATGCTTCCCAAATATGCTTACTTCCCCTTCGGCGGCGGCCCCAGACTATGCATCGGCCAATTCTTCGCGAAGTTGGAGGCCGTCCTGCTGCTCGCGACACTCGCGCGTGGCTTCCAGCTCCAGACGGCGCCGGGAGAGCGGGTCACACCGCGGCCCTCCATCACGTTGCGGCCCGAGAATGGAATGTGGATGGTCCTCCAGAAGCGGTAGGACCGGCCGCGAGTTCGAAAGCTCCCTTCTCCAAGGCCGCCACCGGTGTCTCCCGTACGTATGGCCCGATGCGAGCGGCAGCGTCTTCGGTATTTAGCCGTGAGACCGCTATCGCCGCTCGACTACGTTGTGGTCCTCGCCGATCAACTTTCGGCTCCGCCGATTTGCGCTTTTGCGATGCGGTCGCGTTGTACGCGGTCGCGCAGGAGCATGTTGCGTCCGATGAGGATCGCCGCAGCCGCGGCGAGAGCGAGGAGACTCGAGCACATCCAGGCCGTATCGAAAGAGGTCTCTTCGACTATGTAGCCGAAGGCGAGCGGGCCGGCCGCGGCCCCGCTGGAGGCGCCGGTCTGGGTGATGCCGGTCGCGGCGGCGGGCGCCCCAGGGTTGCTCCTGACGATAGCGAAGTTGAAGAGGCCGGGCCAGCCCCACCCGGCGGCGAAGGCCAGGACGACCCCGGCCACGAGCAGGGAGGACGCGCCGCTCGCGAGCAGGACGAAGCCGACGGTCCCGACGACAAGCATCCCGGCGACGAGGCGTAAACTTCCACTGTTCAGCTTATCGGCGAGGTGGCCGAACACGACGCGGACGCCGATACCGACAGCGCTTCCGAGGGCCAGGAGCAGGCCAGCCGCGCCCACCTCGACGCCGGTGGCGACCGCCGACTCGACAACGAAGGCGCCCAGAGGGTTGGCCGCCGCGGACCCGAGCCCGATGCCGAGCGCGAGCAGGACGAGTGGTGCGAGCGGCACGTCTCCGGCGCGCGCCTCCTTGACGTGGCGGGCGCCGTCTCCTTCGCCTTTGGGCACTAGCATGGCAATGCAGAGCGCGAGGGCCGCGCCTCCGGCAAAGGCCCATCGCCATCCGACGGTAAGGGCGACGGCCGGCACAGCGAGGCCAGCGAGCAGGGTCGCCGCCGGTATGGCGGCCTGCTTGATGCCGAAGGCGAGACCCTGGCGGCCCAGCGGGACCTCGCGGGCCAGCAAGAGGTGAGTCGCGGGGTGAGAGATCGCGTTTCCAAATCCGCCGAATATCAGACAGCCAACAAGCCCCCACCACGACCCCGCCAGCATCGAGACGGCGAGCAGAGAGGCCGCGCTCACCAGGGCGGCGAGGCGCATCCCCAGGGAGGAACCCACGCGTTCGACCACGCGTCCAAATATCACCGAGCCAAGGGCGGAGGCGGCGAAGAACACCGCGACCGCGAACCCCAGAGCCCCCTCATTGAAGTCTAGCTCACCCCGGATCTGGACGGCCAGCCCGCCCGTTAGAAAGCCCGGCAGCACCCCGACGGTTGCGACCGAGACGGAGAGGAACACCGCCCGGAAGTTCAGCCCCCCGTTCTCCACCAGCCCGCCCGATAGGCGGCATAAACCCCAACACGCCGTTCGGGAACCATGCTCGCCGTGGTTGATGGAACAGGCATCAGGAGATCATAACATGGACAATACGGCCCTCTTCCGCCGGCGATTCACCCGTACTTTGGCATGGTTTAGCGGTTCCGGTCGTCCGTGAGAAGCCGTGAGGCGGCTTCGGCTTCCAGGGGTCTCGAGAAATAGTATCCCTGGGCGAGATCGCACCCGAGCTCTCTGAGGCGCGCGAGTTGCATAACGTCCTCGACGCCTTCGGCCACCACGTTCAGGCCCATGGCGTGCGCGATGTGGGTTATCGCCATTAAGGTTACCCTGCCTTGAGCTCCCTCTTCGAGATCCTGGGTGAAAGAGCGGTCTGCCTTAAGGAAATCCACCGGGAAGCGTTTGAGGTAGGAGAGCGACGTGTAGCCAGTACCGAAATCATCTATGGCGAGCTTGAGGCCCAGGGACTTCAGCTCTCGCATCACGTCTAGCATCGAGACGGCGTCCTCCATCGCCACGCTCTCGGTAATCTCCAGGACCAGGGTAGTGGGGTCGAGCCCGGTCTGCTGAAGGACCTCCGCCACCTCTGCGACGAGGCCGGGATATCTGAGTTGTCTGACGGAGAGGTTCACGCTAATGAGCAAGGAAGGGTCTCCGGTGCCGAGGTCGAAGCGGGCGCCAGGGTAAAGGCTCTGCCACTCTTTCGCTTGCTGGCAGGCCTGCGAGAGGACCTAGCGCCCGAGCGGCACGATCAGGCCGGTCTTCTCGGCGAGTGGGATGAATGCGCCGGGGAGGATCAGGCCGCGTTCGGGGTGCTCCCATCGCACGAGCGCCTCGAACCCGACGATCTCTCCACTCCCTGGCAGCACCTCGGGCTGATAGTGGACCCTGAACTCCCGGTCGGGGTCGTCCAACGCTCTCCGGAGGTCGTTCTCCAGCTCCAGGCGCTCCAGCGCGCGGGTGTTCATGCCTGGCTCGAAGGCCTCGAAGTCGTTCCTGCCCCTGGACTTGGCCCGGTACATCGCCAAATCCGCGTTTCTTAGCAGGTCTCCCGGCTCCTCTCCAGAGTAACTCAGGGCGATTCCGGTGCTCGTGGTAACAAAGACCTCCCTGGTCCCCATGGAGCTCCCCACGGAGAAGGGCGCCTGCAGCGCCCGCGCCCCACCCGCGTCGCTACATCGGAGGCGCCCTCCACCTCCGCGACGTCCTCCAGGAGGATAGAGAACTTGTCACCGCCGAAGCGGGCGACGGTGTCTCCGGGGCGCAGGCAAGCCTGGATCCTCTCAGCGACGGCGACGAGCAGTTGATCACCCACCTCGTGGCTCAGGGAGTCGTTTATCAGCTTGAAGTTGTCGAGGTCGGTAAAGAGCACAGCGACCGCGTTCTCACCGCGTACCGCCCGCATTAGCGCATGCTCTAGGCGGTTCATGAAAAGTGCCCGGTTGGGCAGGTTGGTCAAGGGATCGTGGAACGCCTGGTGTGCGAGCTGCTTCTCGAGCGCCTTGCGCTCGGTGGTGTCGCGGCAGTTGAGCACGAACGAACTCGCGCACGTCCGAGTCCTCCATACGATTGTTGACGCTGGCCTCGATGTAACGCCAGGAGCCATCCGCGCGCCTGCATCGGAACTCCACTCGCGGGCCGACGCCAGGGACCTCGAGCCTTTGAGCGAACAGGCTCTTCATCCACCCGGCGTCGCCCGGGTGCAGGTAGTCGAAGACGCTCTGGCCGGCCATCTCTTCGGGTCGATGGCCCATGATGGGTTCGACCGCCGGGCTCACGTAGCGGACAACGCCGTTGGCTTCGAGCACGGCGATAATGTCGGACGCATTCTGGACCAGCGAGCGGAACCGCGCCTCGCTCCGGCGATTGTGCGAGTTCTCGGCGAGGGCGATACTCTCCAGCGCAAGCGAGACCTGGGCTCCCAGGGTCTCGAAGGTCTCCTTGCGCTCCTTGGAGAGCCTCGAACTAGAGACCGCCAGGATGACCCCACCGATCACACCAGGTGCATCGGGTGCGCTAGCAGTATCCTCTCCACCCGCCAGCGGGCATATAAAGACCGCTCCGGGCTCGGTCCCCTCGGGTCCGCCCAGGTCCTTCCCCACCGCGGCGGCGCCGGGACCTAGAAGCTCGACGGGCCGCATCTCCAGAAGAGCCGTATAGTCAGGGTCCGCGAGTTGACGCAGGCTTACCCGAACCGCTCCGGCGCCCGCTGCTCCGGTGCTCGGCATCCCGCCGGCCGCGGCCTCTACGATCAGATACTCGCCCGCGGCTGTTGCGAAGTAGGCTCGGGAATGTGCTTTGTCCTTCAGGATCATTAGGGCCGCTTCGAGGGCCGCCGTGTGGATGGCTTCCCGGTCCAGAGCACCTACAAGTGTTGCGCCGGCCCTCCGGAGGATCCTCTCACGGGCCACGGCCCGCCCGTATTTGCGTATGAATCCCGCCAGCCTCAACAGTACGAGCAGGAATAGGACCACGGTCCCTCCGACGACTACGGGAACCTCGATCGGCTCCCCGCGCGCCGTCTGGATCGCCAGCACCGCGGGCGCCGCGAGGGAGGCCACCGCGAGCAGGGAGAGCCGCCACATCGTCAGCTTCGTCTCCTGACTGGGACCCATCTCGGAGAGGATGGGCATCGAAGGGTGGAGCGCGGCGGCTCCGAGCAGGACATAGGAGATCAGATAACCCGCGTCCACGGGATGGCCGCCTTCGTAGATGTCGGCCAGCACCAGCGCCGCATAAACCGCATCGGTGACCAGAAGAAGCAGGAGGCTCGCGCCGAGCAAGTGGTATGCCGGCGCATGTCTCCCGGGCGAGATCAGCAGCCGCGCCGCGACCGCGCGCAGGAGCAGGTCCATCAGCGGGTAGGAGAGCGAGATGACGCGTTCGAGCAGCGGCAGCGTGAGATCTTCCGCGTAGGGTTGCATTAGAAAGACTCACGAGAGCACGCCCGCGCCCGTACTTATAATCGCCGCGTCGGTCACGCCCCCCAGTCGCGTCCCTGGGCGCGACGCCGGCTCAGCAGGACGAAGGCGGCGACTAGGCATGGGTAGAAGGCCAGGTAGAACATGTCGGCCACGGACGGGAACGGGTCCTCGGCGAGCAATACATCCTCATAAGCAGCGTAGATAACGTCGCCCACGACGTTCGGTTTGCGAGCAAGCCCCCGGCGAACAGGTAGAGAGGCAGCCGACGCCCCGCGGGTTGCCAACGCGCCCCCACCAGGATCGCCGCCACCGTTGACGAGCCAACGAGGATGTAAAAGACATCCTGCGGGACCTCCGGCAAAAGGAAGTAGCCGAACGTGCAAGGACCCCCAGCACTAGATAGACGATCCAGGCGCGCGAGAGCAGCCAGGAGTCCGGCTTGAGGCGCGGCCGCGCCCGGATCAAACCCGGGTCAGCCCCTCCAGGATAGCACTCGCTCGCGGATATATCTCCAGCCCTTTGCCGGCCACTCGTCTCTCCCGTAGGCGTAAGAATCCTGGAGGCGGATGAGTAGTCTAACACTGGCGCGATAGCTACCGCACCCTCCTGGCAACCACCGTCATATAACTGGACGCGGTTGTTGGGAGGCTCTTCGGCTCTTCGGCTCTTCGGCGTTTCCGGTTAGCGGTAGACGCCGTTGTGACCCAGGCTGAAGCGGCCGGGGTTGGGGAAGTAGACGAGACCGTGCGGCTGAACGCCGGTGAAGATTGTGCTCAAGAGCTCACCGCTGCCGGTGTCGATCACGTACACCGCGCCGTCGTAGCGCCCACTGACCCAGAGCTGCTTCCCGTCGGGGGAGATCTGGAACATATCCGGAGAACCGCCGGTGACCCACGTGTCCGTAACCTTGTTAGTCTCCATGTCGATGACCGAGACGGTGCCTTCGAGGCGGTTGCTCACGTACAGGTCCTTAGTGTCGCGGCTGATCTGCAACCCGTGCGCCCCCTCGCCCGTGGGGATAAAGTCGATCTCCTCCATCGTCTCCGGGTCTATTACGGAGACGCCCATCGTGCCCTGGTTGGCGACGTAGAAGACCTCACCGTCGGGCGAGAGCTTTACGTCTATGGGCAGCCCCCCGACCTCGGCGTAATCCACGAGCTCCATCTCTTCCACGTCCACCTTGGAGACGGCGCCACTCCACTCGCTGCTCGCCAGCAAGTAGCTGCCGTCGGCGGAGAAATCGAGATGGTCCACGCCCGGCCAGGGTATGTAGGTGCTCCCTTGAAGCTCCCAAGTCTCCGTGTCGCGGAACTCCAGCATCTGGAGGCGCTCGACCACCACTATCGCCGTCTCGCCGTCGGGGGTGTAGTAGAAGTTGTAGGGGAAAGGAGCAGAGATGGTGCCCGACGGACGGCCGGTCTCCGGGTCAATAACCGTAAACGTGCTCGACTCCTCGTTGTTAACGAGAAGCTGGCTCATGTCCCAGGACGGGGTGATGTGATACGGGAGATTCTCCACCGTGTAGTAGTCGACGATCTCGAAGGTCTTAGGGTCCACGACGTGGATGGAGTTGTCCACAATGTTCGGTATGTAGACCTTCTCGGGTAGACCGGCCAACGACTCCTTGACCTCGGGGTTGATCGTCGCGGCGTAGACGTTCACTTCGGTCTCCTCCTCCGCTGGTTGCCCGGCGTCGTCGGTGCCGGCTTGCTCCACTTCCAGAGCCTCCTGCTCCTCGACGGCCGCTGGAGCTTCCTCCGGCGGCACAGACTCCTCACCGGTGGTCTGCTCCTGCTCGGATTCTTCCGGCTGGGGCGAAACGGTAAGACCGGCCAACGAGCCATCCTCATCGTAGAGCAAGCTGTTGCCGTAGGGCGAGTAGACCAGGAAGAGGCCGATGCCGAGCAGGGCCGCGCAGATAACAGTGAGCACACGCCATCGCCGTCGTCTACTGACTTTCAACTTCGCTTCCCGGGTAGCCTTTCTCAGAGACTTGTCGTCTCCCTCGGCTCCGAGCTCCTCGCGGATGCGCTCGCTCTCCGCCCGGTAACCCTTATCTCTCTGTCTTTGGCGCTCGAGCTCTCGCATCAGGCCGGTCTGACCCCTCTCTCAGCGTAGCGACCAAACTCCGCCGCCGCTTCTCCAGACTGTCTCTTACCTGCCTGGCCAGTAGTAGGCAGCTTATCTTTGTCTCTGGCGATGCAACCCATCGTCGCCCCCCTCAAGCCTTGTGCCCGCCGTATCTCCGGCTTGTCCCCTACGAGACGTAGCTCTTCCCTCAAGCGACCTCTCCAGCCTCAAAAGGAACCGGATATTCAAGCCAACAAAGGTAAAGCTTATCTCAATTCCGTCTCGACGGCCACCACGAAGGAGCACGCCAGACTACATTCTGTGACTACCCGAGCGAGACGCACAACACTATGCGGTTTTCGTCCGTGCCTGGATCACAAGCCCCCCACAATCTCCTCCCGAAGCCCTCACCATACCTTCATCCACCAGCAACGCCTGCCCCGTTAAGTCGCTATTTGCCGGCGAGGCCGGAGAGACGGCTACCCTTGCGAACTCCTCCGACGTCCCGTAGCGCCCGAGCGGTATCCGCCCCTCCGCCCGGCCCCGAACTTTCTCGACGGAGACCCCGAGACGATTGACCGGTGGCGAGATCGCCGGTCTTCACTATTTAGTCAGCGTATCATCAGCTCGACAGTCCTGGGATCTGGTCGTTGCGGAAAGCGTCGACGAACAGCCGGTGGTCATCGCGGGCAACCTCGGAGTAGCCCATGCCGAAGTCCACCATCTCCTTGACGAACTCCTCCTCATTGCCACTGACCGCCGCGACGATCTCATCCTCGGTCTGGAAGTCGACGATGGTAGGGTCGGAGTCTTCGTCCGCGACGCAATGCACCTTGGCGGTCGCCCGGCCGAGGTAGTCCAGCACCGGCGCCATCTCCTCGGGCTCGGTGAGACCGAACCAGTCGAGGTCCTCGACATAGGGCGAGAGCTCGGAGACGACGAAGCCGACATCGTCCATCTCGGTGTAGCCGAGCCACGGGTCGGCGTGGGCCTGCAGCGCCTGCTGCGAGACCGCCGTACGGTGCCCGTGGTGCTTGAAGTAGCGCTCGATGCGCTCGTCACGCACGATCCGGCTGGGCGCCGCGACGTTGGCCTGCTTCATCGAGAGCACCACATCGTTCTCCAGCGCCTGAGTCGGACCTTCCACCAGGATGTTGTAGGCGGGAAGCCCGGCCGAGCCGATGCCAAAGCCCTTGCGCCCGACGATGTCCTTCACCTCGTAGGTCAGGCTCCGGAAGCGCTTCGCCTCGGGGATCGTCTCCAGGTACGCCTCGAAGGCGGCCTGCACCCTCGCCCGTTCGGCATCGTCGAGATCCCGGACTCCGTGGCCGCGCCGGAACCGCCGGTCAAAACCCTCGTCGATCAGGGTCGTCTTGTCGAGCAGGTCGACGCGGGTGTTCAGCCGGGCCTCCTGCAGCATCTTCCGTACCTCACCGTCGGTGGTCTCCAGCCGTAGCGAGTACGCCTGGTCACTGTTGTTGTCGACGAAGTAATGCACCTGCCGCAGGTAGGCC
>Ga0136617_10004721_pt1 | contig 12207 bp, 11 predicted proteins | sample AntDrymUQ3222106_2_FD_129672 | JGI IMG/M metagenome (GOLD analysis project Ga0136617, IMG submission 129672) | Polar desert sand microbial communities from Dry Valleys, Antarctica - metaG UQ322 (21.06) | ecosystem: Environmental > Terrestrial > Soil > Desert | place: Antarctica: Dry Valley...
GAGGTCGAGCGCGAGGCCACCGTCACGGGTGGAGACCTCGATCCCCTGCGTCAGCCGGTCGCGCGTGAGCAGGCGCTTCAGCCCCTTGCCGGCCATCCCGACGACGCCGTAGCACTCGGCCGCCGTGTGCCCCACGATCTGGGCGATCGCGTCGCTCGCGATCGTGACCCGGCCGAAACCGGACTGACCAGTGAGATGCCCGCGTTCCACGCCGCGACTTTAGACGGCAAGCAGGCTGGGAGGGTTACTTCGCGGTGCTCGGAGGGGTTGGCGGAATGGCAGTCGTCCGGATCGGTGCGATGGGTGCACTGTGGCAAGGACGCAGGAGCGTTCATACCTGTAGGTATGGACGCGACTGAGGACGCCACCACGGCGTGCCCAGCGTGCCGAGACGGGCACAGCCGCTATTGCGCCAAGCCCTCCTAGACGGCTTTTTGCACTTTGCCTGCCTTGAGGCAGCGAGTGCAGACGTACGCGCGCGTCTTGACGCCCTTGACGAAGATCCGGATCTTCTGCAGGTTCGGGTCGAAGCGACGGCGCGTCGCGACCATCGAGTGGCTCCGGTTGTTCCCGAACGACGGCTTCTTGCCGCACTGTGAGCAGACCTTGGACATCGGTCGCCCACTGTAGCCGAAGACCGTGTCGCGGAAGGCTCTAGCGGGCGGCCGCTGCGCGGAGTTGCGAGAAGACGTCCGCCATCTCGAGGGCCGTCCGGACGGCTTCGGCGCCCTTCTCGAGTCGATCGTCCGCCTGGCTCGCCTGCTCGAGCGTGAGGACGCCGAAGGACACCGGCACGCCGGTCTCGAGCGCGGCAAGCTGGAGCCCGCTCGCGGCCTCGCCTGCGACGAAGTCGAAATGAGGCGTGTCGCCGCGGATCACGCAACCGAGCGCGACGACGCACGCGTACCGCCGAGTCTTCGCGAGCGCCATCGCCGCGAGCGGCAGCTCGAACGCTCCCGGCACGGGCATCACCGTGATCGACTCGCGCGCGACCCCGGCCCGGTCGAGCTCGGCGAGCGCGCCCTCGAGCAGCTTGCCGGTGACGGCGCCGTTGAAGCGGCTGACGACGATCCCGACCGAGCGGCGAGCGCCGTTCGGGGCGCCCTCGAGGACGCCGTACCCCTCTGGAACCGCGAACTCGCCGGCCGCGTGCTCGCTGACGTTGTCCGCCTCCGCGGGCTCGACGCCGTTCTCGGCGGTTGGTGCTGCCGCAGCAGCCGGCCAGGCCTCGCGCTCGCTCTCCGAATGCTCCGTCGAGCCTATGCCGCTCACGCCTCGGCTCCCTCGAATGGGTCCGGGTCGAAGCGAAGATCCTGGTGGTGGAGCTTGTGCCCCAGCTTGTCGCGCTTCGAGTCGAGATAGCTCCGGTTCTCGGCGTTCGGCGAGACCTCGATCGGCACCTGCTCCACGACCTCGAGTCCGAAGCCGGAGATCCCGGAGATCTTCTTCGGGTTGTTCGTGAGCACGCGGATCGAGGTCAGGCCGAGGTCGGCGAGAATCTGCGAGCCGATCCCGTACTCGCGCTGGTCGGCCGCGAAGCCGAGGCGGAGGTTTGCCTCGACGGTGTCGAACCCCTGCTCCTGGAGTTCGTAGGCCTTGAGCTTCGCCAAAAGCCCGATCCCGCGGCCTTCCTGCGAGAGGTAGAGAAGGACGCCCCTGCCCTCGGCCTCGATCCGGGCGAGCGCGAGCTCGAGCTGCTCGCCGCAGTCGCAACGGAGCGAGTGGAAGACGTCGCCCGTGAGGCACTCTGAGTGGACGCGGACTAGCACGTTCTCGACTCCGTCCACCTCGCCCTTGACGAGCGCGATGTGGTTCTTGCCGGTCAGCGTCTCCTGGAAGGCGACGGCCGTGAAGGCGCCGTGGGCCGTCGGCAGCTTGACCGTCGTCGTCCGCTCGACGAGCTGCTCGTGGCGGCGCCGGTACTCGATCAGGTCGGCGACGGTGATCATCTTCAGCCCGTGCCGCTCGCAGTACGGAATCAGGTCCGGGACGCGGGCCATCGAGCCGTCGTCCCTCATGATCTCGCAGACGACGCCGGCCGGGTTCAGCCCCGCGAGCCGCGCGAGGTCGACCGCCGCCTCGGTCTGGCCGGAGCGCTTGAGGACGCCGCCCTCGCGCGCGCGGAGCGGGAAGACGTGACCGGGCTGGACGAGGTCGGCCGGCTTCGCGGTCGGATCGATGGCGACCTGGATCGTGTGCGAGCGGTCGTGAGCCGAGATTCCGGTCGAGACGCCTTCGCGCGCCTCGACGGAGATCGTGAAAGCGGTCCCGAACGGCGTCTCGTTCTGCTCGGTCATCTGACGCAGCCCGAGCTCGTCGCAGCGCTCCTCCGTGAGGCAGAGGCAGACGAGCCCGCGCGCGTGCGTGACCATGAAGTTGACGGCCTCGGGCGTCGTGAACTGGGCCGCGATCGTCAGGTCGCCCTCGTTCTCGCGATCCTCGTCATCCACGACGACGACGAACTTGCCCTGGCGGACGTCCTCGATCGCCTCTTCGATCGTGGCGAACGGCGTCTGCTGCAGCGGGATCGTGGTCACGCCCGGATCGTACCGGCGAGCAGTTTCTCGACGTACTTCGCCAGGACGTCGGCCTCGAGGTTCACCGCGCCTCCGGCGGCGAGGCTGCTGAGCGTCGTCGCCTCGAGCGTGTGCGGGATCAGCGCGACCGTGAAGCCGGTCTCGGTGAGCTCAGCGATGGTCAGCGAGACGCCGTCGACGGTGATCGAGCCCTTCTCGACGCAATAGCGGAGCAACTCGGTCGCGGTGTCGATCGCGATCCTGGCTCCGTCGCCCTCCGGGTCGACCGAGACGACCGTGCCGACTCCGTCGACGTGCCCCTGCACGTAGTGGCCGCCGAGCGGCTCCCCGGCCCTCAGCGCCGGCTCGACGTTGACGGCAGAGCCGGTCCGAAGTCGTCCGAGCGAGGTCCGGCGGAGCGTCTCGGGGACAGCGTCGAAGGAAACGCGGCCGCCATCGACGGCGACGACCGTGAGGCAGACGCCGCTCACCGAGACCGAATCACCGATCGCAACAAGGCGTGCGGTCTCTGGCGCCTCGAGCTCGAGGCGGATGCCGCCCGCGACGCCGTCGGTTGTAGCGACGGTGCCGACCTCTCGAACGATGCCCGTGAACACGGGCCAAGGCTACCGCCGGCCGCGGGCCCGAGCGGGACCGCGGCCGTCAGGCTCGTGTCAGCGGCGGCTGACGCGCTCGCAGCCGGTCGTGCGATCCAGCCGGTCGACGATCGCCGTGTCGCGGCCGGAGCCGCAGCTCACGTTCTCGCGGACGCCATCGCGCGCGTTGATCGTGTCGTTGCCGATCCCACCGGAGACCCGGTCGGCGCCGGGGCCGCCGGTGATCCGGTCGTTGCCCTGACCGCCGATCAGCAGGTCGTTGCCGGCCTCGCCCGAGAGCGAGTCGTTGCCGACGCCTCCGTCGAGGAGGTCGTTGCCGGCGCCGCCGACCAGGCTGTCCGAGCCCTCGCTGCCAAAGCCGCGGTCCGAGCCCGAGCCTCCGTCGAGGCGATCGGCGCCGGGGCCGCCGGTGAGCCGGTCGACTCCGTCGCCGCCCGCGAGCCGATCGGAGCCGGAGCCGCCCTCGAGGCAGTCCGAGCCAGCGAGGCCGGTGATCGCGTCGTTCCCCTCGAGACCGAAGATCCGGTCGCCGAACGCGGTCCCGCGGAGCACGTCGTTCCGGGCCGTGCCCACCTGCCGGTTGGCGCAGGCGCCGGGGGCCGGGGTGGGAGGCGGCGGAGGCGGCGGCGGCGTCGTGCCGGGGGCGGTTCCCCGATAGACGAAGAGGCCCTTCTGGCTGCCGAACTGGACGAAGCCGCGCGAAAGCGACGGCTGGCCCATCCCGGAGTTGTCGAGCCGCTCCGTCGCAGGATCGAAGCTCGGGCCGTCCGGCCCGGTGTTTCCGCTGTTGCCGGCGTTCTCGGCGAACGACGCCGACGGCACGGGCTGCGCGTCGGCCAGCCTCAGGATGAGCTGGCGGCCCTCGTCCGTGGTGACATAGACGAGCTCACCGGACGCAGCCGCGGTCGTCTGGCCGAAACCGGTCGATCCCGGCTCCAGATCGCTCTCGCGGTCGAAGGTGCCGGCGCGGCCGAGCGCGGCCGTGTCCAGCAGGAACACGTTCCGCCCGGTTGTGACGATCACCTTGCCGGGCGTCAGACCGCCTGCGCCGGCCTCCTGCGTCGTCGCGAGAGCGGGTGCAGGCGCGCCGGGAAGCGCCTCGCTCGTGGCCGTCATCGTCAGCGTCGTCTGGCTCCCGCCCTGCTGCCGGAGCGCGTAGACGGTGGTCGTCGCACCGGTTGCGGCGGCGACGTAGATGACGGGCGCCGTCGTCACGTCGGTACCTGGGCTCGGCGTCGTCCCCGTCGGCTGCACGGGGATGCTCGGCGTCTGGACGCTCCCGCCGAGGGCGGCCGAGGCGGGGCCGGCAGCGAGATCGGCCACGGCGTACGACTCGAGCCGGTTGTCGGGCGCACCGGTGCCGACGAGCACGTACGCGGTCGGCGCGGCCGCGCTCCCTGCCAGGAACGCGAGCGTGGGGCTCGCCTGCGGATCCGCGTCGATGTCGCCCGTCGTCGTCGAGGCAGCGAGCTCGGTGGTGCTCGTGGCTCCGCCGATCGTGGCCGCGGTCGCGCCTGCGTTGCCGATCGCGACCTTGAACAGCGCCTGCGTCGTCCCGCTCGTCGCGACGAAGAAGAGGGAGCGGTCGCCGTTCGCGCCCGGACCGGTGAGGAGGATCGAGGACGCGAGCGAGTAGCCGTTCGTACCCGAGACGGCGACGTCCTTGACGAGCGTCCCGGAGTCCTCGGCGATCTGGGCGATTGCAATATCGCCGCTCGTGCTCTGGTCGTCGTCGTTGTGGACGGCGAAGACCTGTCCGAGACCGGTCGCGCTGGACGTCTCGCCGAAGCTGACGCTGGCGGGGGCCGGTGCGGCAGCGCCGGGGCCGAACACATCCGCGTCTGCATTGCCGTTGTCGATCAGCACGCCGAGCTCGCTACCTCCGACCGCAGCGCCCGTGGCCAGGATCCGCAGGTGCACTCGCCCGTTGTTACTCGCGGCCGAGCCGGCCATCACCTCGGGCGGATCGACGGTTCCGTAGATCACGCGCTGCGTGTCCGGCATCCCGGCGCTCGTGAGGATCGACGTCTTCACGAAGTCGTCGGTGGGCGTGAGCTTCGAGTACGCGAACTGGATGGGCACGCCGGCTTCCTCGACCGGCTGGTAACCCGACCGGCCCGGATCGCCGCCGAAGAACGGCCAGTGGACGGCAAGGGCGCCGCCCGCGAGCGTCAAGGCCGTGAGCGCGGCCGTGAGTGTGACGGTGCCGAGGCCGAAGAGTGAACGTCGTCTGCGCATGAGTGATCTCCCTGGACGAAAGCTGGTGCAAGGAGCGTGTCCCGCGCGGCAGGCCGCAAACGGCCCACCCCAAGACTAGGATTCGTTCACGGCTCGCGGAGGTACGCCTCGAGCAGCACGTCGTCGCCGACCTGGCTCGTGGTCAGTCGGGAGAGCGGGCGCGGCGCGTCGAGGCGGTCGAGGAGCCCTGGCCCCTCGCCGACCAGGGTCGCTGCGACGAAGAGCAGCAGCTTGTCGACGAGATCCGCGCGGAGGAAGGCGCCGGCCAGAGTTGGGCCGCCCTCGAGGAGGAGCGACTGGACGCCGTCGGCGGCGAGCGAGCGCAGCTCTTCCTCCAGCGGTCCCGAGCGCAGCTCGAGCTCCGAGCTCGCCGGCAGTGGCCCGTTGCCGAAGGCGAGCCGGCGAGGCTGTTGGGTCGCGGAGACGTCTCGCGCGTCGAGACGCGGATTCTCGAGCCGGACCGTGCCCATTCCGACCGCGACGGCATCCGAGGCGGCGCGCAGCTCGTGGACGAGCCGGCGCGAGGATTCGCCCGAGACCCAACGCGAGCCGGGCACCGTCACGCGGCCGTCGAGGGTGGCGGCGACCTTGTAGGTGACGAACGGACGGCCGCTCGCGACCCAGCGGCGCCAGGCCTCGTTCGAGCGCCGAGCCTCCCAGGAGTCGACGAGCTCGACCTCGACTCCCGCCGCGCGCAGCCGCTCCAGACCACCGGCGGCGAGCGGATTCGGATCGAGCGAGCCTGCGACGACCTTTGTCACACCGGCAGCGACGATCGCCTCGGTGCACGGCGGCGTCGAGCCATGATGCGCGCACGGCTCCATCGTCACGTAGAGCGTGGCGCCGCGCGCCCGGTCGCGGGCGGCTGCGAGCGCGACGATCTCGCCGTGGCGGCCCCGAAGCTCGGTGACGCCCTCGCCGACCACCTCGCCTCCCCTGACGAGAACGGCGCCGATCGTGGGCTTCGGATAGGCCCGACCCGGAGTCGCTGCCACGAGCTCCAGGGCTCGGCGGAGACTCACCCGAGCGCGCGGACGAGCCCGCGATAGGCGCCGGGCAGGTCCTCCTGGGCGAAGATGCCGCTGCCGACGACGAGCAAGTCGGCGCCGGCGGCGCGGACAGCGTGGACGTTGTCCTCGTTGACTCCGCCATCCACCTGGACGAGGCAGTCGACGAGCGACCGCAGCCGCTCGATGCGCGCGTACGCATCGTCGAGCAGCTCCTGCCCCGAGTAGCCGGGGACGATCGACATGCAGAGGCAGAGGTCGGCGCCCTGGTTTGCGGCCGCCGCGGCGTCTTCCACGGCCGTGCCCGGATTGAACGCGATGCCGACTCCGAGTCCGTGCTCCCGGGCCTGCACGATCACCGCACCGGCGTCCGCCACCGCCTCGACGTGGAAGGTGACGCTGTCGCCGCCGGACTCGGCGAGCTCCGGGAAGTGATGGACGGGGTCGTCGACCATCAGGTGGCAGTCGATCACGCCGCCGCGCTCGTGGATCAGCGGCGCGATCGAGCGGAGAACGACAGGCCCGATCGTCACCGGCGGGACGAAGTGCCCGTCGCCGACGTCGAAGTGGAAGATCCGCGCGCCCGCGTCCAGCAGCGTCTCGATCTGGCTTCCGAGATTCGCGAAGTCGGCCGCGTAGAGCGACGGCTCGATCTCGGCCGTCCGCACCCAGTCCCGCCACGCCATCACGGAATCCTAAGTCGGGCGATGAAGAAGCCGCTCGTGTCGTGGCGGTGCGGGTAGGTCTGCAGGAACTCGGGACGGCGAGGGTGGCGGTACTGCGGCCACTCCCCGATCGGCTCGACGCGAAGGCCGGACGCATCGACGACCGCCTCCGACTCGTCGGCGTTGATCGTGCAGACCGAGTAGGTGACCGTGCCGCCGGGGCGCACGCGCTCTGCGGCTGCGAGCAGGAGCTCGAGCTGGAGCTCGGGGAGCGGCTGGGCGCGCCAGCGGAGATCCGGCCGCGCAGCGAGAACGCCGAGGCCGGAGCACGGCGCGTCCACGAGCGCGAGGTCGAAATCGGTCAGGTCGGCAGGGAGCGCCCGACCGTCCGCGTGCAGGACGCGCACATTGTCCGCGCCGAGCCGGCGGACGTTCTCGACGAGCTCGCCCGCGCGGGCCTCGTTCACCTCGACCGCGACGACCTCGCCGGCGAGCATTGTCGCCTTGCCGCCCGGCGCGGCGCAGAGGTCGAGCACGCGCTCGCCTGGCCGAGAGCCGACACAGAGGCCGGCGAGCTGCGAGCCGAGGCTCTGCGGCCAGACCTCGCCGCGCGCGAATGCCTCGCCGTTCAGCCTCTTGACGCGGTAGGCCCCTGGAATGTCCGTTTCGGCCTCGTCCGGGCTTTGACCCCGGACGTGTCTCACAACGACAGGTGGAGCCTCGTTCTGGGCACGCATCAGGGCCAGCGCCTCCTCCTCGCCGAGATCGCGGCGCCAGAGCTCCCAGATCCAATCCGGATAGGAGTGCTTGAGCGGCCCCTCCGGCAGCGAATCGACGAGCGGCCGGATCCCCTCGCCGACGCGGCGCAGCACAGCATTCGTGAACGGCACGGCGCGCTCGAGCCGCGCCCGGCGTACGAGCTCGACCGACTCGTTCACGGCCGCATAGCGCGGCACGCCGTCGAGATAGCCGAGCTGGTAGGCGCCGAGCCGAAGTGCCGCCCGTACGGGCGGGTCGAGCTTCCGCACAGGCCGCTTGCCCAGAACCTCGATGGCGTGATCGAGCGTGCGCACGCGCTGGACGGCACCGAACGCGAGCCGCCGCGCCAGCGCGACGTCGCGGTCGTCGAGGCCCTCCGAGGCCGAGCGCAGCGCCCGATCGGCGTAGGCGTCGTCCTCGAAGACCCGGCGCAGGACCTCGTAGGCCGCCTTCCGCGCGGGCGCGATCACCGGAGCCCGCGGACGAACTCGTCGTAGCCCATCCGGCGCTTCCCCTCGGGCTGCACCTCGATGGGCATCAGCGCGCCGGCCTCGAGCCGTGCGCGCCAGATCGTGACGCGGCGGCCGTCGAGGTCGCCCCGGGCGCCGATATGCGGAGAGAGCGCGCGGATCCGGTTCAGGCTCTCCGCGGGTCGCGTCAGGTCGAGCTCGCGATCCGCGGGCCCGATCTTGGCCGCGTACGTCGGCTCACCCGCCTGCGGATGGAAGGTGGGCGCCGGCAGAACCTCGTCGAGCAGTTCGACCGCGAGCGCAGCCGAGCGCGAATAGACGGCTCCCGCGTCGTCCTCGACCGTGAGCGGAAAGCTGCGCTGCGCCGCGATCGGCCCCGCGTCGAGCTCGGCGACCGTCTTGTGGATCGTGACGCCCGTCTCGGTTTCGCCGGCCAGCAACGCCCGCTCGACGGGCGCGGCTCCACGCCAGCGCGGCAGGAGCGACGGGTGCACGTTGAGCCAGAGCCCCCGCTCGAGCAGGCTCGCCGGAATCAGCAGCCCGTAGGCGCAGACGACGACGGTCTCGGCGGGGAGCTCGAGTTCCACAGTCGGCCGCTCCGGCTGCAGCACTGGAATCCCGAGGCGCTCGGCGGCCACCTTCGCAGCCGGCGGCCTCGACACGCGTCCGCGGCCGGCCGGCTTGTTGGGCCGCGTCAGGAGCGCGACGACCTCGTGCCGCGCGGCCAGCCGCTCGAGCACGTCCGCGCCGAACGGCGCCGTGGCCGCGACAGCGATCCTCATCCGCCGAGGCTACTCACGCAAGCTGCGACGGTCGAGCCCGGGAGCGAAGCGACCCTTCAGGGGTCTTGCGCGATGGGTAGCCGCTTCCGCGGCTGCCCATCCTGCGCCATTAGAGAGCAGGACGGTGCCGGAGCGTGGCGAGCGCCTCGCGGCGCGACTCGGGATCCGTGCGCTCGATCATCAGAACGCCGTCGAGATGGTCGATCTCGTGCTGGACGATCCGCGCAGGAGGCCCTTCGAGCTCGAGCCGGAGCGGCTTGCCCTCGAGATCGAGGCCGTGCAGCGTCACGGCGGTCTCCCGCTCGACGGGAACGTGGACACCCTGGAGCGAGAGGCAGCCCTCGTCGGCGAGATCGGTCTCGGCCGAGCGCGCCACGAGCTCCGGGTTGACGACGACCGTCGCCTCTGCTGCCTCGTTCGGCTGGAAGACGAAGAGCCGCTGGAGGACGCCGACCTGCGTCGCGGCAAGACCGACTCCGCGAGCGTCGTGCATCAGCTCGGTCATCCGCTCGGCGAGCCGGACGAGGTTCTCGTCGAACCGGTCGACATCGTTCGCCCGGAGGCGCAGCACCGCGTCGGGGTACTGCCGGATCTGCGCCAGCGCCACGCGACGTCGTACCTCGACCTGAGCATCGAGCTCCTCGTCGTCGTTATCGCTTTCGTGGTCGTGCTCGTGTTCCAGGTCCGCAGAGGCCATCGGTCGAGTGTAGCCCGGCGCCCTGTGCGTTCTCGTCACTCGCAAGGGGGATGCGCGCGCACGGGCTGACAACGGCTACAGAGACTGCGGATCGACGTCGACTACCGCGTTGACGCCGGCGCGGCGCATCGCCGGCGCGGCCGCGGCCAGGAGCTCCGCAGCCCGCGTCGCGAGCGCCCGCGGCCGGTCGGTCTTCGCGAGCAGTTGGGCTCGGTGCCTCCCGCGGAGTCGCAGGAGAGGGGCAGGCCCGAGCAGGTCGGCGCCGGCGAGGCCGGCTCGCAGCTCGCGCAGCAACCGATCCGGCGCGCCGGCCTCGGCTCCCGAGGCGAGAATCGAGACGAGGTGGCTGAACGGCGGATAGGCAAGCGCCCGACGGCGCTCGAGCTCCTCGGCGAGAAAGCCGGAGACGTCATGACGCGCCGCGAAGACGAGCGGGCTGGCGTCCGGTTGGAACGTCTGGACGATCACATGGCCGGGCGCGTCCCGGCCGCTTCTCCCGGCGAGCTGCGTCACGAGCTGGAAGGTGCGCTCCTCGGCCCGGAAGTCCGGCAGCCCGAGGCCGGTGTCCGCGTCGACGACCGCGGCGAGCGTGACCCCTGGGAAGTGATGGCCCTTCGCGACCATCTGGGTGCCGATCAGGACGACTCGGTCGGCCGCCGCGAACCTCTCGAGCGCCTCCTGGAGCGCGCCGCGCTTGGCGGCAGTGTCGGCGTCGAGGCGGATCCGCTCGAGCTCGGGCACGTGCTTCGCGAGCTCGCGCTCGAGTCGTTGCGTCCCGGCGCCGATCCGCGCCAGCTCGATCGAGCCGCAGGCGGGGCAGCTCTCGGGCTCCGGCTCGGAGTGGCCACAGTGGTGGCAGTGGAGGCGACCGTCGCCGTGGACCGTGAGCGACACGTCGCACTGGTCGCAACGCCGCGAGGCGCCGCAGGCCCGGCAGTGCAGGGCTGGCACGAGCCCGCGTCGGTTCAGGAGGAGGATCGCTTTGCCGCCGCGCTCCGAGATCGCGCCGAGCGCGGCGAGGAGCGGCGCGGAGAGCGGATAGCCGGCCTCGCGACGAAGGTCGACGATCCTGACGCTCGGCATCGGGGCGCCGAGCCGGCCTCCGAGCTCCAGCCGCTCGAGCCGCTCCCAGCTCTCCGGACGCGGGGTGGCGCTGCCGTAGACGGCGACGGCGCCCTCGAGCGCGGCCCGCTTCGCGGCGACCGTGCGCGCGTCGTAGCGCGGATCGGACTCCTGCTTGTAGGACGAGTCGTGCTCCTCGTCGATGCAGATCAGGCCGAGACGCGGCACCGGCGCGAAGACGGCCGAGCGTGCTCCGACGACGATCGGCGCCTCGCCGGAGACCACGCGCTCGCGCTCGTCGCGGCGCTCGGCCTCGGTGAGCCCCGAGTGGAAGACCGCGATCCGATCTCCGAAGCGGGATCGGAAGCGGCCGAGCGCCTGCGGCGTCAGTGCGATCTCGGGGACGAGCACGATCGCGCCGCGGTCGCGCTCGAGTGCGGCGGCGCAGGCCTGGAGGTAGACCTCGGTCTTGCCGCTGCCGGTCGCGCCAGCCAGCAGGAAGTGGCCGCCCTCGCCGTCGAGCGCCTCGACGAGCCGGGCGACCGCGCGCTCTTGCGGCGCGGTCAGGTTCGCGGGCTCGCCCTCGCCGCTCATCCCCTCCCCCAACGCGCGCCGCTCCCCGCGCCGCGTTCGCAGATTCGGCGCGACGAGCTCGAGCGCGCGCGCCGGCGTCGAGCCGTAGTAGTCGGCGACCCATAACGCGAGGTCGACGAGCGTCGGGGGGAGCTCGTAGAGCACCCGGTCGATCGGCGCCGCCACGATTCCCGGCGGCGCCTCGACCCCGGTCTCGATCCCCACCCCACGCTGCGCCGCCCGTCCGAAGCGAACCGCGACGACCGCGCCCTTGCCGACCCCCTCCGGCACCGCGTAGGTGAACGGCCGCGCCACCGCGCGCGACGAGACGAGCGGATAGACGGAGGCGAGCGGCATCGGCTGAGGCTAGCTACCACCTCGGCTCGCGCTCGTCGAGGGACAGACCCTCGGACATGTCGTTTCCTGGAAGGGCCGCGGACGGCTGTCAAGCGGTGTAAGGTGCGCCTTACATGGCGTGTGGGATGATCTGCCTCCACGGCGTCTCCAAGAGCTACGGCGGCGTCCGGGCGGTCCACGAGGCCCGGTTCTGCGTCGAGCGGGGCGAGTTCGTCGCGCTCCTCGGCCCGTCCGGCTGCGGAAAAACGACGCTGCTACGTCTGATCGCGGGCTTCGAGGAGCCGGACGCCGGTGAGATCAGGCTCCACGACGCCACGGTCGCCGCGAGCGGGAACTGGACCCCGCCGGAACGCCGCCGGGTCGGAATGGTCTTCCAGGACTACGCGCTCTTCCCCCACCTCACCGTCGCCGAGAACGTCGGCTTCGGCCTCCGCCGGAGAGAACGAGCGACGAGAGTGCCCATC
>Ga0136617_10004722_pt1 | contig 12207 bp, 9 predicted proteins | sample AntDrymUQ3222106_2_FD_129672 | JGI IMG/M metagenome (GOLD analysis project Ga0136617, IMG submission 129672) | Polar desert sand microbial communities from Dry Valleys, Antarctica - metaG UQ322 (21.06) | ecosystem: Environmental > Terrestrial > Soil > Desert | place: Antarctica: Dry Valley...
ATAGAAACCGCTGGGTTCTTTGTCGTAAACGCCCGGAGGATTCATAAACCCGCCCGGACTCGTGGGCTTGAACGCTTCCGGAAGCTGACGAATGTAGAACGGGCCAAGGTAATCGGGCACGGAGATAAGTTTATTCGTCTTAAGGAAGTTGATCATCTCTTCCTGACGGCTCTCGTAGGCTTTCAAGAAGGCTTGCTGGTCAGGAGGAATATTCTTGCTACGTGCAGGATTTGGATCGGCAAGTGAGGGATCCGGCAGCAACGACTCCAAAGCACGATAACGCGCGAGCTCCGCCTGGCCCAGCATCTCCACCTGCATTGCGTCGAGTGGCAGGAGATAAATGTTCTGCAAAATGTAATTGTAATTTTCTTCACCCATGGGTTTGAACGGAACCATTCCGGGCAAGCGTCTTTCCAGCCAATCGGCAAAGCCATGCAGCGAGGTAAGTGCCGCGTCACGGGTCTTCACCAACTCATTTCTCTCGGCAGGCTCCAAATCTTTAGCCAGAGTCATCAAACTGTCCGTAAAGAGGCTGTCAATAGAGCGCGCGGAATCCATGGCCAGTTGCGCGTAGAGTCGCACCGGCCTGATCAGATTCTGTTTGCCTTGCTCGACCAACGCCGGCATCAGTTTCAGACGCGCAGTCGCCGCGAGGGCGCGATTGCGTGGCGTGTCGTATTCTTTTTTGAGTAACGAAAAAATGCCATTGCTGCATTCGTGGACATATACCTGGGGGTCACTTTGCTCAAAATCAATCACGCGATTGAAGAAGACGACGTTTTCAAGCTGGGCGCGGAAGAGCAGCCAATCGATGCGATCTTCCTTGCTCCAATCCGCCGTAGGCATCGCCTGCACTTTTGCGAGCAGTTCTTTGGCATGCAGCCGCCGCGCCAGGACGGCCGAGAGCGAATAGTCAGTTAAACGGTTGTCCCAGGTGTGCAGCCCTGCGTCGCTGGAGGTGACCGGAAAGTTCTGGTTGCGCCAGTTGTAATACTCCGCGGCTAACCGGTGCAAATCGCCGGGCGTTTTTGGAGTCTGTGCCTGAGTTGCCGTGGAAATCATAAGGACCAAGGAGAGACACCGAATCAGCAGTTTCATTTGTATTCTCATAATTTATGCCTTTCAAAAGGGACGCCTCAAAGGCCCGTTAACTTGCAGGTCAGGAAGGGTGCCTTGTCCTGCTCGAGTACAAACCCACTCAACTTTAGACTAACAATCCAAGCTGAGAGAATTTGCAGAATTTCTTGGACCTGCAAATTACCCCGCCTTTTGGGTTTTGACACAGTCTCTACCGCTCCCGGTTCCGTAATAGCGCGCGAGCATTGCGCTGCAGCCCCGCCAGCTTCGCGCGCTTAATTGCGCTTCCGCGAAAGCGCTCCGCATAACCTTGAGGAGACAGATCAAGAATTTCTGAGAGTTTCGCATTGACGCTTCCCGGCCGGGGCTGGAAAGGACCTGCGGTGGTAGGTGTCTCGAAACGATTCCAGGGACAGACATCCTGGCAGGTATCACATCCATAAAACCAGCCTTCGAGATTCTCTGTAATTGCGGGGGGCATCTCTGGCGCGCGCAACTCGATAGTTGCATAGGAGATGCATTTGTTGGAGTCAACCACGTAAGGTTCGCTGATCGCCCCAGTCGGGCACGCATCGATACAGAGGGTGCAACTACCGCAGTGGTCCTCGACCTGATCGATGTCATATTCAAGCTCGAGGTTCAGCAGCAGTTCTCCGATGAAAACCCAGGAACCAAACTCATGCGTGATTAGATTCGTGTGTTTGCCAATCCAGCCGAGACCAGCGCGCACAGCCCAGGCTTTATCCATCATCGGTTGAATGTCGACACACACTTTTCCTGCAGCGTGTGGCACCTGTTGCTCGATCCATCTCAGGAGTGTGCGCAGTTTCCCGCCGACCACCTCGTGATAATCGTCCCCCCAGGCATAACGCGAAACCTTCCCCGTCTCTGGATCGACGGCGTGTTCATGGGGCGTGTAGTAGTTAAGCGCGACGACGATCACGGAGCGTGCAGGTGGAAAAAGGCTGCGGGGATCGGTGCGTTGATAGGGATCGCGGCCCATCCAAAGCATCTCACCCTGGTAGCCGCGGTCCAGCCATTCCTGCAAACGCCCGCCCTCGCCGGCGAGCGCTTCAGCACGCACGATTCCTACTTTATCGAAGCCGGCGCTCAGTGCCTGCTCTTTGATTGCACGCGACAAATCTAGCCGATCGGCAGGCGTGATCTGAGTTGGTTCCGCAATCTGCATCATTGTAGATGCAGGCATTGTAGCGCATTGCACTCTGCGAGTAGGTCCTGCGGAGGATAGAGGGTAGTGGGGCAGCTTGGTAGGACGCGACGAACCCGCTTGGTGTCGGAACCGAGGAGCGGGTTAAGGTGCGGCATCCTCAAAGGTGAAACCCAAAAACTAACTACGTTAATAGGCAGGTCAGGAAGGCGGACCCTGTCCCCGCCTCAAGCTTGAAAGCCACTCAGCAACGCCTGGAAGATCGGGTTCGACAATTTTGCGAGTCAGGGGAAGAAGCTCCTAAAGCGGTGACAAATGAATTGAGTTGTAAGTCTAAACAATTCTTATTTTCGTAAAAGCGGGGACAGGGTCCGCCTTCCTGACCTGCAAGTGAGCGGAGCTTGAGCCGTCTCTTGGACTTGAGAGCCTTTAAGTTAAATCACGGTAGGATCGAACAGAGGCCGCAATGCGGCCTCTGTTTCTAAAATGACGCCCGAGCCAAAATCGCTATTCAATTTTCTGCAAGGTTACCGTGGTCAAAGGCGAATCGCCGGCCGTACGGCTGAACGATACCCAGCAGCCAGCCTTTGGGTATCGCACCATTTTATAAATCGAGCCGTCAGGTTTGGGTGTTATGTCTGATCCGAATACTCCCTTCGCGGTCGGTAACTCCCGTGCGCCGTTCAGGAAGTTGACCGAGATGGCAAAGACTTTGTGTGATTTGTCGTAGAACACCTGAGCCGATTCGTTATCGCTGAATACAAAAAAATCCTGCTCATCACTTTTGTCATTCGGATTGTTTAGTTTCTTACGCACTTCCTCCGTAGTCATACCGATGCGAACGGTGCGATATTCAAGGAATAACGGACCATCGTCATCGCCGGAACCGGCACGGGTTTTCTGGGCTTGAGCAACGGCAAATGGGGTGCTCGCTAGAAACAGAAGAACGGTCAGTAACACCAGGACGGTGGAGGTTGAGATTCTGAAAACGCGAATCATCTGGGTTCTCCTTCTTTTTTAACGAAGACTGCGGTCTGGCCGCACTAGCGGAGGGCGAGTTGAAGGCCAAGGTCGCTTCAATCGATTCAGCCGTTACCGAGGTGGCCTCCCACTCGGATCCGAATTATCGGACAATAATCCCGCGGGCTTACCTCTGTCAATGGTCATGACCAGGTAACTACATCTGGGGACCCGCCCTCCGTCCCAGTACTCGAGGTGCGAGCAAACCCAGGGCATTGACTGTCAACTATTGACTCTCTTAGAGGTTTTAGCATATAGGCAGGGTGCACGCTCTACTAGATCCCTTGCAGGAGTTGAACCAATGAAGAAGAGTCACGCACTCGTACTGCTGTTGGTCCTTGCCGCGGCCTGCGCCGCGCCACCCACAAATAGAGAGGCCGCACCCACCAATAGCGCCGCCACCGCGACACCGACCTCGATGGTGATCTCTGAAGCGGATGTAATAGCTAAAGAAAAAGCCATTTGGGACGCGATCAAAAATAAGGACTACGAAGCCTTTGGCAATATGCTGGCCGAGGATCAGGTTGAGATCCTTCCGGATGCAGTACGTGACAAAGCCGCCTCTATCGCCGGCGTCAAGGAATTCGAGCCCACTGAAGTTACTTTCTCAGACTGGAAGTATCTGCCCATCGATAAAGACGCGGTTGTACTGGTTTACCACGTCGACCTCAAAGGAAAGTTCAAGGGTAAAGAGTTTTCACCCCAATCAGTTAGGGCGAGTTCAGCTTGGATCAACCGTAACGGCAAGTGGTTGGCAGCCTATCATCAGGAGTGCGAGGTGAGCACTGCCCCGCCGGCGGCAGCTACCGGGAGTTCACCTGCGAAGGCAACTGCCACCCCCACTTCGACCCCAACACCAGTCACGACTGGCGCCAATCCCGTTGCAACTGAGAAGGCACTTTGGGAGACGTTGAAGAGCAAGAATTACGACGGCTTTGCTGCTTTTCTTGCGGCTGACGCGGTAGAGGTCGAACCAAACGGCGTTTATGACAAAGCTGGCACAGTCACGCAAGTCCGCAAAATTGATTTCTCGAAGGCTCAACAGAGCGAGTTCAGATCGGTGCCTTTTGACACGGATGCGGAATTAGTAACCTACCTCGTGAAAATGCCGGGTCCGGGTCCTGCGGAACGTCACTCTACGATCTGGGCCAAGCGCGATGGGAGATGGCTTGCCGTGTTCCATCACGGCACTCCGGTCTCCAGGGAGACAGCGGCGGCTACTCCTTCGCCAAAACCAGCAGCGGCCATTCCGTCGCCAAAGGCAGCCACCGCGACTCCTTCGCCAAGGTAGTGATCGAAGAATAATCACCAGGGCACGACGGAGCCTGATCGGGTCTCCTCTAGCCCCAGTACGTTTAGTGTCTTGGTGGTTCGATTCCGGCCCGCAAGTCCTCAGTCTGACTTACGACCAAATACCCGGAATGATGGTGTCGCAGGCGGGGCACTCTCCGCTTGGTGTGACCTTCATTTGTTGAATGAGGTAGCCGAAACGCTCCACTAGCAACTCGTCGCATGAAGGACAATAAGTGTTTTCCCAGGCCCCTACGCGTCCGGGAAGGTTTCCGGCGTAGATGTAGCGCAACCCTGCTTCGCGTCCAATCTCGCAGACGCGAATCAGCTGCTCCGCTGTCGTGTTGGCATTTTCAGTCATTCGGTAATCCTGGTGAAATGCGGTGACATGCCAGGGAATGTCAGGAGACACCGAGGCGATGAAATCCGCCGCGCCCTTGAGTTCGACCTCTGAGTCATTGAAGCCTGGGATCACCAGCGTCACGATCTCTTCCCAGAACCCGCGCTCGTTTACCATCTTCACCGTGTCCAAAATATTGTCCACTACGCCGCCGAGCTGCCGGTAGTTCTTATCGTTCATGGATTTCAAATCAATTTTGTAACAGTCGGTCCAGGGCCGAAGATAATCCAACACCTGGGGCGTGGCATTGCCGTTCGAGATGAAGGCAGTCTTGAACCCTTCGGGCCTCGCTTTCTTGAAAACTTCAACTGCCCATTCGGCTGTAATTAACGGCTCGTTGTAACTGCTGCCGACCATGGCGGCGCCATACGCCTTGGCCATAGCCACCAACCGGTCCCCTGAGACCATTGTGGGCGAAGTTCCAGCCGAATCATCGCGCAGTGCTTGCGAAGTCAACCAGTTCTGGCAATAGCCGCAATGCAGATCACAGCCGAGCATGCCGAAAGTCAAAGTGTCGGAACCCGGCAGCACATGGAAAAAAGGCTTTTTTTCAGTAGGGTCGCATGCGAGCGCCGCGACGTAGTTCATCGGCACCCGAAGCTGACCACCCTCGTTGAAGCGCACTTTGCAGATGCCGCGTTTTCCCTCCTTGATCAGGCAACGATGCCCACAGGCGTAACACTTGAGCGCGTTGGCAGGAAGATGCTCCGTTAGCTCTGGCGCACCTTCGGCAGTCAAGCCATCGAGGACCTGGGCTAACGGGCCGGATTTAGTACTAATTGGCATTGATCTTACCAGAAATTACTGGCGGGTTAAGCTTTGCGTTCGCACCACATCCCGGAGGGATGTAAGTTAATAGCCGTGAGCGAGCGCTGCGCGACGCCCACGGATAGGCATGGAAAAATGCCTGTCCCTGACAGGGTTACATTTCCGGAACTGTTTGACCCTTTCAGGGTAAAAAATCTTTTCTCCGATCCTCCGTGGGCGTCGCGCAACGCTCGCCCACGGCTATTGACTTTAATCCCTTCGGGATTCGAAAACACGTTGAATCGACCTCAAGCTCAAACTGACCAATACACAGAAATTGCTTCAATAGCAGAATTTCATTGGGGGAATTATACTGCCTTAAGATGTCCGTCGTCAGGTGTCATTTGTTTCGGGCTTGTACTTTGTGCGTTTGTGCATTGTGCTTTGAACTTCGCAACAGCAAGTGGGGCTTCGGCGCAGGGGGCAATCTAGATTACACATCCAAGTACAAAGCACCGAGCACAAAGTACAACCTGCAACTGACAACTGACCACTTCCAATGATAATAGAAGAGCTGACCGTCACTGCATTCCAGCAACACACGCGCATAGTTGGTTGTGAAAAAACCCGGCGCGCGATCTGTATCGATCCAGGTGACGATTCTGAAAGTATTGTGCGGGCGATCGACAAGCACGGTTTCAACCTGCAGGCGATTGCGATAACTCATGCCCATCTGGATCACGTGGGCGGCGTCGCGTCGCTAAAGAAGCTCAAGCCCGAGGCAAAGGTAACACTCCATCAGGCAGACGAGTTCATATACCTGGCATTACCCGAGCAGCCCGCCTGGATCGGGATCCCACGCGCGCAATGGTCAGCTATGGGTTTTGACTTCGAAACGCCGCCACCTGTCGACGAATATTGGGAAGACGGCCAGAGCTATAAGGTGGGTGAGTTGGACTTCAACGTGATTCACTGCCCTGGACATACGCCGGGCCATGTTGTTCTATTCGAATCACAGGAAAGAAAGGTCTTTGTTGGCGACGTGCTTTTCGCCGGCTCTATCGGCAGAACTGATCTGCCGGGCGGATCCACGGAGCAGTTGATGGATGCGATTATCAATAAACTGCTGCCACTGGGTGATGACGTAGAGGTTTATTCAGGTCATGGTCCGTTGACGACCATCGGGCACGAGCGACTCACCAACCCATTTCTCACGGGAACTTACCAGCTCGGCGGCGGGCGATTCTAAGCGAGATTCCAGCCGAACGGCGAGCTGTAGGCGACCGGGTTGTGTTACGGTTTGATTAGTCGGGGTCGGGTTCAAGAAGTTGAGAGTACTACCTTTATTTGGGCCTTGATCGTGAAGCCAGTTGAAGCCAGAACTCTAAACTACTTAAACCCTACTTACTTCTGCCCCGGAGTCTTCAAGCGGCTATTCTTCATCTCTTCCCACTTCTCCTTCTGCTCATCGTCGAGTTGGCTTGGCAGCGTTTCAACGGGGATGTTGTTTTGCGCACAGAAGTGACGCCAGAGAATGAAACGAAGATCAAATTGACCTGTTTGATCTGAGATCACATTACCTGCTGGAGGCGGTTCTTCTTTCTTTTTTTCACTAGCCATAATTATCCGGTCGCTCACCTGGTTGGAGTGGTGTGAGTGTAGCAGTTTTTTGGCAATTGTTTTAGGAGGCGCTGATAAGATACATCTCTCCGGTCGGAGTTTGCACACCGTTTTTGGGTTCTAGAGTGACTGCAAACACCACTGCATTGCGAGCTTCAGGGGGGACCTGATCTTTGAGCGCACCGGAGCCCGATGCATCGGTCGTAAAAACTTTCCCTGGCATCGGCTTGCCACCCGCAATAAACCAAAGTTGATAGGCCTTGCCGGCGGGTGCGGGAGGCAGACCCTTTGCCATGAGAATTGCGCGTCCACTCTTATCATACGCAAGCATGGCATGCGCTTCCGGCATCAGCTTGGTGCCGGCGAGTTCCATCATCCGGGTGCCCGGCGCCGACACTATCTCAATCGCTTCGCGTTGCTGCCCTAGTTGTTGTTGCGCATCACTAGCCAGCACAGACAGACGTGCGAGTTCCTGCCTGGCTTCCCGGTTCTGTCTCCAAAGAACAAACAGCGAAGCGACCAACCCTACCAGTACCAGTCCCGCGGCAATGGCGCCCCAGGTTTGCGCGGACGACCATGTCCGCGGCTGCTTCAATGGCACAACATTGGAACGCTGCGGCCGCTGTGCATTCTCGGCGTCTTTAGTTGTACCACGCGTCCCCACCCCAAGCAGGCTGCCCACTTGGGGACCCCGGCCCGTCATATCGGCTCTAACTGCTTCCAGAATGCGACCGCGCAACTGCCGCGAGGGCTCGAGGGGTCTTGCTTCCAGGCTTGCAAATGCCAACCCGGCCGCCGTGCCTTCCCACTCAGAGAGTTGCGAGCGGCATTCTGCGCAACTCTGGAGATGCGCTTCCAGATCACGCGTCTCTGCGGCCTCAAGCGCGTTCAGCGCCTGCGCCGCCAACATCTCTTTGTAGTCTTCGTGGGACATGCTCTTCCCGCGTCACATTCTCCGTCTATTTCAGACTCTCAAACTCTTTTCCCAGCAGTTCACGTAGCTTGATCATGCCCGAACGCATCCGAGTCTTTACAGTACCCAGCGGTGTCGTGAGCTTTGTTGCAATCTCCGACTGTGTTAACCCCTCAAAGTAGGCAAGCATCAAAATTCGGGTTTGCTCTTCCGGAAGCTCTGCTAAGGCCCGCTGGACGATCTCCCGTTGCTCCGCATGTAGAGTATCCTTTACTGCATCAGATGCTTCGTCAGGCGAGTTTCGGGCGGCGGAATCGGCCAGACGCTGGCGCGCTCCCAGCAGGCGCAGGCGATCGATGGCACGGCTGCGGGCGAGCGTAACCAGCCAGGTGAAAGGCCGGCCTCGCTGCTCGTCAAAATCAGCAGCGCGTCGCCAAACCTGCAGCATAACCTCCTGTAAAACATCTTCCGCCTCTTCGCGGCTATTCAATATACGGACCAGCAGGCCAAACAAGATTACCCTATACCGGTCGTAAAGGGTTCCCAACGACACTTCATCGCCACGGGCGACTGCGTGTAGAAGTTCAACGTCAACGGCTTGTGCTTGTTCGGGTTGCAAGGCGCTTGCCTTAGTCTTTGAATATACGCGACTGAGCTTCAGGTAAGATTGCGGTTGCTCGGGCTAAATCGTGACTTCCTCTTGAACCGTGTATCAATCTCAATTTTTCAACTATTAAGTCTAGCTTGTTGCTTAACCATTAGAACCGCGGAGCAGGTTGGGACAAAGGCATCCACTTAATTTTGGAGTGCGGTAGCAAGCGCAGTGCGACACCGCTTTGGCTGGACCAGGTGGATTCAGGTTTCTGATTTCAGATCTGAGATCTGAGATTTCTGATGAAACTCTGCGACCAATTTACGCCACGGTGATTTCATCCGCCAGGTACACATCCTGAATCGCGTTTAGCAGCTCCACACCTTCAGTCATCGGGCGTTGGAAAGCTTTACGTCCGGAGATTAGGCCCATGCCACCGCCGCGCTTATTGATCACGGCGGTCCGTACGGCTTCTGCGAGATCACTTGCCCCTTTGGATTCACCGCCGGAATTAATCAAACCGCAACGGCCCATGTAGCAGTTGGCCACTTGATAACGCACCAGATCGATGGGGTTCTCGCCCATGAGCTTCTCGTAAACGATCTTGCTGGTCTTCCCGTATGAGCTGCCGAATGCTTTTTCCACTGCAGTGTAACCACCGCTGCGCTCGGGAAGTTTCTGCTTGATGATGTCGGCCTGAATAGTAACTCCGAGATGGTTAGCCTGTGCTGTTAGATCGGAGGAGGCGTGCATGTCCCCTTCTGGGGTTTTGAATTTCGGATTGCGCAGGTAGCACCAGAGAATACAGGCCATCCCGAGTTCATGAGCGTAGGCAAAAGCTTCGCTAATTTCGGTTATTTGTCTCGTGGATTCGTCTGATCCAAAATAAATGGTTGCACCCACTGCGACCGCGCCCAGGTCGCGCGCTTCCTTCACAGTGCCAAATGAGACCTGGTCAAACTTGTTCGGAAGCGTGAGCAGCTCGTTATGATTGATTTTTACTACAAAGGGAATCTTGTGGGCGTAACGACGGGCAACGGTGCCGAGGACACCAAACGTGGAGGCCACCGCGTTGCAGCCGCCTTCAATGGCCAGCCTCACGATGTTATCGGGATCAAAATACTGCGGGTTGGGAGCAAAGGAGGCGCCGGCGGAATGTTCAATGCCCTGATCGACCGGCAAAATCGAAAGGTATCCGGTCCCAGCCAGCCGGCCATTGTCGAAGAGGGACTGCAGTGAGCGCAATACAGCAGGCGAACGGTCCGAGTGTGTCCAGACGCGATCGATGAAATCTGGACCGGGCAGATTAAGTTGGTCTTTTGTGATCGTTTTCGAGGTATGTTCGAGCAGTGTGCGGGCGTTCTCGCCCAGCAGCTCTTCAATGCGATCGAGCGGCGTAGTTGCCCGTTTCAGTTCGGTAGCCATTATGTAAGTTTCCTCCTGGTAGATGAGCGACATTAGGATTGTTTAAGGATAGCAAGGCCGGGATTATATCACAGCGACTCAGCGCCTCCAGCAGCCTCTATGCTTCGAATTCCGCTGCAAACGGCCTTGAAAGAACTGTTTCGCAACGCGCCCGGCACACCGCTTCGCGGTTCCGGCGCAACCTGTGCACCCTGGGGCTTACTTTTCGCTAAGATACAATTCAGACGTCGCACATCGTCGGCGTTGCCCTTCGCATTGCCTCTCATTAGATACGCTACCTAATCCGCCAGAGTCTTCGAGGAGTTTGCCGAAAAGGCCATTAATATGACTAAAACCCTCTTTGTTCTGTGCCTCTGCCTGGCATTTCTGTGCTCGGCAGCTTTGACACCCAGTCTGGCTCTGTCGGGCGATAACTGGAGGCCCATCGGCACGGCGGACCTGGACTTAAAGGCTCCTATCGTCGAAAAGGACGCGGACGCTGAAGCGCTCTTCTGGGAAGTGCGGCTCAATGACGATCCGCAGGGTGATCTTATCTTCAACCACTACGTTCGCATAAAGGTCTTTACTGATCGAGGCAGGGAATCCCAAAGCAAGATAGATATTGCTTTTGGCAAGTTCTCGGGACAGGAAATCAAGATCAGCGACATTGCGGCTCGGACAATTAAACCGGATGGATCTATCGTCGAGTTGAAGAGTGCGGACGTTTTTGAGCGGACAATCGTCAAGACGAGTGGTCTGAAGGTGAAGGTTAAGTCGTTTGCCATGCCTGCTCTTGAAGCCGGATGCATAATCGAATACCGCTGGCGGGAAGTGCGCGTAAACCAATCTGCTAACTACGTCAGGCTGGAGTTCCAGAGGGATATTCCCGTGCACCGTATTACGTACTTCGTCAAACCTTATCCGTTCCCGGGCATGGCAATGAGCTCGATAACCATGCACGGAAACGCTACGACATTCACGAAGGCCAAGGAAGGCTTTTATAGCACTACCAGGGTGAATGTTCCGGCGATACACGAGGAATCACGGATGCCTCCGGAAGACCAGGTAAAGGCGTGGATGCTTCTCTACTACACCATGTACGAGAAGATCGATCCCGAGAAGTATTGGTTTGACTTAGGTAAACGCGTTTACCAGAACACAAAGTCTCTCTTGAAGGTCAACGATGATGTGCGACAAGCGGCCGCTAGCATAACGGAAGGGGCAAAGACTGATGACGAAAAGCTGGAGCGGCTGTTTAATTTTTGCCGAACAAAGATAAAGAACATCAGCGATGATGCCTCAGGCATGACGGCTGATCAGCGCAGCAAACTCAAGGAAAACAAATCCCCAGCGGATACTCTCAAGAGACAGAGCGGGAACGCTGCCGACATTGATCTGCTCTTTGCTGCCCTTGCAACTGCGGCTGGGTACGATGCTCGCATTGTCCTAGCTCCCAACCGGGGCGATCTCTTCTTCGACAGGGCCATTCCCAACTCGTATTTCCTTGACCCTTCAAACATTGCGGTGCGCATCGGCGACCAATGGAAATTCTACAACCCTGGTTTCAACCACGTACCTGTGGGTATGTTGCGTTGGCAGGAAGAAGGGACACAGGCGTTGGTAACAGATCCGAAGCAGCCCGCGTGGACGAACATCCCCTTGTCCCCTCCGGAGAAGTCGCTCATCAAAAGAACTGCCCGATTGAGGTTGAGCGAAGATGGAACGCTTGAGGGTGACGTGGAAATCAATTACAGCGGACACTTCGCTATTGATAAGAAGGAAGAGAGCGACGACGATACTGCTAATCAACGTGAAGAGGCGCTCAAGGACGAGATCAAAGCCAAAATGAGCACTGCGGAGCTTTCCGGTATTCGCATAGAGAATATCAGCGATTCCTCGCGGCCCCTGGTCCATGCCTACCATATCCGAATTCCCGGTTACGCCCAGCGAACCGGAAAGAGGCTTTTCCTTCAGCC
>Ga0136617_10004723_pt1 | contig 12206 bp, 11 predicted proteins | sample AntDrymUQ3222106_2_FD_129672 | JGI IMG/M metagenome (GOLD analysis project Ga0136617, IMG submission 129672) | Polar desert sand microbial communities from Dry Valleys, Antarctica - metaG UQ322 (21.06) | ecosystem: Environmental > Terrestrial > Soil > Desert | place: Antarctica: Dry Valley...
GAGGCCGTGGCTGTGGTCCACCGTCTCCGACAGCATGCCCGCGTTGCGGCCGCTGGCTCCGTACGCGGCCATCCCCTGCTCGACAACAGCCACCTCGAGGCCGGAGTCGAGCCCCTTCAGAAAGAGCGCGGTCCAGAGACCGGTCAGCCCGGCTCCGACGATGGCCACCTCGGCTTCTCGCCGGCCCTCGAGGGGCGTCGGCTCCCGTCGCGCCCGGTGCGCGAGCCAGTAGCACGACTGCTCGATCGGGAGCATGGGATGGTCGGATGACCGGTCAGGCCGGAGGAAGTTTGCGCCCCGGCTGCTGCGGCAGAGTGCGATGCTGCCAGAGATGGGTGGCGGTCAGTGCGAAGAGGCTCAGCAGAAGAATGGCGGTTGCCAGGACGTTGATCTGGGGCGGAAAGGCGGCTCGCCGAGCTCCGTATACGTACAGCGGATAGGTGACGCTGCTTCCGGCGTTGAAGAGGGTGATGATGAAGTCGTCGAGCGAGAGCGCGAACGACAGCATTCCCGCGGCCACGATCCCCGGCAGTATGAGCGGCAGCGTCACCTTGCGGAACACCCGGAGCGGCGTGGCACCGAGATCCATCGCCGCTTCCTCCAGCGTCCAGTCGAAGCCGCGGATCCGGGCCCGGACGGTGAGCGCCACGTAGCTGACCGAGAACATGATGTGCGCGATCACGATGGTGGCGAAGCCGGTGCGCACGTTGAGGTCGAGGAAGAGGGTGAGGAGCGAGGAGCCGAGCACCACCTCGGGTGTGGTGAGCGGAAGGACCAGCAGCAGGCCGACCGGTGCACTGCCGCGAAAGCGGTAGCGGGTGAGCGCGAGGGCGATCAGGGTGCCGAAGAGCGCTGCCACCAGCGTCGAGATGGCCGCCACCGAGAGGCTCAGTTTCATCGCCTCGACCAGTGCATCGTAGCGGAGCGGATTGCGCCAGGCGTCGAGGGAAAACGATTTCCACACGAAGTTGAACCTTCCCGCGGGCTTGTTGAAGCTGTACAGCACGATCACGAGAATGGGCAGCAGCAGGTAGACCAGGACCAGCGCAGCGTAGCCGTCCACGACCCAGGTGCCCAGACGCTGGCCGAAGGTGCGTCCCCGGTCGGGCATCAGGCCAGCTCCTCGGTGCCCAGCAGGCGGGCGTAGGCCAGGACCCCGAGGGTGATGAGGAGCATCATCACGAACGAGAGCGCCGCCGCGAGGGGGTAGTCCCGCACCTCCAGAAACTGATTCTGGATCACGGTGCCGATCATCTGCTGGTTGGGACTGCCGAGCAGCTCGGCGTTGATGAAGTCGCCGGCGGCGGGGATGAAGGTGAGCAGGCTTCCCGCGAAGACGCCGGGAAGCGACAGCGGCAGCACGACCTTGCGGAACGCGCCGCGCGGTGTGGAGTAGAGATCCTGCGCCGCTTCTACCAGCCGGCGGTCAATCTTCTCCAGGCTGACGTAGATCGGCAGCACCATGAACGGCAGGAAGTTGTAGGTGAGACCGCCGATCACCGCGATGGTGGTGTCGAGCAGCCGGCCGTCCGGCGCCAGCAGATGCAACTGCTGGAGCATTCGGACGGCGGGGCCGCCGTCGTTGAGGATCGTCTTCCAGGCGAAGGTGCGGACCAGGAAGGTGGTAAAGAAGGGCAGGATCACGAGGCCGAGCAGCAGCGTCTTGAGGCGCCCGGCGCGGAAGGCGATGACGTACGCCAGCGGGTAGCCCAGGACCAGCGCCAGCAGCGTCGCGGCAAAGGCGTAGCGGAGCGAGCGAAAGAAGTGGCTGCCGTATCCGGTGAGCGCGCGTTGGTAGCCATCCCACCAGGGCCCGTCGGCTACTCCCACGGAGGTTTGCGCCAGGCTCACGATCGGCACCACGTAGAACACCGCCAGCCAGAGCACGCCGGGAGCGATCAGCAGGTAGGGTGCCGCGCGGCTCTGCCTCGCCCCCCCCGCGGCGGTGCCCGCCATATCGGTCTAAGCGCCGATCGCGTCCTGGAAGACGCGGTTGAACTCCATGTCCTCGGCGTCGCTGAGGGCGCGGAAGACATGAAGTCGCGCCCGGAGATCGTCGGGTGGGTTGACCAGCGGGCTGCTGGCCAGGTCGGGCGCGATCTTGGCCAGCTCGGCGCCGCTTCCCTTGACCGGCGAGAGATAGGGCGCGCCGGCGATGATCTGGGCGGAGTGCGCGGGATGGTAGACGTAGTTCATCCACGACATCGCCAGATCCTGGCGGTTCGAGGTCTTCGGGATCAGCATGTTGTCGGAGTAGAGCATGGCGCCCTCGGTGGGGGCGACCCACTGCAGACCGGGGTTGTCGGCCCGAAGCCCCTGCACGTCTCCCGACCAGGCGAACGCCGCGGCGATGTTCCCGGCCGCCAGGTCTTCGGCGTAATCGTTGCCGGTAAACTTGCGGATCTGCCCGCTCTCCCGAGCCTTCTTGATTCTGGCGCAGGCGGCCTTGGCGTCGGCCAGCGTGGCCTTGGCGGGATCCTTCCCCATCCCCAGCAGTACCAGGCCCAGAGTGTCTCTCATCTCGGTGAGCATGGTGACCTGTCCCTTGAACTTGGGATCGAAGATGTCGTTGACGCTGGTGAGCTCCCGGCCGGTCTTCTTGGGGTTGTAGCCGAGGGCGGCCATTCCCGACATCCAGGGCACGCTGTACTTCCGGGCGGGGTCGAAGCCCACGTCGCTGAGGTTGTCCAGCAGATTCGCCTTGTTGGGGAAGCTGGCGTCGTCCAACGGCGCGGCGTATCCCAGGTTGATCAGACGTCCGATCATCCAGTCGGTCAGGATGATGATGTCGCGGTCAATGGGCTGATTGCGCTTGAGTGGCTCGTCTATCTTGGCGAAGAATTCCCCATTGTCGTTGATGTCCTCGCTGTACTCCACGTCAATCCCGGTGGCCTTCTCGAAATCGGGTACTGTCTCCGAGTCTATATAGAGCGGCCAGTTGGAAATGCGCACCGGTCCCTTGGACTTGCCGCCGGCGCCCCCCTCCGGCCCGCCTTCTCTGCCCCCACAGCTTGCCAGGAAGCGTCCTCCCAGCGCCAATCCGCCGGCGGCGAGTGCGGTGCGGGTGAGGAATCGGCGCCGGCCGATGGCCTGACGCAGCAGCCGGTGAATCTCCTCGTCACGCTGCCTGCTGTCGTGGCTCATGCACTTGCTCCCTTGCGGTTGAGAGGTCGTCCGGGCGGCAGCGCCTGCTCTACGGTGCCGCGGAGGTCGGGATCGGCGTCGGCTCGGACGGCGGGCGGTGGCAGCAGCCGCGCGGCGTCGGCTTCCCAGCTCACCCACAGCGCCAGCCCCGGGCTGAGCCCCGGGAGGGCCTGCTCCGGCCCTACGTGGGCCACGATCTCGGACCCCTCCGCGGCCCGCAGCAGGCAGCGGACCACCGGCCCCTGAAAGACCGCCTGCTCCAGCGTCACTGGAATGCTGACGCAATCGCCCGGCGGCGCCGCAAAGAGCCGGAGCCGCTCCGGGCGCACCATCACCGACGCCTTTGCCCCGGCCCCGAGCCGCCAGGCACCGGCCGGCACACCCACCGGGGCGCTGCCCGCCACTCGCACCGACGCGCCGGTGCCGTTCACCTGCTCGACCACGGCGGGGATGAGGTTGGCCACGCCGATGAAGTTGGCCACGAAGACCGAAGTCGGCGAGTGATAGATCTCCTCCGGAGTGCCGATCTGCTCTACCCGGCCCTCGTTCATCACCGCGATCCGGCCGGACATCGTCAGCGCTTCTTCCTGGTCGTGAGTCACATAGATGAAGGTGACCCCCACCTCGCGCTGAATGCGCTTGAGCTCCCCCTGCATGGCCTGGCGCAGCTTGAGGTCGAGCGCTCCCAGCGGCTCGTCCAGCAGGAGGGCGCTGGGATAGTTGGCCAGTGCCCGCGCCAGCGCGACGCGCTGCTGCTGTCCGCCGGAGAGCTCGGCGGGCTTCCGCCGCGCAAACGCCGCCAGCCGTACCACGTCCAGCAGCTCCCCCACCCGGCGGTCGGTCTCAGCCGCAGCGAGCTTCTGGCTCCGCGGGCCGAAGGCGACGTTGTCGTAGACCGACATGTGGGGAAACAGCGCGTAGTGCTGAAACACCGTGTTGACGTTGCGGCGGTAGGGCGGGACCCGGGACACGTCGCGCCCATCCAGCAGGATGCGTCCCTCGCTCGGCTGCTCGAATCCGGCGATCATGCGGAGGGTGGTGGTCTTGCCGCAGCCGGACGGGCCCAGGAGCGAGAAGAACTCGCCCCGGCCGATCGCGAAGTCGGCGTGGGCCACCGCCACGTACTCCCCGAACCGCTTCACCACCCGCTCGAGCACGATGACGCTGTCTGCCGGATCGGTCCCGGCACGGCGGCTCGCTGATTTGGTGGTGTCCGGAATGGTCATTCGCGCTGAATCTGCACCTTCCGCCGGGAGTTGACAACCGGCCTGGCGCGGCGCAAGCTGGGGCACCGGGCATTGAGGAGACGGCCCGCTAGAAAGCGACTCTATGAGCACTACCCTCGCGCGCGATGCCGGCGACACCCTGCTTGCGCGGGCCGAGCGGATCCGGGAGACGGAGATGGCCAGGCTGCTGCAGCGCACGCCTGGCTCAGCCCAGCTCTACGAGCGCGCGGTGCGGCGCCTTCCCTTCGGGGTCGTGTCGTCGTTTCAGAAGATGCAGCCCTACCCGATCTACCTGAGTCGGGGACAGGGCAGCCACGTCTGGGATCAGGACGGCACCGAGTACCTCGACTTCCATTGCGGGTTCGGCGCCATGGTGGTGGGGCACGCCCACCCCCGTATCGTCGAGGCCATTCACGAAGCGGCGTCGCGCGGGACCCATTTCGCGGTCACCACCGAATCGGCGGTGGCGTTCGGGGAGGAGATCTGCCGCCGGTACAACCTGGAGATGCTGCGGTTCGCCAACTCGGGCACCGAGGCGACGATGGACGCGATCAGGGTGGCGCGCGCGGCGACGGGACGCGACGTGGTCTGCAAGATCGAAGGCTCCTATCATGGCCACCACGACAGCGTCATGTTTTCGGTGATCCCCAACGCCGACGTCATGGGAGGGCGGGAACGGCCGGCGAGCGCTCCGGTGTCCAAAGGAATGGTGAAGGATGCCGGGAAGTACATCGAGGTGGTGCCATTCAATGACGCGGGCCATCTGGAGCGGGTGCTGGTGGAGCGGGGGAGCCAGATCGCCTGTCTCATCATGGAGCCCGCCATGATGAACATCGGAATCGTCCCGCCGCAGCCGGGTTACCTCCAGCGGGTGCGGGAGCTCTGCACCAAGCACGGTGTGGTCCTCATATACGATGAGATCAAGACCGGCTTTACCATTGCCGCCGGCGGCGCCACCGAGCGCTTCGGTGTTCAGCCCGATCTGGTCTGCCTGGCCAAGGCCATCGCCGGCGGACTTCCGGCCGCGGCCTTCGGCGGCCGCGAAGACCTGATGCGCCTGATCGAGCGCGGCGTGTCCCAGATGGGCACCTACAACGGCAATCCGCTGGTCTCCCACGTTGGGCTGGTGACGCTCACCGAGCTGCTCACCCCCGCGGCCTACCGCCAGCTCGGGCGCGTCGGCACCCGGCTCGCCGAAGGCTGCCAGGCGGCCATAGACCGCTACGGGATTCCCGCCCACACCGTGGATCTCGGCGCCAAGGGGTGCGTCTCCTATCGCGCCACGCCGATGAAGAGCTATCGCGACTTCCTCGACACCCGTCCCGAGCTCTTTGCCGCATCGTATCCCTGGCTGCTCAACCGGGGAATCTTCATGACCCCGGGCGATGAGGAACAGTGGACCCTGTCGCTCCAGCACACCGATGCGGACGTGGACGAGTACATCGGAGTGTTCACCGAGTTTTGCCGGGCGCTGGCGGGGTGATGGGCGGGCATCGTTTGCTGGGGTTTTACCACAGAGGCACAGAGGGGCACAGAGGGCACAGAGAAAGAGCTTTGTGGGTGTGCTGTTGACCACCAGCAGTTCTCTGCGACCTCCGTGTCTCTGTCCTCTGTGCCTCTGTGCCTCTGTGGTATAATACAGCACCCAATGCCCACCGAATAAATCCCGGCACTATCGAGTTATATTTCAGCCATGACCTCCCCCTCCTTTGAAGTCGTCGCTCCCTTCGAGCCGGCCGGTGACCAGCCCAAAGCCATCCAGGAGCTCACCGCCGGACTCGAGCGGGGCGACAGGTACCAGACCCTGCTCGGCGTGACCGGGTCGGGGAAGACGATGACGCTGGCGCACACTATCGCGGGCTACGGCAAGCCGACGCTGGTGCTCTCCCACAACAAGACTCTCGCGGCACAACTGTATGGGGAGTTGCGCCAGTTCCTGCCCAAGAACGCGGTGGAGTACTTCGTCTCCTATTACGACTACTACCAGCCCGAGGCATACGTTCCTTCCACCGATGTGTACATCGAGAAGGACGCGTCCATCAACCAGGATATCGAGAGCCTCCGTCTCCGGGCCACCTCCAGCCTGATGGAACGGGAGGACGTGGTCATCGTGGCCACGGTGAGCGCCATTTACGGCCTCGGCGATCCGGTGGAGTACCGGAAGCTCATGGTCACGGTACGCCGCGGCGAGCAGCGCGGCCGCGACGCCATCCTGGTCGAGCTGGTGAGGATCCACTACGGCCGCAACGATGCATCGTTCGAGCAGGGCACCTTCCGGGTCCGCGGCGACTCGATCGAGGTTTTCCCGGCCTACGCCGAGCAGGCCATCCGGATCGAGCTGTTCGGTGACGAGGTCGAGCGGATCAGCAAAATCAATCCGCTCACCGGCGATACCATCGCCCGGCTGGATCAGTGCGCCATCTACCCGGCGCGCCACTTCGTCACCGAGCGGCCCAAGATCGAGCGCGCGGTCAAAGCCATCCGGGCGGAGCTCGCCGAGCGGCTGACGGAGCTCAAGGCGGCGGGAAAGCTGCTCGAGGCTCAGCGCCTCGAATCGCGCACCGGGTTCGACGTCGAGATGCTGCTCGAGGTGGGCACCTGTGCCGGCATCGAGAACTACTCCCGCCACCTGAGCGGCCGGCAGCCCGGCGAGCGTCCCGCGTGTCTCATTGATTATTTCCCGCCGGACTTTCTCGTCGTGGCCGACGAGTCGCACGTGACGCTGCCGCAGGTCGGCGGCATGTTCAACGGCGACCGGGCCCGCAAGCTGACCCTGGTGGAGTACGGGTTCCGGCTCCCTTCGGCCATAGACAACCGCCCGCTCCACTTCGACGAGTTCATGGCCCTGGCGCCCCAGCTGATCTGTCTCTCCGCTACGCCGGGCGACTATGAGCTGGGCCTCTCCCAGGGTGTAGTGGTGGAGCAGATCATCCGGCCCACCGGGCTGGTGGATCCGGAGGTTGACGTGCGCCCGGTGCGGGGTCAGGTGGACGACCTGCTGAACGAGATCCGCCTGCGCGAGGCCCTGGGGGAGAGGGTGCTCGTCACCACGCTCACCAAGCGCATGTCGGAAGATCTCAGCGACTACCTTCAGCAAGCCGGGGTGCGGGTGCGCTATCTCCACTCCGACATTGACGCGATAGAGCGCATGGAAATTCTGCGCGGCCTCCGGCTGGGTGATTTCGACGTGCTGGTCGGCATCAACCTGCTGCGGGAGGGGCTCGACCTTCCCGAGGTGTCGCTGGTGGCGATCCTGGATGCCGATCAGGAAGGCTTCCTCCGCTCCGACCGCTCGCTGGTGCAGACGATCGGCCGCGCCGCGCGCAACATCAACGGTCGCGCTATTCTCTACGCCGATCGTATCACCGGCTCGATGCAGCGGGCCCTGGCCGAAATGGATCGGCGCCGGGCCATTCAGCGAAGCTACAACGAGGAGCACGGGATCACCCCGCGCTCGATCGTCAAGTCCATGGAAGAGGTACGGCTCTCCACCCACGTGGCCGATGCGCGCACCCAGCGACCGGAGCCGAGGCTGGCGGTGCAGGACCGGGTGGACCTGCACGATCCTGCCAAACGCGCCGCGATGATTCAGACGCTGGAGCGGCAGATGCGCCAGGCCGCGGCCAATCTGGAGTTCGAGCTCGCCGCGATGTTGCGGGACCAGGTCAATGAGCTCAAGGCGGTGGGGGCGCCGGACGTGCGGCGGGGAACGCCGGGCAAGGTGCGCCGACACGCGTGATCCGCCCGCTGACCCAGGGCGAGCTCGAGGCCGAAGGAGAGCGATTGGGCCGGTCTCTCGCGCCGGGATCGCTGGTCACCCTGGAGGGCGATCTCGGGGCGGGGAAGACCACCTTCATCCAGGCGATCGCGCGGGGTCTCGGCGTCACCGGCGCCGCCACCAGTCCGACGTACGCGCTGGTGCATCGCTATCGGGGACGGCGAGGAACGGTGTTCCACCTCGACTGCTTTCGGCTGCGCGTCCCCGATGAGGCCGCCGACCTCGACTGGGAGGGCCTCACGTCGGAGGGCGATGCCATCCTGGTGGAGTGGCCCGAGCGAGCGGGCTCCTGGCTCCCGGAGCCGACGCGCCGGTTCCGCCTGCACCATTTGTCGGACCCCGTCCTGCGCGGGTTGGAGATGCTCTGATGTGGCTCGCGATGGACACGGCGACCGACCGCCTTTCGGTCGCGCTTGGCACTTCGGTGGACCAGGCCGACGAGGAGAGTCTGGGCGGCGCCCGCCGGCATGGGGCGGCCTTGCTGCCCATGATCGAGTCGCTGCTTCGCCGCCGGGGAGCTACGCTCGACGACGTCAGCGGACTCGCTCTCTCCGATGGGCCGGGCAGCTTTACCGGTCTTCGCGTCGGTGCCTCGTTGGTCAAGGCCTTGGTGCAGAGTCGAGGCCTGCCGCTGTGGACGGCTCCGTCGCTGCTGGTGCGCGCGGCGGGGCCGGCGGGCGAGGCTAGCCTGGTGCTCGCGGTGACCAACGCCCTGCGCGGTGAGGTGTACGCGGCGGCGTACCGCTTCCAGAGCGGTGGAATCGAGACCGTGCTTTCGCCCACCGTCCAGCAGCCCGAGGCGCTGCTCGGCAGCGGGCTCGCCCCCGATCTGCTGGTCGGCGAGGCGCCGCCCGCCATCGTCGCGCTCTTGGAGCGGGGCTTCGACCGGACCCTGTGGGGACCACCGGAAGGGGCGCCGAGTGCCCGTGCGCTCATCGGCCTGGTCGGCCGGCGGGGGGGAGCGTCGCGGGTCGAGATGGTGCAGGGGTGGGAGCCGGTGTACGGACGGCCGGCGGAGGCGCAGGCACGCTGGGAAACGGCGCATGGACGAACCCTACCGGATTCGGTCAGCAGTTCTCTCTGACGCGCCGGCGATGGTCGCGATCGAGCGCCAATGCTTCAGCGATCCCTGGAGCGAGGCGAGCTTTCGCGAGGCGCTGACTTCGCCGTGGACCTTCGGCCTGGTGGCTCAGACGGCGCGAGGGGTGGCGGGGTACCTCATCGGCCGCGAGGTGGCGGGCACGGGCGAAGTGCTCAATCTGGCCGTGGCACCGGGAGGGCGTCGCCGGGGAGTCGGCGGAGCGCTTCTGCGCGGAGGGCTCACTGCCCTGCGGCGGCGCAAGGTGGAGGAAGTCTTTCTCGAGGTCCGAGAATCGAACCACTCGGCCCAGGCGCTTTACCTGAGCCATGGCTTTCGCCCGGTGGGGCAGCGGGCGGCATATTATCGGAACCCCAAGGAGGACGCCCTGGTTCTCCGGCTGGCCCTGAAGCAGCACGCGTAGATTAGGCACCACTAGCATAGCTTTGGTTGAGGGAAGAACTCGGGCGTGGGGCATGTTAGCCGAGTTCACCCTGGCGTTCCCACGATAGAATCCTGGAGGTGCATGTGAGCCGCAGCCTGAACAAAGTCATCTTGATCGGGAACCTGGGAGCGGACCCGGAAGTCCGCAGCACCGCGAACGGGTCCCGTGTGGCCACGCTGTCGCTGGCCACCAGCCGGCAGTGGAAAAACCAGGCCGGCGAAAAGCAGGAGAAGACCGAGTGGCACCGAATCGTGCTGTGGAACAACAAGGGCTCCACCCTCGCCGACATCGCCGAGCGTTTCTGCAAGAAGGGCGACAAGATCTACATCGAGGGGAGCATCGAGTACCGGTCGTGGCAGGATCGCGAAGGACAGACGCGCTACACCACGGAGATCACCGCGCGCGAGCTCATCATGCTCTCGGGCAAGGCGGACGGGTCGGAGACGTACTCGCCGGCCGCCAAGGCCGCCGCGGGGGCCAGCGCCGGCGCGGGAGCGGGTGGTGCGGCCAAGGGGAAGGAGTCCTTCGAGGATTTCCCTGAGGCGCTCGATGCCGAGGATGATGACTTGCCGTTTTGAGGTGCGGGGATTGGCGGGCTTATCGGGCGGTGTGAGGGCGGGACTTGGAGGGAGTGCCGTCCCCCGCGCCGCCGTCTAACGCAGCGATCTCCGCCCAACGCACGCCGCAGCATTCCCGGCACCGCCGCCAATCGCCACGGCGCCCTCCCACATGGCCTCGGGGTTCGCGGCGCAAACCTCCAACACCCCAACGCCTTGCGCGCCGGGAGCCACCCCCCGATCACCTGGCGTTGAATTTGCCCCCTCGGTACCCCTGAACCGTTCGGGCCCCTTGTCTCATCCACACCCGACAACGTCGTCGCCGGGAGATTCCTGATGCCACGTACGTGCCGTTGGAACTGGCTTGCCCTGCTCGCCCTTGCCGCCGGTCCGACCTTGGCGCTGGGGCAGACCACCGCGACCCGCAGTCACACCGTTCGCGAGGGCGATACCCTGTGGGATCTTTCCCGGCTGCACCGGGGAGACCCCTTGCTGTGGCCCGACATCTACCGGATGAACACCAGCGTGGTGGAGGACCCTCACTGGATCTATCCCGGTGAGGTACTTCAGCTCGCCGCCGGCGACGACGTGAGCGCGGTCCCCAGCACCGATACTCCGGCGCTCGCGGAGCCTGTTGCCGCCGACACCAGCGCCAGCGCCGACGTGAGCGTGGCCGATACCGCGGCGCCGCGGTCTCTCGCTAGCCTCGTCGAGCCCAGCGATTCGTCCGACCAGGAGCCGGCTCGGCTCTTTGGGCCGCCGCCGGGAGAGGCGATGCACGAGACCCTTCGGGCCTACCTCGACCAGCCGTATCGGCCGCTCCGCCGCAGTGAGTTCTATTCCTCCGGCTTCCTGACCGAAGGTCAGCGGCTGCCCTTTGGCCGGGTGCTGGGGCCGGTAACTCCGCCCCAGATTGACGCTCTTCCCGGCAACGACGCCTATGCGTTGCCGTTCTCATCCATCGCCATCGAGGCGCCCAGCGGAGCCACCTATCAGGTCGGCGACAGCCTGCTGCTGGCGAAACTGGGACGCGAGATGGGCCCCCACGGCGACATCGTGCAGCCGACCGGGATCGCCCGGGTAACCGGAACCAGCGGCGGCCGCTACATCGCCACGGTGGTCGCGATCTATGGCCCGGTCCGACCCGGACAGCAGGTGCTTCCCCTGGAGAAGTTCACCCCTGCCGGCTCGGGCCGTGCCGTGGCGGTGAGCGATGGGGTGCGCGCCACCCTGCTCGGCGGCGCCGCGCGGCAGGAGCTCAAGGCTCCTCAGATGGTGGTCTTCCTCGACAAGGGCCGCCAGGATGGGGTTGCTCCGGGCGACCTCTTCGAGGCGCGTCGCCGGCCAGAGAGGCGTTCGGATGGAACGATGCGGATCGAAGAGGTGATGGTCACCATGCAGGTGGTGCACGTGCGCGAGCACTCCTCCACCGCCCGGCTGATCAACATCGTATCGCCCAACGTCGTCCCCGGCACCGGCGTGCGGCAGGTGGCCAAGCTCCCCTCGTAGGCGGCACCGCCGAAACGCTCACCAGACAGGCCAGCGCGCCGAGGGCGAACCCGATGTTCGCCCTCGGCTTTTTTTATTGCCGACCGGCCCACCACCCCTGCCTCTTGGCGCTCGCCGATTCCCTCCCAGCCACACACATCTATATTGCGGGGCGGTCAATCCTCTGCTCAATCAACTCACGTTGGAGATGTCATGGCGAAACCCGAATGAGCGGGCGAGTACTGGTCACCGGCGGCGCCGGCTTCATCGGTTCCCACATCTCCGAGGCGTATCTGCGCGGTGGATGGGAGGTCGTCGCGCTCGACGACCTGTCACGAGGTCACCAACAGAATGTGCCGGCTGGAGCGCGCTTCGTGCAGGCGGACATCCGCTCGCCCGAGGCGCGCAAGCTGCTCGCCGATGGCGGCTTCGACGTGCTGAACCATCATGCCGCCCAGATTGACGTGCGGCTGTCGGTGGATTCGCCCGC
>Ga0136617_10004725_pt1 | contig 12204 bp, 10 predicted proteins | sample AntDrymUQ3222106_2_FD_129672 | JGI IMG/M metagenome (GOLD analysis project Ga0136617, IMG submission 129672) | Polar desert sand microbial communities from Dry Valleys, Antarctica - metaG UQ322 (21.06) | ecosystem: Environmental > Terrestrial > Soil > Desert | place: Antarctica: Dry Valley...
ATGCAGGTCGGAGCGGTCGACGGCGGCGATCGTCTCGGGGTCCAGCCGCAGCTCGGTCGTCTCAGAAGGCGAGGCCGCCATCGGGTACCTCCATACCGGGGAACACGCGCGCGCCGCGCGCAAGGACGTTGTCGTCGCCGATCCTGACGCCTTCGCCGACGATCGCCCCGCCGAGGATCTGCGTGCGGTCGCCGATCCGTGCGCCGGGGCCGACGATGCAGTCGCACAGGATGCAGTCGTTGCCGATCGTGGCGCCTTCGAGGACGACGCTGCGCTCGACGGTCGTGCCCTCGCCGACGCTCACGTCATCGGCGATGACCGCGAGGCTGCCGACGCGCGCGCCCGGAGCGATGCGGGCGCCGGGGCCGACCATCGCCGGCGGGATCGCCCGCCCCTCGACGCACGCGGACGGGTCGATCGCGAGAAAGCCATCGCCCAGCCGGGCCGCGACGGCCGTGTGCACGTTGCCCTCGAGGATGTCGAACGTCGCCTGCAGGTAGCGCTCGGGCGTGCCGACGTCGAGCCAGTAGGCGGCGGCGTCGACGTAGCCGTAGAGACCGTGGGAGATGAGTGCGGGCCACACCTCGCGCTCGATCGAGACGTTGCGGCCGGACGGGATGAGGTCGAGCACGGAGCGCTCGAGGACGTAGGCGCCGGCGGAGATGAGGTTCGTGTCGAGGACGGTGTCGGGCGACGGCTTCTCGAGGAACTCGTCGACCGAGCGATCGTCGCGCAGCCGCACGAGCCCGTAGCTCGAGGGGTCGGACACGGGCACGAGCGCGAGCGTGCCGGTCGCGCGGGTCCGCTCGTGCTGGGCGATCTGCGCCGTGAGGTCGAGGTCGGTGAGGACGTCGCCGTTGAGCATGAGGAAACGGTCGTCCAGGAAGCGCTCGGCGAACTTCAGCGCTCCGGCCGTGCCACGCGGATCGGGCTCCTCGACGAAGCGCAGGCTGATCCCGAGGTGCGAGCCGTCACCGAGGACGGCGCGGACGTTCGTCGCCTTGAATCCACACGACATGATGACGTCGTCGATGCCGTGCCCCCGGAGCCACTCGAGCATGTAGACCATCATCGGCCGGTCGACGAGCGGGACCACGGACTTCGGCACCGTGGACGTCAGCGGTCGCAGGCGGGTGCCCTCTCCGCCGACGAGGATCACGGCCTGCATGGCTGGCTCGGCAGGTGCATCACGGTAAGGATGTCAGTGTTCCGCGTCCGATGCCTTCATAGGTGAGCCCGGCGGCCCTCACCTCATCGGCATCGAGTGCGTTGCGCCCGTCGAGCAGGAGCGTCCCGGCCATCTGCCGCGCCACCAGCGTCCAGTCCAGCTGCACGAACTCGCTCCACTCGGTGACGAGCACGACAGCGTCGGCGCCGTCGACGGCGTCGAGCGCGTCCGTCGCGAAGTACACTCCGCGGATGAGCGTGCGCGCCTCGTCCGCGGCGATGGGGTCGAAGACGCGGACCTTCGCCCCGTCGGCCTGCAGCCGCGCGCTCAGGACGAGCGACGACGCCTCGCGCATGTCGTCCGTATTCGGCTTGAAGGCGAGTCCCAGCAGGCAGATCGTCCGGCCGACGAGCGAGCCGAGATGCTTCTGCAGCTTGCCGATGACGCGCCGCTTCTGCAGCTCGTTGACCTCGATGACGGCGTTGAGCAACTGGAAGTGATAACCGGAGTTGCCGGCGAGTTGCTTGAGTGCATTGACGTCTTTCGGAAAACAGGAACCACCGAATCCGATCCCTGCCTGCAGGAATTTTTGTCCAATCCTGTCATCCAGCCCCATGCCCCGGGCGACCTCGATGACGTCGGCGCCGGTCTCCTCGCAGACATTGGCGATCTCGTTGATGAACGAGATCTTCGTCGCGAGGAACGCATTGGAGGCGAGCTTCACCATCTCTGCCGAGGCGATGTCCGTTCGCACGAGCGGCGCCCGAAGCGGCGCATAGAGCTCGACGACCGCGTCGCCTGCCCAGTCGCCGTCCTCGCCGATGACGACGCGGTCGGGCGCGAGGAAGTCCTTGACGGCCGAGCCCTCCTTGAGGAACTCCGGGCAGGAGACGTAGCGCAGCGCGTCCTTGCCCTGCTCGGCGAGGACACGCTTGATCGAGGCGCCGGTGCCGGCCGGGACGGTGGACTTCATGACGAGCGCGTGGGCGTCGGAGGCGGGGATCGCCTCGACGACCGCATACACGGCGCTGAGATCGGCGTCCCCGGAGTACGTCGGGGGGGTGCCGACGGCGACGAACAGCAGCCGGGCCTGCTCGAGGGCGTCCCGGATCTGCGTCGAGAAGTGCATCCGGTCGCGGTTGGCGGCGACCATCTCGGCCAGACCGGGCTCGTAGATCGGGATCTCGCCGGCCTGCAGTCGCGCGATCTTGTCCGCGTCGATGTCGATGCAGTACACCTCGCTGCCGAGGTGCGCGAAGCCCGCGGCCGTGACGAGGCCGACGTAGCCGGTGCCGATGACACCGATGGGCTCGCGACCGAGTCTCATGCGGCGGGCACGTTACTGCGCGCGCGGTCACCACGGCCCGGTCGCGGCCGAAGCTGCGGCGAGGGCTGGCGCAGCGCTACTCCCCGATCCGCTGCAGCGAACGGGCGATGTCCATCATCTGGCGATTGGTCAGCCGCTGCGACAGCGTGTTGGACACCCAATAGACGGCCCGGCCGGTCTTCCAGGCGACCAGCCGCAGCCTGTGACCGTCGAAGTAGCGCTGGTAGGTGCGTTTGCGCATGCGCACCTCGTCGGTCGGGTTGTCGAGGATCGGCGGCGCCTTCCAGGTCGTGCCCTGGACGCCGTAGTACTGGCCGTTATCGCCCTCCGCGAGCACGATCCGGTAGGCCCGGTACTTGTTCTTGTTGCGGTCGTAGATGTCGTAGGAGCGCGGGCTGTCCTTGACGTAGCCGCCGCGTGCCAGGCGCACCCTGGGGAAGTAGACCGGCAGCTCGCGCAGCTTGGTGGAGATGTCGATGACGTGGTTCTCGCCCTCCTCCTTGCGCACGACGAGCCCGGGCGCGAGGGTCCTTCGGGTCTTGATGCGCTTTGGCTTGGCCCGCTGCTGCTCGTCCTCGTCAGGGCTGGCAGCGGCCGCCGCGCCGAGCCCGACGTCGATGAACTCGTCGACCGTCCGGCGCAGGTTGTCCGGCGAGATCTCGACGTAGTCGGCGTCGGGCGACTGGCCGCCGCGGAAGTGGATCTCCTGGATCGGGTTCTTCGAGGACTCGTAGGCGAGCTTCAGCAGGCGCAGGATCGCGGCGTCGTTGTCGCGCGCGATGTCCGTCTGCGTGTAGCGCCCGAAGATCCGCAGCAGTTCCCCGCGATCGCCGAAGACCTTGCCCAGGCCGATCTGGTCCTTCGCCTGCCGCAGGAACTCCTGCTGGCGCGAGGCGCGGACGAAGTCGTCGTCGGTGTGGCGGTAGCGGACGAAGTCCAGCGAGTCCTGGCCGCAGAGCTTCTGATAGCCGGGCTTGAGGTCGATCGTCGCGTAGCCGGTGGGACCACCGTTGGCGTTGAAGTAGCGCCGGTCGATGTCGACGTACACGCAGCCCAGCCGGTTGACGGCACGCTGGAAGCCGCCGAAGTTCACGTTGACGACGTGGCTGATCTCGATACCGAGCAGCGCCTTGACCGTCTGCACCGTGAGCTTCGGGCCGCCCTCCGCGTAGGCGGTGTTGATCTTGTCCGTGCCATGGCCGGGAATCTCGACGCGCAGATCGCGCGGGATCGAGAGGATCGCCGTCGCCTTCTTGTCCGGGTCCAGGCGCACGACGATGATCGTGTCCGAGCGCGCCGGAATCCCCGCCTTGACGTCGCCGAAGCGCCGGTCCGAGCCGAGCACGAGGATCGTCTGCGGGCTGCCCGGCTCCACCTTGTCGAGCTCGTTCTCGATGTCCGGGATCGGGATCGAGGCCTCCTGGAAGACCTCGATGTTCTTGTCGACCTCGAGCAGCACCGCGCTGGCGACGGCCGTCGCGGACAGCAGGACGATGAGGATGGCGCCGAAGACGAACTTCTTCGCCATCGCGAGGCCCAGCCGGGGCGGTCCGTCGGGGCTCATGACTGCGCACCCTCGACGGCGCGCAGCGGCGCCTTGCCCTCGATCGCGGCGATCGCCGCCAGCCAGGCCGGCAGGCCGCTCACGAAGTCGCCGAGGGCGCAGCGGTAGCGATGCAGGGAGTCGATCGAGACCCACTCCGCGGGACCGTGGTGACCACCGCCGACGGGGCCGAACTCGACGGCCGGAACGCCGGCTTGGAGGAACGAGACCGCGTCGGAGGCGCCGTCGCGGCCGATCGACAGCGCCTCGCCCTCGAGCGATTTGGAGACCGCCTCGCGTAGCGCGCGTACGTACGAGTTCGCGCGCGAGACGTGCGCCGGGGCGCGCTGGAAGGTCTTGACGATGCGCACGTCAGCAAGCCCGCGGATCTCGGCGAGGATCTCGCCGGGCTCCTGGTTGGGCAGGAAGCGGATGTCTATGTCCATCGTGCAGCGGTCGGGCACCTTGTTGAAGGCGTCGCCACCGACGATCCGGGCGACGTTGATCGAAGGGCGGTCGAAGAGGTCCGACGACTCACGGCTGAAGCGTAGGGTCTCGATGCGACGGAACACCTCGTAGGCCTTGAGGATCGCATTGTCGCCGGCCCACGGCGTGGAGCCATGGCGGCGATCCCGCTGACTTCGACGCGCACCGCCAGAACCCCCTTCGCCTGCACGCCGATGTGCAGGTCGGTCGGCTCGCCCGTGATCGCGAAATCCGCCCGCAGCCCCTCCTCGACGAGCGCGTCGGTGCAGCGATGCTCGGGGTTCTCGGACTCCTCGTCGGGGACGCAGACGAAACGCACCCGGACGCCGCCGTTGTCGGCGACGTCGCGGACGGCGCACATCATCGCCGCCAGCGCCCCCTTCATGTCGTAGGCGCCGCGGCCGATGAGCCGGTCGCCCACGACACGCGGCGTGAACTGGTCGGCGTGCGCGGGCACGACGTCGACGTGGCCGTGGAAGATCACGCACGGGCCATCGGCCGGACCGACGTCGGCGAGGACCACCGGCAGCCCTCCGAACTCGCGTCCGGTCACGGGGATGTCGCGGGCTTCGAGCCAACCCTTGACGAAGCCGACCGCGGCGCGGAGGCCGTCGCCGGTGGACGTGTCGTAGGTGATCAGCCGTTCGGCCAGTACCCGTTCGTCCATCGGCCGCCAGCCTAGTCGATCGCTGCTGCAACGACCGGTCTGACCTTTAGGGCGAGCGTTAGGGTGAGGATGGTCGAGCCTCTGCCCACGGCCAGCCGGGATCCTGTGCGTTGGGTCAGCCCGAGTCGTCGAACGGCAGGCTCGGGGGCGGCGGAGGCGGCGGTACGATCCGGCGCGGCGCGACCGGCCGCGGCGCGACCGGCCGCGGCGCGACCGGCCGCGGCGCGACCGGCGGCCGGGCGCGGACGGGCCGACGCGGCGCTGGGGGCGTGGCGCGCTGCGGGCGCGAACGCGCCGCTCGAGCCCGCCGGGCTCGAGCGGCCTGTGCCCGGCGCGCGCGCGCGGCGTTGGCCCGCCGGCTGCGGTCGGCCTTCGCGCGCACCGTACGCGCACGGCGGGCACGGTTCGCACGGGCTCGCCGCGCCTTGGCGCGGCGTTCGGTCACGCTCGGCGCGGCGCTTGCGGCCGGCGGCGCGGGTTCGGGGACGGTCGTGACCGACGACGGCAGGGCCGACCCGGTGACCGTGTCCACCCGCGTCGCGTTGCCGACCTGGGCGGGCGCCGGCTCCGCCGGGTCATCGGCGACGATCGGTACGGCCACCGCCATGCCGATGGCGACAACGACGATGCAGAGACTGACGGCGTCCTTGCGGCTCATGCGATCACGCGCCCGCGCCGGCAACTGCGACGCTCACCTCGCAGCATGTCCGTCATCCCGCATCGGATCGTATGCGCACCGGGGTCCTGCCTGTTCGCGCCTGTCGGCGCGTACGAGTTCGCTCCACGCGCGATCAACGTTTCGTGAGCCGCCGTTCTTGCGTCGACGCGAACTGGACGCTCCGCGCCGGCGAGCCGGCGCCGGCATCGCGAGCATGGTGGCGCCGAACACACCCACCAGGATCTCACGACCTAGGGGGGCGACGTGCCGTCGTGGCGCCGCGGCGCGATCATGACGCCGGACAGTTGCGCGGCTGCGCGCCGGGCGTCCTCGCGCAGCGGTCGGCGCGCAACGGCACCCGGTTGTTCAAGAAGCGGAAGCGCGTGTACTTGCCGATGAAGCCGGGCTTGGTCACGTAGATCTTGAGGACCGTTCCGCCGCGCAACCTGCGCTCGAACTGGCGCACCCGCACGATCTTCTTGCCCGCGCGGATCGTCAGCCGCTTGCGGGGACAGCTGCGGCCCGTGCAGTAGATCGACACCTGCGAAGTCGCCGGCGCGCGGACGGTGAGCAGCGTGATCCGTACACGACCGCGGTCGGTGCGCCCGCGCAGGCGCACGATCGGAAACGGCATCAGCAACGGCGTCTGGACGCTCGACGGCACCATGAAGACGACCTGCGGGTCGGTCTCGTCGTCGTCGGCAGCCGACGAGCAGCCGCGGTCGGCCGGGAAGTCGATCTTCCCGTCACCGTCGTTGTCGAAGCCGTCGTTGCACCGCGCCGGCTGCACCGACGGCGTCCCCGGCGACGGGTCGGTCTCGTCGTCGTCGGCGACCGACGAGCAACCGGGATCGGCGGGGAAGTCGATCTTCCCGTCACCGTCGTTGTCGAAGCCGTCGTCGCACCGCGCCGGCTGCACCGACGGCGGAGGCGGAGGCGCCTCGAGGAGGTCGCTGGCGGAGCTGCAATCCGGATCGCGGGTCGCGAGGTCGAAGTCCAGCAGCCCGTCGCCGTCGTTGTCGCGGCCGTCGTTGCACTGGGGCGGATCGACCTCGTCCGCGTCGTTCACGTTGCTACAGCCGAAGTCGATCGGGAAGTCGATCTGGCCGTCGTTGTCGTTGTCGAAGGTATCGGAGCAGGCCGTGTCGACCTCGCTGGTCTCGGCGGCCCAGCTGCAGCCCGGATCAGGCCGGCCCGGCAAAGCGACCTGAAAGTCGATCTTGCCGTCGCCGTCGTTGTCGATCCCGTCCGCGCATGCGGGAAGGGGCACCGGGTCCACCTCGGTTGGATCCCACGCCGAGGCGCATCCGGGATCGGCGGGGAACTTCTTGCCGTCGCCGTCCAGGTTTTGTCCGTTCGAGCACACGCGAACTGCCCCGCCCGCCTCTTGCACATCCGTCGCCGCGCGGCATTGAGAGTCGAACGGGAAGTCGATCTTGCCGTCGTTGTCGTCGTCGATGTTGTTGGCGCACTGCGGCAGGCGCGGCAGGGCCTGCGCGGGGTTCGCAGCGGCGAGGCTCAGGCTCGCAGAGAGCAGCAGCGCGGCTGCGCCGCCGAGCAGCCAGGGAACGATCCTACGACACGATGTGTGGGTCTGGGACAACGTCAAACCCCCGCGAGGGACAGGGACACGGACCAATAGCAACGCAGCAGCGACGCCCCGACTTTTCCGCCCCGTGCACATCCAGCCGATCTTGGCGCGAAGACGCTCACAACCGCTGCCGCGAGGAGGAAGTCTGCTGCCCTCGCTGCTCTGATCCCTCGGCGTGGCTGCCCCTCGCGGGATGCTCTCCTAGAGTCCGCCCTCATGGCTACGCGCCCCAAGGCGAGGCCCGGATCGTCGGCACGCTCGTCCGGGCCCGGCCGCTCGTCCGCGCGGCGGCGCGGGGCCGGGGTCGTCGCGCTCTTCTCGGCCACGCTCTTCGTGAGCGCGGGGCTCACCTTCCTCGTCCAGCCCATGTACGCGAAGTTCGTGCTGCCTCTGTTCGGCAGCACGCCGGCCGTCTGGAACACCTCCATGCTGTTCTTCCAGACGACGCTCCTTGCCGGCTACCTCTACGCGCACGAGAGCACGCGCCGCCTTGGGGTGCGCCGCCAGGCCGCGTTGCACCTCGGGATCCTGCTCGTGCCGCTGCTGGTGCTGCCGGTCGGCGTTCCCGACGGCTGGATCCCTCCTGCCGACAGCAATCCGGTGCCGTGGCTGCTCGGCCTGCTGGCGGTCGCGGTCGGGCTGCCCTTCTTCGTGGTCTCGACCACCGCGCCGCTCCTGCAGCGCTGGCTCGCCGCCACCGATCATCCAGCGGCTGCCGACCCCTACTTCCTGTACCGCGCGAGCAACCTCGTCAGCGTGCTCGGCCTGCTCGGATATCCGCTGGTCGTCGAGCCGTCCATGCGTCTCGCGGAGCAGGGACGCCTGTGGTCGGCGGGCTATGGCCTGCTCGTCCTGCTGGTGCTCGCGTGCGCGGCCGTGGTGTGGCGCTCGCCGCGGGGCCCGCAGGCCACTCGAGATGCTCCGCCCGTGCCGGCCGCGGAAGTTCCGCCGGCGCCGGCCGCGGGGAATGCGGAAGCTGCGCCCGCAACCGCCCCGGATGCTGCTGGCGCAGCGTCCCAAAGCTCGACTGCCCGGCCAACCCTCACCAGGCGCTTGCGCTGGGTCGGGCTCGCCTTCGTCCCGTCGAGCCTGATGCTCGGCGTGACGACGGCGATCACGACCGACATCGCGCCGATCCCGCTGCTGTGGTCACTGCCGCTCTCGCTCTACCTCGTCTCGTTCATCCTCGTCTTCGCCCCCGGCTCGCGCGCGGACAGGTTGCACCGGTCGATGGTGTTCGCGCTGCCCGGGGTGGTGCTGCTGATCTCCCTGCTCCTGCTGCTGGAGGTCCGCGGTCCACTCTGGCTCATGGTGCCGGTTCACCTGGCGGGCTTCTTCGTCGTGGCCGTCGTGTGCCACGGGGGCCTGGCGCAGGACCGCCCGCCGGCGCGGTGGCTCACCGAGTTCTACCTCCTGATCTCCCTCGGGGGAGCGCTCGGCGGGGTGTTCAACGCGATCGTGGCGCCGGCGCTGTTTGACTCCCTGGCCGAGTACCCGATCGCGCTCGTGCTCGCCGCCCTCTGCCTACCATGGCGCCCGCCCCTGATCTCCCCGGGTCCCTACGCGCGCTGGCTCGACCTCGCGCTGCCGCTCGCCCTCGGGACGACGGTTGCGCTGATGGTCTCGCTGATCGAGCTCGCGGAGGCGGACGTGCAGCAATACGGCAAGCAGTTCGCCTTCGGCATGGCGGCGGGAATCGCCTACAACTTCATCCGCCGCCCGCTCCGTTTCGGCCTGTCGGTGGGCGCGATCGTGCTGGCTGTCACGCTCGCCTCGGCCCCGGACGAACAGGAGCTGCATCGCGAGCGGAGCTTCTTCGGCGTCTACCGCGTGACGGCCGCCGAGGGCGGTGATCTGCACCGGCTCGTGCATGGCACCACGACGCACGGTGCCCAAGACTTCTCTCCCGGCCGCGAGCGCACGCCGGTCAGCTACTACCACCGCCGCAGTCCAATCGGCCGGCTGCTCGCTGCCCTGCCCCCGGACATGACGACGCACGCCGCGATCATCGGCCTCGGGACGGGCTCCGTCGCCTGCTACAGCAAGCCGGGGGAGCGATGGACCTTCTACGAGATAGACCCGGCGATCGAGCGCATCGCCCGCGACCCGCGCTTCTTCACCTACCTGCGCGCCTGCGCGGGGGAGTTCAACGTGGTCCTCGGCGACGCCCGGCTCAGACTGCCGCGCGCCGCCGATCGGCGCTACGGGCTGATCATGGCCGATGCGTTCAGCTCGGACGCGGTCCCCGTCCACCTCATCACCCGCGAGGCCCTAGCGCTCTACCGCTCGAAGCTGCGCGAGCACGGAATCGTCGCCTTCAACGTGTCAAACAGCTACGTGGACCTGGAGCCGATCCTCGGAAACCTCGCACACGACGCAAGGATGGCCTGCGTCGCTCAGCAGGACCGCAGGAGCGGGAAGGACGGGCTGCCCGAGACGGACGCCTCTGACTGGGTGGTGATGGCGAGGCACACGCGCGACCTGACCGCGGTCACGCCCGACCCCGGGTGGCACGACTGCCGGCGCTCTCCCGGCACCCCCCCGTGGACGGACGACTACTCCAACCTGCTCGGCGCGCTCGACCTGAACCGCTGACGTATCGCAACATGGGTGCCGGATGCCCGGCTGTGATCTGACGGTCGACGGTGACCCGGCGAGCGGGCCTCTGGGACGTGGCCGGGCGCCGGCGGCCGTCAGGCACGGATCGGGCGCCGGGAAAACCCGACGAGCTTGCGGACGCGTCCACTAGCGTGTGGGCATGGCGGGCCGCGTCGTGCTCTTCGGTGCCACCGGGTTCACGGGTGAGCTCACGGCGCGCGCGCTCGTCGCACGCGGCGCGCGGCCACTGCTCGTCGGGCGCAGCGCCGGCCGCCTCGAGGCGCTCGCGGCGCAGCTCGGCGACCTCGACACCGCTGTCGTCGACGCGACCGCGCCGGACGCGGCTACTGAGCTGGCGGCGCTCGCCGGGCCGGGTGACGTGCTCGTCTGCACCGTCGGGCCGTTCATGCGCTGGGGCGAGCCGGGGGTGCTGGCGGCGATCGGGTCCGGCGCGCACTACATCGACTCGACCGGTGAGCCGCCGTTCATCCGCTCGGTCTTCGAGCGCCACGGCCCGGCTGCCGAGAGGGCGGGCTGCGGCCTTCTGACGGCGCTCGGGTACGACTACGTGCCCGGCAACTTCGCTGGTGCGCTGGCGCTGCGGGCCGCCGGAGAGCGGGCGGTGAGCGTCGATGTCGGCTACTTCCTCAGCGGCGGGCGAGGCGGGCAGGCGAGCGGCGGCAGCCGCGCGTCGGTGGTCGGGATGCTCGCCGAACCCGGCTACGCCTTCCGCGGCGGCCGGCTCGTCACCGAGCGCGCGGCGCGGCGGGTACACGAGCTCGACGGGCGACCGGCGATCTCGATCGGCGGAACGGAGCAGTTCACGCTGCCGCGGGTCCACCCCGGCCTGCGCGACGTCGGCGTATGGCTGGGCTGGTTCGGGACCGCGTCTCGGCCGCTGCAGGCACTGTCGGCGGCGACCTCGCTGGCGGCGCGGCTGCCAGGCGTCCGCGGCGCGATCGGCGCGTCCGCAGGCCGGCTCGTGCAGGGCTCGACCGGTGGCCCCGACGCCGCCACGCGCGGGCGGGCAGGCTCGCGGATCGTCGCCGTCGCCGCCGACGCGGCCGGCAGCCCGATGGCCACGATCCGTCTGCAGGGACGCAACCCGTACGACTTCACCGCCGCGATGCTCGCCTGGGGCGCACTGCGTGCGGCCGAGGGGGGTCTGCTCGCCAGCGGCGCCCTCGGGCCGGTCGACGCCTTCGGGCTCGACGCACTCCAGGCCGGCGTCGCCGAGGCCGGGATCGCGCGGTCGGAGTAGCCGCGGCGCGGTCGTCGACGACACGGCGTCTCATTCCCACGAAGGCTCGGCCTTCCCAGAATGACACGCACCCGACATGCGGGGTCGTGCCTCGCCGCTACCCCGTCAGCAGCAGCGCGTAGAGCGCCCCGCCGAGCAGCGCGGCCCCCGCCAGCCGCAGCGCCTCGTCGCGGTTGCCCTGGGCGAAGCGGACCCCCGCCAGGATGATGCCCGCGAGCGGCAGCGCGACCGCGACGGCGAACGGAAAGAGCCAGCGCAGGCGATCGAGCATGGCCGCAGGCTCGCAGATGACGGGCCCGCGAGGCGTACTCGCCAGGTGTGGGCGGCCGGGCTATCCTCGCTGCATGGGGGACCTTCGCGTCACTCGCGACGGCGCGTTCTACGGTGTCAGCATTCGAGGCGTCCTGGAATCCGGCGCGGGCGAGCCGCTGTACGTGTCGCTGCGCGCGCAGCGCGTCGAGTGGTGTGACCCCGCAGACCCCGACGCCGGCCCCGGCGGCTGGATTCGATCCGAGGCGCCCGGCGCGACGCAGGGCGAGCTCGAGCTGCGCTTCACCCGCGAGAAGGTCCATGAGCGCGCGCTCGCACAGCTCGAGGCCTGGCGCGCCAACCCACCACCGAACCTCGTCGGCGTCAGCTCGGTCAGCGAGCAGTACGTCGGCCTCATCGACCAGGACGAGGGCAGCGGCGTCGGCATCCAGCACACCGACGAGCGCCAGGACCGCTCCGCCGCGCGCGCCTACGCGACCTGGTCGAGCGGGAAGCTGCGGGCCGAAGGCGAGCCCTAGTAGTGCTTTGGTAGGTGTATGGAGGTGGGATGGGGTGCGGCGGCGAATGTCGTGGGATGGTCACTGTTATGGAGGGCGAGGACGCGGCTGTGGGTGTGGTCGGCGTGGCGCCGGAGG
>Ga0136617_10004726_pt1 | contig 12202 bp, 11 predicted proteins | sample AntDrymUQ3222106_2_FD_129672 | JGI IMG/M metagenome (GOLD analysis project Ga0136617, IMG submission 129672) | Polar desert sand microbial communities from Dry Valleys, Antarctica - metaG UQ322 (21.06) | ecosystem: Environmental > Terrestrial > Soil > Desert | place: Antarctica: Dry Valley...
TAAACCACTATGCACTGAAAGTGCATAGGTTTCCGGCGATGACTGAAAGTCACGCCGCTTCTTATATTACATGTTGCCGAAATGCAACGCCGCGCATCAGATTTCTGCGGAGTGCTTCGCAACTGAAAGTCTTGCGCTGAAAGCGCATAGTTTCGACTAACGCACTGGAACAATGAAGACGTTGAGACCTTAAAAAGGACTGCCACGCAGAGTTGTGTTGCCTTAATCTTGCATTCTCGTTGCTTTCCTGATGACCTTCGGAATCCGACGGTGGTTCTCACTGTCCCAACACCAGCGGCCAAGACGTCTTTAGCGTCTTCACCACTTGCCCCGTTCGTAAAAGTTAAGCCGCGTGGAGGAATCCTATGAGAGGGTCGTTGAGACTACGGTCGGGGCAGTATGATCGCGCCGTCTATGATGTGGAAAGCCATAACCGCGCCGTGATTAAGGCGCTCGCCGGCGCGCTGGAAATACGCGATGCGGAAACGCACGGCCATTCCGAGCGCGTCGTCCGCTTCAGCCTGCGGCTCGGGCGTGAGTTAGATTTGGGCGGGGCGCAGTTGAGGTCGCTGAAATTCGGCGCACTTCTTCACGACATCGGCAAGATGGCCGTGCCGAACGCGATCCTGCGCAAGCCAACGAAATTAACGGACGAAGAGTGGGTAAAGATGCGTCAACATCCCCTGCTCGGCCAGCGGATGTTGCGCGGCATGAAGTTCCTTGAGGGCGCGAGTGTTGTCGTCGCGCAGCACCACGAGAAGTGGGACGGCTCCGGCTATCCCTTCGGCCTGCGGCGCGAAGAGATTAACTTGAACGCGCGCATCTTCGCGGTCGCCGACGCATTCGACGCGATGATCAGTGACCGTGTGTATCGCGCGGGCGTCAGTTTTGAAGCCGCCGCGACGGAGATCAACAGATGCACCGGGCGGCATTTCGATCCGATGGTGGTGGAGGCTTTCGGCAGAATTACCCGCCGAGAGTGGCAGGACATGCACCGGGGTCGCCCTCTGTTCGGGCAACAGGTAGCGCGCTCATACCGAGGTTGACCGAGTACCAGCTTCACTCCTGAGTATTGCCGCCCTGCCTCAATCCTCACTTGTCGCGGGCGGGCATCAAGTCTTATCTCGTTTTAAGGTATGACAAGGCGTGGGCGGGTTGTGCCCGACGGGGGGACGACTTTGCCGGTATGGTATTCGGGGCCGCAGCGCTCGGTGGGCTGCTGGCCGATGACAAAAGTCTTGGTGCGAATAACGGGACAAGTGTCCGCCGCGACGAGTCCGGTGGTCGGATCAACGTCCAGCGTGATCGTGCCGGAAAGGCGCGAGGAGCCGTCGGGCTGTGTGATACCGCGACCTTCGAGGCGGGGCGGCGTCCGCCCCCGCGGTGAAGCTTCGGGCAGCGGCATCAACTCCGGCTCACCCACGGGCGGGAGCGGCGGAGCGGTGTCGGTGCCGTACCCGCCGTCTTCGGGCAACTCACCTTCTATCATCAGATCGTCAAGCGGCGCATTACTCGCTTCGCTCGGCGCGCTGTTGTTGATGAAAAACTCGGTGCGTTTCGCGGGCGAGTCGGCGGCGGCAAGCGCTCCGGTGCGCGGGTCAATGTCGGCTTGTTGAATCGTCGCGGGTGTTTCCCAGTCGCCGCCCCAATCCGGGTGCGCGGCGAGTGCGGCGGTCATAAAGTCGGCCCAGATGGGGAGCGCCGATTCGCCGCCAGTCATGCCGAGTTGTGAGCCGTCGTCGAACCCGACCCACACCGCACACACTAAATTCGGCGTGTATCCGGCGAACCACCCGTCGCGCGACGTGCCGGTTTTCCCTGCCGCAATTGCTTTGAAGCCTCGCGCGCGAACCTTCGCCGCTGTGCCGCGATTAATCACGTCCTTCATCATCGAAGTCATCACGAAAGCCACGTCCGGGTCAAACACTCTGGTCTTCTGTGTCGTCGGCTTGGCGATGGTGCTGCCGCCGCCCGTCGTCACCTGTTTGATCGCAATCGGCGCGGCGCGCATTCCTTCGGCGGCGAACGCGGTGTAGGCGGAGGCGACTTGAAGCGGCGTCGCTTCGTGTGAGCCGAGCGCCATCGCAAGGTACGAACGCTTCGGCTTCGGCAGACCGGCCTTCGCCGCGAGATTCATCACCCGACCGATGGTGACTTCCTGCGCCATCTCGACCGTCACGACGTTAAGACTACGCACCAGCGCGTCGCGCACAGTGACGGGCGCGTTCATATACTGCTCGCCGAAATTCCCCGGCGTGTACTCCTGATTATCAACGGCGAAGGTCTTCGGCTCGTCTTTATAGATTGTGGCTGGCGTGATGACGCGCGGGATCGGGTCGAGCGCGGTGTTAAGCGCCGTCGCGTAGACGAACGGCTTAAAGACCGAGCCGGGCTGCCGCAACGCTTCGGTCGCACGGTTGAGTTGGCTCTTTTCGTAATCGCGCCCGCCGACCATTGCGACGATCTCGCCGGTGCGCGCGTTCATCGCGACGAGCGCCGCCTGCAACGAGCCGGGCGCGACTTTCGGGCGCTTCGCATAAACTTTGTCGAGCGCGGCGAGTTGCTTTACAACCGCCGCATACGCCGCGCGCTGCAACTCCATGTCAATCGTCGTGTAAATACGTACATGCTCGGCGGCGTTCGTGTCGGCGAGAACGTCGCCCAGTTGACTCTGCGCGTAGTCTACGAAGTAGGGCGCTTCGGACACGTCAATGCGCCCCTTTGCCGGCGCGACTTTCAATTCTACCGACTGCGCGCGCGACGCTTCGAGTTCGGTGATCGCGCGCGCTTCGGCCATTGACTTCAACACTTGATTGCGGCGCTCGGTCGCGGTCTCGTAATGAGTGTATGGGTTGTAGCGGTTCGGGCTGCGAATCAGACCGGCAAGGAACGCGGCTTCGGGCAAATTGAGCGCCGTCACGTCTTTGTTGAAGTAAGCTTCCGAAGCTTCGCCGAAACCTTTGATCGAGAATCCGGTGCGCTGGCCGAGATAAGCCTCGTTACAGTAGAGCGCGAAAATCTGTTCCTTTGTGAGCCGCGTTTCGAGGATCAGAGACATGTAGGCATCGGCAAATTTTCTTCGCCACGTGCGCTCGGGCGACAGTAAAAGATTCTTGACGAGTTGCTGCGTGATGCTCGATCCGCCCTGCCGCGCAATCGGCGAATCCGGGTCGGCGTCGTAGCGCCGCACGAAGGCGCGCAGGATGCCGCGCACGTTGTTGCCGTAGTGATCGAAGAATGTGCGATCCTCCGTTACCGTGATGGCCTTTACGAGATGCGGCGGCAGGTCTCTGAACCCGACCACCTTGCGCTTCTCGCGCTCGCGGCCCGAGACCGAGCTGATCAACTCCGGCTCCAGCAACACGCTGTCGAGTTTCGCGCCGCCGTCGAGGTCGGTGATCGCCGTCACCGACTTCGCGCCCCGCGCGAAATGTACGCGGACGCGCGGAAAGAGGCGGCGGCCGTCAACGCTCGTGCTCCCCGGCTCCACATCAACGCCCGCGCCGCTCGCCTGATACCGTCCCCGCGCACCGTCGGCCTGCTGCGCCTTTTCGACGTAGCCGTTTCTCTTTAACTGTGCGACTAAATCATCGGGGGAGACGGAAGCGCCGACGCGCAATTCGTGCGGAGCGGCGTAAATCCCCGCCGAGCGTGTAAAGATTTCGCCGCGCAGAAGACGGTCAATGCGTTCGGAGAAAATGAAGTAGTAATAACCGAAGACGCCGACGGTGACGGTCGTCAGAAATACCAGCACGACAATCACCAGAGGACTGAAGATGCGTCGCCGCCAGCGTCGGAAAAACCCCTCGCGCGGCTCTTCGTATCTAACCACGCGCGGCGCGCGCCGTCTCTTCGCTGCGGGAGGGAGTGAATCTTTAGGAGGGTAGCGAACTGACATCAATGGTAATAGTAAATGGTAAACGGTGAATGGTAAATGCCTGAAAAGTGATGGGTGATGGGTGATGGGTGATAGGAAGAGTCAGGAATCGGAAGCTTGATGCCGAAACGGCTACCAATTCTTTGTGCTGGCTTGTTGATCTCAGACGCTTTTCCTGTCACTCATCACCCCAGAGTATTCACTAATTGACACTTGCCTCACGATTTCGCTACCGTGACGGGCTTGGCAGACGCCGGTTTGATGCGACCACTGATATTGACGTTTGATGTCCCCCATCACAAATTCGACGGAGAGATCACGCGCGCGCCTCGTTTATTCCCTTCTCGCGCTGGGTGGCGCGGTGGCGCTAGGCACCCTCGGCTTCTCCATCATCGAAGGCTGGACGCTCGCCGATAGTCTCTACATGACGGTGATGACGGTGACGACTGTCGGTTACGGTGCGCCGCACGCGCTCTCGCAGGCGGGCAGAAACTTTACAATCTTTTTCATGGTCGTCGGCGTCGGCACCGCCGGTTACGCGCTGTCGAGCAGCGTGCAGGCGTTAATCCAAACGGAAATTCTCGCCGCCCTCGGCGCGCGCCGCCGGTCACGCGAAATGAGCAAACTTCACGACCACTTCATCATCTGCGGCGCGGGGCGCGTCGGCACGCGCATCATGCGCGAGATGCAGCGCGCCGGGGCGCAGTTCGTCGTCGTCGAGCGGGACGAGCAGAAGGCCGCGCGGATCGCCGAGCGCGGGGGGCGCGTCATCCACAACGACGCGACGCTCGAAGAGACGCTGCGCGAAGCTGGCGTCGAACGCGCGCACGGACTCGTCACTTGTCTGGCGCAGGACGCCGATAACATTTACGTCGTGCTCACCGCGCGCGATCTCAACCGCAAGTTGCATATCGTCGCGCGTGCCGTCGAGGAGCAGGCCGAGCCGAAACTGATTAAGGCCGGCGCGAACCGCGTCGTCGCGCCGACGATCATCGGCAGCCATCGCATGGCGCAGGCGCTTTTGAAACCGGCGGTCGCCGACTTTATGGACTCGATCACGGCGGACAACCTTGACCTCGGCTTCGAGCAGGTCGAGGTCGCGCATGGGTCATCAATCGCCGGGCACAAGCTGCGCTACACAAACATTCGCTCCGAACTCGACATCGTGATCGCCGCGATTCGGCGTCAAAACGGCGAGATGATTTTTAACCCTTCGGCAGACACCCGCATCGAGGCCGGCGACATGCTCATCGCCATCGGGCGCAGCGAAGCGTTGATGCAACTCACGGCGCTCGCGCGCGGCGCGACCCAGTCCGGTGGTTACACCACCGGCTAATTTCCGTCGCGCCTCCGGCGCTTTCGTGCGCCATCACCTGATTTGTCACAATGAACTTTTAATTCTCGATTGAACTTTCTCGACTTCTGAAATGAAGGTACTTGTCACAGGCGGCAGCGGTTATCTCGGCGTACATGTGCGGGGCTTCTTCGACGCCGATGATTTTTCGCGTCGCACGCACCGCAGCGTGCTCGACGTTTACGACGTGTCTCGCGTTGCAGATTACGACGTGGTGATTCACTTGGCGGCGCACCTCGACAAAAGACCGGAGGCGGCGGAAGAGTGCTTCCGCACGAACGCCGAAGGCACCGCCAATGTACTTCGTCACATGCAACCGAACTCCGTTTTTATCTATGCTTCGACGAAAGATGTTTATGGCTCCCACGCCGACGGCTACGAGGAAGTGCCGGAGACCTGCGCGACGGATTACTGCGGACAGTCGGCGCTCGAATGGTCGAAGCTGCTCGGCGAGCGCTACGTTGATTACTACGCGGCGCAGCAGAATGTGCGCGCCTGCATCTTCCGTCTGTCGGCAATCTACGCACGACCGACCGACGGCAACGAGTCCGGCTTCGTCACTCACTACGTCGAGTCGGTCAAACGCGGGTGGCCGATTCGCCTGCCCGCCAATGGGACGCCGGTGCGCGACATCCTGCACGTTGACGACTTCTCCCGCGCCTGCCGCGCCTTCGTTGACTCATCACACGAGCGCGGCATGTATAATCTCGGCGGCGGGAAAACAAATGTCGTTAGTATGCGCGACATCGTTGACACTGTTGGCCGGATGATCGAGCTTCAGCCCGTCATTGGCGAAGATTCCGAAGCGCCCGCGCCGACACCGCTCAATTACGTCTCCGATCTGACGCGCGTCCGCGCCGAACTTGGCTGGCAACCTACGGTCGGAGTCGAAGAAGGTCTGCGCAGTTTGCTGTAACAAATAGGCAACCGCACGGTCCCGCGAGTGGTGGAAGGCTGCGCTGCGACGTAAATCGAGTTGTGAGCAATCGCAAAATACAATCTCAGAACATCGAGCGCGTCGTGGTGCGCGGCGCGAACTGGGTCGGCGACGCGGTGATGACCGTGCCGGCACTGCGCGAACTGCGGCGCGTGCTGCCCCACGCGCACATCACGCTGGCGACGCGCGCGTGGGCCGTCGGCATTTTTGACGAAGTGGATTTTCTCGACGACATCATGATTCTCGATAATGAGCGGTGGGGCTTGCGGGGCCGCGTCGCGGAAATTCGAGAGTGGCAGCGGCGGCGATTTGATCTGGCGATTCTCTTTCCGAATGCGTTCGCTCCGGCGCTGACAGCGGCGGCGGCGCGTGTGCCCTTACGTATCGGGTACGGCACGGAACGGCGCGCGGCGCTCCTGACACACGCGCTTCCGGTTCCCCGGTGGCGCGGCAAGCGACACGAAGTTTTTTACTACCTCAACCTCATCGCCGAGATTGAGTGTTTGATGAGCGGCGAATCGTCGCCCGTGCCGGTGACGCAAGCCGGTGTTGAATTGTTCGCGCCGCGACTTGATTTGGAAATATCGTTTGAGCGGCGGCAGGCGGCGCGCGAAATTTTATTACAGCACGGGGCCGTGTTTGACCGCCCGCTCGTCGCGCTGTGTCCCGGCTCGACCAACAGCCGCGCGAAGCGTTGGCCGCCTGAGCGTTTCGCCGCGCTCGCCGATCAACTAATGGGTGATGTGGGGGCGACTGTCGTGCTCATCGGCTCGCGTGAAGAAATGGATGTCACCGCAAAGGTCGTCGGACACATGACTCGTCGCCCTATTGTGCTGACCGGCGAGACAAGTCTCGCGGAGACGATTGCTGTTCTGAGCCACGCCGATCTTCTCGTCACCAACGACACCGGCCCGGCGCACATCGCCGCCGTGCTTAATCTCCCGGCGCTCGTCATTTTCGGCCCGACCGACCCGACGACGACACGCCCGTTCTCCGAGTCGGCAGAAGTCATTCGTCGTCCGCCGGAATGCGCGCCGTGTATGCTGCGCGATTGTCCGATTGACCATCGTTGCATGACCGCCATCACACCGACGGAAGTGTATGTGCGCGCACGCCGAATCGTCGGCGCGCGGGTGAGCGTGGGGGCCGCGCGATGAGACGACGCGCCGTATTCATTGACCGCGACGGAACGATTTCCGAAGAAGTCGGCTACATCAATCATCCTTCGCGTTATCGCGTTTTCACTTATTCGGCGGAAGCCGTCAGGCTGCTCAACAACGCGCACTACCTCGCCATTCTCGTGACCAATCAGGCCGGCGTCGCGCGCGGTTACTTCGTGGAAGAAATGATCGGCGTGGTGCATAACATTCTGACCGAGGAGTTGGAGCGCGGCGGGGCGCGACTCGACGCGATTTATTACTGCCCGCATCATCCTTCGATGGGCGACGCTCCTTACCGGCTTGATTGCGAGTGCCGCAAACCGAGACCGGGATTGATCCGCCGCGCCGTTGAAGAGTTTGACATTGACGCGGCGCAAAGCTGGATAATCGGCGACCGCTTCGGCGACATCGAACTGGCGCGAAACGCCGGGGTGCGCTCGGCATTCGTATTGAGCGGCTACGGGCGCGGCGAGTGGGAACATCAGAGAGCATCGTGGCAACTCGAGCCGGACATCGTTGCCGACGATCTACTCGCCGCCGTGAAAACGATCCTCGCCGAAGGAGAACGCGAAGCTCGATGAAGGAACAGAGCGCGCGAACAATTGAGCACGACGACGCCGAAAATCGGCTCGAATCACTGCGGCGCTCGTTCACCGGGCGGCGGGTGGTCGTGCTCGGCGATCTCGTCGCCGACCAGTTTCTCTACGGCGAGATTAGCCGCGTCTCGCGCGAAGCGCCGGTGCTCATTCTCCGCCACGAACGCACGGACACGATGCCGGGCGGTGCGGCCAACTGCGCCATCAACCTCGCGGCGCTCGGCGCGCACGCGACGCTCGTCGGCGTGGTTGGAGACGACGAAGCGGGGCGCGCGCTGCTCGATTGTTTACGCGAAGCGAAGGTTGATTGCAGCGGAGTCATCACGTCGAACGCGATGCGAACGACGACGAAAGTTCGCGTCCTCGCCGGCCAAGCGCACTCAACCCGGCAGCAGGTCATCCGCGTTGATTACGACAGCGCGCCGACGACCGACGCGACGTTACAAGAACAAATCGCCGCCCGCCTGCGCAAATCCGCAGAGCATGTTGATGCGATCATCGTTTCGGATTACAACTACGGAGTGGCGGGCGGGGAGTCAATAAAATTCCTGCGCGGCATTGCGAGTGAACAAAATGTCCCCGTGATTATTGACTCACGCTTTCGGCTGTTGGATTTCTCCGGCTTCACGTCGGCGACGCCCAACGAAGACGAGGTCGAGCATGTGCTCGGCGTGCGCTTAGAAAGCGCGGCGGATTTGGAGACGGCGGGCGCGCAATTGTGCGCGCGACTCGGACACCGCGCGCTCTTGGTGACGCGCGGTAAAGATGGCATGGCTCTTTTTGAAAGAGACAAGCCGGCGCTTTACATCGAGCCAATCGGCGCGCGTGAGGCGGTTGACGTGACCGGCGCGGGTGACACGGTGATTGCGACCTACACGCTCGCCCTCGCCTCCGGCGCGAGTTTCGCCGACGCCGCGCGTCTGGCGAATCACGCGGGCGCACTCGTCGTGATGAAGCGCGGCACGGCCTCCGTCAGTCTCGAAGAGCTTTCGGCCTCCGTCCGCTCCGGCGTTTAATCGAAGCACACGAGACTGGGACGGACAGGAATTAACAAGGATGGACAGGATGAGAGGAAGGGTAAAAGGGAAAAGGTGAAAGGGAAAAGCAGGATGGCATCTTCTCCGTCACCCTTTACCCCTTACCCTTTTACCCTGACGTTTTATTATGCTTGTCAACGAAGAACAACTCCGAAACGACGCCTCCTCGCGGATACTTGAACGCAACCGCGTGATCGCGCGCGTCGCCATCATGCGTAAAGGCGGCGCGCGCATCGTGTTCGCCAACGGCTGCTTTGACATTCTGCATGTCGGGCACGTGCGCTACCTCGAAGCGGCGCGGGCGCTCGGCGATTTACTCGTCGTCGGCATCAACTCGGACGCGCAGGTGCGCGCGCTCAAAGGCGAAGGCCGCCCCTTCATGCCCGAACGTGAACGCGCCGAAGTGGTCGCCTCGATTCGCGCTGTTGATCTCGTCACGATCTTCCCGGAGCCGACCGTCGCCCCGCTGCTGCTTGCGATTCGCCCCGACATTCACGCCAAAGGCACCGACTATACCGCTGAGACCGTCCCCGAACGCGACGTGGTACGATCCTACGGCGGTCGCATCCAAATTGTTGGAGACCCGAAAGAACATTCGTCAACGGAAATAGCTAGGAAGGTGATAAGTGATGGGTGATAGGTGATAGGTGACAGAGAGGACTGAGCCTCTTTCTTATCACCTATCACCCATCACCCATCACTGCTTTATGCGACTTCTCATCGTCAAACTCGGAAGCATCGGCGACATCGTCCACACGCTGCCCAGCCTCGCGGCAATCAAGCGGGCAGTGCCGCGCGCCGAAGTGTCGTGGGTTGTGGAGCAGCGGGCGGCGGAAATTTTACGGGACAACCCGCTCGTAAATCACCTCATCGAAGTGGACACGAAGGCGCTGAGGCGCTGGCCGGTGTCTGGGGAGACGCTGCTGGCACCGCGTCAGCAGTTACGTCGGCTACGCGCCTCCGCCTTCGATACCGCCTTAGATTTTCAGGGACTTCTTAAATCCGTCACACTCGCCCGGCTCTCCGGTGCTCGCCGTCGCTGCGGTTTTGCACGCGACGCGTTGCGCGAACCGGCGAGTCGCTTTCTTTTGACGGATACCATTCAAGTTTCCGCCAACATCCATGTCATCAGAAAGAATCTTGCGCTCGCCGCCGGCGCGCTCGGCATCAACGTGCCCGACGACGCGCGCGAGTTTGAGTTTCCCATCGCAATCGGAGTTGAGCACCGGCGCGAGGCTGAGGAGGCGGTAAGTCTGATTAGTGGAGCGCGGTTTGCGATTCTCAATCCCGGCGGCGGGTGGCCGACAAAGCTGTGGAATCCTGAACGATACGGCGCGCTGGCCGATGCGCTGTGGACGCATCACTCCTTGCGCTCGCTCGTGACGTGCGGCCCCGGCGAGCGCGAGTTAGCCGAAGCCGTGACGGGCGCGAGCCGCACACGCGCCGCCGTGCTGGTTAACCCGACGCTGAAAGGTTTTTGCGCGCTGGCGCGGCAGGCGTCCGTCTACGTCGGGGGCGACACCGGGCCGACTTTTCTGGCAATCGCGGCGGGCGCTCCCGTCGTCGGACTCTTCGGCCCGACGGAGTGGTGGCGCAACGGCTCGCCGCGCGTCGAAGACATCTGCGTCGAGCGCGACGACATCGGGTGCCGCACGAATTGTCACCGTCGCCAATGCTCGAATTGGATATGCATGGACATTGAGGTTGAGCGTGTCGTTGCGGCAGTTGATGAGCGGCTGCGACGCGCGGAAAAGTTCATTAAAGAGGAAAGGACGGCGTTTGCCTAGAGGCAGCACATGGATGCAGCGTTGGCGCGTGCCGCTCGGTTTCTTGTGCGGCGCGGCGTTCATTCTGCTCGCGCAACCCGCGCCGCCGACGCTCGTCATCGGCGGCGCGGTGGCGCTCTTCGGCTTGATGCTGCGCGCGTGGGCCGCCGGACATATTAGAAAGAATGCCGCGCTCGCCACCTCCGGCCCTTATGCCTTCACACGTAACCCGCTCTATCTCGGAAGCTTTGTGCTTGGTCTGGGTTTCACGATTGCTGCGGGTCGCCCCGTGCTGCTCGGCGCGATTTTTGCGGCGTTATTTTTGGGCATCTATTTGCCGGTGATGCGCGTCGAAGCGACGACTCTCACCGAGTTGTTCGGCGAGGAGTACCGGCGCTACGCTGGCGCTGTTCCGCTCTTTGTTCCGCGTGTCATTCCGTATCGCAACGAATTGGCGCAAGGCGTGAAGTTTGATGCGAGCTTGTACCTGCGCTACCGTGAATACCGCGCCGCGCTCGGGCTGCTCGCGGCGTTGGGAGTGCTGACGCTGAAAGTTTTTTTGTGAACTGATTTTGGTGGACTGATTTTTGACGATGACGATGCCGCTCTTTTTACGTCGAAGCATTTACATTGCCGCCGTTACGCTGTCCTTCGTGCTGGCCTTCGCCGCGCTTGGCGGGCCGGCGACGGCGAATCATTCTTCGATTGACACATCGCCCGCACCGATGCCATTTGAGCCAGCCGAGCAACTCGTTTACGAGGGCGAATTTTCCAAGCTGCTGCTGCGCGGAATTAAAATCGCTGAATTGAAATTCACCGCCGGGCGCGCGCCGTCGGCGGGCGATAATGCTTCCCTTCCCTCTGCTAAAGATCAACCCCCGCCACTTTTCTTTACAGGCGACATCGCGTCGAAGGGTTGGTTCCGTAAGCTCTTCGGGATCAACTTTCGCTACCTCGTCGAATCAATCGTCGAGCCGGGTTCGCTGACGATTCTTCGCTCGAACAAACTGGACGTGCAGGGTAGCCGCGTGCGCACGAGCGAAGCCATCTTCGACCGTGCCCGCAATCAGGTTGAGTGGACGGAGCGCGACCCGAACGATGCGACGCGTCCGCCACGCGTCGTTACTTCTCCGCTTGGCGACGCGGCGCACGACATCATCTCCGCGATTTATTTCTTGCGCGCGCAGACGCTCACGCCCGGCAAAACTTTTGATCTCGCCATCAGCGATTCGGGCGCGGTCTATCACGTGCCCGCGAAAGTTTTTGCCGAACCGAAGAAGATGAAAAGCATTCTCGGCAGAGTCGCGGTCGTCCGCGTTGATGTCGAGATGTTCGGCAAAGAGCGGCTCGTTGACGGCGACGGCAAAATGTCCCTCTGGTTCACCGATGACAGTCGCCACATTCCCGTCCGCGCCCGCCTCAACAATAACATCGGCACTCTCGACATCACGCTCAGAAAAGTTCAGCGCGACTAA
>Ga0136617_10004727_pt1 | contig 12201 bp, 8 predicted proteins | sample AntDrymUQ3222106_2_FD_129672 | JGI IMG/M metagenome (GOLD analysis project Ga0136617, IMG submission 129672) | Polar desert sand microbial communities from Dry Valleys, Antarctica - metaG UQ322 (21.06) | ecosystem: Environmental > Terrestrial > Soil > Desert | place: Antarctica: Dry Valley...
GACCTACTTCGGGGCGCTGCTCTCGCCGCCATCGTGGATCGACGCACGCGCGGCCATCGTCGATGGCGAGATCGTGGCGATCGATGACGCCGGCGTGCCCGACTTCTCGCTGCTCCAGGAGCGGATCAGCGCCCTGCGCGCCGGACGCTCCGCGAGCGGCCTCGTCTACCAGGTGTTCGACCTGCTCCACCATGAGGGCCGCTCGCTGCTGCGCGTGCCGCTGGAGGACCGTAAGCGCCTCCTCCGCAGTGTCCTCAAGGACAGCCCGCGGGTCCGTTTCGCGTCGCATATCGAGACGGACGGCATCGCCTTCCACGAGGCCGCCAGGCGAATGGGTGTCGAGGGCATCGTCGCCAAGCACCGGCGCTCCCGGTACGAGCCGGGACGGCGCGTCCCGACCTGGCTCAAGATCAAGATCCGGCCGGAGCAGGAGCTCGTCGTCGGAGGCTGGACGGCGGGTGAGGGGAACGCCAGGGACCTGGGGGCGCTGGCGGTCGGGGTGTACGAGGACGGGCGATTGCGGTTCAGCGGCAAGGTCGGCGCGGGGTTCACGGGCAAGACCAGGGCCGAGCTCCGGCTGCGGCTCGAGGAGCTCGCCTCGGACGACCCGCCGTTCTCGCCGGCCCCGCCGCGGACCGGCGAGCTGCGGTCCCTCCGCTGGGTGCGCCCGGAGCTCGTGATCCGCGCCGAGCTGGGCGGCTGGACCCGCGACGGTCGCGTGCGGCAGACCTCGTACAAGGGGCTCGAGTTGGACAAGGACCCGCGCGACGTGATCCGCGAACGCCCCACCGCGGCCTCCGCCGCCGAGAAGGCCGCCGAGATCGAAGTGGCCGAGGACGACGCCGAGGCCGCTGCGGCGACGCCCCAGCCGCTGATACCTACGCCCACGGCTCCGGACGGCCGGCCCTGGGTCGCCACCGCTGACGCGCTCGCCGCGCTCGACGCCATGGCCAAAGAGGGCATCTGGGAGGTAGGCGGGGAGCGCCTGAAGGTCACCAACCTCGACAAGCCGCTCTTCCCAGCGCCCGAAGGCAGCACCGAGGACCCCGTCACGAAGCGTGAGCTGATCCGCTACTTCGCCCGGATCGGGCCGGCGATGCTGCCCCACCTGGCCGATCGGCCGCTCAACCTCCAGCGCTTTCCCAACGGGTCGGCGAAGCCCGGCTTCTGGCAGAAGAACATGGCCCAGACGGCGCCGGACTGGCTGACGATCTGGCACGAGACCGGCTTCCGCGAGCGCGAGGATCGCGCGGCGAACGACCACCTGGTCGCCGACGGCGTCGCCGCGCTCTGCTTCCTCGGCAATCTCGCCGCCTTCGAGATCCATGCCTGGACGGCAACCCGCGACGACCCGTGGCGGCCGACCTTCGCGCTGATCGACATCGACCCCGGTCCGAAGACCACGTGGGACGAGACGCTCAGCCTCGCCCGGCTCTACCGGACGGCGCTCGAACACCTGGGTGTGCGGGCCTACCCGAAGACCACCGGCTCACGTGGCATCCAGGCGTGGATCCCCATCGAGCGCGGGCGCTACGGATACGACGAGACATCGGCGTGGGTCGAGAAGCTCTCGCGGGCGATCGGCGGGACGGTCCCCGACATCGTGTCCTGGGAGTGGTCGAAGGCGGACCGGGGCGGCAAGGCGCGGCTCGACTACACCCAGAACGCCCCGATCAAGACGCTCGTCGCGCCCTACGCGGTCCGACCGCGCGCCGGCGCCCCGGTGTCGATGCCGATCAGCTGGGACGAGCTCGATGATCCCGAGCTCCGCTCGGACCGCTGGACGATCCGGGACGCGGTCGAACGAGTGACGACGACCGGCGACCTGTTCGCGGCGGCCCAGACGGACCACCAGGTGCTCCCGCCGCTCTGACGTCGGGGTCAGGCGACCTCGATCGCGGTCACCCACTTGACCCAGTCCAGCCCACGCCGGTCCGGAACGACCAGCCGCACCGGGGCCCCATTGCCGATCGGCAGATCGGCACCCGCGACGCCCGTCGCGAGGTGACAGCCGCGCGCCTCGGCGAGCGGCAGATGGGCGACCCAGCCGGTCGCCGATCGGACGGTCACGTCGCGAGCGCCGGCCGATACCCCGGCCGCATCGAGCACGGCGGCCAGCGGGACGCCGCGCCAGGCCGTGTCGATGGCCCAGCCGGACGTGCAGTCGAGCACGGCCTGACGCTCCGTCTCGCCGAGCGCCCGGAGGGCCGCGACGGTCAGGGCCGCGGGACGCTCGACGAGGCCGGTCACGTTCACCCGCCACGACTCGGCGTCAACGGGTGGCGCCGGCTCGCCGAAGAACGTCGTGGTCGGCGGCACGCCGCCCGGCGCGAGCCAGCGCGAGCCGGTGAAGCGCCGCTCGCCACCGCGCGCCCGCTCGACCACTGCCGCCACCCCGAAGAGGCCGATCCCCGCCGCCGCGAGCCCGGCGCCGGACAGCAACGCGCGACGCGACACGAGCCGCCCGCCGGCACGCTGCACCGCCGCGCGACCCGGCCGCAGCAGGCGCCAGCGTTTGGGCAGCAGGTGGACGGCGACGAGCGGCACCAGCGCAAGCCCCACCCACGCATGGAGGGTCAGGATCGTGAAGGTGCCTAGCATCAGCAGATCGCCGCTCGCGACCCATAGGAACCCGCCGGTCAGCGCCGCCGCCGCGATCAGCGTGACCACGAGACCCAGCACGAGCCGTCCCCAGCGCCGCGCGCCGACGGCCCGCCCCACGCTCGAGCGCACCTTGAGCACCACGGCCGCCGCGAGCGCCCCGGCCAGCAGCCCGTGTGCGATGTAGACCCAGCCACTCCCCGGCGAGCCAGCACGCAGCGTCAGCAGCCCGGAGGCGGCCATCGCGACCACGAGGATCGCGAGCAGCCGGTCGAGCGACGCGGAGCTCACGATGGCGTCACAGCGGCCGGCGCCAGGCGCGCGGCTCGGCCGGCCGGTACGGCGCGAGGAAGAAGCCGCTCAGCGGCTCGCCGGTCGACTGCGTGAAGACCGGTCGCTCCGGCCCCAGGTCCATCCGCAGCTCGACGTCGTCGCGATCCGGCCAGTTCGGGTCGTAGATCGAGACCGCCAGCGACCCTGGCTCCTCGCGATACGCGTAGCCCAGCACCTGGTGGTTCTGGGTGAGCGAGCGCGGGCTCGCGCCCACGATCCGCAGCAGGCCCACCTGGGCGAGGCGCCCGGCGTCGATCTCTGCCCGGATCCGCCGCCACTCGACGCTGCGGACGTGCGCGCCGAGCGGCGGCCGGCGCAGCAGCCGGGACCACCACGTCGGCGCTCCGGGATGCAGCGCGGCATGAGCCCAGAATCGCAACGGCAGCCGCAGCCAGTCGAGCGAGTGGACCTGGCGCCGCACCAGGTACCTGAACGTCGGTGTCCCGTTGGCCGGCGGCTCCGGGTGGGGCGGTGGCAGCATGCCGTGCTCGAACAGGTCGCGGGCGGTGAAGGCCATGCCACCGCACAGCCCCGCCGAGGCATCCCCGATGCCGATCCGCCGCGGGTCGATGGGGCCGAGGCGCACGGTGGGCCCGGGTGGGAAGCGGTTCGCGAAGTGGAACCCGTGACGGCTCGGCTGGAAGCCCGGAACGGCATTGGCGGTCATGACGCCTCCCTTCAGCTCGCGAGGTCCGCCTCGAGCAGCATCGCGGCGAGCTCGCGCGCGTTCGTGGAACCGTAGTTCGCGTAGCAGTTGTTCATCAGCACGTGGGTGTCCTTCGCCGATGCCGCCGCCTCGCGGATCCGCGGAACCCACGCCTCGAGCTCGTCCCGCTCGTAGAGATACCGAAAGCGCTCGACCGTCGGGATCCCCTTCGCCTCCCAGGTGTCGGCGCGGCGGCCATGGAACCGCACGATCGCGAGATCCGGCGAGGTCGCGGCCGCGATCGCCGGCACGCTAGAGCGATAGCCCTGCGGCCCGTCGACCATGACCAGCGGGATCCGGTTGTCCTCGAGGAAGCGCAGCGTGCGGTCGATGTTCTTTTCGTTGAACCAGCTGGCGCTCCGGAACTCGACGGCGCAGCGCACGTCGCCCAGCCGCTCCTTCGCCTCGATGATCGTGTCCCGGTTCTCCGACGAGGTGAAGAACCAGCGCGGGTACTGGAGCAGCACGGAGCCCAGCTGCGCGGACTCCACCAGCGGCTCCACACCGTCGACGAACCACTCCCAGACCACGTCGCGCAGCTCGTCCGGCAGGTCCTTGGCGTAGATCCGGCTCTTCTCCTGGAGCTCGTCCGGCAACCGCTCGCGCAGATCCTTCGGGAGCCGGCGCGTCTCCGTCGGCTGGCCGGTCATCAGCGCGTGGGCCTTGATGTCGAACATGAAGTCCGGCGGCGTCCGCTCGACCCAGAGCTCGCTGGTGCGCCGCGACGGCAGCGCGTAGTAGGTCGCGTCGACCTCGACGAGCGGAAAGCGGCTGGCGTAGAACGTCAGGCGCTCCTCGGCGGACTCGGAGCCCGTGGGGTAGAAGACGCCCGATGCGGTCATCGTGGGATCGGTCCACGACGCTGTACCGATCCGGACGAGGTGCCCGCCGGCAGCCGGGATCGGCTCGACCGCGGCCTCCTCGATCCCGGCCAGCCGCTCGCTCGCGGTGTCCGGGCCCGGGTCATGGACCGGATCCGCGGCGCCGTGCTGGCTCGGTCCCAGCAGCTCATCGCGGGAGGGCGTCGGCCTCTTCGTTCGCGGCATGGTGGCAGCGTACGCCGGAGTGACGCCGCGGGCTGTCAGGTTCGGCCGGTCAGCGGCTGGGCACGAGCGCTGGACCGGGCGCACGGGCGCCGCCGGACCTCGACCTGATGACGTCCTCGTACACCCGCTCGTACTCGGCCGCCATCCGGTCCGGCGCGAAGCGGGCGAGCGCTCGACGGCGGATCTCGGCCCGGTCGAGGTCCGCGACCCGTTCGAGGGCCAGCTTCGCCTCGGTCAGGTCGTCCACGAGGAAGCCGTCGACCCCGTGCTCGATCGTCTCGGTCAGCGCTCCGGCCCGGCGGGCGATCACCGGGGTGCCGGTGGCGAGGGACTCGATGGCCACCAGCCCGAACGGCTCCGGCCACGCCCCCAGCATGACGGTCGCGAGCGCGCCGGCGTACAACGGGTCGCGCTCAAGCGGCCCGATCTCGCCGAGGAACTCCACGACGCCCTCCTCGACCGCGGGCTTGACGACCTGCTCGAAGTGGTCGATCTCGTGCGGGTCATATACCTTGGCGGCCAGCCGGAGGTGGAGCCCGGCGGAGCGCGCGAGCTCGATCGCGTCGCCGATGCCCTTCTCGGGCGTGACTCGGCCCACGAACGCGAGATAGTCGCCGGGGGTTGGCCCGAACGGCATGTGCTCGAGCGGCAGCCCGTGGTGGATCGTCGCCAACCAGTTTGCGTCCGGCTGCCAGCGCCGCTGGCTGTCGCTGATCGCCACCAGCGGGATCTCACGGAACTCGTCGATGAGCTCCGGGACGCCCCACGCATCCAGGCGGCCGTGGAGCGTCGAGACGACCGGGGTGGCGCAGTGGCGGGCGAACAGGAAGCCCAGCGTCTCGATGTGCGAGTGGATGACGTCGAAGCGTGCCTGCTGGGCCCATGCCTTGGCGATCGAGACGGTGATGTAGGCCGCCGGATCACCCTGGTAGCCGCTCTTCCACAGGCTGTTCTCGATCGTCGGCTCGAGCTCGCCGGCGAACTCGCTGTCGCCGGGCGCAAAGAGCGTCACGCGGTGACCGCGTTCGATGAGTTCGTCACCCAGTGCGGCAACCACGCGCTCGGTGCCGGCATACGTCGGGGGCGGGACGGGCAGCATCGGCGGCGCGAGCAGTGCGATCCGGAGGCCGCCCGGTGAAGGCGGAGCGTCCATCTCGTCAGTTCAACACAGGCGCCGACCCCGATCACAGCCCCGGACGCCGCGCCAGGGTTGCGAACTCGTGGCGGGACAACGGTCGCAGGCCCTAGCATCGGCAACCCATGGCCCATCCGATCGCTGCCCCGATGCTGCCGGCTTACGGGTCCGGCTCGCTGGCCGAAGTCGTGCCATCCATGCTCGCCGCGCAGGGATGGGGCACCGCGAACGTGCTCGAGGTCCCGGTCGCGCGAGCCGTCGCGCTGCTCGTCGTCGACGGCCTGGGCTGGGATCTGCTGTGCGAGCATCGAGGCGAGGCGCCGTTCATGAGCCGACATCTCGATGGGGCTCGTTCGATCACGAGCGGCTATCCGTCGTCGACGGCGACCAGTCTGGCGATGCTCTCCACCGCGTCCCCGCCGATCGCGCACGGGCTGACCGGTTACACGATGGCGGCCCCAGGTCTGGGCCGGGCGATGAACAACCTCGCCTGGACGACCCACGGCCCGGACACGCGCGACCTGCGCCTGGAGCTGCCGCCGGAGGAGATCCAGCCACTGCCGACGCTGTTCGCGCACGCTGCGGACGCCGGCGTGCGGATGACGGCGATGGGCCCGGCGGAGCACGCGGGGAGCGGGCTGAGCCGGGCGATCCTGCGGGGCGGCTTGTTCGTGCCGGTCCAATCGATGGGTGACGCCACCGCGGTCGCCAAGGCGCGGCTGGCGCTCGACGGCGCCGGACCCGCGGCGGTCTACGCCTACGACCCGGTGCTCGACGCGGCGGGACACCGCCACGGGCCCGGATCGCCAGCCTGGGTCGCCGCGTTGCGGCGGATCGATTCGATCGCCGAGCGGCTCGCCGCCGCCCTGCCGGATGACGGCCTCCTCGCGATCACCGCGGATCACGGGATGGTCGACCTGTCGAGTGCGGACGCCCAGCGCATCGAGGTCTCCGAGCGGCCGGACCTGGCCCTCGGCGTCCGGTTCCTCGCCGGCGAGGCGCGGGCGCGCCATGTCCATGCCCAGCCCGGTCAGGCCGGGGCGGTCCTCCGACGCTGGCGCGACGCCTTGAGTGGAGTGGCGTGGGTGCTCGGGCGGGACGAGGCGATCGAGGCCGGCTGGTTCGGGCCGCCCGCCGCGCTGCGCGAGCCCGTCCGCGAGCGGATCGGCGACGTCGTCTGCGCCGCGGCCGGCCGGATCGGCGTCTTCCAGCGGCTCGTCGATCCCGGCGAGGCCTCGCTCGCCGGCCACCACGGGTCGCTGACGTCCGCGGAGCTGCTCGTGCCCTGGATCGTCATCTCGGGCTCGGCCGATCGAGAGGCTACTCGACGGTGACGCGCACCAGCGCAGGATCGGCTCCCCGGGCGGTCAACGACCCGATCCCCGGGACGACGACGTCGATCAGCAGGAGATACGTGCCGGGCAGGTCCGGCGCCGTGAGGCCGAGGGGCGTCCGTTCCGTCGCGCCGGGCAGGAAGCCGGCCGGGAGCCGATGGTGCACGTCGCCCGGCAGGTCGCCCGTCTCGGCGTCGAGACGGACCCAGTGGGCAACGATGCTGCCGGCGATCGGCCGCTTATCGAGGTTGCGAGGCCCTGCGTCGCCGACCTGGCCCCACGCGGTCGAGCCCACGTTGCCCACCGCGAGCGGGAGCCTGAAGTCCTCGCCGCTCGGTGCGGACGCCGACGACGCGACGAGGTAGCGCGCCTCGAGCTCGCCGCTGATCCGGACGAACATCGCCGGGACCAGCGCTTGGGTGGGCGCGTCGAACGCGACGCCCGATGGGTCATGGAGGGTCGTGACGAGGCGGTACCGGCCGGGCCGCTCCGGAACGGCGAGCTTCGTCTTGATCCGCGTCGGGCCGATCGCGGCCGCAGCCGGCTGGACCACCGAGCCCACCTGCTCCGGCTCGATGAACGTGAAACGCCCGCTGGATGGGTCCGCGGCCGGGGCCTCGGAAGGCGCCGACGCCGACGGTGCCGGCTCGGACGGCGGGACGGCGGCCTCCTCGGGCGCCCCTCCATCGCCCTCGGTCGCGGGACCGTCCACGTCGATGGGATCCCAGCGCACGCCGACCGTGAGGCCCTTCAGCGCAGCCGCCTCCTCCACGGTATACGGGATCCAGAGGTCCATGGCCGAGCCGGCGAGCGGCCGCACCTGGAAGTACGGCATCTCGATGTTCAGACCGGACCCCACTAGCGTCGGCTCGGCCGGCTCTGTCGCGACCGGGGCGATCGGCGTGGCGGTGAGCTGACCAGCCCCGACTCCGTCCCGGTACACGATGGATCGGTAGAAGCCGCCGTCCGCCCGATCCGGATCCATCGCCGCGATGAAGCCCGGCGAGCGTTGGCTCGCGAACGTCGTTTCGTTGCCCCTCGCGTTGGGCGACCGCCGCCAGCTGCCGTCGATCGAACGATCACCGTCCAGCAGCTGCTGGACGTACCACGCCGGTCCGAGGTGGCCCTCCGCGACCACCGCGCCGGCACCGGCCTCGATGAACCCGGCCGCGTAGTTGTCGATCCGCTGGCGGGCATCCTCGACCGTGCCCTCGGGCAAGCCCGGCTCCGTGTTGCCGCTGGCGTAGCACAGGTGATGGAGCAGGACGACCGCGTTCTCCGCCAGGTTGACCTCTGCCGCGATCCGCTCTTCGCCGAAGTACTGGTGCGACGCGTCGTCCCCGCCCGCGACCGGGTTGAGCCCGAAGCCGTTCTGGGTGCCGCCGAACAGCGAATCGCGATACCGGCTGGGCCAGCCGTTGCCGTGACCCATGTAGACGACCACGGCTGCGCCGTCGAGTGCCTGCTGGACGGCCGGCCACGTGGCCTCCGGCGAGTAGACCCGGACCACGTTCGAGGTGTAGCGCTCGGCGACCTGCGCCGCCGCCTCTGCCCGCTCGCGATAGCGCTGGGTCGCCTCGCCGGCGGGCCCCACGATGAGCACGACCTTGGGCTCCGGGCCGGCCGCCACGGCAGCGCCCGGCAGCGCCGACAGGAGCGCGATCAGCAGGGCGACGAGGACTGGGACGACGCGCATCGAGCGATAGGACTCCGTCGGGACGGACGGCGGGACGCCAGCGTAGCGCAGTCCCCTTTGCAGTGCCTATCCCATCGCTTTACCGCCACTCAACCGGTGTGGCCCGTCGGCAGCGCTTCCGAGGCATTCGGCGCCGACGGCCGGGCCGCCACCTTGGGGGGAAGGCAGCGCGCCCGGCGTCGGCCAGGGATGGGCGAGCGTTCACGACCGTTGAGGGATAGTCCCGACGGTGAGCACCACGTTCATTTGGTGTCAGGACGACGCGGTTGGTGGCCCGGTCGGGCGCCGACCTGGCCGGTCCTCGACCGCCATACTGCGGCTCGAGACCCGCGCGTCCGGGCGGGCTCCAGCGCGAGGGGCCGTGGACGGCAACATCCTGCTCGTCGAGGACGATCCCTCGATTCGCGAGGTCACCGCGATCGGGTTGCGCACGGCCGGGTTCGACGTGACGACCGCCGCCGACGGCCAGGAGGGGCTCGAGCGCTTCCGCGGCGCGCCGTTCGATCTGCTGCTGCTCGACGTCATGCTGCCGCGAATGGATGGCCTGGAGCTGTGCCGGGCCGTGCGCCGGACCTCGACCGTCCCCATCGTCATGCTCACCGCCCGGGGCGACACGATCGATGTCGTGGTGGGGCTGGAAGCCGGCGCCGACGACTACGTGAAGAAGCCCTTTGAGGTCCCGGAGCTGGTGGCCCGCGTGCGCGCCGCCCTGCGACGCGTCCAGCGCGAGGCGGCGGAGCCCGATCGCCTGCGCCTGGGCGCGCTGACCATCGACACCGCGGGACGCACGGTCGAGCGTGACGGACGCGACATCGCGCTCACCCGGACCGAGTTCGATCTGCTCGTCGAGCTCACCCGGCGACCCGGCCAGGTGATGACCCGGGACATCCTGCTCGATCGGGTCTGGGGCTACGACTACATGGGCGATTCGCGGCTGGTCGACGTCGCGATGCAGCGGTTGCGGGCGAAGATCGAGCGCGATCCGTCGAGCCCGGAGCTGGTGCTCACCGTACGCGGCGCCGGCTACAAGTCGGTTCGCTGATCCATGCGCGGCATCCGCGCGCGTCTCACCCTGACGCTGATCGCGCTGGTGGTGCTGACCACACTGGTACTGGGGCTGGGCTCGTACCTGTTCGTCGACCAGTCGCTCCACGAGCGGTTCCGCGACGACGCCGCGGCGCAGGCACGGGTCGACTTCCAGGTCCTGATCCCCAGTCGCAACCTGCCGCCGAACCCCACCCGCACCGATCTCGAGGAGCTCGGCCTGCTAGCGGCGTTCCGGCAGCGACCTGACACGGACACCATCGTCGACATCGGCGACGGGGATCCCACGGTCGCCGCCTTTCTCGGGCGCTTTTCGGCGCGACTGCTGGCACTCGTCGAGAGTGGCGAGCTCGCATACGAGTGGACGTCCGTCACCGGCCGGCCAGAGCTGGTCGTGGCCGGCCGGTTGCCGCCGGCCGGACCGGCCTTCTACTTCGTCCACGACGCGTCGTCGATCGAGCAGGCGCTCGCGACGCTGAGGATCGCGCTGACCGCCGGCGGGATCGTCCTCGCCCTCGTCGCCGTGCTCGCCGCCCGCTGGGTCGCCCGGGGTGTCCTGCTGCCGGTCGACGCGGCTGCCCGGGCGGCGGAGCGGATCGAGCGCGGTGATCTGGGGGCCCGCGTGCCGGTGGCCTCGCGCGACGAGTTCGGCGACTGGGCGGAGCGGTTCAACCGGATGGCCGACACCCTCCAGGACACGATCTCGCGCCTCGAGGCCGCGCAGGCCCAGAACCGGCGGTTCGTCTCGGACGTGTCACACGAGCTGCGGACGCCCTTGACCGCGCTGGTCGCCGAGGCGTCGATCCTGCGCGAGCACCTCGACGCGCTGCCACCCGACGCCCGGCGCACCGGTGAGCTGCTGGTCGCCGACGTGGCGCGCCTGCGCACCCTGGTGGACGAGCTCATGGAGCTGTCCCGGTTCGACGCCGCAGCCGAACGCGTGGCGCTCGAGCCCGTGGATCTCGGGTCGCTGGTGCGCCGGATCGCCGCCACCCGGGCACCAGACGCGGACGTGGCCGTGCCGGACGCGCCCCTCGTCGTGCGCACGGAGCCGCGCCGGCTCGAGCGGATCGTGTCCAACCTCGTCGACAACGCCGCGGAGCACGCGCCGGGGTCGCCTGTCCAGGTCCGCGTCCGGTCGCGCGCGCCATGGGCGTACGTGGAGGTGCTCGATCGCGGGCCGGGCGTCCCGGCTGAGCGGCTCGACCGGATCTTCGACCGCTTCTACAAGGTCGATCCCTCGCGCACGGGTGGCAGCAGCGGGCTGGGGCTGGCGATCGCGGCGGAGCACGCGGCGGTCCTTGGCGGTGACCTGCGCGCGTTCAACCGGGCCGAGGGCGGGCTCCGGATCGCGCTCCGCCTGCCTGTGACCGAACCGTTACCGGGTCGCGAAGCCGCCGCGACCGGGGGCTACGACCGTGGGCCTCCGATCCCGTCCACACAGGAGTCTCCGTCATGAAGCGTCTCACGAGCCCGCTCGTCGTCATCGCCGCCGCCACGATGCTCGCCGCGTGCGGCACGGGGATCGGCGGCCTGGGCTCCATCTCGCCGGGCGCCTCGTCCGCCGAGCCGAGCCTGCCCCAGGGCAGCCCCGACAGCACGCCCGGTGGACCGTCGGCGGCCGCTTCGCCATCGGCTCCATCCTCGCCGTCCGCGGGTCCGCCATCCGCGGCCCCCTCGTCGCCCTCGACGCCATCGTCACCCTCGGCGCCGCGGAGCCCCGGCACCTCGCAACCACCCGCCGCCACGCCGTCCCCAACCGGCGCCCCGTCGACGCCGTCGGTCGGCAGCACGATCGTTCGCGCGTACTTCTTTCTCGGCGGCGACGAGACCACCGCCGGGCTCGTCGCGGTCCTGCGCGAGGTCCCGCAGACGCAGGCGGTGGCGCGGGCCGCCATGGAGGCGCTCATCGCCGGGCCCCGCGGCATGGAGCTCGCCGACGGCGCCGGCATCAGCACGGCCGTCCCGTCGGACACCCGTCTGCTGGGCCTGTCGATCGAGGGCGGGACGGCGACCGTCGACCTGTCCGGTGAGTTCGCGGCCGGCGGCGGGAGCATGCTGAGCTTCACCAAGCTCGGCCAGGTCGTCTTCACCCTGACCCAGTTCCCGACGGTCGAGCGGGTGCTCTTCCGGATCGACGGCGCGACCGTCGACGTGTTCGGCAGCGAGGGCATCGTCCTCGAGGGACCGCAGACCCGGAGCCAGTACGAGGACGTGCTGCCGTGGATCTGGGTGGATCGTCCGGCGTGGGGCGCCTCGCTCGAGAACCCGGCTCGCGTGACCGGCTCGGCCAACGTCTTCGAGGC
>Ga0136617_10004728_pt1 | contig 12200 bp, 8 predicted proteins | sample AntDrymUQ3222106_2_FD_129672 | JGI IMG/M metagenome (GOLD analysis project Ga0136617, IMG submission 129672) | Polar desert sand microbial communities from Dry Valleys, Antarctica - metaG UQ322 (21.06) | ecosystem: Environmental > Terrestrial > Soil > Desert | place: Antarctica: Dry Valley...
ATACCCGAGGGTACGCCGCAGTGAGCGCAACATGGCGGACGAGGATGCAGCGCCGCTGGAATGCCGCCGTATTTGTGTATTCGACCACTTAGGCCGGCTTTTTCCCGGTTGGCTCCGCCGGTTCCCGTTGATCCGAGCTGGTCTTGGGCGTTCCACCTGCCCCACCATACCCGCTGACATGCTCTCGCGTTCGTTCCACGGGTTCTGCCTCCGCCTCCGTTCCCGCGCCTGACGTGCCGCCCTTGCTTTGCGACTTATCCGAGTCGTGGATCGAGCCTTCGAGCCCTTCCTTCACGGGACGGGTACTTGGCCCCGTGTGTTCACGGTCGTTCTCCTTTGGCTTGCCGACCCGCGTCCCCTGGTCATCGCTGTATCCCTCTCCCTTATCAGCGCCGCGCGATGACGATACGCCGTAGCCGTCTTTTTCCTTGTCCCTGTCCGCCATGTCCGTTACCTCTCAGATGATTCCCGTAATAAAGCGACCGCGGCCCGTTGACCGCCAACCGCATACTGGATCGGGCAACGCGCATGCCATGTGACCAAGCTGATGGCTAATGGCTGATGGCTGATGGCTGATTGTCACGGCCCAATGGCCGATTACGCCCATCCGCATATCTGCCATCTGCTATCTGCCATCTGCCATACGCCAGTCTCCTGAGTTACCAAACAATGGCCTCCACCGTCACTGCACTAGGTACCTCAGAGAGTAATGCTTTGGATTTCGGCATCGACACAATTATCGGGCAAAGCGCGGCGCTGCGAGGCGCACTGGATCTCGCGCGCAAAGTCGCCAATACGCGGCTCACCACAGTCCTCATTGTAGGTGAAACGGGGACCGGCAAGGAGCTGTTCGCGCGCGGTATCCACTACGTCGGACCCACGCACGGTGAGCCATTCGTCGCGGTAAACTGCGCAGCCATTCCGGAGACGCTCCTTGAATCGGAGCTCTTTGGACATGAGAAGGGCGCATTTACCGATGCCCGCAGCCAGAAGCGCGGACTCTTCGAACTGGCCGGCGCGGGAACGCTCTTTCTCGACGAAATCGGCGACCTGCCCCACAAGCTGCAGCCGAAGCTCCTCCGCGCACTCGAGGACCGGCGCATTCGGAGAGTCGGAGGCAATGAGGAAATTCGCGTGAACTGCCGCATCATCGCTGCGACGAACGCATCGCTTACCGATGCCGTCGCCCGGCTGGAGTTCCGCGAAGATCTGTACTACCGGCTGAATGTATTCCGGATCGACCTGCCGCCTCTGCGGCACCGCGAGGACGACATCGTAAAGCTCGCCATGAGCTTCATCGACTCCATCGCGCTGGATTCGGAGCTGCCGGCCAAGCATTTGCGTCCGGACGCGATCGCGGCGCTGCGCGCGCATCTCTGGCCCGGCAACGTGCGCGAGCTCAAGAACGTGATCGAGCGCGCCGCCATTCTTTGCGAAGGCAATGGCATCGGCGCGGAACACCTCATGGTTCAGCACCGCACGTCGCTGCCGGCCGGACGCATGACGCCACTCGGCGGTGAGATCCGCATTCCACCGAGCGGAAAGTCGCTCGACGAAATCGAGCGGGAAGCGATCACACTTACCCTCGAGATAACCAGCGGCAACCGGAGCGCAACGTCGCGAATACTCGGCATCTCGAGGCCGACGCTCGCTCGCAAGATGCGGGAATACGGACTGACGCCCGCACGCGATACCGCAGCCTAGTCCATGTCGGCCGCGGTCGGCATAGAGTACGAATTCCCGCCCAATCTCCTCGCACTGATAGAAAAGGCGCGGGACGCGGAGCGGCTGGCGCAGCGGAAAGCAGCCAGGCGACATTACGACACCGTGCTCGGCAAGCTGGATAGAAGCACTCCTCCGTGCGCGGTAGCGGCCATCATGCGATGGATCGGCCGCACACACATCGATGACGCAGACCTCGACGCAGCTTTGGACTGCTTCACGTCAGCCCTCGCGATCTCGCAGCAGGGGGAGGACCTTCCTGGCGTTGCGCATGCCTTCAATCTCATGGCGATAGCGCACCAGCAACGTGGCGATCTGGACGAGGCAGAACGCTGGTATCTGCGTGCGCACGACACGGCAGGCGAAGTCGGCGAGCTGGCTCTCGCAGCGATGATCGATCAGAACCTCGGCACCCTTGCCAACATTCGAGGCGATCTGGAGCTCGCGCTCGCACACTACCGTACGAGCCTGGCCGCTTACCGTGCACTCAAGATGCCCCAGCGCGTAGGTCCGCTACTCAATAATCTTGGAATGCTGTATACGGACCTTCGAAAATGGGAGCAGGCGGAGGACGCGTACAACGAGGCGACCGACCAGTGCATTGCCAGCGGAGACATGGGCGCACGGATCATGGTCGAGGTGAATCGCGCGGAGTTGTGGATAGCGCGTCGCGAGTTTTCAGTGGCGCGCGCCTCCTGCGACACGGCGCTCGAGCTGGCGACCCAGTCTGATGATGCCCGCGCGCTGGGTGAGACCTTCAAGCATTACGGCGTCATTGCGCGCGAGACGAACGATCACGTTCAGGCAGAGGAGTTTCTTGGGCGCGCAATCAGCATCGCGGACGAGCGTGGTGATCTGTTGCTCGCCGCGGAAGCCGCACGCGAGCAGGCCGATCTGTTTCAGCGGCAGGATCGCAACCGCGACACTCTGATCTCGCTAAACCGGGCGCACCGGCTCTTTACACAGCTCCAGGCAAAGCTCGACCTCGCCGACATCGACCGGCGCATGGACACGCTCGAAACCATGTTTCTCGAGATCGTTCGGCGCTGGGGAGCGTCGATCGAATCCAAGGACCAATACACGCAAGGTCACTGCGAGCGAGTTACGGATTACGCGGTGCGGCTCGCGCATGCGGCAAGATTCGATGAGCGAACAATCTTCTGGTTTCGGATGGGCGCGCTTCTGCACGACGTCGGAAAAATCGCCGTCCCGTCGGAGGTTCTGAACAAGCCCGGGAAACTTACACCTGAAGAGCGGGCCCTCATGGAGCAGCACCCCGTTGCCGGTGTGGAGCTGCTCGCCGGGATCGACTTCCCCTGGGACATTCGGCCGATGGTTCGGCATCACCACGAATGGTGGGACGGCAGCGGCTACCCTGACAAGCTCGCGGGTGAAAACATTCCACTTTCCGCGCGCATTCTGTGCATAGCCGACGTGTACGACGCGCTCACCACCGACCGTCCCTACCGGCAAGGCTATTCGCACGAAAAGGCGATGGAGATCATGGAGAAGGACGTCGGCAGACTGTTCGACCCGGAGCTATTCGGTTACTTCCGCGAGATCGTCGACCTCCGTTTGCCGGCCCAGCCAGGCAGCGACTCTATAGAAGAGCCGGTCTTCGCCTGTTCCACCTAACTGACTCTCCAATCCTACGCTGGCGTCGCAGCCGCCCCGCAGTCTTTGGATGAACGCACTGCTCGCGACACCCCGCTCGTGCGGTGCTCGCTCCATTCCGGCGACCATGTGTAACTGACACGCCCGTATCGGTTTAGATGGCATTGCCATCGGCGTTTCTGGTGGATTCACCAAACCCGTTGTCCTGATGCGGAACGTAACTTGTTATACCAACGCACCGTGACCCTCATCACGAATGCGCAGCGTGTAACGATTCTTTACACAGGATCATGATGCAACAAGGCGGAGCAAACGCTGAAAAGCAGGTGCGCCTATCCCCACAATCTTCTCTCCCCCACGTGTTTCAGCGAAATAGAGTGTCGCGTACACTCAGGGCACAGCCAAGCCTGGACGACCCGGATATCCTCCGTGAGTTCGTTCGCACGCTGCGTGAAGGGATCTACATATCCACGAGCGATGGTAAAATCCTCGATGCTAACGCCGCCTTCCTGGATATTGTGGGCGCGGAATCCGTCGACGAATTGCGCAGTTACACTGCGCAGGACTTCCTGGTCGATCCGGAGCAGCGTCGCAAGGAGCTGGAGATCCTCGCGCGTGACGGCACCATCCGCGAATTCGAGCTCCAGATTCGCAGTCTCGACGGCCAGATTCGAACGGTGCTGGATACCACGTTCGTCGTCCAGGACCCCTCAAGCGGCAAGACGCACTTCCATGGCGTTCTGGTCGACATCACCGCGCGCAAGCTGCTGGAGCAACAGCTTCTCGAGCTGAGCATCCGCGATCCTCTCACGGGCTGTTACAATCGCCGTGCTCTCGAGAGCGCAGCCGAGAAGATGGAGGAGCAGCCCGAGGAGATGTGGGGATGCATATACATCGACGTCGATCACTTCAAACAGTACAACGACAAGCACGGACATCACGCGGGCGACGAGGTGCTGGTGCGCATGAGCCGGTTCCTGATGCGGCAAGTCCGAGCCGAGCAGTCGGTAATCCGTGTGGGTGGAGATGAGTTCGTCATTCTGCTCAGCGGCGAGGACAGCGTTCATACAGATGCGATCGCCCGGCGCTTTCGTGCTGACGGGATGCAGAACGCACCCGCGCTGTTCTCGCTGGGGTGGTCTATTCGGGAGCCTTCCGAGCCTTTGGATCAGATGCTCGCACGCGCTGACGACCACTTGCTCGCTGTGCGCGCCTTACGCGGCACGAGCAGTGGACCTCAGCGCAGGCACGCACCGAGTGAGGTGCCCGGTGCTCGGTGCCCGGTTAATACTGCGCGGGGCCCGGTGCCCGAGGAAAAACGCGGTACCCGGGCCCCGGGCACCGGGTAGGAGGAACCGAATACCGAGCACCACGTAGTACCAACCGAACACCGGGCACCGAACACCGCACTCGTCGCGGTCCGAACCCGGCACAACCCGGTTGAGTTCAACCTGTGCAAGTTATGTTTAAACCGGCGTCTCCATCAGAGAACCCCTGCATGGAGCCCCGATGCGTACCTTACTGTCTTCGCTTGCACTCGCTTTCGCACTTCCCCTCGCGCTTCCTGCGCAGGGGTGGATCATCCCTCGCCCCTGTCGCCCGGACCGGTGCCCTCCAATAGTCGGAGGTGCCGCGGTCGTTCGTGTTTCCAGCGACGTCAGAGTGCAGCTCGCCGATCGCGTGCTGCAGTATGAGGTCGAGGAGACGTTCACCAACAACGGGGGATTGATCGGCGAGGCCGACTATCTTTTTCCTCTTCCAAAGGGAGCGGCCTTTCAGGATCTCAAGCTATCGATTGACGGCGAGCTCGTCGCCGGCGAGACGATGAACGCGGAAGAAGCTCGGCGCATCTACGAGGAGATAGTCCGGCGGCAGCGCGATCCCGCGCTGGTGGAATGGATGGGTCACGGCCTGCTTCGTACACGCATCTTCCCAATCGCTCCTGGAGAGAAGAAACGAATCGTAGTGCGCTTTCAGAGCGTGGCGGAACGGGAAGGTGATGCACTGCGGGTCGATTACTTCCGGGGTGCTGCCATGCGCGGTAGCCGGCAACCATGGGAAAACGAAACCGCATCCTCAAATTCCAGGGCCAGGCGTGACGGGCGCGTCTCCTTCACGTTCACGTATCCCAATACGAACGAGCTCGGTACCGCGTACTCGCCCACGCATTCGCTCACAGCTCGCGAGGAACGCGGCCGGCGGCGCGTCGATGTGCGTGGCGACGCCCGCGATCTGACATTGCTGGTTCCCTTGCGCCGTCGGAGCGAAGCGGCCATCACGGTCTTGTCACATTCCACCGGGCGAGACGATGGCTTCGCCCTCATCACACTCTCACCGCCGTCACTTGCGTCGCGCACCACGCCGCGCGATGTCACTCTCGTGCTCGATGTGTCAGGCTCCATGAGCGGGCGAAAGATGGAGCAGGCCCGGGAAGCGGGAAAGCGGTTCCTTAACACACTTTCCTCGCGAGACCGCTTTCGGCTGATCGATTTCTCGACCGATGCGCGAACATTCCGCGATGAATTCCTCGCCGCTACTCCGGGTAACATGGCTGAAGCTCGGCGCTACCTCGATGATTTGCGCGCGGAGGGTTCGACCAACATTCAGGCTGCTCTCGAGGAAGCGCTCGCTTCACCCGCGGAGGCGGGCCGCCTTGGCCTCGTGCTCTTTATCACCGACGGTGCGCCATCAGTTGGGGAACGCCGTCCCGAAGCACTCGTTGAAATGGCGCGTGATCTCAGGCGCGGCCGCCGTATCTTCGCCTTCGGACTCGGCGCTGACGTGAACGCATCACTGATCGAGCAGCTCGCTCTGGAGGGGCACGGGACTTCGCATTTCGTCCGCCCCGAAGAGTCCACCGAGCGCGCCGTGGAAGTCGTCGCCAGCCGGCTTACGAACCCCGTGGCCACCAATGTCAGACTTCGCACGGAGGGCGTACGCCTGTCGAAGATGCATCCGTCCGGACCGATCGACATCTTCGCCGGACAGGATCTCGTTCTTCTCACCCGGTACGACAACAGCGGCCGCGCACGCATCCGCTTCGACGGGGAAGGAGCAGGGGGGCCAGTAAGCTGGAACGCTGACGTTGCTTTCCCGGAGCGCGAGCGTGGCAACGCCTTTGTTCCCAGACTCTGGGCGACGCAGCGCATCGGCTTCCTGAGCACGGAAAAGCGGCGAAACGGCGGATCGGAGGAAGTCGACGGGGAAATCCGTGAGCTGGGCGAACGCTTCGGCATCCCCACGGAGTTCACGTCGTACTTCGTCAAGGAACCGGGCATGGTCGTCGATGGCGGGATGCCGGTGCCTATGCCACGGCGGCCCGATCGCGTGAGTGGGCAGGCCGGGGGCGCCCGCACAACTGCCCGCCTCGGAGAGGTCGAAAGTAGAAGAGCGTTCGACGCGGCACGCGATGCCTCGGTTCAACGTTCAACTATATCGCTGGGATACGCGGACAGCACGATGGCCGTATCGGAAAACAGAGGCGCTCTGCGGCGCGGCGGCAACCGAATCTTCAGCAAGCAAGGGAACGCCTGGACTGATTCCCGCTACAGCCCGAGCATGAAGATCCTGAAGGTAAAGGCGTATTCCGCGGCATACTTCGCCCTGATTCGGGAGATCCCCGAATTGAGTGACGCACTCGCGCTGGGCGATCATGTCATAGTCGCAGGCCGCTCGATCGCGCTCGATGTCAGCGATTCGGGCACCGAGCGGTTGACCGAGCGCGAGATGAAGGAGATCGTATCCGCATGGTAATCGATGAACGATCAGGAGGTTGAACGACTTTTTCGGGCGCATAACACGCATCTCGTACGCTACCTCACCCGTCGGCTTGGTGATCGCGACTGGGCTGAAGAGGTAGCGCAGGAGACGTTCGTCCGAGCGTTACGGCAGGAAGCGCTGACGAACGAGCGTGCCTGGTTGTTCACTGTCGCGAACAACCTTGTACGTGACGAGGCACGCAGAGACGCACGGCGTCGCAAGCATCTCACTCTTCTCCGTGCCGAGGAGCAGGAACGGGAGCTGGCTGAGCCGGAGCCCACCTCTCTGGAGCGCGCGCAGGAGGCCGCGATCGCTCGGCGCGCGGTTGATTCACTTGCGGAGCGCGACCGGCTCGCGCTGTTGATGCGTGAGGAGGGGCTGGACTATACGGAGATCGCCGAAGCCCTCGATCTTTCGGTGAAGTCGATCGGAACTACACTGGCGCGGGCGCGCCGGCGATTGGTGGAAGCATACGAAGCGCTTCAAGCGCGAACGGAGCCAGGTCATGCCGCATCTTGACGAAGGAATAATTCACGCGTGGCTGGATGGCGCGTTGACCGATGAGGAGCGGACGCACGCCGAGGCGCATGCGGCCGAGTGCAAGGCCTGCTCGGCGGCTATGGCCGAAGCGCGCGGCCTTGTTGCGGCATCTTCGCGAATACTCTCGGCGCTGGACGATGTGCCGGCCGGAGTGATTCCAGCCGCGACACGTAATCCCGAAATGCCGGCGATAACGATTGGTGCTCGCGAGAAATCTCGCGCTCGCAAGTGGGTGACCCGCCCGATGCTGCGCGCGGCGGCGGCGCTTCTTCTCGTAGCAAGCGGGACTTTCTTCGTAGCGTCGCGTGAAGAGGTGAATCGCAAGTTGGTTCTTGCTTCCGACACAGTTGGAATCACCGATACGGTGGTAAGCGTGGATACGCTTCCCTCAGAAGTGGCAGTGCTGCTGGAAATGGAGCCACCGACCAGAATACCTTCACCAGTTCGTACGCCGGAACGCAGCCAAGTGGACACCAGGAGTTCGTCCATAGCGGCCATTGCAGCTGCGACCGGTGCTGCCAGAACCGACAGCTTACGCAGCGATACCATTCGAAGCGTGTTGGCGGACGTAGCAGTCGCGCCGCCAGCGGTTCGTGCGCCTGTTGCGAGCAGCGCCGCCAATCAGGCCGCCATGGATGCCGGCATGGAGCGACGACAGGCGATCGACGAGTCGCGCCGCGAGGCGCCCCGAGTGGGTCGCCCCGGATCAATTACCGAACTCCGGTTAAAGGAAGCCGGATACGCCGCAGCGACCGCGTCTCTCGCGGCGTTGGAACGCGATGTTGCGGCTCTCGGCAAGCTCGCAGGCTGCTACGAGATTCGTCTGGGCACCTGGAGGCCGGCGGTCACTCTGGGCGCGGATACCGTTTACATCACGCCGCCGCGCAGCGTCGTGCTCGACACGATACCAGCAGCGGCACCTTCCAGGCCCTCGGGCTACCGCGTTCTTCCAGTCCTCGACACGCCAGGACGCGACGACGCCCGCTGGTTCGCGCTCAGCGCCGATTCCCTTCGAATTAGCTGGACGACCGGGTTGAACGGGTTGACACTGCATCTCAAACTGGAGAATGAAACTGTAAGCGGAGTGGCGACGACATTCTGGAACTTCGATCGCAGGATTCAACAATCCGCGGTCACGGGAAAGCGAGTCGCCTGCAAGTAGAATCGAGGCTCGTTGGGTGGGAGTCCAATGTACTCCCTCCCTTCACCGAGCCCCGCGCCGTTTCACCCGAACACCGGGCACCGAACACCGAGCACCGCACTCGTTGCGGGCAGAACCCTCCACGTAAGACAAAAAAAGGCATCCCCCCCGGAATGCCTTTCTTCGCGTCTCCCCGTAACGCTCGCGGTTAAACGTGGTGAGCCATTCAGACTCAAGGCATGGTAGAAGCAACCCGTGTGCCCGGCAGATATCGTTGGAGGAAAAGACTTGCACAAGCATGGACCTGCAGGCGTCGCGTACATGTTGCGGCGAGCCGTAGACAGTGGCAAGGAATGTTACAGCAGTGCGGGCGCCTGATCCAACTTGTCGCGCACCGCCGTCGCAAATGTCTGCAGGGAGAATGGCTTCCCGATAAACGCGGCGCCGTTTGCCAGTACGCCATCGAAAGCTACGGCGTCTTCAGCGTAGCCTGACATGAAGATCACCTTGAGGTCTGGCTTGGTGACCATGAGTCGGTCGACTAGCTCGCGACCGCCCATTTCGGGCATGAGCAGATCGGTTATGACGAGGTCGATGGAGTCGGGAAACTCCGCAAATTTCCGAATAGCATCAGCTCCGTTGAGAGCTTCAATTGTTGTGTAGCCGCATTTCGCGAGAATACGGCGAACCGAGGTGCGCACAGATTCCTCGTCCTCGACGATAAGGACCGTCTCCGTTCCGCCAGGCAAATTTGACGACGTCTTCGGCTTCGCGGCTGACTCCGGCGCACCCTGCACGTACGGCAGATAGATCTTGAAGGTCGTCCCATTGCCCAGCTCACTGTGCACGGAAATGTGTCCGCCTGACTGCTTCACGATGCCATAGACGGTTGAGAGTCCCAAACCCGTGCCCTTCCCGGGATCCTTCGTCGTAAAGAAGGGCTCGAAAATCAGGCTCTGGGTGGTGGAGTCCATGCCGGTTCCCGTGTCGGCGACCGAAAGCAGCGCATACGATCCAACTGCGAGACCTGGATGCTGCTGCCTGGTAGCTTCGTCGACTCGCACGTTGGCGGTTTGTATCACCATGCGGCCGCCGTTGGGCATGGCGTCGCGGGAATTGACCGCAAGATTCATGATGACCTGCTCTATCTGGCCGGGATCCGCCTTCACCAGATTCAGATTCGGCGCCAGCGCTGCATCGAGAGTGATGTTCTCGCCGATCAGACGGCTGAGCATTCGATCCATCTCGCGGACAGTCTGGTTCATGTCCAGGACCTTCGGCTGCATGACCTGCTTCCGGCTGAATGCGAGGAGTTGGCGGGTCAGGGCAGCCGCGCGATCCGCTGCCTTTATGATCTCTTCGGCATCAGATCGAGCGCCCGAGTCGGGATCGAGCTGGACAGTAAGCAATTCGCAGTGGACCCTGATGGCCGCAAGTAAATTGTTGAAGTCGTGAGCGATACCTCCAGCAAGTCGGCCGACAGCGTCCATTTTCTGCGCCTGCCTGAGCTGTTCCTCCATTCGCAACTTGGCAGAAATGTCGCGCGTGAAACCCGCGGCACCGAGTACTTCTCCGACGCTATTCCTGATGGGGAAAATGCTGATCGATACGTTCAGCCGGGTCCCATCCTTGTGAAGCCGGATGGTGTTGGGAAACTCGACATGTTCTCCCTTGAGAATTCGCCTGAAGGTGTCGGCGAGACCGTCTCTCTGATCCGCAGGAATTGTAAGCAGAATCGGCTGTCCAATTATCTCGCGGGGTGCGTAGCCGAACAGCTGCTCCGCAGCCGGGTTCCACGTTGTCACGAGGCCGTCCAGCGAAGCGCCGGTAATTGCGTCGTTGGAGGATTCCACGATTGCCGCGAGCTCCACCATCGCGTCCTCCGCTCTCCGCCGCTGGGTAACATCGCGTGAAACTCCAAACACTCCTATTATTTTTCCATCCGCGTCTCGGCGAGGCTGTTTCAAGGTGGAGAACCAGACAGTCTCTCCGCGCAGCGTTATCGATTGCTCATAGGTTGCTGGCTCTCCCGATGTGATGACTTTGCGATCACGGTCGGTGATATGCCGGGCAGACTGTTCGTCGACCAGATCGAAATCTGTTAACCCGATCATCTCCTCGATGCTCCGCCCGTACAATCGCGCTTCGGCGGAGTTGACCATGGTGTAGCGCCCGTTCAGATCCTTCATGTGGATCGCGTCGCTCGTCCCCTCGACTACCTCATTCAATAGCTCGTAGCTGCGGGACAGCGCTACTTCGAAGCTTTTCTGTTCGGAAACGTCACGAGCGCTCCAAAGGACTGTCCCATCGTGGAGAGGAATTATTTCGGCGGCGAACCACACCGTGTCGTCACCGATCGGGAGTGTGTACTGCGTCGTTTGTGCGGTGTTGGTATCCAGTGCTAGCCGAATGCACTTGAGAAACTGGACTGCCTGGTCGGAGGTCGTGACATCGCTAATGAGACGGCCTATGAGCTCCGACCGGGGGCGGAGCAGGAGCGCGGGGTTAGTTGGCGCGATCTTGAGGTATCGGCCATCGCGGTCGAGCACCAGGACAACATCCCGCATGGCGCCGAACATCATTTGAAGCTCCGCCGTCTCGGCAGCTAGCTTCTCGATCTCGCTCAGGGGGGTGGTTGGTGTAATGGCGACTGAATCGCCGTTGGATGCGGCAAGCGGCACTGTAGAGGCGATCCCGATGGGTGGAGGGAGATGGGCGTCTATATCAAGACGATGACAGGCGGGGCTTGTAACGCAGTTCAAGCAGGCAGCCGGCCGTGGACCAACCCGGACTCGCTTGCCAATCCGTCACCCGACTGCCCATCTGCTCACCGCGGAAATGCGGACGCGTCAATGCCCGGAACCACTCGCAGCGCAGTCAATTCCAGCGTAGTCGAGATTGGCGAAGATCACGAAACGCTTCGCTCGCGCGCGCAAATCGCGTCACTTTGCTTCGCTGTGCTTCTCGAGCTTCAGCGATGCCGAGTTGATGCAGTAGCGAAGACCGGTGGGTTTGGGGCCGTCGTCAAAGACATGCCCGAGATGCGCATCGCACTTGCTGCACAGTACTTCAGTGCGGCGCATCGAGAACATGACGTCTTCTTCCGTGCCCACATTCTCTGCCGACAACGGTGCGGTGAAGCTGGGCCACCCCGTACCTGACTCGAACTTGGCATTCGAGCTGAAGAGCGCATTATCACAGCAGATGCATCGGTAGGTTCCGTCGTCGAGGCAATCCCAATACTCGCCAGAGAATGCCCTTTCGGTTCCCTTTTCCCGTGTCACGTGGTACTGACGCGGAGTGAGCTTTTCCTTCCATTCAGCTTCGGGCCTTTCGATTTTCCTGACTAAAGCATCCGGGTTCTGCGGCATCGGACTCGGCTCCTGGATCTTGTTATGTTGTTTGTCGACGGGATCCTTACGCG
>Ga0136617_10004730_pt1 | contig 12196 bp, 12 predicted proteins | sample AntDrymUQ3222106_2_FD_129672 | JGI IMG/M metagenome (GOLD analysis project Ga0136617, IMG submission 129672) | Polar desert sand microbial communities from Dry Valleys, Antarctica - metaG UQ322 (21.06) | ecosystem: Environmental > Terrestrial > Soil > Desert | place: Antarctica: Dry Valley...
CGTAGTCCCTGCTCCGCAGATACCGCACCACCACGTCCCAGAAAAGCGGCGCCCTGACATTGCCTATGTGGATGTGGTTGTAGACCGTCGGGCCACAGACGTAGAGGCCGACCCTGCCGTCGCTCCCAACCTCGACCCGCTCTCCGCTCAGAGTGTCTCGAACCTTCACGCTCATGCTTTAAGGATAGCCGTTCTCGCCTGCTCTATCCGCTCACGCGCTTCCTTTGGCCCCAGCGCCGCGAAGAGGAACGCCATCTCAGGTCCCCTGTTCTGCCCCGTGAGCGCAAGCCTCAGCGGGTGGAGGAGATCCCGTGTCTTCACCCCGCGCTCCTTCGCCCACGCCCGAAGCTCCGCGACGAAGTCCCGCGCTTCTTCCAGGCCGTCCAGTTCCTGTCCTTCGAGGGCTTCGACGACGTGTCCCAATACCTCCGCGCTCGACCCCGGCAGTTCTTCCACGAATAAACCCGGGTCCACAGGTCCGACGAGATTCTGGAGCAGACGCGGCGCGTCGGAGAGCAGGCGCAGGTCTTCCCGCATGGCCTCGACCACGACGGGCTCCCTTCCGGCCGGCAACGGCTCATCGAGGAAAGGTTCGACCCGGCGGCGCAGATCCTCCACCGGGAGACGCCGGATGTGATGCGCGTTCATGGCGAGGAGACGGTCAGGATCGAAGGTCGCGGGACTCGCGCCGAGGCGAGAAGGGTCCCACTCTCGGGTCAGCTCATCCAGGTCCTCGAACTCTTCCTTCCCCTCCGGATGGTTCCAGCCGAGGAGTGCTAGGTAATTGACCAGCGCCTCGGGCAGATATCCTTCGCTCCGGTAGTCCGCGACGCTCACGCCGCCGTGGCGTTTGGAGAGCTTCTTGCCGCCGGGGGCCAGGATCAGACCGAGGTGCAGAAAGAACGGCTCCTCCTCCCCGATAGCCCGGTAAATGAGCGTCTGCCGAGCGGTATTCGAGAGGTGCTCCTCGCCCCGGATGACGTGCGAAATTTCCATGTCCGAGTCGTCCACGACCGCCGCGAAGTTATACGAAGGAGTGCCGTCGGACTTCAGGATCACGAAGTCCTCCACCCTGGAGAAAGAGACTTCGCCGCGCAGCTCATCCCGAACGCTCCCGCTCCGCTCCGGCGGACGGAAGTACATCGCGCTCCGTCCGGCCTCGTCGGAGTCTTTGTAGGTGAGCCCGGCACGGTCGAGCCTGCCGGCGGCTGCTTTGTACAGCCCCTGACGCTCACTCTGACGATACGGCCCCTCGTCGAAATCGAGGCCGAGCCAGCGGAGGTCTTCCATCTGGCTCCGCTCGAACTCCGGCATGCTGCGCGCCCTGTCGGTGTCCTCGACGCGGAGGATCACCTTCCCCCCTTGATGGCGCGCGAACAGGTAATTGAAGAGCGCGGTACGTGCGCCGCCGAGGTGGAGCATCCCGGTCGGGCTCGGGGCAAAGCGTGTCCTGACTTCAACCACTGCTCCGGCTCTCCAGCAGGCACACGGCCTGGGCCGCGATACCCTCTCCACGGCCGGTGAAGCCGAGCTTCTCGCTCGTCGTGCCGCGCACGGAGACCTGGGAGATCTCGACGCCGAGGGCTTTGGAGAGGTTGTGGCGCATGGCATCGCGGTGGTCCCGGATCTTGGGCCGCTCGCAGACCACGACCGCGTCCACGTTCGCCACGCTCCAGTTTTCCTCCACGAGCGCGCGTATCAGCCGGAGAAGCTCTATGGAGTCCGCATCCTTGAAACGTTCATCGGTGTCCGGAAAGTAGTGGCCGATGTCTTCGAGCCCGGCCGCGCCGAGCATCGCGTCCGTTACGGCGTGAGCCAGCACATCGGCGTCCGAGTGCCCGATGAGACCTGTCTCGAATGGGATCTCGACTCCGCCGAGCACCAGTCGGCGGTCTTCGTCCGCTTCGGCGAAAGCATGTACGTCCACGCCTAGACCAACCCTGAAAGTGCTTCCGGCGGCTCTAACTTCCGGCCCCTCTTTCACGCATCAGGATAACTTTGAATCCTTCGAACCTCAGCTTCGCACCTCGCGGCTCGCGGTTTGACGACCGCCGATGTGGGCATCGGATCGGGCGAGCAGTATGGCTTCGGCCAGGATGAGATCCTCCGGCGATGTCAGCTTTATGTTGGTCTTCTCCCCCGGTACCAGCGCCACCCGCCCCCCGCTCCGCTCCACGAGCGAGGCGTCGTCGGTGGCTTCGATTATGTCCTCTTCTGGGGCGGCGAAGATGCCTCGCAGCAAACCCAGCCGGAACGCCTGCGGAGTCTGGACGGCGTGGAGGCGGCTCCGGTCGAGGGTCTCGGATACGAAGCCGCCTTCCGCGATCTTTATGGTATCCGAGACGGGAAGAGCGGGGACTGAGCCATCGGCGCCTTCATCCATCGCGGCGGCTACGCGACCGATGAGGTCAGGCGTCACCAGGCAGCGGGAGCCGTCGTGGATCAGGACGAGCGTTTCGGGATCTTCACCGCACAGGGCGAGGCCATTCCTGGTGGAGAGAGGGCGGCACGCGCCGGACGGGGCGCAGCCCGCATACTTGCTGATGCCGGATTCCAGCGCGAGTCCTTCGACACGCTCCCGGTCGCCGGCCACGTAGATGCGTGAGATCTCCGGTGATTCCTCGAAGGCTCGCAGGGTGTAGTGGAGAGCGGGGCGTTCCAGAAGGTCCATGAACTGCTTGGGGCGACCCATCCGGCTACCAAGCCCACCGGCGAGGATGAGAGCGACCGCGGGAGTAACTATGTGGCATCCTCCGTCATGCCCTCGCGCAGAACGGCGTCCACCAACTCTTCGGCCTCCTTCACCCCGGTATCGCGCACGAGCGCGATCTCGGAGACCAGGATGCGCCGCGCCTTCATCAGCATGTTGCGTTCGCCGGTCGAGAGGTTGTGCTCGCCGCCATATGAAGAGAGGTTCCGCACCACTTCGGCGACCTGGGAGATCTCACCGTCCCGGAGCTTGGCCTGGTTGAACTTGAGACGCTGGTTCCAGTTCTGGGGCATCTCGGTGGCCTCGCCTCTCAGCACGGAGAGCGCCGCCTCGGCGTTCTCGTCGTCGGCGCAGGCCCGGAGGCCACTGTCGCCATCGGCCGGGATGCTCAGGGTGAGCTCGGCGTCGGGGATGAAGACCACGTAGTAGCGGCGCTCCTCCCCGAGAATGGTCTTCTCCACGACCCCGGACACACAGCCTGCTCCGTGGTTCGGGTAGACGACGAGGTCTCCTTCGCGGAAGACCTTACCTGGGGTTTCCGTCACGCTGTTTTCCGACACTTTTTCCTCCGGTTCGCTAATAGCTAGAGTACCTCATTCGAGGTCTCGAGGCCCCGCTGGCGCTCCAGGCCGCGGTGGATTGCCCGCGCCCGGGCCTGGCCCACACCTTCGACTTCGTCCAGTTCCTCCTCCGAGGCCGCGAGAAGGTCTTGCAGGGAGCCGAACTCCGAGATCAGCCGCTCCGCCACCCTTCGCGGGAGGCGTGGCACCCGCTCCAGTTGCCTGTATCCTCTGGGCTTGACGAGAACCTCCTCCGTCTGTCCGACGGAGCCGTAGCCGAGGAGCTGGGTGATCTGGACCAGCTCAGAGAGCTGCTCGGAAGTAAAGGCATGGAGCTCCGCCCTGACCTCGCGCGCGTCCACGCCCTCGTCCACGTAATCCCTGAGAAGCGCGTCGTACTGATCAGGGACGTTGTGAAAAGCCTCTTCGAGCTGCATCTCGACCAGCCGCCCCTCGCTGCCAAGCTCCCGCACGTAGGCCGCTATCTCGTCGGCGATGCGCGCCGAGTACTCGAAGGTCGAGATGGCGTTTACGACCTCCCGGAGCGTCACCGCCCCGTCGTACTCGTGTACGGTGAGGTTACGCGCCTCTTCCGTAAGCCTCGACGTGAACTTCTCAAGCGTCGCCAGGGCCGAGTTGGCCTTCGAGATGACGAACCCGATGTCCTCCAGGACGTGTGGCCCATATGGACCCTGATACAGGCTCATCATCCGGCGGCGCTCGGAGACCACGATCACGAGGTCGCCCGTCTGCTGGGCGGTGCGGTGGCCCGCGAGGTGTCGCGTGCCCGTCTCTTGCGAAGCGAGGGTTGGGTCGGGGGTGAGGTAGACGTTCGCGTAGTAGATCAGAGAGAGGTCAGGCGAGACGATTATGGCCCCGTCCATCTTCGCCAGCTCGTACAGGCGCATCGGAGTGAAATCGAGCCCGATCTTCATCCCCCCCGAGATGATGTTCATCCGTTCGAGCTTCGTGGGGTTCGCCACCACCACCAGGGCGCCGTTGCTAGCCTGGATGATGTTGTCTATGCTGTCCCTGAGATCCGTGCCCGGCGCGACCATCTCCAGAGCGTCGGCAAGCTCCGGCGGGAGATTACGACGCGGGCTCATAGGAGCGCCACCGCCACCGCTTCCTCCAGCGTGCTTACTTCCACCAGGTTAGTCTCCTTGACCCGTCCGTTCTTGCCTTGCGACGCGCCTTCCAGCGTACCGCCAGAGGCGCCTTCTGGCTTTATTATACGCTGGAAGCCCATCTTGAGCAGTTCGGAGACCCTTCGCGGAGCGCCGGAGACGAACCGCAAGTCCCCCGTGAGCCCCACCTCCCCGAAGCACGCGGTCCCCGTCCCAACCGGCATATCACGCAGCGCGGAGGCGATGGCGAGCGCCACCCCGAGGTCAGCCGCCGGCTCCTCGACCCTGACCCCGCCCGTCACGTTCACGTAAACGTCGTGGTCGTGGAGGCTGAGTCCAGCCCGCCGGCTGAGCACCGCGCACAACATGTTCACCCGCCCCGTATCCACGCCGTTCGCCACCCGACGGGGCACCGCGAGCGGGCTCGGGACGACCAGGCTCTCTATCTCGACGAGCATCGGCCGCGTCCCTTCGAGGAGGCACACCGTCGCCACGCCAGGCGGCGTCTTTCCCTCGCGGCGAGACAGGAAGAACGCTGACGGATCCTCGACCTCGGACATCCCGTCGCCCGTCATCTCGAAGACCCCGACCTCGTTGGTCGAGCCGAAACGGTTCTTGAGAGCCCGCAACACCCTGAAGCTCTGGAAGCGGTCTCCCTCGAACTGGAGGACCGTGTCCACCATGTGCTCCAGGACGCGCGGTCCGGCGATGGAGCCGTCTTTGGTGACGTGTCCGACCAGGATCATCGAGATCCCCTCGCTCTTCGCCAGCCGCATGAGCCGCGCCGCGCACTCGCGCACCTGCCCCACGCCGCCCGGCGCGCCGGATAGCTCGGGCGAATAGAGCGTCTGGATGGAGTCCACGACCACGACGCTCGGGCGTTCGTCGAGGATGGTGGCTTCGATCACGTCGAGGTCCGTCTCCGAGAGCACCCGGAAGCCCCTCCCCTCCACCCCGAGCCTTCGGGCCGAGAGGGCGACCTGCCGGGGCGACTCCTCGCCGGAGACCATCAGGCAACCCTCGCCGAGGTGGCCCATCACCTGGAGGAGCAGCGTGCTCTTGCCCACTCCAGGCTCCCCCCCGACGAGCACCATGGAGCCGGGTACGATCCCACCTCCAAGCACCCGGTCGAGCTCCGAGATCCCCGTCTCCGTCCGGCCTTCGCTCTCGGCAGGCGGCACCTCATCCAGCGACATCGTGCGCCCGCCGGCCCTCTTCTTCCGTGTGGCCCGCTCCGCGAAACCGACGGCCTTCTTGCTCTCCCGCGCCTCCTCGACGAACGTGCTCCACTCCCCACAGTCAGGACACCGCCCGAGCCACTTGGGATTCTCGTGGCCGCAGTTCGAGCAGACGTAAAGTGTTCTGGTAGCCATAGGGTAATTGTACGGGATAGTGAACAAAGTACGATACAGGAAGGGTCATTACGCATCACGAGATTGAAATGATCTGGCACAGGCTCATCAACGCCAAGATGTCCCGAAGAAGCGTAGCGAGATTCTTCACCAAATCTCTGGCGAACATCCCATGCCGCCAGGATTCATGGATAGGCAAAGAGAAACCGGGACGCCTCTCGACGCCCCGGTATCACCTTTGTATTTTGCCTAGCTCTGCTCGGCCTTGACGACCTCTTTCGGCTGGGAAACCAGGATGTCCACTATGGACTCGTCCTCGTTCACATCGTCAGCGGACTTGTCGTTGGGCTCTATGACAACCTTAGATCCGGTCGGGATGTCACCCCGCAGGATCATCTCGCTCATCGGGTCCTCGACCATGCGCTGCAATACGCGGCGCAGCGGCCTGGCCCCGAACGCCGGGTCGTAGCCAGCGTCGGAGAGCTTGTCGAGGGCCTCGGTGGTGAACTCGATGGTCACGTCGCGGTCGGTCATCTGGTTGCGGAGGCGCTTGAGCTGTATCTCGATAATGTGGCGCATGTCCTCGCGCTCGAGCTTGTGGAATACGATAGTCTCGTCTATTCGGTTGAGTAGCTCGGGGCGGAAGATCTTGCGCAACTCGCTCGTGACCCGGTTCTTCATCTCCTTGTAGGAGAGTCCTTCGTTGCCGCCGAAGCCGAGCGACTGGGTCTTGTTGATATGCTGCGCGCCGACGTTGGAGGTCATGATCAACACGACGTTCTTGAAGTTGACCTGACGGCCCTGCGCGTCCGTGAGCATCCCGTCCTCAAGAATCTGGAGCAGGATGTTGAACACGTCAGGATGGGCCTTCTCGATCTCGTCGAAAAGCACCACGCTGTACGGCTTGCGCCTGACCTGCTCGGTGAGCTGTCCACCCTCGTCGTAGCCGACGTAGCCAGGAGGCGAGCCGACCAGACGAGACACCGTATGACGCTCCATGTACTCGGACATATCGAGACGGATCATGGAGTCCTGGTCGCCGAACATGTACTCGGCGAGCGTGCGCGCAAGCTCCGTCTTCCCGACGCCCGTGGGGCCGAGGAACACGAACGAGCCGCTGGGACGGTTCGGGTCCTGGATACCGGCGCTGGTGCGGCGGATGGAGCGGGAGACGGCCTTGATGGCCTGGTTCTGCCCGACGACGCGCCCGTGCAGCGCATCCTCCATCTGCAAGAGCCTCGCGGACTCCTCCTCGGTCAGCTTTCTCACCGGGATTCCGGTCCACATCGAGACGATCTCGGCGATCTCGTTCTCCCCGATGGAGACGCGCTCCTCGCCGTCGCCCTCGCGCCAAGTCTTCTCGATCTCACGCCGCTGGGCGATGAGCTTGCGCTCGGAGTGGCGCAGGCTCGCGGCCTTCTCGAACTCTTCCTGCTCGACGGCCGCGTCCTTCTGCTGCCGCACGTCGGCCAGTTCGTCGTCAATCTCCTTGTAGTAAGGCGGCGAGGACATGGTCTTGATCCTCATCTTCGAGGCTGCCTCGTCCACCAGGTCAATCGCCTTGTCCGGCAGGAAGCGATCCGCGATGTAGCGGTCGCCAAGCTCCGAAGCAGCCTTCAGGGCCTCGTCGGTGATCTCCAGCTTGTGGTGCGACTCGTACTTCTCCCGCAGCCCCTTCAGGATCAACTCCGTCTCCGCGACCGAAGGCTCGCCGACCTGGATGGTCTGGAAGCGGCGCTCCAGCGCCTTGTCCTTCTCCACGTACTTGCGGTACTCGTCTATCGTGGTCGCGCCGATGACCTGGATCTCACCTCGCGCCAACGCCGGCTTCAGTATCGAGGCGGCGTCTATCGCGCCCTCGGCGGCTCCGGCCCCGACGATGTTGTGGACCTCGTCTATGAACAGGATGACGTCGCCGTGGTCGGTGATCTCCTTCATGATCTTCTTGAGGCGCTCCTCGAACTCGCCCCGGTACTTGGAGCCAGCGACCAGCGCGCCGAGGTCGAGGGTATAGACCTCTTTGCCGGCCAGGATCTCAGGTACGCGGTCCTCGGCGATCTCCTCCGCCAGCCCCTCGACGATGGCGGTCTTGCCGACGCCGGGCTCCCCGATGATGACGGGGTTGTTCTTGGTGCGCCGCACGAGGATCTGCATGATCCTCTCTATCTCTTTGGTCCGGCCAATGACAGGGTCGAGCTTGTCCTCCTCAGCGTAAGCCGTGAGGTTCCTGCCGTACTGATCGAGCTGTCGAGTCTTGGGACGCTTGGCCTCCGCGCCCCGGCCTCCAGCGGCCTCGCCACCACCCCGTCCACGACCGGAACGGCCGCCGCCGAGCATCCGCACGACTTCGCGCCGCACCTTGTCAGGGTCAACGTCCAGGTTGCTGAGGACGCGAGCCGCGACGCCTTCGCTCTCGCGCACCAGCCCGAGCAGGATGTGCTCCGTGCCGATGTAGTTGTGGCCGAGCTGGAGCGCCTCACGAAGCGCCAGCTCCAGCACCTTCTTGGAGCGAGGGGTGAAAGGCGCCTGTCCTCCGGTCCCCTCCTCGCCGTAGCCGACGATGCTCTCGACCTGCTCGCGCACCTCGTCGAGGGTGACGTTGAGCGAGGACAGGGCGCGGGCCGCGACGCCCTCGTCCTCCCTGAGGAGTCCGAGGAGCAGGTGCTCGGTGCCGATATAGTTGTGGTTGAAGTGGCGCGCCTCTTCCTGGGCCAGCACCACTACCTTGCGGGCCCTCTCGGTAAATCGTTCGAACATTAGCGGGAGCCTCCTCTGGGTTGAGGGTCCTTCGGAACGTCGGTTGGGGTAACGGTCTGAAATTGTGTACGGTAAACGAGGCCAAACGGATTATACGTCGTCAAAAATCTGTCCTTTGAAATCATGTTGCTCTCCAATGCGCGGCGCCTGATCGTGAGTATACAAAAAGGTTCTGCCCATTTACGGGTCGTTTCAGCGTTTTACGCTCTCAGCGCGATGGCTGACGTGGCCGTTGGCTTCGCCGCATCGCGAACCGCTTCTTCGCAGCGTCTTTAACTTATCTCCCGGATCGTCGAAGGTCGGTGTCTCGCATCACACAGGGAATCTCTGGCGCACGATCTCTTGAGGCATCCCGGCCAGGAAAGGACCGGCCTTTGGCCCGCTCTTCTTCCCAAGCAATACCGTGTACACCGCCGCGAAAGCCTTCTTCGGCTTGAGCCCGCGCTCGATGGCCGTGGAATACAGCAGATCCTGAACCGCCTCGCCGTCCATGTCAGGGACCAACTTTTCGGCGACGGCGGCGAGGTACGTGCGCTGCTCATCTTCGAGGCCAGCGGCGGCCTCGGCCGACTCCTCCGGGTCAAGCACCCGCACCCGCAGAGATTCCGGCGCCTGTTCTTCGGCCCAGTTGCTCGCGTACGAGAGGTCGCGGGAGAGCCGCGCCCGGTCTTCGGCCGCCGCTTCGTAACCGCCGCGGCGGAGCATCCCGGCGGCGGCCTCCACATCCCCGCCGACGGTCTGGGCAACGAGAACCAGATGGTTGAACGGCGCCTCAGTCCCTCCGGTCTCGGCATTGTGCTCGTCCACGAAACGGGGGAAGCCTTCGCCGAGGTCCAGCTCGATGGCGCGGGCGGGGTCGCGTCCGAGCATCATTCTCCGCAGGGCGCCGGGCGGCATGATCCGGAGCAAATCCTTCGGCAATAGCACTATGCCCTTCGAGCTGCTCATCGCGCCCTGGCCTTTTATGGAGATCCACTCGTACTCGTAGCGTCCCGGCACGGGATAATGGAAGACCTCGCGCGACATCCGGTCGGCCGTGTCCGTGGAGCCACCACGGCTGGTATGGTCCTTGCCGAACGGCTCGAAAGTGACGCCCAGCGCCTTCCATCGCGCCGCCAGCTCCACCCGCCAGCCGAGCTTGCCCTCGCCCTTCGAGTAGTCAGCGACGCCCTCGGCGCCGTCCCGGTCCACGTAGACGACTTTATTCTCGCCCGGTAAATGCTCGACCACGCGGTTGCCAGTGAGGCTCCCGGAGGCGGCCCGAGGCTGGTACGGTGACCAGTCCTCAGCCATATCGCGACCGCTGATCTCCTGGAGGATGCGGCGCAACGCCTGGGTGTTCTCCAGCGCCTCCCGCGTCACCTCCGTATATGCGCCATCCTCGTAGAGTTCGTGGGAGCGGAGAACCTCGATGTCCATCTCCATCTCGCGGAGGGATTCCTCGAACGGAACGAGGAAATGCTCGGCGTACGAAGCGTGGCAGCCCTCGGGGTCGGGGACGCGGGAGAGGCTGTGTCCGAAGTACGTTTCGAAGCTCTCCGGCACGCCGGGCGCGACCTTGCGGAGCGGGTCTATCGTGTCCGCGTGGAAGACGAAGCGGACCTCGGCGCCGCGAGCCCTGAGGGCATTCGCGACGGCTTCGGCGACGAGAACCTCGCGCAGGTTGTGGATGTTGCCGGAGGGGCTGATCCCGGTGACCACCACGTGCGGTCCCTCACCGTGAGCCGCCACCACACGCTCCGCCGCTCTTTGCGCCCAGGGGGGCACCGATAAATCATTGCTCATCCGCCGCTCCACGAGATCTGGAAGGAAAAATTGTATGGAGGACGCCGAAAGTCCCGGCTCTCCGACTGGTTAGCTGGCGACCTCGACGTTGACGATCTCGTACTCCGTCGAGCCTCGGGGAGTCATCACCGTGACCTTCTCGCCCACGCGGCGTTTCAGGACAGCCCGGCCCACGGGTGAGGAGTGCGAGAGCTTGCCGCTCGTCGGGTCGGACTCGTTGACGCCCACGATCTGAAAAGTCCGCTGCTCTTTTTTACCAACGACCCTCAGCGTCACTCGGGTGCCGAGGTCCACGGAATCATCAGCCGCGGCCTTCGAGGGGTCAACGACCTTCGCGTTGCGGACCCGGCGCTGGAGCTCGCTGATGCGGCGCTCCAGGAGACCCTGCTCCGTCTTGGCGTCGTCGTACTCGGAGTTCTCGGATATATCGCCGAACTCCCTGGCCTGCCGGATGCGGTCGGCTATCTCCTTACGGCGATCCTCGGTGAGGTGACGAAGCTCGTCCTGGAGCTTCTCCATCCCCTCCGGCGTAACGAGTTCTTGATTCTTCTCCGTCATAAGGTGCGAGATTATACGAGCGGTCATGGAAGGTGTCAACGATGAAAGCCGACCTTCGGCAAATAGATAAGACACCATCAGGGGTAGGCGGAAACAAGCTCTTACGAACTATGACAACACTCCCGGCAGGATTGGACCATCGCTCAGCCTCAGGCGCTTCTTCAACAGCACGAATGGTCCTGAACAGATCTTCCACCGTATGCGAGCAGCCTTCTCCCCTTCGCAACCGAAGAGCTCTTCAGTTGCGAAGGGCACGAGAATACCGGGACCAAAGGGCAGATGTCTTTGTTTGACGACCATCCTCTACCCTCGACTGTCCGATCTTGTTCCCGAAGGTCAGAGCCAGGTTTTGACGCACGATTTAGTATCATATATGATACTAAATCGTGGCTTTGCAGATAGTCATGGACACCAACGTGGTTGTATCGGCGTTGCGTTCCAGAAGGGGTGCGTCGTTTGAGTTACTGTCGTTGGTTGGTCGGAGTGGGGCGTTCGAGATCAACGTTTCAGTCCCGCTAGTTTTGGAGTATGAGGATGTGGCGAAGCGGCAACTGGACGTTACTGGCCTGACGCTGAAAGATGTGGATGCTGTCGTTGACTACCTCTGTTCGGTAGCCAATCGGCGTCGTATACACTACCTCTGGCGGCCATTTCTCAGCGATCCGAAAGACGACATGGTACTCGAATTGGCCGTTGAGTCGCGGTGTGGCATTATCGTGAGCTACAACAAGCGGGACTTCGCGGGGATCGAGAAGTTTGGCTTGAGAGTCCTGACGCCGCGAGAGTTTCTGGAGGAGATCGGAGAAAGGGAACGGGGATGAGTACGTTGAGTTTGAGGTTACCCGAGTCGCTGCACAAGCAGTTGCGAGAGTTGGCGAGGCAAGAGGGCATCTCGATCAATCAACTCGCAACGACGGCTCTGGCCGAGAAGATGTCGGCGCTGATGACGGAAGATTATTTGGAGGAACGGGCCCGACGCGGCAGCCGGGACAGGTTTGAGGAATCGTTGAGCAAGGTCAGGGACACAGAGCCAGAAACGCCCGACGAGCCATGAATAGAATCCGCTAAACCCTCCTCGACTACCTCGCGCGTTTACAACGCGCAAGTCCTGAACCCCGCCAATATGTCGCGGTGGTCGGGCATGGTGAAGTTACTCCAGGCGTTGCGTAGCGTTCGGCTTCTGGTTGCCCGGGCACCACCATATAAGAGGTAGTGGTCGCCGAACTATAGCGTTGTGCAGTGATATTGGACCTACGCCCCTCTCCTCGTCCCACGTCAGCGTGTCGAGGTTCCCGAAGCCTCCCGCACTATGCTTGAAAGCAAGCGTCAAAAGGGTGGTCCAACTTC
>Ga0136617_10004732_pt1 | contig 12194 bp, 14 predicted proteins | sample AntDrymUQ3222106_2_FD_129672 | JGI IMG/M metagenome (GOLD analysis project Ga0136617, IMG submission 129672) | Polar desert sand microbial communities from Dry Valleys, Antarctica - metaG UQ322 (21.06) | ecosystem: Environmental > Terrestrial > Soil > Desert | place: Antarctica: Dry Valley...
CCACTTCACCGGCAACTTCCCCAAGGGGTGCTGGCTCGAGGGCACCTCGGTCGACGGCTACCCGTCCGCGGAGGAGCTCGCCGACGCCGACTGGATGCCGCTGGGTCCCAAGACGTCGCTCTCAGGGGACAGCAAGCACCTGGTCAACGTCTCCCAGCCGGCCCGGATCACCCACGTCCGGCTCACGATCTCCCCCGACGGCGGGGTCGCCCGCCTCCGCGTCCACGGCGAGCCGGTGCCCGATCCGCGCGACGTCTGGGGGATGCCGCTGGACCTGGCCGCACTCGAGCACGGCGGCGTGGTCACCGACTGCAGCGACATGTACTTCTCCCACCGCCACAACCTGAACCTGCCGACCTCCCCGACATCGATGGCCGACGGCTGGGAGACCCGCCGGCGCCGCGGACCGGGCAACGACTGGGTCGTCGTACGCCTCGTGCAGGAAGGGGTTCTGCGCATCGCCGAGGTCGACACCCGCTACTTCAAGGGCAACGCACCGGGATCGTTCTCCCTGGAAGGCCGCAACGATGCCGGCTGGGCGACGCTGCTGCCCGACACCGGGCTGCGCGCCCACATGCGCCACCGCTTCCGGGTGCCCGCGCACGAGCCGGTCAGCCATGTCCGGCTCAACATCTTCCCCGACGGCGGGGTGGCGCGGCTGCGCCTCTGGGGCGCCCTGTCCGAGCACGGGTCCGAGACGCTCGGGCTGCGCTGGCTCGACGCGCTCCCCCTGCAGCACGCCGAGCAGGAGCTGCTGGCGGTGTGCGGCTCGACCCGGTGGTCCCGCGAGGTGGCGACCGCCCGACCGCACGCGTCCATGGATGCTCTGCACGAGGCGGCGAGCCGGACCTGGCAGGCGCTCTCCCGGGAGGACTGGCTGGAGGCGTTCGCCGCCCACCCTCGCCTCGGCGAGCGCGCCGCCACCGCCTGGACCCGACAGGAGCAGGCGGGTACGACGGGTGCCGACCCGGTCGTGCTCGCGGACCTCGACGAGGGCAACCGCGCCTACGAGCAGCGGTTCGGGCACGTCTTCCTGCTGTTCGCGACCGGCGTCGACGCACTGCAGATGCTGACCGCCCTGCAGGCCCGGCTGGGCAACGACGCCGACACCGAGCTGCGAGTCGCGGCCGCCGAGCAGGAGAAGATCACCGACCTGCGGCTGCGGAAGCTGCTCACGCCATGACGGGCATCACCACCCACGTGCTGGACACCAGCTCGGGGCGGCCGGCCGCGGGGGTGGAGGTCCAGCTCTCGCGCGAAGGCACCCTGGTCGCGCTCGGGATCACCGATGCGGACGGCCGCTGGACGGCGCTGTCCAGCCCGGCCGAGCCGGGCAGCTACCGGTTGGTGTTCACGACCGGGCCGCACTTCCGCGGAACCGCGTTCCACCCGCAGGTGAGCGTGGACTTCACCGTCCGCGATGCGGCCGAGCACCACCATGTGCCGTTGCTGCTGTCGCCGTTCGGCTACACGACCTATCGCGGCAGCTGACGAGGAGCTGACGAGGGCGATGACAGCATCGATGGGTCCCAACCGCTACGGCAAGGACGGCATCCGCCTCGTGCTGGTCCGACGCGGCGGGAGCGGCAGCGACCGGGACGAGCTGCGCGACCTGACCGTCGACGTCCGGCTCGAAGGCGACTTCGACGCGGTGCACACCCAGGGCGACAACTCTGCCGTGCTCGCGACCGACACCATGCGCTCGACGGTCTACGCCTTGGCGCAGGACCACCTCACCGGGGCGATCGAGGACTTCGGCATCGCCCTGGGGCGGCGCTACCTCGAGGCTGCTCCGGCAGCCGACGTTGCCGAGGTGACTCTGCGCGAACACGGTTGGACGCGCACCGACGTCGACGGCTCACCCCACCCGCACGCCTTCACTGCCGGCCCGGCCTCGTCGGTGACGGCGGTCGTGGCCACCAGTCGGACGGGTCCGGTCGAGGTACGCAGCGGGATCGCCGGTCTGACCGTGCTGAAGACGACGGACTCGGCATTCTCGGGCTTCCTGCGCGACGAGTTCACCGTCCTTGCCGAGACCGAGGACCGCATCCTCGCGACCGAGCTCACCGCTGACTGGGCCTACCTGGAGGGCAGCGCCCCGTCGTACGACGATGTCCGTGCCACCGCCCGCCGCGCGCTGCTCGAGTCCTTCGCCACGCACGACTCGAAGTCCGTGCAGCACACCCTCTACGCGGTGGGTGATGCCGTGTTGGTCGCGTGCGGCGAGGTGGCGGAGGTGTCGCTGCGGATGCCCAACAAGCATCACATCGCGGTCGACCTCTCGCCGCTCGGCGTCGAGAACGACCGGGCCGTGTTCGTGGCGACCGACCGGCCGTTCGGTGTCATCGAGGGCACTGTCACCCGCGGCTGACAGCATCGGGGCCGTGGCGACGACGATCGAGGCCTGGTCCGCCTTGGCGCGATCGGCGACGACGAGATGCGCGAGCTCGTCCTCGACGCGTGGCGGATGGTCGTGCCCAAACGTGTGGCCGCCGCCCACCTTGGAGACTGAGGATCCGCTCACCTGGAACCTTGCGTGCCGCTCCGGTGTAGAACGGCGGGAGGACAGGAGAAGCGGAGACCAGATCAGCGTCAACCGTGAGGACGCCGAAATCCTGGCCCGGGTGCGCGGAGGCGACCGCGACGCGTACGCGGACTTGGTACGTCGTCACGCCCAGGTGGCAGTGCGCACGGCCTTGTTCCTGGGCGCGGGTTCGGACGCGGAGGACGTGGTGCAGGAGGCGTTTCGTCAAGGCGTACGGCGCGTTGGGGGGCTTCCGCGAGGACGCCGCGTTCCGGCCATGGCTGTTGAGGATCGTGGCCAATGAGACGCGCAACCTGCATCGGTCGGCCGGGCGCAGGGCGGCTCGGGAGCTTTCGGCGTGGGAACGGACAGAGCCGCTACTAGCAGGGGATGTCGACGATCCGGCAGCTGCCGTGCTCTCGCAGGAGCGGCGTCGAGAACTCGTCAGGGGGCTCTCCCAGCTGTCCGAGGAGCACCGGCAGGTGGTGACGTGCCGCTACCTGCTCGAGCTCGACGAGGTCGAGACCGCCGCCGTCCTCGGCTGGCCGAAGGGCACGGTTAAGTCCCGGCTGCACCGCGGCCTGCGCAAGCTCGCCGAAGCTCTCGCGCCGGCGAACCCACCTGTTCGGGGACCCGAGACACGCACGACGGAGGTGGAGCATGGCGCCTGACACGGCGTACGAGGCACTCGTGGCCGACCTGGCCACCCTCGCTCGCACGCTGCCCGGTCCGACACCCGGCCCGGGGCTCACCGTCGCGGTGATGGCTCGGCTCGCCGGCGCACCGGCGCCCGCGCCCGCGAATGCTTGGCAGCGCGGTCGCGGGTGGGTCCTCGATGCGGTCGCACACCACCGTCGCCAAGCCGTCGCCGTGGTCGCCGCGCTGCTGGTTGCCCTTGTGGCCGCCCCTCCCGTTCGCGCGGCAGTCGCCGACTGGTTCGGTTTCGCCGGCGTCATCGTTCGCAACGATCCGGGGCCGGGGCCGTCCGAGGCCCCGCCCCCACCCACGGTCGGGGCGACGACCAGTCTCGAGGAGGCCCGCGGGTCGGTCGACTTCACACCGGTGCTGCCCTCCGCGCTCGGCTCGCCGGAGGGCCTCGAGGTGTCCGCCGACCGGCGGCTGCTGTCGATGAGCTGGACCGGGTTACCTGACGGCGCCGTACGGCTGGACCAGTTCGACGGGCAGGTGGACTACTCGTTCGCCAAGACCTCGCCCGGCGTCGAGTTCACCACGGTGAGCGGTTCGACCGCCCTGTGGTTCGCAGAGCCGCACGAGGTCGTCGTGCTCAACTCCGACAGGACCCGGCGCACGGAGACGGCGCGGCTGGCAGGGCACACTTTGATCTGGCAGCACCAGGGGACCGCCCTGCGGCTCGAGGGCGACCTCAGCCTGGCGCGGGCGATCGAGATCGCCGAGTCGGTCGCCGCGCTCCGCTGAGACCGGAACCCCGACGCGCGTGGCGGTGTACCAGGGACAGACCCCGAGGAGCTTGCCATGCGCCCGTTCCGCGCAACACTCACTGTTCTCGCGCTGCTGCTGATGTCGCTTGCCGTCGCGGGGCCGGCCACGGCCGGCGGCCCGACGAGTGTGCTGCTGGCAGCGCCAGACACCGGCACGGCCGCCTCGCTCTACTTCACTGACACCGAGTACGAGGCGCTGGCCAGCCAGGTCGGCGTGAACCAGGGCAGCGGCGTCGCCGGGACGGTGGACCAGTCCGGAGCGACACACGAGTTCGGGTCTCAGGTGACGTTGACGTGGCTGATCCATGACGTGATGGTCTGGCGCGTGGACCGAGTCTTCCTCGACGCCGAGGGCGGACCGTGGATCTCCACCCAGGCGAACGTCACCGAGGCGGGCAATATCTGGGACAGCCCGGTCGTCTGGCACACCGCGGCCGACGGCGTGGCATTGACGGCGCTACTGGACGAGCTTGGGCTAGGTCACGACGGGAAGGGCGCCGCAGCCGTCACCGAGGGCAAGGCACCTGCTGCGGCACCCGCCGTCGCGCCGCAACCGGCCGCAGCCGCAGTAGGAGACAACGGGGGATCAGCGACGCGTGGCTGGGTGTGGGGACTGGCAGGCCTGGCCCTTGGCGCCGTGCTCGCTGTTGCGGCGACCTGCCTGCCGACACTCCGGTCGGCGCCGGTCGGGCCGCGGGCCGCCGCACTCGCTGCGGAGGGACCGTTCGACCCGGTTGCATCGGTCGAGTCCGATGACGCTCGGGACTGGTCCGTCCCCGACGAGCTGGCGTCACCCTCACGGTATGGCGCTCGTGGGATGAGCGTCTAGCCGCGCGGTGGGTCCTCCCCGACAAGTCCGTCCACCGACTCCCTGATGAGGTCGGCATGGCCAACGTGCCGCGCGTACTCCTCTATCAGGTCGATCAGGATGCGCCGCAAGCTCGGCGCCCGGCCGTCGGGCCAAGCCCGCCTTCCCAGCTGATCCAGGCCACCGTCCGACAGCGCCCCGGTGACCGCGGAGCGGGAGCGGGTCACGGCGTCCTGCCAGAGCGCAAGGAGCTGCTCGGGGGAGTCCTGCGCGGCCGAGTGCCACTCCCAGTCGGGGTCGCCCTCCCAGTCCCCCGTGTTCCACGGCGGGCCTAGGTCCCTCCCGAGCAGCCGCCCGGAGAAGTAGTCGTCCTCGACGAGAGCCAGGTGCTTGAGCAACCCGCCGAGGGTCATCGACGAGGCCCCGACCGTCGCCCTCATTCCGGCCGCGTTCAGTCCGCGGCACTTCCACGCCAGAGTCGCGCGCTGGCGCTCCAGGGAGCCGAGGAGGGTGGCGGTCTCGTCGCCCGCGACGGGAGGTTCCGGATGAGTCCGTTCCTCCGTGCTGGTCACGGGCAACGAGGCTACCGACAGGCCCGCTCTCGGGCCATGGGGGTGGCGCGGCCGAGGGCTCGAGATCACCCACTCGAGCTTGAGGGCCTTGTCACTAGAGGTTGAGCAGTCCGGCGCGGTCCAGGCCGCTCGCAGTGACGACCTCAGATTCGTCCAGCGCGCCGCAGTCCAGTCCGCGCAGAAGGTAGCCCGTCAGCGCCCGGGCGGTCGCCGGCTCGTCGAGCACACCACCCGCGACCCTGTCCGCGTAGGCGCGAACGCGCTGACCAGCCGCGTCGAGGCCCTCCCGGTAAAAGGTGAAGACCGCGGCATAGCGACTCACGAGCTGCGCCGGGTGCAGGTCCCAGCCCTGGTAGAAGCCGCGGGTCATCGACCGGTGCACGAGCCGGCGGTGCAGCGCCCATGCAGCGTGCACGGCGTCGCCTGCTCCGACCGGGAGCACGTTGGACGAGCCGTCGACCACAGGCAGGCCGACCGTTGCGGCCGCGACCTGCATCACGGCCTTGGCATGGTCGGCCGCAGGGTGGTCCAGCGACTGGTGCGCCGCGGCGATACCGAGGGAAGCGCTGTAGTCGTAGGTGCCGTAGTGCAGACCGGCACACCGGGGTCCGGCCGCGGCGACGATCTCGGTCATCCGGGCGACGGCACGAGGAGTCTCGACCTGCAGCTCGAACCGCAGCGGATCTCCGGTGACGATCGCGTCCAAGGCGACACAAATCTCCTGCATCGCGGCAACTTGGTCCGGTGCGCTCACCTTGGGCAGCGTGATGACGAAGCCGGCAGGCAGCCGGCCGCAGGCACGCAGCAGCGTGGCCACCGTGCGCAGGGCGCGGGCCCGGGTGGGGGCCTCCAGGCTCTTGATGCGAGCACCGCTGCCCGCCGTGGCCGGCGACCTCAGGGCGGCCCCGACCCGTTCGGCGTCGGCGTCCTCCTCGTCGTCGGAGCGCACGCCGTAGCCGTCCTCAAAGTCGACCCGGAGGTCCTCCACCGGCTCACGCTCGAGCTTTGCCACCACCCGTCGGTAGACGTCGTCGCCCACCCCGAGCGTCTCCGGGTCGGGAGCGTGCTCGCGCAGCGCGGCCAGCGCGTCCCTGCCCCACTCGGCGGCCGTGTCAGCGGTGAAGCGGTCGGCGGGCACGTACGCCGTGTGCACCGGCTGACGCGCGCTCGCCCGGGTCTGGGCATGGAGAGCAAGGTCGGCGTCGATCGTCGCCAGTCGGGCGTCGAGCGACGAAGCGAGCTCCGCGGGCAGCGCTGTCCGTTCGCTCACCCGGTCAGGCCCGGTAGGCCTGCCAGGCGTCGCTCATCCGCGTCGACTGTCCCGCCGAGAACCGGTCCATGCACGAGTCCTGGGTGTAGTCCATGAAGTTCGTGATCGGATCGATGCCCGCGTCCTTCGTGCACGTGTCCCGGCCGGTCGGGCAGTCGAACGCCGGACCCTTCTCCGACGGGGTGTCGGCGACCTGATCACCTGTCGTCGAGCAGCCGTTCTGGAACGTGTGGTAGAGCCCGAGCCAGTGCCCGACCTCGTGCGTGCCGGTGTCGCCCTCGCTGTACTTCACCAGGCTGCCGCCGGGCATCGAGTCGTCCAGGATCACGATGCCGTCGAGGTAGGCCCGCCCGGTGTCATAGCTCTGCGGGAACGTCGCCCAGCCGAGCAGGCCGGCCCCGATGTTGGCGACGTAGATGTTCAGCGTGCCCGCCCCACCCACTCGCAGCGCTGCCTTCGCGTCGCGCTCCGCGTTGCTGTTGGGGGTCATGAGGGACCACTCCTCGTTGACCGTGTGCGTGGTGCCGGCCAGGGAGAAGCGGAAAGCGGTGTTGGGAGACCCGGCGGCCGAGGCACCGGAGAAGGCCTCATTGAGCACGGCCATCTGGGCGGCGATCCGTTGCGGCGCGACGCGCTCCTCGGCCGCTGCCGACCCGTCGGTTATCGCATGGACGTAGGTGGGGATAGTCACCGAGCCTGCAGCGAGGCGCTTGCCCCTTGCAGCCGACCCGAGCGCCGTCACCTGATCTGCGGTCAGCGCGTTGGGGTCGTGCTTGGCGCCCTTCTTCGACCGCGCGGCGGGCGCATCGACGTGCGTGTCGGCACACCCCGACCCCACTGTCGCGGTGGTCGCGGTGACCACAGCGGTGCTCGGACCCGCAATCGTGAGCCCCAGGACGGACACGACCAGAGCGAGGTACGACGTGGGGCGGCGAAGCATCAGGGTTCGCATGACAGGAACCGTAACCCGCGGGTGGCCCTCGTGGTAGGCATTCGGCCATGACCGACAACATCGACCTGGCCGGCATCGAGGCCGAGCGGGAACGCCTGAGGTCGACCCATCTGGTCCCCCCTGCCCGCCGTACCGCATCCTCTGCCCGGGGCCTGCACCACTTCGCGCTGGTCAGCTCCGACGTCGAGCGGACGATCCGCTTCTACCAGGACCTGCTGGAGTTCCCGCTGACCGAGCTGTTCGAGAACCGCGACTACCCCGGCTCCACCCACTTCTTCTTCGACATCGGCAACGGCAACCGGCTCGCGTTCTTCGACTTTCCCGGCCTGGACGTCGGCCCCTATGCAGAGGTGCTCGGCGGCCTGCACCACATCGCCATCTCGGTCGAGCCGGCCCAGTGGGAGCGGCTCCGCCGCAAGCTCGACGACGCGGGAGTGGAGTACCTGCTGGAGAGCAGGGTCTCGATCTACTTCCGCGACCCCGACGGCGCACGGCTCGAGCTGCTGGCCGACCCGCCGGGTGAGATGTACGGCATGACAGGAATCTGACGGTCCCCTGCGCGATGCAGGTCAGTTCGGAGCGCCGCCCCCGTCGCCGTCGCCGCCGTCGCCGCCGGACGGGATCTGACCATAGATCTCGCGGCACGTCGGGCAGACCGGGAACCGCTGCGGGTCGCGACCGGGGACCCAGACCTTGCCGCACAGGGCGATCACCGGGTCACCGGACAGCGCCGACTCGAGGATCTTCTCCTTGCGGACGTAGTGGGCGAACCGCTCGTGGTCGCCGTCACCGTGGGACGTGCGCGGCGTGGCCTGGACCTCCTGCTCGAGCAGGGTGTCGGTGCCGCCGCGACGCGGTTCGAGGCCCGGCTCGGCGAGGCCCGGCTGGTCGCTGCTGGTGGGGCTGGTCACGAGGGGCAGCCTAGGGAAGGCTCGCCGACCATGGACGAGCACCGCGAGATCCTCCGCTACGCCGCCTTCAGCCGCGACCCTGGCGCCGGCAACCCGGCCGGGGTGGTGCCCGACGCGACCGGCCTGGCCGCGACCGAGATGCAGCGCATCGCCGCCAGGGTCGGCTTCTCCGAGACGGCCTTCTTCTTCCCGGATCCGGCCGACGCGGGGCGCCTGACCGTCCGCTACTTCAGCCCGCTGGCAGAGGTGACGTTCTGCGGTCACGCGACCATCGCGTCCGCCGTCGCCCTGGCCGAGCGGCACGGACCGGGTCGCATCGTGCTCGACACCCTGGCGGGCGAGGTGGTGGTGCACAGCCGGTACGACGAGCAGGGTGCCCTCGTCGCGGCGCTGACCAGTGTCGGCCCCCGGGTCGAAGCGCTGGCCGCCGGTGACCTCGACGAGCTCCTCGGGTCGTTGGGCTGGGACGCCGCCGATCTCGACCCGGCGCTGCCCAGCCGCGTTGCCTACGCGGGCGCGTGGCACCCGGTGCTGGCCGTGACCACCCGTGCTCGGCTGGCGGCTCTGGACTACGACTTCGACCGGCTGGCCCGGTTCATGAGCGCACGGGACTGGACAACGATCCAGCTCGTCTGGCGCGAGACGGAGACGCGGTTCCATGTGCGCAACCCGTTCCCGCCCGGGGGCGTCGTCGAGGATCCCGCGACCGGCGCTGCCGCGGCGGCATTCGGGGCCTACCTGCGGGCCGTCGAGCTGGTCACGCCGCCGCAGCAGGTCACCCTGGTCCAGGGTGAGGACATGGGCCGACCCAGCCGGCTCACCGTGGACATCCCGGTGGACGGGGCGATCACGGTCGCCGGCCACGCCGTGGTGATGCCGGCTGCCGAGCCGGCTGACTAGTTCATGGTGGGGTCGTAGGGGCAGGTCGAGACGAACGCGAGATCACCGGGTTGGCGGCGCAGGACCGAGCGCCACAAGTCCTGTGGCTCGCTGGAGAAGGCGTCGGACGGGTCGGCGGCCACGACGTACCAGGAATCCTCCGCCAGCTCGGCCTCGAGCTGGCCCGCGCCCCAGCCGGCGTAGCCGGCGAAGATGCGCAGACCGGCCATCTCCGCGGCGATGATCTCCGGCGGGGTGTCGAGGTCGACCAGGCCGAGACGGTCGATCACCCGCCGCCAGCCCAGTGGCTCGTCGTCCGCCCCGTTGCGGGTAGCTGGAACGGCCGCGAGCCCGAGCGCGGAGTCCAGAGCGACCGGACCGCCCTGGAAGAGCACGCCCGGCGAGGTGGCGAAGGAGCGCCAGCCCGGCAGCACCTCGGCGACGTCGACCGGCGTCGGCCGGTTGATGATGACGCCCAGCGCACCGTCCTCGTCATGGTCGAGCACCAGGACGACCGCTCGCGCGAAGCTCGGGTCACCCAGGGCCGGGGCGGCGACGAGCAGCCGTCCCGTCAGTCCGGCGCTGCTGCGCCCTGCCGCGCTCATGTCGCCATGATGCTGCGCCGAGCGCCAGAACGACACCGGCGACGCCCACGAGATCCGCGAGAACGTCCGCGGGGTCACCGCTGCGGTGTGCCAGCAGCCAGTGCTGGATGGCCTCGCTGGCCACGGCGTGAACCGCGAGGACCGCTGCGAGTGCGCGCACGGGCACCCCTGCCCGAGCTCCCACCCACATGAGCACAGCGAAGGACGCGGCGTGCGCCAGCTTGTCCAGGTGCGGGACGCCACCGGTGCCGACGGCGCGTGGCCAGTAGAGCAGGACCAGGTTGGCAGCGGTGGCGGCGGCGAAAAGCGCCCACCACCGCCGCTGTGAGCGGGTCACCCAGTGTCCTGGTCGGTCTCCTGCAGGTCGGTGTCCCGGACGGCCGCGCTGACCGCTGCGGCGACGGCCCCCGAGACGTCGGGATGGAACACGCTGGGAACGATGTAGCTCGCGTTGAGCTCGTCGTCGGACACCACGGCCGCCAGCGCCCGGGCCGCGGCGATCAGTGTCTCGACGGTGACCGTGCGACTGTGCGCGTCGATCAGGCCGCGGAACACCCCCGGGAACGCCAGCACGTTGTTGATCTGGTTGGGAAAGTCGCTGCGCCCGCTCGCGACCACGGCAGCGTGCTGGGAGGCCGCCAACGGGTCCACCTCGGGGACCGGGTTGGCCAGCGCGAAGACGATGCTCTCCTCGGCCATGGTCGCGATGTCCGCGCCGGTGAGGATGTTCGGTGCCGACACACCGATGAAGACCTCCGCGTCGGCGAGTGCCTCGCGCAGGGTGCCGGACAGCCCTCTGTCGTTGGTGTTCTCCGCGATCCAGCGCAGCTCGGGGCCCAGGTTGTCCCGGCTCGGATGCACAACGCCGTCCTTGTCAGCCACCACCACGTGCCGGGCGCCGGCCGCAAGCAGAACGGTGAGAATGGCCATCCCCGCCGCGCCCGCGCCTGACATCACGACGCGGACGTCCGCGAGACGCTTGCCGACGACCTTCAGGGCATTGAGCAGCGCCGCCAGCACGACGATCGCCGTGCCGTGCTGGTCGTCGTGGAAGACGGGGATGTCGAGCTTCTCACGGAGTCGTCGCTCGATCTCGAAACAGCGGGGGGCGGAGATGTCCTCCAGGTTGATGCCTGCGAACACCGGGGCGATGAGCTCCACCGTGCGGACGATCTCGTCGACGTCCTGGGTGTCCAGGCAGATGGGGAAGGCGTCGATCCCGGCGAAGCGCTTGAACAGGGCCGCCTTGCCCTCCATGACCGGCAACGCAGCCATGGCGCCCAGGTTGCCCAGCCCGAGAACCGCCGAGCCGTCGGTCACCACCGCGACGGTGTTGCGCTTGATGGTCAGCCGGCGGGCGTCCTCGGGATTCTCCGCGATCGCCAGGCAGATGCGGGCCACCCCGGGGGTGTAGATCATCGACAGGTCGTCGCGGTTGCGGATCGGCACCTTGGACTGCACCTCGATCTTGCCGCCCAGATGCATCAGGAACGTCCGGTCGGAGACCTTGCCGATGGTCACCCCGTCGACCGCGCCCAGCGCGGCCGTGATCTGCTCGGCGTGTGCGGTGTCGCTGGCCGCGCACGTCACGTCGATGTTCAGGCGTTCGTTCCCGGACGAGGTCACGTCCAGCGCCGTGACGACGCCGCCCACCTGCTCGACGGCTGACGTCAGCAGGCTGACCGCGTTGCCGCGGGCAGGCGCCTCGAGACGCACGGTGATCGAGTAGGAGATGCTGGGCAGGCTCGCCATGACCGCGATCGTCGCAGATGCAGGTGACGCCGGTCACGGCCCCTGCGTGGCGTGGTCAAGTCGGGGGTCGTCGAGACCGATACTCGGGGCAGAGAGGTTTTCGTCGCAGCACGTCCGGCTATCCAGGCGGCGGAAGGTGAGTCCTACAATGATGTTCATGATCTTGCTCGTCCCGGTCGTCCTGCTGTGTGTGCTGCTCGGCATGGATCGCCTCGAGCGGTGGACCGTCGACGAGCACGAGGACCCCACGTCCTCCTCGTGACCTAACGTGTCGGCAGTCGCACCACGCTGACGAAGAAGTCGTCGATCTGGCGCACCACGTCCTCCTCTGCCTCCGAGGTGGTCAGGACCACCACCGGGATGCTCGCCAGGTCCGGGTCGGACTTGATGGCCTGCAGGACCTCCCGACCGTCCATCCGTGGCAGGTTGAGGTCGAGCAGCACAGCCCCCGACCGGTGTGC
>Ga0136617_10004733_pt1 | contig 12193 bp, 10 predicted proteins | sample AntDrymUQ3222106_2_FD_129672 | JGI IMG/M metagenome (GOLD analysis project Ga0136617, IMG submission 129672) | Polar desert sand microbial communities from Dry Valleys, Antarctica - metaG UQ322 (21.06) | ecosystem: Environmental > Terrestrial > Soil > Desert | place: Antarctica: Dry Valley...
CGAGCGCTGCCTCACGGGCAAGGCCATCCCGACCGCGGAGGACATGAAGAACGAAGCCGCGTGCAACACCTTCCGCAACGCGGTGCGCGACACGGTGGGCCGGATCCGCTAGTCGCGGGCCGACTCGCCCGGCCGTCGGAACGGCTGGGCGAGCTGGCCGAGGTACCCCCCCGTCACCGGTGCGCCGTCGGCGATCCCGTACGCGGCCGGCCACCGGTCGCCGGGCAGGAGGTACGAGCCGAACATCCGGTCGAGCACGGGCAGATGCACGGCAAAGTTCTTGTCCACCGCCGCCGGGTCCGCCGCGTGGTGCCAGTGATGGAACTGCGGCGTTGCCAGCAGCCAACGCAGCGGGCCGAACGTGAACCGCACGTTGGCGTGGATGAACGTGGCCTGGATGCTGACGAACGCCACATAGGCGAACAGCGGTCCCTCCGCGAAGCCCAGCACGTAGATCGGAACGTAGGTGAGCCCCCGCGTCACCGCCACGTCCACGAGATGGAGCCGCGATCCCGCCAGCCAATCCATCGTCTCCGCCGAGTGGTGGACGGCATGGATGCGCCAGAGGGCGGGCACTCGGTGGAACGCGCGGTGGATCCAGTACTGGGTGAAGTCGGTCACGGCGAGGATCGCGACGAACTGGACCAGCGCCGGCAGCGCCGCGACATGGGCCGCGAGGTCAGGCGATCGCGCCCAGCCGAACAGCACCATCGCCGGCTTCAGGGTCAGCAAGGTCAAGACCTGCACGAGTAGCGAGCTGACGCCGAAGTAGACGAGGTCCGTCCTCCACTGGCGACGGAACAGGGGCTGGTCCGGGCGCAGCGCGAAGAAACGCTCGAGGGGAATGAAGATCGCGGAGTAGACGATCACGTTCAGGAGGAACCAGTCGACGCCGAGGAAAGGGCCGTGCTGGATCTCCCCGTCGACCGGCACGCGCGAGCCGCCGAGCAAGGCGGCGATCAGCGTCAGCGCGATTCCCGCCGCGCCGAGCGTCTTGCGGCGGCGTACCCGCACTGCCATGGAGGGCACAAGCAGGCAGACGCTGATGGCGCCGAGCAGGAACGCGACTATCGGTCGGACGCGGAGGGGAGCACACGGAGCGGGGCGTTAAAATGCCCCCGTGCACTACGGCCCCGCGGAGCGTGACTCCCCGAAGCGGCCGACCGGCCCGACGGTTAGCGCTTCTTCTTCGGCGTGTTCGCCTTGGCCTTCTTCTGGAGGGCGGCGAATTCTGCGTCCTCCTGCGCCTTCTTCTTCGCCGCCGCAGCCTTCTTCGCTTCCGCCTCAGGGTTCGGGCTCGGCTTGCCCTGCGCAAGCACTTCCAGGGGCAAGGTCGGCGTCTTGACCAGTTCTGCCATCGGCCGTCCGGTGACCTTGTGGGCGAGCTGGAGGAACACCAGCTCGCGGATCTGGTCGTCGGACAGCTCCGGGCGGTACTTCATCCTCCACTCCGTCCACGACGCCTTGTACGGCTCGGGAAAGCTCCCCTGGACCCCCTCGAAGAGGGTCGCGAGCTTGAGGTCGCTCTTCTTCATGACCTCGAGCCAGTCGAGCCGCTGGGTGCGGCGGAGCGCCACGATCGACTCCAGCGGCTTCTTCGCCTCGTCCGCCATGTAGAGCATCACCGGCAGCTCCGTCTCGACCCTCGGCAGCCCCTTCACGACGGGCTCCAGCCGGTCCCGCGTCAGCCCGTAGTGCTGGACGACGGTGTTGAGGAGCCGCTGCTGGTCGTTCCCGGCCTGACTGCGATCATCCAGATAACGGTAGGGAGTGGTGGTCTTCGACGGCATCAGCATGACCGCGATGAACAGCGCGAGAAGCAGGAGCGCCGGGCCCCACGCGCGTATGTTGAACATCGGTACTCCTTTGCAAGGACGCCGGATAGGCGTCTCCCGTTCGCCGTCCCGGACGTGCAGGAAGGATGCCAGCCTACGCCCTCGCCAGCGCCGCCGCGTCCCTTTCCCAGAAGCCGGGGACGCGCAGGCCGCAGCCCGGGCAATCCCCGTCGGGGATCACGTTTTTCAGGATCCTGAACCCGTAGCGCTCGATCAGGAGCGTCCCGCAGTCCGGGCACCAGGTGTGCTCCCACCGCCCCACGCGGCCGGGCAGGTTGCCGGCGTAGACGAAGCGCAGCCCCTCGCGGCTGCCGATCTCCGCCGCCCGGATCAGCGCCTGAACCGACGTGTCGTCGGGGCCGGTCATCTTGTAATCCTTGTGGAACGCGGTGACGTGCCACGGAATGTCGGGCGACACCGATACGAGGAACTGCGCCATCTCGACGAGCTCGGCTTCGGAGTCGTTGAACCCCGGGATCACGAGGGTGACGACCTCGAGCCAGAAGCCCTGCTGATGCAGGGCCCGGATCGTCCACAACACGCGGTCGAGCGTCCCTCCGAGGTCGCGGTACTGGCGGTCGCGGAAGCTCTTGAGATCGACCTTGTAGAGCGAGACCCAGGGACGGATGTAGTCGAGCACCTCCGGCGTCCCGTTGCCGTTGGACACGTAGGAGCACACGAGGCCGGCCGGCCGCGCCTTGCGGAAGACGTCGACCGCCCACTCGCTGGTGATGAGCGGCTCGTTGTAGGTGGACGTGATGATGCGCGCGCCGTGGCGGCGCGCCTGCCTCACGAGCTCGTCCGGCGAGACCTCCTGCGTCGGCGCCTGGGCGCGCGGGTCGCGCAGCGCCTGGGATGTGATCCAGTTCTGGCAGTTGTGCACGGTGGCGCCGTGGACGAGGTAGGTCCGATCCTCCTCGACTTCGATGTTGTAGACGGGGCCGTCGTAGGAAAGGACCCGGGTGTCCTCGAGATGGCGCTTGCGGAACCCCCCGCCGCTCGTGGGCTCGAGCAGGACGTACTCCGGAGTGATCGCGGAAGCCGGTACGAAGAAGGACGGGGGGGGCACGCCCCGCGCCGCGCGCGCGGTGACCAGGAACTCGTGGTCGGGAGTGGCGCGGATCTCGGTCCCTCCGACGAGATTGATCGACATCAGCGGGCCGCGGTAGTGATGCCGGAACACGCCCTTGATCGAGCGCGCGCGCCCGCGATGAGTCATCACGTCGACCTCGGGACGCAATACGACGGCGTCGGTGGCCGTCTCGTAGATCGGGTCGCCGCCGTCGAACAACGAGTCCAGCGTCCGCGGTCCGCCGGAGGTGATGATTTCCGTCCCGGGTACGAAGCAGTACCCGCAGTGGTAGTCGCAACCGAGCATGCCGAAGGAGAGCGCCGCCGAGCCCGGCAAGGCGTGGAAGAACGGCTTCTTCTCGACGGGATCGACCTGGAGCGCGCCCACGTACCCGTGCGGGACCATGAGCGTGCCTGCCTCGTTGAACCGCACGCGACAGATACCGTCCTGCCCCGGCGGAATCAGGCAGCGATGGCCGCACGCAAAGCAGCGGACACGCTGATCCGGCAGTTTCTCGTAAAGGTCCCCCTCGCGGGTTCGGCGGGCGAGGAGATCGGCCAGCGGCGACGCCCTAGAAGGCATAAACCCCTTTCCAATATACGGTTGACAGGCGTCCACGTGCAGCGTCCCGGCCCCGAACCTCGCCGATGGGGTGCCGCTACTGCTATGCGGCCTACACCCACGAGTTCATGGGCGTCGAAGGCGCCGACTTCCATTCGCTCATGTACGTGAAGACCGGCGCCGAGGAAGAAACGGCGCGCCGGTTGATGGCGGTTCGCGCTGTTCTGACCGCGCCCCACCGTGGCCTGGGCGGTGCCGTCGCCGAGCACGATCAAGCGCACGTAGGCGCTCGGTGCGCGCCCCGCCACGGCTCCTCGGGTCCTCGTGCCGCCATGCGGGATCCGGCGCCCCTCGCTCCTTTTGGCGCGCTATTGGCTTCAGCGAGTAAGTCCGCGGGGACCCCCACCCCGCGATCAGTCAGCGGAGTGATCCGCGCGTTGATTCTTCGTCGCTCGGGGGAGCGCGACGCCTCGCGCCGTTCATCGCTGTGCCGTGCTCGGCGCTTTCGGCGCGCTCGGCGCTGCATCCTGCTCTCGCCTCCTTCTGTCTCGTCTCTCTCTTTCCGTTCTCTGTGTCTCTGTGGCTCTGTGGCTCATCGTCGGCCGCTGCCGGGGAGTCGCACTTCAATTCCTCCGTGACTCCGTGTCTCCGTGGCTTATCATCGAAAATCATGGCCACGATTCGCGTCGAGATGAAGGGGTCGGCCGCGATCCTCCGGCTCGACAAGGGGCGCGGCAATGCGATCGACGAGCCTCTCACCCGCGACCTGATCAAGGCCGCGGGCGACCTTCGCGACGATCCCGCCGTGCGCGGAGTGCTGCTCACTTCCGCGCACTCGAAGCTGTTCTCGCCCGGGCTCGATCTCGTCACGCTGATCGAGCTCGACCGGCCGGCAATGGAGCGGTTCATGCTCCTTTTCGCGGAGATGGTCTGGGCGCTTTACGGCCTGCCGAAGCCCGTCGTCGCGGGCGTGAACGGGCACGCTGTCGCCGGCGGTTGCATCCTCGCCCTGACCGCCGACTACCGTGTGCTTCGCCGCGGCGGCGCGCATATCGGCCTCAACGAGGTGCGCGTCGGCCTTTCTCTCCCTTGGACCGTGTGCGAGCTGCTGCGGGCGTCGGTTCCGCCCAACGCGTTGACCCAGGTCGCCCTGCTGGGCCGGAACTTCGCGGACGACGAGGCCCTGCGGGTCGGCCTTGCCGACGAGCTGGCCGACGCCGAGGGGTTCGAGGACCACTGTTTGCTCCGGCTGGACGAGTTCATGGACAAGGACAGCCACGCCGTCTCGACCACGAAGTCCGCCATGCGCCACGAGATCCTCGAGGTCATGCGCGCGCACGAGGTGCAGAGGATCGGCCCCTGGCTCGACGGCTGGTTCTCCGACGCCACGCGGGCGCGCATGCGCGAGCTCGCCGCGGGACTCAGCAAGCCGCGCGGATAGAGCGGCCGGCGGCTAGGCCTGGCGCCGGCGGTAGAGCCAGACTGCGATCGACACCGTCACCACCAAGGAGATCGCGGCCAGCACGCGGTTGGCGCCGTCCACCTTCGCCCGAGCCGTCTCCCAGTTGAGTCCCAGGAAGCTGCCGAACCCGATCAGCACCGCGTACCAGATCCCGGATGCGATCGCGGCGGGAAGCAGCGCGCGCCAGGGCGACATCCCGACCACGCCGGCGAAGGGGGTGACGGCGGCGCGGACTCCGGGAAGGAACCGGCTCAAGAAGATGCCGAGGACGCCGTGGCGCTCGTACGCCTTCTGCAGCGCGGCGATCGTCTCGGGCGGCATCAGCTGGCGGCGCCACCCGGTCTCGAAAAAGGCCCGGCCGCGATGGCGCGCGTAGAAGAACATCCCCGCCGCCGAGGCCGTGTTGGCGAGCCAGCAGAGGAAGCCGAGGACGGGAGCGGACGTCAAGCCGCGCTGGGCGAGAAACGCCCCGAGGACGACGGCGACGTCGGCGGGGACGGGAGGAAAGATGTTCTCGAGCGCCGACAACGCCATCAGCACGACGTAGACCGCGAGCTCCGGAAGCTGCGCCACCCAGTCCAGGAAGCGGTCAAGCATTGGCGAGCGCCTCCTGGACGAGGTGCACCAGCGAGCGATAGGGCCGCCCAACCGCCCGCGACATCCCGATCTCGCAGGTCCGGCACGTCGAGTACAACCCGGCGTCACGGACGGACGCGATCTCGAGGACGTCGCGCGCCTCGCGGGCGGTCGCCGCGGCCGTCAGCTCCGGAACCAGGAACCCGCGATCGCCGGCAAACCCGCAACATTCGGCGGCGGGCGGGAGGATGACTTCCTCGCTGTGCGCACGCGCCACGCGGAGGAGGTCGGGCAGTCCACCCGTCTTCATCAGGGTGCAGGTCGGGTGCAGGATGGCAACGCCGGGACGACGGCGACCTTCGCCGACGCGGGGCAGCCCGTGCCGCGACCAGAACGCCGGGAAATCGTAGACGTCGAGATGGCGGCCCTCGGCGGCCAGGCCGGCGACCGCGTAGTCCGCGAGCGCGCCCGCGCAGGGCGACGCGTCGGTGACGACGGGATCGAGGCCGCTGCGCGACGCCGTCCACAATGCGGACGCCGTGCGGCTCGATGCCGCGTGCGCGGCGGGAAAGAACGCCTTGCTCGAGAACGGCATCCCGCAGCAAAGAGAGTCGATGCCTTCGGGATAGGCGACGTCGAAGCCGGCGCGGCCGAGAACGTCGAGCATCGCATCCGCGGTCGGCATTGCCCCTTCGCCGGGGAGCGGGCCCAGGATGCGCGTCAGGCAGCTCGGAAAGTAGACGACGCGCGGAGCGTCGGCGGCGGGGGAGGGACGCAGCATGGGCAGGCGCTTCGCAGCCCGCGGGACCTGCGTGTCGTTCCGCAGCCACGGGATGAGCGACGGCAGCGCGCGATGCAGAGGGGCGCTGGCTCCGCTCAGCATGCGCCGGCCGAAGGACGTGCGCGCCGCGAATGACGCGAGCCGCAATCCGCTGCGCGCGCCCATGGCCGTCGCTCCGAAGTGCCGTGCCAGTGCCCTGGCCACGCGCTGGGCCAGCGGCGGGTGCGAGGCTGCCCGCGTTTCCTTGATGAGAGCCCCGGTGTCGATCTTCACCGGGCACGACGTCGAGCACATCGAGTCCACCGAGCAGGTGGCGATGCCTTCATAGTCGAAGTCGTCGCGCAGCGACTCCGCCCACTCGCGCGCTTCGCTGGTCCCCAGAGCGTCCAGCCGGACGAGCTCGCGGTGAACCACGATGCGCTGGCGCGGGGTCAGGGTCAGGTCGCGCGAGGGGCATCGCGGCTCGCAGAAGCCGCACTCGATGCAGCGGTCGGCCAGCGGCGAGATGGGCGGCAGCGGCTTCAGGTGCTTGAGATGGATCTCGGGGTCGTCGCTCAGCACCGCGTCCGGGTTCAGGATCCGTTCGGGATCGAGGAGATCCTTGATCCGCCGCATCACCCCGTACGCGCGGTCGCCCCATTCGTCGCGCACGAACGGGGCCATGTTGCGGCCCGACCCGTGCTCGGCCTTGAGCGCGCCGTCGTACTTCCCCACCACGAGCTCGACGAGCCCGCGCATGAATGCCGCGTAGCTGCGGACGGTGGCCGGGTCCGCGAAGTCGCGCGCGAACACGAAGTGCAGGTTCCCATCTCTGGCGTGGCCGAACACGATGGCATCCGCGAAGCCGTGGCGGTCGAAAAGCGAGCGGAGGTCGGCGATGGCTTCGGCAAGGCGAGCGACGGGAAAGACGACGTCCTCGATCACCACCGCCGTTCCAGAAGGGCGCATTCCGCCGACGGACGGGAAAAGCCCCTTGCGCAGGGTCCAGTGCTGCTCGCGCTCGACGCGGTCGCGGGTGAAGCGGGCGGGAGCGAGCAGCGGGACGGCGCCCATCGCATCCGAGGCGCGCGACACCGCGGCCTCCAACGCCGCCTCGTCGCGCTCGCGGAACTCCACCAGCAGCGCCGCCGTGCGGTCCTCGATCCGGAACGCGTACGAGCGATCGCCGGCCTGGGAGCGGAGCGACGCGGCGTCCATGATCTCGAGCGCGGCGGCCCCCGCGCCCACCAGCGGCGCCACTGCCGCGCCCGCGTCCCTGAGGTCGTCGAAGAAGAGAAGCGCGGTGGCGCGCGCGGGCGGGTCGGGCACCGTGCGCAGCGTCATCTCGGCGATGAAGCCGAGCGTGCCCTGCGATCCGACCATCAGGCGCACGAGGATCTCCGCGGGATCGTCGTGGTCGAGAAAGGCATTCAGGCTGTAGCCGGTCGTGTTCTTGTAGGCGAACCGGCTCCGGATCCTGGCCGAGAGGAGGGTGTCGGCGCGGATCTCGTCGCGCAGCTCGCTCAACGCGACGTGCAGGGCGCGGCGATCGGCGGGAAGCCGCGCGCCCGCCCCGGTGCGGGACGTGTCGACGACCGCGCCACAGGTGAGGACGATCACCGCCGACTCCATCGTGTGATAGCTGTTCTGCGCGACGCCGCAGCACATGCCCGAGGAGTTGTTGGCGACGATGCCGCCCATCATCGCCGCGTCGATCGACGCCGGGTCGGGGCCTAGCCGGCGACCGGACGCGGCCAGGCGGAGGTTGATGTATCCCCCTATGACCCCGGGCTGGGTCCACACGCGGCGGCCGTCATCGAGGATGCGCGCCTCGCGCCACAGCGGGCCGAGCTCGACGAGGATGTCGTCGCTCAGCGCCTGGCCGGAGAGCGACGTGCCCGCGGTGCGGAACGTGAGGTGCCGGCGGTGGGCGCGCGCGTACGCGAACAGGGCGCTCACTTCGCCCACGTCGCGCGGGCGCACCACGACCTCCGGGATCAGGCGATAGATGGATGCGTCGACGCTGCGGGCGAGACGGTCGATGGGCCGGGCGAGGACGCGCTCGGGCGACAGGATCCGCCCGAGGTCCTCGGCGAGGTTCATCCCGCTAGTTCCCGGCCACCGCCACCTCGATCTCGTGGATGGAGCCGCCGACGTTCACGGTGACCGTCGACGAGCGCCGCGTGGTGAGGCGGTCGCGCGTCCGACCGGCGGCGTCGGTGGTGAGGATGCGGCTGGCGGAAAACAGCGTCCCCTCGGAGGCTTCCACGCGGACCGCGACGCCTTCGAAGGGATCGCCATTGCGCTTGCGGGCGAGGACGAGGATCTGGGCCTGGCCGCCGGCCGGCGGAAGCTGTCGCGGCTCCGCCCAGGCGCGCACCACGACGGGCTCGGCTGCTTTCGCGACCGGCGGAAGCGGAGTCGGCGCGGGGGTCGCGGGTGTCGCGGGCGTCTCGGGCGGCTCCGGTGCGCGGGGGCCGGAATCCCGGAAGAGGCCGCATCCGGGTCCGGCGACAAGGATCAGGCCGAGAAGAATCCACGGTGAGCGCGCCATGGACCTATGGTACGCGGTCCCTCGGGCGCTTCAGCCCTTGTCGGCGCGATAGTCGCTGGTGTCGGCGGCCGTCTCGCCGACGAGCAGGTGGTTTGTGTGCCAGCAGTGCGGGCACGCTACCGGCGTCATGCGATCGGGCTCGCCCGCGACTCCCTCAAAGGCGACGCTGAATCGCTCCCGGCACTTCTCGCATTCGTGCGCGCTGCGCCGCGGACCGGCGCCGCCGGCGGCGGGACCCTGCGCGGGAGCGGGCTGCGCTGCCCGTGGCGGAGCCGCCGGCGCTGGCGGTACGGCGGTCTTTGGCGCCGTGGGGGTCGAAACGACGGCGGCCGGCCGGGCCACTGGCTTCGCGACGCCGGGAGTCGCAGCGCGTGGAGCCGCGGGTGCGGTCGGCGGCCGCGACGCGGCGGTCGAACGTGGCGCGGCGGCAGCTGGTTGTACGGGCGGTGGCGCCGGCGGCGGCGGTACTGGCGGCAGCGAGAGGACGGCCGGCTGCGTCAACGCCCCCGGACTTGCCTTCGACTGCAGCGCCTCCAGGATCGCTTCCGCCAGGCGGCCGGGCGGCGCGGCGCAATTCAGGGCGCGGATGCCTGGGCCGTCGAGGGTCACCGACCATCGGCTCTGCAGGTTGATGACGGACACGATCCAGGCCTCGGTGCTGGCGCGCGCACCCAGCGCCCGCCGGACGTCCGACTCGGCGCGCTCGCGTTCGTCCGCCGAGCAGCCGGCGCACATCACCTTGAGGCTCATGGCGACCTCGGAGCGCGAGAGTAGCACCGCCGCGCGGCCCGGCGGGTATGTCGCAGATCACCCGCCGTCAATCCAGCTCGCCGTCGACGAACCACGCATCGCGCAGGCGGTCGTTGAAGATGCGGAACAGCGCCCCCCCGGCGAGGGCGACGTCCCATTCCGAGCGGCTCCAGGGGATGTCCCACCAGTCTCCGGACGCCTGCCACGGCCCGGCGCGATCCACGACCGGGCCGCGCACGCCAGCTCCGGCGGACACGAAAACGGGCCCGCCGTCGCGAACAACGACCTGGGCCGGCATTGGAGGGCGGTACGCCCGCAGCGCCAATCGCGGTTCCGGCGGGGTCGTGGCTCCCGCGGCCGGCGGTCCGGGAGCGAATCCCTCCATCGCAAACGCCCCCGGCCGGTGCGTGTCGAGCAGCGCCGGCGCCCCCCCGCGTCCCGCCGCCGTCCATTCGTGGAGCCGCGCCATCAGCTCCGCGAGCTTCTCCGGGGACGGCTGCGCGGGATCGAGGAGCGAGTACTGCACCGTACGCGCCGCGGTGGGCTCGGCAGCCACGGTGACGGTGAGAATGGATTGCGCGCGGCCGCTCTCCCAGCTGCCGCCGTCGACGGGCGGGCGCGCCTCGAGATCGAGCAGCAGCAACGTCCGCCACGTGCGCGCTTCGACGGATGGTGTCGCCGGCTTCAACGTGCGACGGACGCACGCGCCATCGACGAGGCCGAGCTCGAGGGTCAGCGCCGCCGCGCGCCGGCCGCGCCGCGCCAGCGCCGCCATCAGCGGGTCGAGGACACGCGCGAGCACGAACGACAGCGGCTCGAGCCCGTCGATCGGCCACTCGAGCTCGAGGGTGGATTCGAAGGTGTCGGGTGCTCGCGTGGGCACGAGCGGCGTGTCGTCCTGGCCCAGGGCGAGCCGCCGCAGCCGAGGGCCATCGGGGCCGAGCCGCTCGGCGAGTCCTTTCGCGGGGAGCGCGGCGAGATCGCCTAGCGTGCCGAGTCCCCACCGGCGGAACAGCGCGCGGCGATCGTCGGCGAGGTCCAGCAGGTCCAGGGACAGCGGGGCGAGCATCTCCGCTTCCTGCCCGGGGGTGATGACGGTCAGCCCCGCGCGTCCGCGCGCCGCGACCAGAGCCGCGACACGTGTGCTCGCTACGGCGGCGTGGAGGGTGAGGCCGCGGTCGCGGCCGGAGAGCAGCAGCGCCTGGCCGAGGACCTCCGGAGCGGGCCACACGCGGCCGAGCCCCTGCAGGTCGAGAAGGACGTCCGTCGCCAGCAGCGACTCGACGCGCGGCGTGAATGCGTGCGCGACGGCGAGAAGAGCGCCCTCAGCGAGGGGGTACGGCGAATGCAGGGCCCCGTACATCGATCACTCGTTCCGTCAGGGGCTCGCTCGCAGCTCGACGGCGGTGCCGCGCAGGGCATGCCGGCCCGCCTTGATCTCGGAGGTCAGGCCGCGCAACAGCCGTCCCGGACCCGGGGCGCCCGACCACGACGCCCCGGCGCCACGCAAAGCGAGCGACACGCCGGCCGGACCGTGCGCGACGTGCGCATCGGCCACCAGAAGCAACGCGCCGGGCTGCGATTCGATCGTCCGCTGCAGGCGGATCCATGTCGCGCCGGGCAGACGCTGGAGGCCCGCGCGATCGATGCCGCCGAGGTCGACGACGACGAGCTCGAACAGTCCCGACCCGAGCAAGGCGCCGACCGCCGAGACGGCGGACAGCAGCGGACGGCCGCCGCTGGCGCCCGGGGCGCCGCGCAGCCACAGCAGGCGCGCGAGATCGATGCCGGCGTCAGCGGCGGAGCGAGGGTCGAGACGGTCGTGCGGATCCACCCAGGCCGCGAGCGCTCCCGCCCGGGTCGACCGAGCGGCGATGGCGAGCGCTATCCCCGTCCGGCCGGAGGATGCGGCCCCGTGGATCTCGGACACCTGCCCCCGGGGCAGGCCGCCGAAGAGGAGATCGTCGAGGCCGGGAACGCCGGTGGCCAGCGCGGTGCCGCGCCGGTCTTCCCCGCGCAGGGGTGGCCCCTCGGCGGTCAGCCGCTGGGTCTTGAGAAGGTCTTCGAGGGCAATCTTGAGGGCGGAAGGCATTCGCTTTTCTTTCGCCCATCATCATCCTCGGCTACTGGCCTGTCAAGGTCCGAACCGATCACCTCGCGAGGACCTCTTCGAAGAACGCCAGCGCCCGCGCATCCTTCGACTGGCCGAGCCAGAACATCGCCTGCTTGCGGACGGCCGGGTTCGCGTTCTTCCGCGCGAGATCGATGAGGAGGGGCACGCCCTCGTCCTTCGGCAGCTGACTCAGCGCAAAGACCGCCTTCTTCTTCACCGCCGTCTCGGGGTCCTCGGCCACGGCGCGGGTGATCGCGGCAGTGGCCTTGCGGCCCGCCTTCTGCCCGAGCCAGAACAGCGCCTGGCCGCGCACCTCGGCGTCGGCGTCGCCGCGCGCGACGACGATCATCGTGTCCACCGCTTCCGGCACGTCGCTCTGGCTGAGCGCGAACGTCACGTGCTCGCGCAGTTCGGCGCTCGAATCGGAAGCCAGCCGCTTCAGGGTCTCGTGCCCGCGCTGCCCGCGCGAATTGCCCATCCAGAACGCCGCTTGCTTGCGGAGGCCGATCG
>Ga0136617_10004734_pt1 | contig 12193 bp, 8 predicted proteins | sample AntDrymUQ3222106_2_FD_129672 | JGI IMG/M metagenome (GOLD analysis project Ga0136617, IMG submission 129672) | Polar desert sand microbial communities from Dry Valleys, Antarctica - metaG UQ322 (21.06) | ecosystem: Environmental > Terrestrial > Soil > Desert | place: Antarctica: Dry Valley...
GGCTATGGCGACGATCACGAGCGGTTCGCTTTCTTCTCGCGTGCCGCACTCGCGCTTTGTAAACATCTCAACTGGCAGCCGGACATCATTCACGGCAACGATTGGCCCTGCGGCTTTGCCATAATTGAACTACGGGATCGCCGTCGTTACGACAGTTTTTACCAGCGAACGCGCACCCTTTTTTCCATACACAATATGGCCTACCAGGGCGCCTTCGATCCGAAGGATCTCTGGTGGCTGGGTTTTGGCGAGCAGCCCGACCGCAACGATTTCATGTTGCAGGGCGCCGCCTCAGGGTTGAAGGCGGGCCTTGTTGCGGCCGATGCACTCTCGACGGTGAGCCGCCGTTACGGCGAGGAAGTCCAAACCCCTGAGCAGGGATATGGTCTCGACTGGCTGCTCAGAGCGCGTCGCAACCGCTTTGTTGGGGTAACCAATGGTGTCGATTACCATCTTTGGAATCCTGAGACAGATCCGCATATAAAGGCGAACTTTTCCGCCGAAGATCTCGCCGGCAAACGAGAATGTAAACTCGATTTGCTGCGTCGCTTCGGACTGCCGCAGGAGCCGGAGAGACCGATCATCGCCATCATCTCCCGGCTGGTTGCCCAGAAGGGCTACGACCTGATCCGGCAAGTAGCAGCCGCAATTCTTGAGACCGGCTCCTTCTTCATAGCTCTGGGCGCTGGAGCTAAGGAATATGAGGATTTTTTGCAGAGTTGGCACGACAGCGCTCCAAAACGCGTTGGTATTTACAAGGGCTACGCTGGGGAGCCGCTAGCCCACCAGATCGAAGCCGGCGCGGACATGTTCCTGATGCCTTCGCTCTATGAACCCTGCGGGTTGAACCAGATGTACAGCATGCGCTATGGCACCGTGCCTATTGTTCGTGCGACCGGCGGTCTGGACGACACAGTGGGAAACTTCAATCCGGCGCGCGGCACTGGCAACGGGTTTAAGTTTCATCCGTACACAGCCTCCGCTCTGCTTGAAAAAATACGCGAAGCACTTTACTTTTATGGTAAGCCCGAAGCATGGAGGCAGATTCAGCGTAATGGCATGGCCATGGATAATTCGTGGTCTGCAGCGGCTAAGAAGTATTTAGAGATTTACGAGGAAATCTCGAAGTATTAGCCACCTAACGGACAGATAGGTAAAAGAAAATGGTAGTGGTGGGTTTGATTCGGGAAGTTTAGAGTTCAACCTTTAGGTTGCCGTTTCGTAACTACAAACTAAGTTTGAACCCTAAACTGCCACCCCTACTGAAAAAATAGGTTAGGAACCGGTTGCGGGGGCCCAACTTGGCCGCAGGGCTGGTACAATAGGAAAAAGGACAACGAGACAAGGAGATTTTAATGAGCGCGCATGTAACCGAAGTTAGTGACAGCACTTTTGAAAAAGATGTTCTGCAATCAGACAAACCTGTTCTGGTAGATTTCTGGGCCGCCTGGTGTGCGCCTTGCCGAATGCTGGCCCCCACGGTCGACGCCGTGGCGGAAAAATACTCGAGCACCGCAGTGGTAGTTAAACTCAATGTCGACGACAACCCTTCCATATCCCAACGCTATGGAATTAAAGGTATCCCGACACTCATTCTTTTCAAGGGCGGCAAGGAAGAGGAACGCGTTGTAGGCGCGACTTCCAAAGAGGCCATTTCCCGCATGATTGACAAACACGTGACCGGCGCAGCCACGGCGTGATTTAGGTACGGCGCGGAGTTACTGCCAGGAGAACTTCGCGCCGTTCGCGTTTTAAGACCTGACGCGTGTCATTGCCATTCCTACGATAGGTCTTGCAACCACACAGTCGCTTTCTTCACCTGAGCAACATTTCCGAATGAGATCATTCCGTGCGGCGGCAATGGCGAGACAGCGCTCGTTAGAAGAGCGACTGGCGGAACGGCTGCGCTCACGCAAAGTGGAGGATGCGAGGCTACGTGCCCGACAGGCGCAGGGAAAAATTCGACGCCTGATCAATACTAACTTTCGCAAGCAGGAGTTGGTTGCCGCCCTGGCGCTGCGCCGTGGTGGCTGCAATCGATGTGGAGCTTGCTGCGAGCTGGTTTTCAAGTGTCCTTTTCTGAAGAAGCAATCAGACGGCTCCACCATCTGCGGGATCTACGAGAACAGACCAAACTCGTGCCGCCTCTTTCCTATCGAAAAACGGGACCTCGAGGAAGTGCGAGGGAGCTGCAGTTATTACTTCATTGAAAAACCAATTAGGTTAGGGAAGGCAAGCTAAGTCTGTCAGTGGTCAGTAGTCCATTGTCATGGTCAGTAGTCCATTGTCAGTGGTCAGTGGTTAATTAGTTGAATGCTTATCCACTGAGCGGTAACCACTAACTACGTACACTGACAACTGACAACTGACAACTGACCAAGATGTCCAAAATCATCGTAGTGATTGGTGCGCAATGGGGTGACGAGGGCAAAGGCAAGATCGTCGACCTGCTGGCTGAGCGTTTCGATATCGTGGTCCGTTATCAGGGTGGGCACAACGCCGGCCATTCCGTGCAGGTCGGAGATGAATCCTTCGTGCTGCATTTGCTTCCGTCGGGAATCGTTCATCCAGGCAAAATCTGCGTGCTCGGTAATGGCATGGTGATCGATCCAAAAGCCTTCTTTGAAGAAGCTGATCGACTTATGGCGCAGGGTATTGAGGTCTCACCCGATCGGGTCAAGATCAGCTCACGTGCCCACCTGATACTTCCTTACCATCGCGCTTTGGACCACACGAGTGAGGAACGGCTCGGCAACGAGAAGGTTGGCACTACCCTGCGAGGTATTGGCCCTGCTTACGAAGACAAGGCTGGTCGACGCGGGATACGGACGGCCGACGCCCTCGTTCCTGACGTCTTGCGCTCGCGCATCGAGCGAAATCTCGAAGATGCGAACAGGATCATACAAGCCTACGGCGGTGAGAAACTCGATGTCGATGAAATCTTCACTGAGATGTTGCGACTCACGGAACGACTCGGCAACTTCATCGGTGATACGACGCACTATCTGAATGTGGCCGCCGTTGAAGGGCGCTCGATACTGCTCGAGGGGGCGCAGGCCACCCTGCTGGACGTAGATCACGGGACCTACCCATTCGTTACTTCGTCGAGCACAACGGTCGGGGGCGCGATTTGCGGTACCGGTCTCGCCCCGCACCGGCTCACGGGTGTCCTCGGGATTGTGCGAACCTATACGACGCGCGTGGGCGAGGGTCCATTCCCAACAGAGATGCTTGAAGGCGAGGCTGAACTGGGCCAGCTCATTCGCGAGCGTGGCAAAGAGTATGGCGCCTCGACGGGTCGACCGCGGCGCTGCGGCTGGTTTGACGCATTCGGAACGCGTTATGCCGCAGAGATCAATGGGTTCACTTCGGTGGCGCTCACCAAGCTCGATGTGCTCGATGCTCTTGACGAGATAAAGGTCTGCACTGGTTACAAGCTGGACGGCCGAATTTGCGATTCGCTCCCTGCCGTCTCTCAGGACCTGCGTCGTATCGAGCCTATCTACGCGACGCTTCCCGGTTGGATGGCTTCAACAGTGGGTACGACAGAGATGAGTTCCCTTCCCGCCCACGCGCGCCGCTACGTCGACTTTCTCTCCGAACAAATTGGAGTGGAAATCGGTCTAGTCTCCACCGGCCCCGAGCGCTCCCAAACAATCATCGTCCACGACTCCGCCCTCGGCAGCTGGCTAAACGACTAGTCCAAAGTCCAAACTCCAATGTCCAACGTTCTCAGATCAGACGTGGGACATTGGACTTTGGACATTGGACTTTCGGTTCGGTAGAATGCCATTCATCCGTTTGATGTGGGCCGATAGCTCAGTCGGTAGAGCAACTGGCTTTTAACCAGTGGGTCGCAGGTTCGAGTCCTGCTCGGCTCACCACCATTTCGAAAAGCGGTTGGCGCCATGGCCAGCCGCTTTTCGTTTCTACCGAAAGTCCTGGGCTGTAAGTCACAACGTACGCGTTCCCCGAAGTTACAGTCGATACGGAATACTAAAGATGAGTCACACGGATGTAGAGAAAGATTATTATTCCATTTTGGGAGCGGGGGAAACTGCGTCGCAGGATGAGATCGAACGCCTCTATAAACGCCTGGCCAGGCAGCATCATCCCGACCGCGGCGGCGACGCGGAAGAGATGAAGGCGATCAACGAAGCTTACAGAGTGCTCGGAAATGCGGCCTCGCGGCGCGATTACGACCGAAATGCCGCCAAGAGGCGCCCTAAAGACTCGTGGCAGCAAGGGAGCGGTGACCCTTTGATCGCGGTGGTGCCGCCATTGTCTCCACCTTCAGTGCTACTGCCAGATACGGTGTATGGTCGACTAGTCGGAGCGTTGTTTTTGCTGCTGGCTGGACTTGTGGTTCTTTTCATGGTGAGAATTTATTACATCAGATTCATGTGGCCATTCCTTCTTGTCGCCGCGCTCGTTGTTATCTTGGGAGTGTGGAAGGTTCATGCAGTCATGGTATTTGCTCGGAAGAGTGTTGCGCCACGACGACCCATGCGTCGTTACGCATGGGTCCAGGAACTCGCTTTCTGGTCTATCGTGTGCGCCGGCGCTTACGGCATCTACCTCCTGATGAGCTCAATTTGATTTCTCAACGTATCAGACCGTCTTCAGCAGCCGCCTGCTAAACTTAAGACGACGATTTACCCGCCCCGGCAAACTCGTTTACCATGCCCCCAGGATGTGGAATGTCTCCCAGGTTATAAAGGTGATTGACTTTAGAGTCGTTTTTCGGCGGCCTAGTGTGATTTCGTGGATCGAGCTTATGCCCGCGTAAGGGCGATCCACGAAATCACACGAAAAATCACAAACTCAATCGTTTGCAAAAGCGGCTTCGGGATTTAGAATCACCTCCATCTATCCGAAAGGAAACAATCTATATGAAGCTCACGACCAAGTCTCCCTTGCTATCCATCTCTGTGTTTCGTAGGCCGTTATTCGTTCTGCTGGTGTCTGGTTTGATGGCAGTGTTTTTATTTCCCGCAACCGCTTCCGCTCAATCGAAAAGCAATCCTGTCGATAAGTTTGCGCAAATGGAGGATCTGCTGCCGACGCCGTCTGCGTATCGCACGGCCTCGGGCGCGCCGGGTCACAACTACTGGCAGCAGCGCGCCGATTACGACATCAAGGTCGAGCTTGATGATACAAACCAGCGTCTGTCGGCTTCAGAGACCATCACCTACTTCAACAACTCGCCCGATACACTTACTTACCTCTGGCTCCAACTCGATCAGAATATTTGGGCAAAGGATTCGGAAAATCTTTCTACCCTGACAGCACCCAACTTTGAGCGTGTTCCCTTCTCAACAATTGACAGCCTGATCGCCCGCCGTGAGTTTGAAGGCGGCCAGCGCATCACCGCGGTGCGCGATGCGAAAGGTGCTGCCCTGCCCTACGCCGTGGTCAGGACCATGATGCGCATTGATCTGCCGCGACCGCTGCCGCCGGGCGGATCCACTGTCTTCTCCGTCGATTGGAATTACAACATCAACGACGCGCGGCGCATCGGCGGCCGCACCGGTTATGAGTTCTTTCCCAATGACAAGAATTACATTTATGAGATTGCGCAGTGGTTCCCGCGCATGGCCGCTTACTACGACGTCTACGGTTGGCAGCACAAACAATTCCTGGGTGCAGGTGAATTCACACTCGAGTTTGGCAACTATCGTGTCTCCATCACCGCGCCGGACGATCACATCGTGGCCGCGACCGGAGTGCTGCAAAACCCGCAAGTGGTATTGACCACCGTCCAGCGCCAGCGTCTGGCGGAATCTAAGACTGCGAAGAGTCCCATGTTTGTGGTGACCCCCGACGAAGCGAAGGCCAACGAGTCGCACAAGCCGTCGGGTAAGAAGACCTGGATCTTTGCGGCAGAAAACGTGCGCGACTTCGCCTTCGCTTCTTCGCGGAAGTTCATCTGGGATGCCCAGGGGCATAACGTCGAAGGCAACGCCGTGATGGCCATGTCGTTTTATCCGAAAGAAGGCGAGCCACTCTGGTCTAAATATTCCACCCAGGCCATCAAGCATACGCTGACAGTTTATTCACGCTTTACGGTTCCCTATCCCTATCCGGTCGCACAGTCGATCAACGGGCCGGTGGGCGGCATGGAGTATCCGATGATCTGCTTTAATGGTCCGCGTCCCCAGCCGGACGGCACCTATTCGGAAGGTACAAAATATGGGTTGATTTCAGTCGTCATTCACGAAGTCGGTCACAATTACTTTCCCATGATTCTCAACTCCGACGAGCGCCAATGGACCTGGCTGGATGAAGGGCTGAACTCGTTTGTGCAATATCTGGCAGAGCAGGAGTGGCAGGAAAGCTATCCCTCGGGGCGAGAGCCGAGATTCATAACTGAGTACATGAAGAGTTTGGATCAAGTTCCCGTCATGACCAATTCGGATGACATCCTTCAGTTTGGGCACAATGCTTATTCTAAACCTGCGACGGCTATGAATGTTTTGCGCGAGAGCGTGCTGGGGCGGGATCTTTTCGATTTCGCTTTCAAGCAGTATGCGCGCCGTTGGGCGTTTAAGCGCCCCACACCGACAGATTTGTTCCGCACCATGGAAGATGCTTCGGGCGTTGACCTCGACTGGTTCTGGCGCGGTTGGTTTTATACGACTGATCACGTTGATATTTCGCTTGAGGGTGTGCGTCTCTTCACACTGGATACGATGAACCCTGACGTCGAGAAAGCTCGTCGCGCAAAAGAACGAGCCGAACAGCCTCAGACGCTTTCCCGGCAACGCAACAAACCCTTGCCGAAGCGGGTTGACCAGGAGCCTTCCCTGCGCGACTTCTATAACACTTACGACGAGCTGGTGGTGACAGCCAAGGACCGCGAGGAGTATCAGAAGTTTCTGGCGACCCTGACGCCGCGCGAGCGTGAGCTGTTACAAGCGGGGACAAACTTCTATGTGGTTGACTTAAAGAATAACGGTGGTCTGGTGATGCCGGTCATACTTGCGATCGAATACGCAGACGGCAGCAAAGAAGAGTTGAGGATTCCCGCGGAAATCTGGCGTTACAACTATACCCAAGTCTCAAAGTTGATCATGTCGCAGAAGGAGATTCGTTCGATCGCGCTCGATCCGCATTTAGAGACGGCTGATGTCGATATCTCAAACAATTATTTTCCGCGCCGCCCGTTAGAGATGCGGTTCCCGATCTTTCGAGATCAGCCGGCGCAGCCCAACCCAATGCAGCTTGAACGCAAGCAGCATCCGGAGAGGCAATCCGTGCCTGAGTAGGCTACTCAAACGTTAAGGGTAACGAAGAGGGTTCAGATGGAAAAACGCAAAAAAAACGCCTTTTGCGACGGGTTCATCGGCGCGACATTTGCAACGTTGCGTATCTGCCCCCTTTCCGTCTTTTCGTTACATGAGCTGGACCATATGCGGGGAAAACCCAGGTAGTGGCTGACGGCGCCTCGGCAGGTTCCCTGGCGCCCGCTAATAATACTTAGTAACCTAACTCATGTATTTCGCGCATACGCACAATCCTCGCTTCGAAAGGATGTAGACTGGCAACGCATCTGTCACAGGCGTCGTTTATGGTAGGAGACATCGGCTTGTTTGGGTTCGTAATAGGATCAGCAGATGACAGATTCTCTTGAACAGTACGGAACTGAAGTGGAGTTGTGGAATGGGGCCGGCATCGGCAACCGCACGCCTACCTTCTCGATTCATGAAAAGAATGGCGCATACACTGCAATAGGTCTAATCGGCGGCAATCAAATCTCACAGTCGTTTGATCATTATCCTTCTCGCCAGGAGGTGGAAGACCATTTAATATCGGATCCCAGATTCACCAACCACTTCAACGTGGTGCGTTAGTTACTTCAAGGTTAGTTGATTCACGTTCTGCCAAGTGCTTGAAGTTCAGCAACTGCCTTCGCATCATGATTAAATCTCCCCAGGGCAGAAAGCTGCGCATCAACTTACCCCACACTCCTGGAGGGTGCTGCACGACTAACTTCACCAATAAACGACAACTGGTCGCTTCTTTCGCGACGATAAAATAACTGACGGCTAAATCCCCAAAAAGCCGTTGAGCTCTTGAATTAGATTTGAGCCGTAACGTGAGATGCAGATCTCGAATGAAGTCAGCCAGTTGAAATATCTGCATCACATCCTGGCCCACCGCAAGCTGATCGAGTCCGGAGGTCAGCGCCGGCGGGCTCTTGCGGCCACCGTTGTCTATCCAATCATAGCTGTAGGGCGCCACGCGCAGCTGACACAGCCAGCGAAAAACGGTTTGGGGAGACGCGTCGATCGTGACGCCGCGATAGAGCGAGTCTTCAGGATGAAAAATTAATCGGTCGCACGGGTAGGAAAGTTGGCGCTCCTCGGGACAGGTTCCCCATGTACCGGCAATGGACATTAATTTCGCGAGCTGATCGCGCGAACTCATCGCGCATTTGGCGGCAGCGCGTTTGCATTTCCATTCACGAAGCGATCGAACCAGTAAAGCTGCCAGTTCAGACTTTCAACCAGATGCCTGGGTTCTCCAGTGCGGGTGAGATTATGGTTCTCTCGCGGAAACATCACGATCTCCGTGGTCACACCAAAGTGTTTAAGCGCCCGAAACCACTGTTCAGCCTGCTCGAGCGGCACGCGAAAGTCATTGTCTGAATGCAGAATTAGGGTTGGTGTCTTAACGTTCCTGGCATACTTCAGCGGGGACCGGTCCCAATAAAGATCGAACTTCTCAAACAGGTCTCCGCCAAAATCCGGTGAGTGACCGTAAGCACCGTCGCGCGTACCTTCATCTGAAACAAAGTTAGTCACACTGCGCAAGGTTACCGCTGCCTTGAAACGATCCGTGTGACTCACGATCCAATTTGTCAGGTAGCCTCCATAGCTGCCGCCCGTCACACCCATGCGTTCCCCGTCAAGCCAACTAAATTTCCTGAGCGCCGCGTCCACGCCATTCATGACGTCCAGATAGTCCTTGCCACCCCATTCGTTGACAATGCCGCGTTCAAATTTCTGACCGTAGCCGGTCGAGCCCCGCGGGTTTGTGAACAGCACTGCATAGCCCTTTGCAGCGTAGACTTGAAATTCGTGAAACCAGTCGACCCCATACATCGCCGCTGGACCGCCATGGATACTCAGGATCAGCGGATACCGTTTGCCTTCCTGCCAGCCAATTGGCCGAACCACAAACGCATCGATGTCCCAATCGTCGGCGCTCTTATAGGAGAACCGCTCGACGTCTGCCAGTTGTGATTGCCCCCAAAGTGCTTCGTTAACATTAGTCAGTTTGCGTTCGTTGCGCTCGTTCAAATTTGCAAAGAACAGGTCGTCAAGGTGTTTGAAATCGTTGGCCATGAACACCATCGTCCGTGTAGGCCAGTGGAAGTCCACGTTACGAATCGCGCGCGCGCCTGACGTTACCTGCATCGCAGATTTCTTGGTCAGATCGGCTCGGAACAAATGCGTTTCGCCCTTCACACCAGACTCGAAGTAGAGCGACTTGCCGTCATCCGCCCATTCCAGTCCGCCCGGTATCAGATCGAGTCCGTTTACCGCTAACACTGAGGCCACACCACCGGCCGCAGGTGCGAGCCAGATCTTTGCATGATCACGCTGCTGCTCCACCCCTACGTAGGCTATCGTCGTTCCATCCGGTGACCAGCGCGGGCTGTTGTCTGTTTCCTGATGATCAGAGATCTTCGTCAAAGCGCCACCACCAGCGGAAATGACCCAGACGTCCGTGTTGCGATTCAGGTCAAACTCTTTCCCGGTGCGATTTGAAACAAAGGCGATGCGAGTTCCATCCGGCGACCATTGCGGGTCGCTATCGTTCCAGTCGTTGCCCTCGGTAATCTGCTTCGCGCTGCCGGTTTTCACATCAACAACCCACAGGTGCGTACGACGGTCGTCGAACCAGCCAGTGTCATTAAACTTGTAGGCGGTGTTCTTGTAGTGCCTGACGTCACTTCGTTCCTTACTCTCAGGGCGGCCATCGCTGGGACCGATGCGGCTCACGACAACCATCCGATCGCCGTCGGGGGACCATCTGAACGTACTCACGCCATTCTTTAGATTTGTAATTCGCTGGGCCTCTCCGCCGCTCATTGAAAGCGTGTAAACCTGCGCGCGAGGCGGTTCTGAGCCGCCAGAAAGCGCAGGAGGTGTGGTCGGCGGCACTGTTGCCGTGGGTGCGGATGAAGCGCTCGGACTGGCTGCCGAAGCTGGGCCAGGTGAATCGCCCGGTCTCGAGGAAAGAAACGCGAGCCATTTTCCATCCGGACTCCAGCGTGGCGAACTGGACGTTTGTGGGCTCGTCGTAAACTGCCACGGCGGCCGGCTCCCATCCGTAGCCGCGATCCAGATCGAAGTTGCCCGGCGATTCTGTGCGCGATCAACTTTCGTCACCGCGTAGGCGACCAGCTTCCCATCGGGCGAGATCTGCGGGTCAGTCACAAACTGAAAAGCATAGTAGTCTTCCGCCGTAATGCCGCGCGACACTGGCTGCTGCGCCAACGCGACGCACGCAATCGAGAGACAAAGGGCGAGTAATGGAGCGGACAACCGACGGTCTATTTTCATTGTGTACCTTTGATGGCTTGTCAGAACCGGGAGCGATAGCGACCGCACTCCACCACCTAATTAATTGCTCACTAGCACAATCGCAGAGGGCAAACACCAGAAGTTAGATCTTCAATCCACTCTGTTTTGGAGTGTAGCTTGAAATTCGGCATGCGGAGTGATTTTGTTAATTGAGTGCGGTCGCTACCGCTCCCGGTTCTGTATTGAGTGCTCCGCCCCGATTTCCCTCTACCGCTTTTCTCTCACATCATAAGCATAAATAGTGTCCTGGTCCCGGATGTAAAGCCGGCCGCCTACGACGATGGGATGAGTCCAGGTGGGTAAAGAGTCCTGTTGAATGCGAAAGCGTCCCTTCTCGACATACCCCTTGGGGGTCGCTTCAATGAGCCCGACCACGCCATTCTCGCTCAGCGCGTAAAGATGCCTGTCGGCATAGACCAATGAGCCTTTGCCCACGCTGCGATCCTTCCAGGCGACCTCTCCGGTGTCGAATCGCATAGCCGTTAGAATGCCGCTGGAAAAGCCGTACAGGTGATCTCCGATCAAAATCGAACTGCTGTGGTGGTTCCGCATCTCCTTCGTAAAATAGACTTCGGAAATACCCTCACCGTTTGCCTTGATCTCAACCAGGCCGCCACCGTTACCATAATCCGAAGAAATGAAAACTCGGTTCCCTCGCGCAACCGGCGTCGCCGCGTTGGCAACGTTATTGGCGGCTCGCGGGTACTCCCACAGGAGTTTCCCGTCTTTCAGGTCGAGCCCGAGCCCACGTTTGTTGGTGAAGAACACCACCTGCGTCGTGTTTCCAACTTGAAGGGGAATCGCTGATGAGTAGCCTGCACGATCGCTCTGACTCTTCCAGATCAAGGCCCCGTCCTTTTTGTTAAGAGCCACAATAGAAGCGCCTGGTCCGCCGGCGTTGACCAGTACCTTGTCACCAACCACCAGAGGCGACTCGCTAATTCCCCAGGTGATGTTGTCACCGCCAAACTTCTGCAGCACGTTCATCGTCCAGATGATGCGGCCTGTCCGCGCATTGAGGGCAGAGAGGTCACCGCTCCCGCCCAGGGCATAGAGCGTGTCGCCGTCTACCGTCGGAGTCCCGCGCGGGCCATCGCCGCGATCGTTGCGGAACGCAGTGCCAAACGGCGTGGCCCACGCTTCCTTTCCCGTGCTAACGTCGAATGCGACTACGTATTCGCGGTCGCCTTTCAGTCCCATTGTGAAGAGACGACCCTTAGAAATCGCAAACGACGAATATCCCCCGCCAGCGCCCGTAGCCTTCCAAACCAGCGCCGGTCCTTGCTCGGGCCACTGCTTCAGCAGACCTGTCTCTTTGGAGATGCCGTCACGGTTCGGACCGCGCCATTGTGGCCAGTCAGCGCCCACTTGGGCGGCAATCTCGGTGGACAAGAACAGAGTGATGACTGCGAGACTCATCAGAGTCTTGATGGTAAACGTCTTCATGTTCGAATCTCCTTCTCCCTTTCAGAGGGGACCGCAGGAACTCTTAACAGTTGGGGAGTATGTTTTGCAAAACTATAGCGAAAACAACGTCACGATTGCGGTTTGAAATACAGCACCATACCCGCGCCCGCTGCCGCCAGCACGAAACCGAC